>ERZ773014.2466-NODE-2466-length-10654-cov-4.515803_pt1 | contig 10654 bp, 9 predicted proteins | sample MGYA00580841_ERZ773014 | MGnify/ENA primary metagenome ERZ773014 (study PRJEB29015, sample SAMEA2737989) | human oral metagenome | biome: human oral; feature: human-associated habitat; material: dental | place: China | collected 2067 ...
GAGTGTTGCTCCATTAGGCAATTCTCGTTGGAGAATGTAATCTCCATTTTCTTTACCAGCCGGAATACTTAAGCTTTCAATCTGAATCTTCACCATGCAAAACTTTATCAAATACGGCAATCATTTTTTGAAATGCGAGGAACAGTTTCTCATAAGAAAAAAAACTGCTACTATCTATAACCTGTTGTATCAGCCTGCTATTTTCTCTTTTCTCTATCTCATTCCGCAGACATTGCTCATAGTGGCAAAGATGCTCTTTTGATAGAAATCCGACAATGTCATAAGCAAGCCAATAAGCTCCGACAACAATCTCATCAAAGTCTTCCCAATCATACACTTCTGCATGCAAGTTCCTATTCAAGTTAGCAATGAAATAGTTTTCCAGAATGAATGCCATATCTACGGCATCTTTATTCGTTTGGATATTCCTGTCTAACCAAGCATTGAACTTCAATACAAATAATCCATGCAACGATGCTATCTTGATGTCGAATTCATTGTCAATCGTTACGGTAATAGCATCACTCAGCACATCAGCAAACCCCTTAACGGACATAGCTATATCCTCCTCAGGAGGCCAGTATATGTATCCATCTTCTCTTTCTATATCTCCGTATGGTACTATGTCAATTTCGTATTCGCCATCATAGAACCGTTGATACATCTGTCCGTCTTTTTGAAACTCTCGTGCTAATAATGCCCGCTTAATCTCTTCGAATGCATTCCAATCGGGAATGGCTATGGCGAGGTCTAAATCCCTCGTCTTTCTCCCTGAACTTATACCTACTAACTGCCGAATTAAAATATCTCGCGCAGTAGCCCCGATAACAAAGAAATCCTGCCCAATCTCAGCAAAACAATGACTGACTTTTCTTAGCAGTTCAACCAACAGGGGGTTGCCAATCTTCTTACTCGAAATCTGAAAGTTCATCTTTTAATAATTTATTTGCAGCTTCAATACAACGGCTGTCTCCGCTACTTACTAAATCGGCATATATCAAAATGCAGGGCATTACATCGCCTTTCCAAAACTTCTGATATACATAAATAACTCCTTCGGTAGTCCGTGTTGCGCCAGTCTTCATCAGATTGGAGAAAGGTGTCTCTGTATAGAGTTCAAAAAGTTCCGGAGTAAGGTAACCATTCAATAAATTAGATGCACACTCTCCACCCCATAACATACCATTTGGCAATGCTATTTCTTCCCATTTTTCTTTTTGTTCCGGTGTCCGAAAATCTAGCTGCTTCAACAGCAACTTGGGCTTTAATATCTGATGATAGTTTTCCGACCATAAATCGAGCAAAAGACGACGTTTTTTCAGAACTCTTTTCTTCTGAGTTACGAGAATAAACTTACGGACTTCCAATTCATCAATCACATTTTTGACAGTACCTATCGAAACTCCACTATACTCCTTGATTTCCCGAAAAGATTTGCCCACATTCTCAGGAGCTTGCAAGAGATAAAAAATTACCTTCAGGCCTGCTTCTTGGAATATAGGATAGTTTTTGTTGTTATTCACAGGGGCTTTCTCCCCTGTGTGAGAAAGGTGGAATATCACTTTCCTGCCCTTCGTGTACTGTATATTGTAGTTACCTGCCGTGTCAGCAAAGTTAAGTTCCATTTTACGCAAAGTTCCATAGACAGATGGCTGTACATATCTTGCAACCAATATGACAGGTCCCTTGTAAGTCCCCATACAGCTCTTTGATTTTTCTTCAATGCGCAGGATATTTGTTCCATTTATCTCATTTTCAACAAGGCATCGGAACTCTATGCCCATAATTCTGACGTATTGTTCCATCGAAGGCGTTTCCGGCTGAAGCGCATCGATTATGACACCTTGAGAATCCTCCCACTGTCTCCTTATCGCACCGACCGCCTGTTCTATAATCTGTATTCCGTACATATCTTGTTCAATATTTATAGCCGTTCAATAGGATTGAACATTGCAAAGATAGTGAACAAAAATCAAACTGCAAATTTTTTCGTTCATTATTTAATGCTTGTTCAATTTTGTTGAACAAGCATTAAATAATGAACGGGTGACTACCAGTTCCCTTGTTTCCGTAGCATCTCATCTATTTCTTCCCTTAGGAAGAGTAAACGTCCATTTGCTTTGAGGTAGGGAATCTTCCCTGCCCACACCCAGTTATAGATAGTCTTTTGTTCCACTTTGAGAATCTTGGATACATCAATAATGTCCAAGTATTCGGGTTTCAAAGGCGGACGGACAGCCGTATTGACAGATTGCTCTTGCAAGACAAGTAATTGGTCAAGCTTATCCTCGACATTCATCAACTTGTCAAACAGGCGTTTTTGCCATGTATCTTCTGTATTGTAATCTAAGTACGACATAGTTCTCCTTTTTGATAGTTACCATTGGTATCTTGTGCCAAGATACGTTGTTCTTTCATATAGGCGATGTACTTCTTTGCGGTTCTGTCCTTGATTTCCATCTCGCGCATCAAGACCTCACAAAGTTCTTGGTAAGTGAGCTTGAGGGGTTTTCTGAAAGCCTCTCTGACAACGCCAATAAGCTCATCAGTCTTGCGCTTTTCCTTGTCCTCCTTGGACTTCTCACCACGATAGACGTGCATATCCTCAGCCTTATCCCAGCCGAAAAGCATCATCGGTACGTCCAGCGGACTTCCGTCACGGACTTTCAATGCCTTCACCACAGAGTATTCGGGATTGTCGTCTTTCTCAATGGAGAGAATACCAGCCGCCTTGCGTTGCAGTTCCGAGCCAATGTGCCCACGGAGTTTGATACCATTCGGCACGAAGTGCAGCACGCAGATGATGCAGGTATTGTAAATCCCTGCCAAGCGGTAAAGTTCATCAACAATGGCAATACTCTCCGTCTCGTCATTGGCTGAGCGTATCAGGTCTGCAATACCGTCAATAACCACAAGATGGATGCCTCCATGCCTGTGATGGAACAAGTCCATACTCTCACGGATAAGTTTCAGCCTGTCCTTTCGAGAGAGTGAGGCAAGGTACAGGGAATGGTAGAACTCCGGTACTGCCGTCAGAGAAGCCCTACGCAAAGTCTTACCTAAGTTCTTGTGCAGCTGTGCCTCGGACTGTTCCGTGTCATAGTGCAGGACTGCCAAGCCTTTTGGGTTGGCGGTAATCTCCAATCCCAATGTTTTCTCTATCGGCAGCCGTTCTTCTCCCAGCGCTCCGGCAAGGATGGCTCCGACATAGTTGCTCTTGCCTGTCCCTTCACCTCCGGTAATGCAGAACAGGTTATCCTGTGTGCCGAGTGGTACACCGTTTACTGCTACTACTGATTTGGAAATGTCCGGTGGATTCTCGTAGTCAATTTCACAGGAACGTAACATCATCATAGTTTGGCTATATAGATCTGAGAACATCTTGGCAAGCAGCTCTTTCAGTTCCTTTGCCCCGTTGCCCAAGGCAAAGAAATCTGAAATGTCTTTTTCAGACTTCGTGCCACTTAGCGGAAGTGAAAGGTTCAATACCTTGTATTCTGCCAGATGTTCTGCTTGTCTGTGACTCTCGCGTACGCCTGTCTCGTCAGCATCATACAGAAGTATGATATGTCGAAAGCGAAGCTGAAGGCTCTCGATGATGCTTGTCGATATCTGTGCGGTTTCACTGTTGAAGCAGATTGCATTGAAGCCGTGTGCATACAATGAGAGTACATCCTTTTCTCCACCTGTTATGAAGAGCATATCGCCTTTAGCGGGAATCTGCTCCATACCGAAGCAATAGGTGGCAGGCATCCGTCCACCATAGAGAAAGCGGATTTTCGGACTGTGAGGTCGGTATATCTTTACATAGCCGTTTCCGATATAGGCAAACATAGGTTCCGTAGGTGAGCCATAAAGTTCAAACTTCCGACCTTCAGCAGAAATACTCTCATAGCGTTTAAGACTCCGTACCCGAAAGCGTCGGAGTGCATCCTCATGGATACCATAATGCGCCCAATAGTTTATCAGCCCGTCATCAAAAGGCTGTATCTCAAAACTGTATGGTCGTTCTTCCGTATGCTTGGGCATATCAGTCTCGGGACTGAAGCCGATAGTTTTTTTGTATGACTGTGTTATATGCTTGCTATGCTGTTCACCATCACATAAAGAATACAATCCAAGTTCTTGTACTATGGTTTCCAGGACCTCGGGAAAGCTTGTTTTCAGGTTTAGGCCACGCATAGTTGCTACAAACCAAAAACAATCTCCCGAATAGGTTGTATCCCCATGATCATAGAACTTATAGGATGAACTCTTCCTGTCATAGAAGATATGGCATGAAGCCCGCTTGTCATCATAGAAGGGACTGCGGAAGTTACGGTGCAGGTTCACCTCAAAGCCAAGAAAATGGGAGAACACGTTCAACCCTCCTTGTGTAAGCAAAAGTATTTGTTCTTTATCTATCATATTTATCTGTTTTTAGAATTAAGGCAAGAACTCATAATAAGATTGTCCTTGAAGCGGTTGAGTCGTCCTAGAACCTCATCATTCCTCATCCCTGATACACGGAGCCGGTTACATTTCACGGCAATAATGATTGACTTGAAAAAGTAGCGCACATCACCACTCTCCGTGTAGCGGTAACGCAGCAACTGCTTTTTGCGCCAGCGGTAAAGGGTAGACTCTGAAACATTCAAAGTCTCGATTAGGTCTTTCGTGGTCATTTCCAGCTCGTCATCTATATCCTGTATAAGGTGAGAGGTTCTCTCGACGTACTGCTCTATTCGATTGAGCCTATCTATCAATTCTTGATAAGCCAGACTCTCTACTGTGATTATTTCCATGACTATAACCGTTTTGTAGCCCCCGTCGCTTGTTCTGTTCCGAGTTCAATTAATAGTTGTGAAAGCTTATTGAACGCCTCCTCTGTAAAAACTTCTATACGCATCTCTACCATAGGTAAAAGTCTTGGCTGCCCATTCCGTGCAAGAACTTCAAACATTTCAGTAGAGCAGATGCCTACTTTAGAAGCGTATTTTAAGATTTGACAGAGAGTCATCTCTGTTTGTCCGTTTTCCCAACGCGAGATACGACTTGAACTAACTCCCAGAATTCCAGAAAGATACTCCTGGGAATAACCTTTTTCTACTCTTGCTGACTTCAGCATTTCCAATAACTTTTTCATACTTATAAAGTTACTAAAGCACCGTTACAAGAGCAACCCGCCACATGCAAATGTTTGCACACTATGCAATCCGTCTTGCAGACGGTGCAAGTTTGTTTGTTAGTAGCGGAATACACAGTGTACCAATAAATATAGCGAATAAGATCTAAAACATTTTATTAGTCTTTTATATTTGTACAATTATTATTATTTTTGCATAGACCGTCAGTGCACGGTGCAAGTCCCTTTATATATAAGGGCTTGCACCGTGCACTGGAAAGTGTAACAGTAAAATATCTAAATATTTATATTACAAAGATTTGGAGATATAAACAAAAAGTTCTAACTTTGTACTCCGAGGATGAGAGTGAGTGTGCTTTCAACAGATAGTCAGAATAGCGGTCATAAACCAGTCAGTTTGCTGCTACATTTCTGCTACACAGACTGTCAATACAAAAAGGTAAGTATTTAGCTAACAGCGATAAGGATATACCGTGGATTAGTTCTATCTGGTCCACATTGAAAATCAAGGGGTTACGAAGAAATTCGCAACTCCTTTTTCTTTATCTGCGAACACCATGCGAACACGGAGACTTTCGCAAAGCAACTATCTTTATTGATTATTTTATTGAATTATGGCTTCTGTGTTCGCAAAATGGGGTTGGGGTGTTCACAAACAAGAATTACGCTAGGATAAATTTGTGGCACTTTTGACACTTGACACTATAAAACAGCGCGAATATGAATTGGTGCAAAGATAAACTTTCAGAAATATACATGCAAAATTATAGTGTAATGTCTCTTAGCTCAAATAATTTTAGTAACTTTGCCATTAGATCAAGACACGTTCACACTGAATGCGCTTGCAAGAATCTCAGAACTACTAAGAGTTAATTCTATAGCACTATTAGTTGAGCAAAAATCAATTCTTAAAAAACAGCGAAAGTATATGAAAGACTTAAAGGATTTAGCAGCAATCGTGATTAATTTCTACGATGATAAAGTTGCATGTGGCAAATTCAAGGAATTTGAAGAATGTAATTACCCATGTGTTTCTTTAGCTCAAATTCCAAAATTCCTAGAATCTAAAAATATAGATTGGCGACAAGATTATGGTCACGATAAATTGACTGATTTAATTAAATCACTTGATGGCATTTCTATTTATTTTAAGGGTGTGCCGTATATGTATAGAGAAAGCAATAGCATAGATTCAGAGAAATCACCCGCTTCTACTTCAGCTTCAGCTGTCTCAAATACGAGCCACATATCTGGGACTTCTCTTAATGGCGATCTAAAGCCACACGAGGTGCGTAAAGCATATAAAAAATTAGCTAATAGTACGGAAGGTTGGGTAAGTATTGTTAGGTTAATGAAAGAAGTAGGATGGAAAGGTAAACCAGCAGAGTTTACCTTCAAGTATAAATTACAATTTAATCCTACCAATCATTGCGTAAGAATACACAATATTTCCAGATACGAGATGATTGACGACATATATTTTGATCCAGATAAAAATAGTTTCCCGTCTAATGTTAATAAGTTGCGAACGATGGCTCTAGACGAAAATTGGGATGAAAACAATAGAACAAATAAACTTCTTGATAATTATTTGTGCTATACTTATACCCGTGTAAAATACGAAAATAAAATATCAAAATCAAAAGATAATTTATATGCTTGCTGGAATACAGGTCTTGTTGACTATCGCTATGAGCCCATTTTTTGCTATATGACACGTAAAGATGTTAATAACAGATGGATGTTTAGGTCATTCTGTATAAATGGGGAGGATTTAGGCAAAGAGATGGGGCGTAATATATCTGACATGCCTAAACCAGCTACGTATTTCAAAGAAGGTAATTTGCTATGCCAACCAAATGAGAATAATTTATCTATTGATAGAGATCATATTATCAGAGAACATCCATCTCGCTTGCCTATCGAATGGTTGAGACAAGTTTTAAGAGATGATGCCGAATGGAAAACTGATGAGACACCAGATCAATACGATAAAAGAATATGTGATTTACTTCCAAAGGACTCCACAAATAACCTCTTTCTTCAAACACTTTTAAAACAGACAATAGGTGAATCTGTGAAAAGGTGCCAATGGAATTACAAAACAGCTATTCCATATTATGATCCAAATAACAAGAGAGTTGGATGGTTTTTGCCATTGTGCACAAGAGCAGCCCAAAAATTCCATGGAAAGGAAAGGGCAGTCCTCAAACCATTTGCTGCACTAGTAGTTACTAAAGGAGAAAGTGGTCGCTTTCAAGGAGAAACCATATATAGATTAAGTTGGGCATATAGATGCGCACGATTAGTTTGCCGTCCCGACAGCGATTGGCTTACTCCGTTATTTGCAACTGACGACAAACTTGATGCAGAAGATGAGGATGTCATTTCAACTGTGTCATAAGCAAAACATCGACAGCTATGACTGAACAACAATTAGAGGACTATTTTTATAAAAGAGACTTAGGATGCTCAGATGCTGGACAGTATCAGACCATAGAAGACGAGTATTATAACATTGTAGCTTACTGCAAGAAGGTAAGACATGGTATTGAGAATCTTACAATAAGCAGTGGTGAAAGAGCACTTTGGGAACTTGTACAGAATGCGCGTGATATGAGCGAAGACTGTCGAATTAGGGTAGAACTTAATGAAGATAGTCTTGTATTCCTGCACTATGGCAAGCCCTTTTCTCATTCTTCACTGTCAGCTTTGGTAAAACAGAATAGTTCGAAGGATAATCCTGCTCAAGATTTGGCAGGCCAGTACGGCACTGGCTTCATGACGACTCACGCTTTTAATCGTGTGGTGGATGTCTGTGGTCCTTACGAAGTGCACACGAGCAGGGCGAAAGTAGATAAATATATCAGAATGCACATAGTCTTAGATAGAAGCAACACGGACTCTCTTGAAGCCTATAAGGAGATGAACCGAGAGCTGATTCAAGTGAAAGACATGTGGAAATCGACAGAGGAATGCGAAGGTCATATTCCATCTACATTCAGATATAAACTAACACCAGAATTGGTTGAATCCGTCTCGGATCAAATCAAAAACGTGGCAGAGCTGATGCCGTTTGTTCTAGTTATCAATGAACGAATAAAAAAGTTTGAAGTTTGCGATAATCACAGGAAGGAACATTATGTATTTTGCAAGTTGGATACCCCTGTTAAAGATGAACCTTTTGGAGAGGCAGGATGGCATGAGGTTGAGGTTGTAGTGAATCGTATGGATATGCTTTCTCCAAAGCAAACACCTGCCCCTTATCACTGCTACTATCTTGTATCGAGGGACAAAGAAGATGTAGTGATCATACCTCCTTTCCCAACAATCTGTGGCGATGTTGAGAAGGTTCCTTCATTATTTCTCTGGTTCCCATTGCTGGGAACAGAGGATTTCGGAGTGAACTTTATCTTCCACTCCAAAAAATTCTATCCTGTGGAAAAGCGGAATAACATTCAACTTCCTGAGGATGTTCCCGCCAAAAAGGAAGCAGGAGAAAAAAACGAAAGTGTACTGAAATCCATGATGCAAGCACTGTTTGCCTACTATCAGATAGAAGGAAAGGATAGTACTATAAGTCGTGATTTGTGCAAAGTAAATTTCATTAAAGAAACCGAGGATGAAGAGCAAAAGAGATTCTACCACGATATGCAAACGACATGGAACGAGCAAGTCAAAAACTGGAAAGTAATTCCCACAGCAGAGGGTAGGAAAAGTATAACTGATAGGAGGGTGCGTCTCTTGCATCATGATTTCTATGCCAATCTTAATGAAGAAAAAAGAAAACTCTATGAAAGTACGTTGGCTAAATTCGCTTCATACATTAAGGACAGCAATGGCGAAGAATATCTATTGCCAACAACGGATCTCATCAAATGGTCAGAATTGGTTGATACTTGGAATTGTAAAGAAGTAGGTGGTTTCTATGTGACACTGTATGATGTTTGTAGGGCAATTAAAGACAAATCGGATGATTTGCTGGAGTTCCTACAGTTCTTGAAAGATAGCGGTAATGAGTGTTTATATGATAAATATGCACTTATACCAAACCGCGCCGGTAATTTATGCCTACGAAATAGTCTAGTGCATGCTGACTTTATGACTGATGATATGTATCAGCTGATATCTCCACTTATGGGTGACGCTGCTGCAAAGATTCTTGATCAGGCTTATCTCTCGCTTGCGGAGTATACGGAATATACACCGAGTGCATTGCATGATGCTATTCTTGTAACGATGAATAAGTGGAGAACAAATACACTAGTGCGAAAAAATCCTTTAACGGATGAACAAGTAACTGCTTTGATTAATTTCTGCTCAGCTTCTTCTCAAGAGGAGTTCGCTAATTTCAGAGGCAGGATAATGGCAGTACTACCCGCTTACTATAATAAAACATTCCGCAAGAGCCACATGCAAAAACTAGAGGAGAAAGAGGAAGATTTTTATAACACTGCATTCTTTCTGCTCCTTGATTATACTTTGTATCAGATAAGCAAGGAAAATGAGGATTGGGTAAAAGTTAATAAGTCTTTTCTTCTGAAACTCTTAACGGAATATGCAAAGAGCAATGATAACAATAGAAAGGAAAAACTCGATTCTTATGGTGTTATACCTTGTCAGAAGGGCTACTTGTGTGTAAAAAAAGAACTTCTAAAAAACGACGGCATTATTCCAGAACTAGCTTATTTTTATAATATCATTATAGGACAAGATCTTCACGAGAAGTGGATTGATACTGATTTTGAAAACCTGTATGACGATTATGCTACCCAAACGCCAAAAGACATAGCACCAAGCATCCAAACAGAGTTGGTAAATTACATGAAGGGTGTAAACAATGGCGACTGTGATAAGGATAAAACCAAGGACAAGGGGACCGGTTTTAAAAATGAAATCTCTCCTTATCTATACAATATCCGTGGCTCCCTTTCAATGGCAAATACTGGACAGCCAAATACCAATGGTAGCCAATTCTTCATCAATCAAAGTACAACAGACTATTCTGCTAAACTTCCTACAAGTAGCTATCCTAAGAAAATTATCGAAGCCTACAAAGAAGGTGGAAATCCTAGTCTTGATGGCAAGCACCCTGTCTTTGGACAAGTCATAGAAGGTATGGACGTTGTAGATAAGATTGCTAAGGCTGAAAAAGATGAAAAAGATAAACCAACTACTGCTATCACAATTGATAGCATTGAAATTGTGAAAGACTACGATTTCAGTAAACAATAACATCATTAACTTTAAGGAGATTATAAAATGATTCTATTTTGGGGGTCAAAAGGTTACCAAAAAGTGTTGGGAAATACACAAACTGCTATCGAGTGTGGCCATTGTAACAATGTTGGTACTTGGGAAATTACGGAATACGGACGTAAGTTTACTCTTTACTGGATTCCACTCTTTCCTTACGGTAAAACATATTTTGTTTCTTGCCCTATTTGTCATTACGGTAAAGAAATTCAAAAGTCTGAGATCGAACAATATCTCAACTATTAAAAAGATAGGTCATTCGGCCTATCTTTT
>ERZ773014.2467-NODE-2467-length-10653-cov-9.209662_pt1 | contig 10653 bp, 10 predicted proteins | sample MGYA00580841_ERZ773014 | MGnify/ENA primary metagenome ERZ773014 (study PRJEB29015, sample SAMEA2737989) | human oral metagenome | biome: human oral; feature: human-associated habitat; material: dental | place: China | collected 2067 ...
CTGTCTTAACAAAATTTTACTAGTTCGTTTCAAAATTGCGTATGTTTTATTATACTATATGAAAAATTATATTTCAAATTTTTTGAAAACAAAAAATATGCCATTAACTTATATCCAAAGATATAGGTATTCTGGCATATATTTGTATCCTCTCCAAAGCAAACCGATTTAAATTAGATAAAACTAGTGTTCATAATTTTGAAATTTTATTTTTCTGTTATTTTGTAATAGCTGTCTTTATTTCTTCAAGCTGTTTTTGAATTGTAGCAAGTCCTCCTGATACAAGATACCAGTTTTCGGCATCTAAAGCTACCACCTTATTATTTTTTCCAGCATTAGTTTTCGCAACTAGTTCATTTTTTAGAACATCTGCACCCGCCTTACTTCCTCCTACAATTTTAGTTCTGTCAACATAAAATATTATGTCAGGATTCTTTTCAGCAATGTATTCGTAGTTTATTTCCTGTCCATGTGTAGAAGCCTTTATACTGTCATCAATATTTTTTAATCCTAAATCCGTGAAAATAAATCCAAATCTTGAATTTGCACCAAAAGCACTTATTTTCCCATCATTTGTCAAAGTAACTAGTGCTTTTTTGTTGTAATTTTTTGCTATATTTTTTATATCATTTATTTCAGAATTAATTTTTGCTATCTGTTCGTCAGCTTCTTTTTCTTTTCCAAAAATACTTGCTATTTTTTTAGCATTTTCGTTTGAACTTGAAATAAAGTTTTTTGTATCAGTTTCTAAAAATATAGTTGGGGCTATTTTACTTAGTTCATCGTAAAATTTAGTCTGTCTTCCGCTTATTATTATCAAATCTGGCTTAAATTCACTTATTTTTTCCAAATTTGGCTCTTTTACGTCTCCAGCGTCAACTGCACCTTGTGCATACTGTTTCAATCCTTCTGGCACATTTGAAGCGGGTAGTGCCAATTCAGGCTTTACTCCTAAAGTTCCGATCACATCTAGTGCCGCATAATCAAATACAGCAACCTTTTTAGGATTTTCAGGCACTTTTACATCGCCTTTCACAGTGGAAATAGTCAGCTGTTTTCCATTTCCAGCCTTTTCATTTCCAGATTTTGAACATCCCACAATAAATATAATGCTTAATGCTATTAAAACCAAAATTTTTCCTGTTTTTTTAATCATAATATATACCTCCATTTTTTATTTTATTTTATATAATTTAATAATACAAACAGAATTTTCTGTTTTCTATTTTATAAATTGGTATCTCCATTCCGTATATGTCCTTTAGGACTTCATTTTTCATAATTTCTTCTGTATTCCCGTGTCTAATCATTTTCCCATCTTTAAGTGCCACAATGTAGTCTGAATAGCTTGCGACAAAGTTAATATCATGTATTACTATTATAATTGTTTTTCCTTTTTCATCTACAAGATTTCTCAAAATTTTCATTATTTGTACTGAATGTTTCATATCCAAATTGTTCAAAGGTTCATCTAGAAAAATATATTCCGTATCCTGAGCAATAACCATCGCAATGTATGCCATCTGCCTTTGCCCTCCGCTCAATTCGTCAATAAATCTGTTTTCCAAATTTTTCAGTCCCATATATTCTATAGCCTGCTCTACTTTTTCTTCATCTTCTAAAGTAAGTTTTCCTTTTGAATAAGGATACCTTCCAAAACTAACCAGTTCCTTTACAGTCAGCCTTATATTCAGATGATTTGACTGCTTTAAAATTGAAAGCACTTTTGCAAGTTCCTCTGTATTCCATTCTTCTAAATTTTTATTTTTTATAACCACATCTCCTGAATCTCTTGACAATGTTCTTGTTATTATGGAAAGAAGTGTACTTTTACCAGCACCATTGCTTCCAATAAAGGATATTATTTTTTTCTTTGGCAATTCCAGGCTTACATCCGATAGTATTTCCTTTTCGCCGTATTTTTTAAATATATTATCAACTTTTATCATAACCATGCTCCCTTGCAATATTTTCAAATTCATTTAAAATCAACCAGTTTTTAAGCCTGATTTCTTGTAATAAGGTAAATAAAGTAAATTCCACCAATAAAATCTATTATTACATTTATTGTCGCCGAAAAATTCAATAATCTTTCAACTATGAACAGGCTATAGATTAATGCTATATTTCCTATAAGAAAAGCGATTATTATCATTATTCCGTGTTTATAGCCTTTTACAACTTCCCGTGCCAGACTTGCCACTAAAAGTCCTAAAAATGTTACAGGACCCACAAGCACAGTTGACACCGATATTAACACTGAAATCACAATCATCTGTTTTCTTATCAGCCTTTTACAATTAATTCCCAAATTAATAGCATGATCTTCTCCAAGTGATAAAACATTCAGCCTTTTCAAATCAGGTATTATTGATATTATGCAAAAAATTATCAAAACAAGGCATATTCCAACCAGTTTTATATTAATTGCGCTGAAACTTGCAAACATTTTCCCTTGTAATACAAGAAATTCATTAGGGTCTAGCATCATCTGCATAAAATTGGAAAGACCATTGAAAAATCCACCAAATATTATTCCAATCAAAACTAGAAAATATATATTTTTCATTTTTCCGTTAAAGAGAAATACATATAATAGAAGAGAAGCTCCCACCATTATAATTCCCGAAATAAAAAATTGAAATGTGTCAGTCATCATAGCAAGCTGTCTGCTTCCAAAAAAATACACGACAACAGTCTGAATAAACATATAAAGCGAATCCAGCCCCATAATTCCCGGCGTTAAAATCCTGTTACCAGTTATCGTTTGAAACACTATCGAAGAATATCCAATTGAAAAACTTACAATCGCAATCGCAAGAACCTTTAAAGCCCGCCTTGGTAAATTAAAGCTCATATTGTCAAAAGTTAATCCAAATAATATGAATAACGCTATCCCTAAGATAGAAATTACTGTTAAAATTATTATTTTTTTCATTTGACCACTTTCACTTAAATTTTTAATTGGCATATTTATACCTCCTAAAAACAAGAATCAAGAATATCAAACTTCCAACAATACTCATAATAACACTTATAGACACTTCATAAGGATACATCACAATTCTTCCTGCAATATCACAGATTAATACGAATAATGCTCCTAAAATTGCCGTATCTGGAAGAGATTTTTTCATGTTATCCCCCTTATAAATACTCACAATATTTGGAATAATCAGCCCTACATAAGGAATTGTCCCTATTGTAACGACAATGGAAGCTGTTATTACCGACACTATTATCAGCCCTATAAATGTAATTTTTTCACGATTTAGCCCTAAATTAGCCGAAAAATCCTTTCCTATTCCTACAATCGTAAACTTATCCGTGTAAATATATGCCAGCACCAAAAACGGAATTCCAATATAAATCAATTCATACCTTCCTTTTACAACTAAAGCAAAATTCCCTTGCATCCACGAGCCTATATTCTGAATTAAGTCAAATTTATAAGCCACAAAGCCTGTAATTGAATTTACTACATTTCCAAGCATTATCCCAATTAATGGTATCATTACAACATTTTTTATTTTCATTTTGCTCAAAACCTTCATAAAAAGCATAGTTCCAAAAAGTGCAAATATAAAAGCAACTGTCATTTTTAAAAGAGTTGACTTGTCTCCCAAAAATATAAGGGAAATCATTATCCCAAACTTTGCCCAGTCCATAGTTCCTATTGTCGAGGGAGATACAAATTTATTGCTACTTATCGTCTGAACAATTATTCCCGCTATTCCAAGGCTTGCTCCTGTAACAAGAATACTGACTAGTCTAGGAATTCTGCTTATTATAAGAAGTTGTGTCTCTTTTCCCAAAAGTAAGTTTTCAAGAGTAAATTTCTGGACTCCTGTCAATAATGAAACAATTGAAAGTATTACTAAAATTATTATTAAAAAAATAATATTTTTATTATTTCCTTTTATTTTTGTCACCTCCATAATTTCTCTAAATCAAAAGAATTAAAGTTCCAACTGTAATTCCTATCAATCCTGCAAATGATTTAATATTCAACTTTTCCTTAAATGCAACATACGAAAATGCCACAGTAAACAAAATGCTCAATTTATCAATAGCAACTACAACGCTAGCTTGTCCATCCTGCAATGCCCGATACATTGTAAGCCATGATAATCCTGTTGTAATTCCCGATAAAACCAAGAATATAAATGTTTTTTTATCTATATTCTTTACTTCTATCTGCTTTTTCGCTGTAAAAACTACAATCCAGGCCATTACAAGTACAACAACCGATCTTATTGCTGTTCCATAATTTGACTCTATTCCAGTAATTCCAACTTTTCCCAGTATTGAAGTAAGAGCAGCAAATACTGCTGATAAGATAGCATAAAATAACCATGATTTTTTACCAGTATTTTCATAACTAGTATTTTCCTTTTTTTCTATCATAAGATATGTTCCTGTACCAATCATCAACATACCTACGATTTTTATTACCGTTAACGCTTCTCTTAAAAATAAAAATGCTAAAATCATTGTTAATACTGTACTCGATTTATCAATTGGAGCAACTTTATTCACATCTCCAATCTGAAGTGCCTTAAAATAGCATAGCCACGATAACCCTGTCGAAATTCCTGAAAGGATAAGAAAAGTTAAGGATTTTAATGTTAGCTCACTTTCATAACCTTTAGTCATAAAAGTCATAAAACCTGCAAATATTACAATTATTACTGTCCTTATAGCTGTTGCAACATTCGAATCAACATTTTTTACTCCTATTTTTGCCAAAATTGCCGTCAATCCTGCAAATATAGCCGAAGCAAATGCAAATACAATCCACATTTCTATGCCTCCTTTTTTTCTTTAACTTTAAGTATATCTTACTCCAAAAATTTGACAAAATTATGACATTTTTACAAAAAAAGAAGCAGAATCCCAAAAATTCTACTTCCAAACATAATAATCCATTTCACTGAATTTACAAATTAATAAACTTCATTCCCATCCTTATATTTGTAATACACAGTTCAAATAAAATTACAATCAATCCTCTTAAAAATTTTATCAATTCTTCAAAATCGCAATTAAAAGCGAAATATCGTTATAAGTAACTCCGCTGATTCTGCTAGCCTGCCCAATCGTTTCAGGCTGTCCGTACATAAGCCCAGAAATAGCGATATTGCTAAGCCCTTTTACGCTTTCATAGTCAAAGTCCTTTGGAATTATCATTTTTTCCAGCTTCTTAAATTTCTCAATCTGTGCCTTTTCCCTTTCAATAAATACGTTATATTTCGCATTTATTTCTACTTGTTCCTTCGCTAAATCCGACAATTTCACAGTTTCCACAAATTCACTTAAATTATCATAATTTATTTCTTTTCTCGCAAGAAATTCAAAGGCTGAAACAGGGCTGTTCATGCTATTTTTACTATTTTTTTCAATTTTCGCACTTTCAGATTGATTTTGTTTTTCTACAATTTCAAGTAATTTTTCATTATTTTCCTTAGTCGGATAAACCGTAATTCCTTTCAATCTTTCAACTTCATTTTCAATTTCCTGACACGTATTTTCAAGTTCGGCTAATTTTTCAGCATTTAATAACCCAATTTCCTTCGCTTTTTCCAAAAGTCTTATAAAAATATTATCTTGACGCAAAGTCAGCCTGTATTCAGCTCTTGAAGGCAATACACGATAAGGCTCTGGCGTTTTTTTATTTATTATATCATCAATCAAAACCCCTATATATCCTTCACTTCTGTCAATCACAATTTCCTTTTTCCCTAAAATTTTTCTCGCAGCATTCACTCCCGCTATAAATCCTTGACAGGCAGCTTCTTCATATCCACTCGTTCCATTAATTGTCCCTGCCGTGTAAAGTCCATCCAAAACCTTTGTTTCAAGCGTCAATTTCAACTGATGAGCAGGCACAAAATTATATTCCACCGCATATCCATAACGTACAATTTTGGCGTTTTCCAGCCCGCTAATTGTCTTTAGCATCGCTTCCTGTGCAAATGGCGGCATTGCTGTTGTAAATCCGTTTATATAGATTTCATCTGATTCCACAGATTCCTGCTCTAGAAATATCTGATGATTTGTTTTTTCTGGAAAATTCATAATTTTTCTATCAAGTGAAGGACAATGCCGAGGACCTTTTGTACTTACAACTCCTGTCACAATTGGCGAATATTTAAGCATTTCCTGCCCCACACGAATAGTTTCAGGTGTTGTAAATGTCAGCCAAGTTGGCAAAGTTGAGTTATATTCTTTTTTTGTTTCATAAGAAAAATATCGTGGTTTGTCTTCTCCTTTTAATTCCTGCATTTTAGAAAAGTCAATTGAAGATTTGGCAATTCTTGGAGGGGTTGCAGTTTGATACCTGTCCAGTTCAAATCCATATTCTGCAAGCCTATCTGGTAAATCCACGCTTGCAGGCTCTCCTTGCCGTCCTGAAGAATACTTTACATCCCCCATAACATATTCTCCGCCTAAAAAAGTTCCAGTGCACAAGACAACAGCCTTTGCCCCATATCTAATCCCAAGATTATCTTCCACTCCCATAACTTTCTTATCTTCCACAATCAAATCCACAACAATCCCTTGAACTAATTCCAAGTTTTCCTGCTTTTCAATAATTTCTCTCATTTTAATTCTATACCAGTATTTATCAGCTTGTGCTCTAGTAATTCGTGAAGCCAGCCCCTTCGTATGATTCAAATTTTTCAGCTGCAAATTATAATTGTCAATATGTCTAGCCATTTCTCCGCCTAACATCCCAAGTTCCGACACCAGATGGCTTTTTCCAGGCCCTCCAATCGACGGATTGCACGACATCATCGCAATATTATCAAGATATATTGTAAACAATGCTGTTTTCAGCCCGTATCTAGCAGCAGCAAGTGCAGCTTCCACTCCAGCATGTCCCGCTCCAACAACAATTACATCATAATTTTTCATTTTTTATTTTCCTTTCAATTTACTCTTATTTTTTTCTTTTAAAAATATTTCTAAATGGACGTGTAATATCCATAAAATCAACATATCTCTTATGTTTTCTAATATAATATCTCAAAAATCTAAAAACTGTCTCTTCCCGCTGTTTATAACACTTCGCATATTCATCAGCAAAAATTTTTGCTATTTTTTCATTTTCCATCATTCTTGAAACATTTTTCATTCTTCTATTTAAATTAAGTTTCACATTAAACTTCATTCTATTCAAATCCACAAGATAAAATTCATAATTCCCGCTTTTATCCTTAATTAGCACATTTCCAGGCGAATAATCCTCAAATTCTACTCCATTTTCATGCAAATTAAATGAAAATCTTGCAAACTGCTTTATTATTTTTTCACGATTTTTTTCAACTTTTGCAAACATTCTTTCCATTTCTTCACTTATTTTATAATTTTCCCCTTGCTTAGCCTTTTCCTCCTCAATATCCTCAGGCCAGAAAACTTCCCTGCAAGTAAAATCATATTTTAATTCCTCGCTTATATAATAACTGTTCTTTTTATTGTTTTCGTTTACAAAATCATCAAAATATGCAATTGGTTCTGGAGTTTTTATTTTACATTCTAATAATTTTTTTGCATATTCATAAGAACGTTTTGCTTTTGAGCCTTTAAATTTGTAGAAAAAGTTTGTAATAAAATCTTTTTGTTTAAATTTTTTTACATTTACCATTTTTTTTGTTTCAGTATTTTCAATTTTGTTATTTTTTTTCTTTTTTTCATTCCCTTTTTTCAAATTATTTTCTATATCTATCTCAAACTTTTTTATTTCATTTCTTCCTGGCTCTACAACATATTCTCCAGTTTTATCAAAATTTTTCAGTATATTTATCAATATTTTTTCATCATATTTTTTATTAACTTCATAATTTTTTTCTTCCATTTAAAATCCTCATAATTTCTAAATTTTTACTTTTCTTTATTTTCTAAACTTTTTTCGTTTGCTTTTTCAAATTTTCTCTTATTTTTTCTCAATCTCTTTTTCAGTTCCTTCAAAAATTCCTTATCTTCTGTAAATTTAGCCATTTTAGCCACATATTCAAGTGCTTCGTCATATTTATGCTGTAATTCCAGCACATATACCAAATTCACGTAATGGCGAATATTTTCAGGTTCTAAAATAATCATTTTATCACAAACCTTCTGTGCATTTTCATAATCTTCCGTTTTCACAAAAAATCTTCCTTGCAAATTTAGCATTTTTATTCTCGAAAGCCTTTTATTCTCATATGTAGCATTCTCATAATTTAAAAGCAGAAGTTTTATTTCCTCGAACTCCTCTGCCCTAAATAATATTTCAAAATAATCCTCAAATATATAATCTTCCACATTTTCACAATTTATGGCGATATTGTAATATTTTATAACCGCCTTTATATCATTTGCATATGCCATTGTATCGCCCATTCGTGCGTAAAGTGAAAATTCCTCCACTTGATTAAATTTCGAGTTTAAAAGTTTTTCGTATTCAGAAATTGCCTCGTTATATTTGCCCATCATTGTAAGGCAGTCGCCTTTCTCAATATATGCTTCCGAGCTTTCAGGCTCCATTTCTATTGCCTTATCAATATTTTCTATCGCTTTTCTATAATACTTTAACAAAGCATAACACATTCCCATATTCAGATACACAAAATAGTTTTTTTCTATTTCCAGAAATTTTTTATAAAGTGCAATCGCCTTTTTCAGTCTTCCAAGCGACTGATAAACAAATCCCAACGTAAAAAGCGTATCCTTGCTGTCAGGATACTTTTTCTGCAATTTTTCCGCATATTCCCTCGCTTCTTCAAACATTCCAAAATCTGAATAAATTTTGGAAAGTGTCATAAGTGCTGAATAGTTGCTTTCGTCAATTTCAAGTACCGACTTCAAATACACAAGCGCATCTTCGTACTTGTAATTTTCCATCGCTTTATCCGCTTCTTTTAATAATTCTTCTATATACATTTTTTCTCCATTTATATTTATATCTTTTTCAATTAATTGATAAAAATCAAATAACTTTAAGATTTGAATACTACAAACTTAATTATTAATCATATTTACCATTTCTATAAATTTAGACGGTTTCCTGTCATAAGGATTTGGCATAATATCGTCCGTTATCATCAGCCACCCAGCATTTCTCTCTCTTGACAGCCTTATAATCTCAGCATACTCCTTTGGAGCAGCACTATGCACAATATGCCAGATATGTTTTGCATTTGACTGGTTATTTTCAAAATTAGATTTGGGCTTTTCAAACTTCTTGATATATGTATTCGCACTTACCTCACTTGTCACAAAAATATCCGCATACGGAGAAATTGCATCTGTAATCGGTGCTCCAGGATTGGCAATTACAAGATTATTTTTTGACTTGCTTTTTACATAATCAAAGATTTCCTTCATATAGCTTACCTGCTGAGAAGTACTTGAAGCAATTTCATCAAAAAAGAATCCATTTATGCTGTCTGTCCCATAAAATTCAAAATATCTATCAACTTCCGCCTTTACTTCCTTAATATTTCTTCTTTGATAAGTTGTCGCAATATAGGCAATATTCTTAATTCCAGCCTCCTTATTTTTCTTAATTTGAGCCGCATAATTCACTTCCATCTTTTTCCCTGCTCCATTATTTGGATTTATCAAAACATAAGGAACTTTTTCTTTCTCAAGTGTCAAAACATCACTCCAAAACGTATTTTTCCCATCTGGATAAGTGTACGTCGTAGCTATCACAGACTGCTTTATTTTCACATTATTTTTATTAACATTTTTATCTGAAAATCCATTAATTCCCAGTAGCATTCCTATCATTAAAAATATTTTCTTCATTTACTTTTTTACCTTCTTTCAAATTTTTTTATCAAATAGTTAAGATATATTATTTTATCATATTTTTAGGAATTATTGTAATTTTTTAATTAAAATTTATTTTCCAAAAAAGGCTATCTCGTTCTTCTGAGACAGCCTCAAATATAAATCGTATAATTTTACATTTTTATCTTAAACTTTTCAAATCTGTTTATTTTTAATCAAGATTCTAAAATATGGACATTTTCCATTTATGGATAAATCTTTATTATCATCACCTTTTCTGAATTTTATTATTTCAAATTGTTCTGGATTAAATTTATGTAAAAATGTTATAGGAACACCCATAGCTCCTTTATAATCAAAGGGTATATCTTTAGTTTTATTTATATTGATTCCATTATAATTATCATATTTTGGATAATCATTCTCATTTCCTAAATATGCTTTTTTCAAATCAATATCTTCGTGTCTTTTTTTTATCTAAATTTGTCAACCATAAGCAATTATTTGGAGATACTATTCTATTACCTGATTCATCTATATTTGTTTCCGTTCCATAAAGTTCATAATGCTCAGGAACAATAAATCCTGATATTCCCCTTCCCATATTTATTCCTAACCAAATTTTATTTTCCTTTATTAATTTAAATATTTCTTTATATGTAATAGCGTTTATATTTCCTATTATTAAAAAATTTTTTTTGTATTCAATTAATTGTGCAGTATATTCCCTAAATAAAGAAAAAGGTGGATTTGTTACAACAATATCTGCTTGCTTTAATAACTCCACACTTTCTTTGCTGCGAAAATCTCCATTACCATTAAAATACGTAATATCTTCATAACTCGGATTAATTGTTTCACAGTCCAATCCAGTAT
>ERZ773014.2470-NODE-2470-length-10647-cov-9.910498_pt1 | contig 10647 bp, 9 predicted proteins | sample MGYA00580841_ERZ773014 | MGnify/ENA primary metagenome ERZ773014 (study PRJEB29015, sample SAMEA2737989) | human oral metagenome | biome: human oral; feature: human-associated habitat; material: dental | place: China | collected 2067 ...
CGAACAGCAGCAGGATGGCAAGTACAACTAATGATTTTGTGTGCATGGCAGTCGCGTTTACTTTTTGCTGATCTCCATTCTTTTAAGGTGATTCTTATATCCTCCAATTCATAAATCGGCTTGAAATAGCTTCCGCTTCTTTCAGGTCGATGAAGTATTCACCCTGAACGGATGAATTGCCACTCACTTTCTGATTGCTCAGAACACTGTCGTTTCGCTCCGGTATTCCGGTCTGCGCATCTTCTGTACATGAGAGCACGGCCAACAATACCAGAATCACTGTGGATAAAGTCAATGATTTCATAATATGTTGTGTTTTTGAATTACAGGGGCAAAATTGGCTTCATGCAACAAAAATACAAAACAGACCCCTCCAAAAACAGATCCGCAACCTGCATTTTTAACAATATAAGAACGAAAGAAGAGAAAAACGGGCTCTCACATAATACAAAGGGAAAATCATCACCGTCGATCCCTATCCAGGGTGCCGCTTTGCTCTATCCCGGGCTGGTGATGAACTGTCCCTTCGGGGTGCATCCGGTACGCACAAAATAAGGGCGTCCACAAGGGCCGCCCCCTACGCGGCGCCATAGCGGATGTAGACGTGGGCCGAGGGCGTGAAGACGTCGTCCTTATCGGCGGAATAAGGACGGGATGGGCATAGCAACCACCTCAGCTGTGGGTTGATTCTCTTGAGGCGCGCCTAAAGTCTCATGCTGTTAGCCCGCAACCGCTCCACAAGCAGCTTGATCCGCACGATGACGAAGGCGTAGGCCAACCGCGGCAGGATGATCCAAAGCCACGGGGCACCGAGGGCGCCGAAGAGGATCGTGTCCTCCAGCAGGGAGTGCGAGACGGCCAGATGGTGGTTCAGCAGGTCGCAACTGCGGCGCGAGATGGCGTCTTGCTTCAACTGCTCCATCATGATCGCGCTGCCGTAGCTCAGGCCCACGATGTTGCCCACGAGCCAGAGGAAGGAGCATTCGCGCGGCAGGCCGAAGAAGTCCATCACCGGGGCCATGCGGCGCGAGAGGCCGCGCAGGAGGTCGAACTCGTCGAGGATGTAATGCAGGATCATGAGCGAGGGAACGATGGCGGCGAAGAGCAGCGCGATGCGTAGCGAACTGCGCAGCCACAGCACGAGGACGTCGCCGAGGGAGTGGCTCACGGCTACGGCGCCTGTGATGGCAAGGGGCGCGTCGTAGGCGCCGTGGGGCATGAGGTGGTGCACGGTGAAGGCCATGACGAAGCTCATCGTAATGCGCAGCACGAACATGCCCGCGAAGGTCGACCCCGTGCGGCCCTGCACGGCGCACTCCACGGGCAGGCTGTGCGAGAGGAGGCACATGAGCGAGAGGATGGTCAGCTGGCGGACAGTCAGCGGCATGGAGGTCATCAGCGCGATGGGGGCGTAGAGCGGTGTGAAGATGCTGGTCAGGAAGACGATGGCGGCCTCGCCCGGTAGTCCGATCAGGCTGAAAGCGGGCGCCAAGAAGCCCGACGCCTGGCCGAGCAGTCCGGAGTATTGAAGCAGTCGCACGGCCAGCGAGACGGGCAGGATGATCTTGAGCAGCCATAGGCACGTCCGGGCCGCCTTGGGTAGTGCGCGGCGCACGCACAGCCAGACCCTCTGCCCGATGGTCCCTTCCACGAGTGACATGGTTTTCTGTTCCGACGGGGGCTTTACTTCTTGAACATGCGGTCCATCTCGCGGCGATCGTCGCGCTCGCGGATCGACTGTCGCTTGTCGTACTCCTTCTTGCCTCGGGCGATGGCCAGGACGAGCTTGGCCAGTCCGCGTTCGTTGATGAAGAGTCGCGTGGGCACGAGGGTGAAGCCGCGATCCTTGGCGGCCGTCTGCAGTCGGCGGATCTCCTTGCGGTTCAGCAGCAGCTTGCGGTCGCGGCGCGGCGCGTGGTTGTTGTAGGTGCCGAAGAAGTATTCGGCCACGTACATATTCTTCACCCACACCTCGCCGTGCTCGACGATGGCGAAGGTGTCCACAAGGCTGGCCTTGCCCAGGCGTATGGACTTGATCTCCGTGCCCGTCAGCACAAGGCCGGCGGTGAAGGTCTCGAGCAGCTCGTAGTCGAACGAGGCGCGTTTATTCTTTATCGTGATTTGGTTCGTAGGTTTCTCTTTAGCCATGATGAATGATTATAAGTAGTAAAGGGTAGTCAGGGGTAGTCAGAAGTAGTGAGGGGAAGTAGTTTTGAGCCCAAGCGGCGCATTCTCGACTTATCGGAGAGGAGCCGAGTAGCCCGATTGCTGCTTTTGACTACCTTTTACTACCCTAACTACCTCTGACTACCTTATTAAAATCTCAGTCCCGGCATCAGTGTGAACAGGAGGAAGGAGATGATGGCCGGTGTGCCGATAATGATGAACGAGGCAAGGGTCGTGAACTTCAGCTGCACCTCGTTGTCCACATGTAAGTAGTTCACCGCGCCCGCCCAGATCATATAAATGGTATACAGCGCCGGGATGCGCAGGAAGATCAGCTCGGGGAAGAACGATTGCACAATCTCGATCACGAACAGCAGCGACGAGGAGTAGCCGACGAAGGGCTGGATGAGTCGCATGCTGCGCGGACGTTTGAAGACGAGCGCCCACAGTTCGTTCAGCAGGTACGACGCCAGGAAGAAGCCCCCGGCCGAGGCTACAATCGCTTTGATGGTCGACTTGAGCGCGATCACGAAGTCGAACTCCGGGCCCGTGAAGAGCATACCGACAAACGCCGCCAGCGCGATGAGTCCAATCATGGGGTAGAGGAAATGCGAGAGGAAGTCGTCGTCATTCTCCTTCACCTTCTTGTGACTCAACGCCTCCCACGCGTCCATCGGGCGGAACGTAAAGGCGGCTAAACGGAGGAATACAGCTTTGAACATAGGTGTTTATCTTGTTTTGAGAGCGGGCAAAAATACACGGAATAGGTGGCAGACAAAGTGAGGCGATCAGACCGTGCGGCAGCTTGTGCCGACTTGCGTTCCAGGGAGCAGCATGGGGCTGTGGGCCTAAGCCCTAATGCCCTGATCCGGCTTTAATCGTAGCTTTGTGCCATCAATGATCAGTTGATCATCACGTTTCATCTCAAAAACAAATTATATGAGCAAGACAGTTGAATTATTGGGTGCACAGGCAGACTACTACCTGGCCCACGAGTGCAAAACCATCGACAAGAGCCTGATCTACGCGCCGGGACCCGACGCTATCGATCGCATTTGGCTCGGTTCCGACCGCAATCCGCAGACGTTGAACAGCATCGCCGCCCTCTACGACCACGGCCGCTTGGCTGGTACGGGATACGTCTCCATCCTCCCCGTTGACCAGGGTATCGAGCACTCCGCCGGCGCATCTTTCGCCCCGAACCCCGCCTACTTCGATCCCGAAAACATCGTCAAGCTGGCTATCGAAGGCGGTTGCAACGCCGTGGCCTCTACGTACGGTGTCCTTGGCGCTGTGGCTCGTAAGTATGCCCACAAGATCCCCTTCGTAGTGAAGATCAATCACAACGAACTGCTGACTTACCCCAACACCTACGATCAGGTGATGTTCGGCACCATCAAAGAGGCATGGGACATGGGCGCCGTAGCCGTGGGAGCCACCATCTACTTCGGTTCTGAAGAGAGCCGTCGCCAGATTGTGGACGTAGCCAAGGCGTTCGCCTATGCGCATGAGCTGGGTATGGCCACCATCCTCTGGTGCTACCTGCGCAACAACGGCTTTAAGAAGGACGGCACAGACTACCATGCTGCCGCCGATCTCACGGGGCAGGCTAACCACCTCGGCGTAACCATCCAGGCCGACATCGTGAAGCAGAAGCTCCCCACCAACAACGGCGGCTTCAAGGCCATCAAGTTCGGACGCACCTCCGACAAGGTGTACACCGAGCTCTCCTCCGATCACCCCATCGATCTCTGCCGCTACCAGGTAGCTAACGGCTACATGGGACGCGTCGGCCTGATCAACTCTGGCGGCGAATCGCACGGAGCGGGCGACTTGGAGGAGGCTGTTATCACGGCCGTAGTCAACAAGCGTGCCGGTGGTATGGGTCTCATCAGCGGTCGCAAGGCCTTCCAGAAACCGATGAACGAGGGCGTAAAGCTGCTCAACGCCATCCAGGACGTTTATCTCGATCCGTCGATCACCCTCGCATAACCCTGGGAGACGAGAGACATGAAGAAGATCGTATTGCTGCGCCACGGCGAAAGCCAGTGGAACAAGGAAAATCGCTTCACGGGCTGGACAGACGTCGACCTGAGCGAGAAGGGTGTGGCCGAAGCCGAGAAGGCGGGCGACGCACTCCGCGACGCGGGCTTTGCCTTTGGCATGGCCTACACGTCCTACCTCAAACGTGCCGTCAAGACGCTCAACTGCGTGCTGGATCGTATGAACGAGGACTGGATTCCGGTGGAGAAAACGTGGCGCCTCAACGAGAAGCACTACGGTACGCTCCAAGGCCTGAACAAGAGCGAAACGGCGGCCAAATACGGCGACGAGCAGGTGCATATCTGGCGCCGGAGCTACGACATTGCCCCCGTGGCGATGGAGGCTGACGACCCCCGTAACCCCGAAAAGGACCCGCGCTACGCTGGCGTCCCCGACGAGTATCTGCCGCGCACCGAGTCGCTCAAGGACGCCATCGCGCGCGTCATGCCTTACTGGGAATGCGTCATTTTCCCCTCCCTCAAGCAGCACGATAACCTCTTGGTCGTGGCGCACGGCAACAGTCTACGTGGCATTGTGAAGCACCTCAAAGGCATCTCCGATACGGATATTGCCTCGCTGAACTTGCCCACGGCGGTGCCTTACGTGTTTGAGTTCGACGACAAACTGAACCTGACGAAGGACTATTTCCTGGGGGATCCCGAGGAAGTGCGCAAGCTGATGGAGGCTGTAGCCAAGCAAGGCGCGGCCAAGAAATGATCGGATAAGTGGCGGTCGAGGCGCATCGCCCGACTCGCATAGATGATAAGGTTCGCGTGCGAATGGATGGAGGAGATGCTCCTCGCCGTCGTGCGCGAACCTGTTTTATGGGGGCTCTTAAAATGAATTTCGATCCCCCTCATGCGACGAATGGCCGGGTACCTGAGGAAAATGTTCCTCACGAGTACCCGGCCATTCGTCATTTTTGGCTTTCCCTTGTTCTGCCCTCGTCACTTCATCTTCAGCGTGAGGATCGTCACCGAGTTGGCGGGGAAGACGTAGACCATCGGCCAGCGGGGGAGGCGCACGTTGCGGATCACGGGCACGACGGCCGTCGGTTGGAGGGGCGTATTGCGGGCCGTGGGGGGAGCGGCGAGGCTGACGATGTGCGCCGAGGTGGCGACGCTGCCGCCCTCTATACGTAGCGCTGTCCGCTCGTCGTGCTGCGTGGTGTTCGCCACCTTGAGGATGATCGTGCCACTGTTCGGATCGGAGGTCGCCACGGCTACTAACGACGGCCGGGAGGGCGCCACAGCCTCGATCACCCGTACGTTGTTGATATAGCCGCAAATCGCCTCGTCGGCACATTCCACCTTGGCCTCCATCCAGCCCGGTGAGCGCATGATCTCGATGGGGCCTGCCAGGACGCGATCCAGGGTGCCAGACTCATGAATGAGGCATACGGTGCTGTCAGTCAGCTCGAAAACGATTGCGTCGCGGAGTGCTCCGGTGCGACCATTATCGCGGATCCGCAGCCGGACGGAGCCCGAGGCGCCGTTCATTTTGCGCATCAGACGCGCCGAGAGGCTGCCGTTATACGTCCGTGACGAACTGCCGCGCAGGGTGTCTGCCGACTCGACCGCAAAGGCGTCCCCGACGACCGCCACCGAGGCTTTGCCGTACGTCAGGAGGGGCTTGCGGGCCGTGGTGACGTTCGTGGTGAGGAGCCGTCGGCCACGGTGATCGGCGAAGAGTTGCCAGACGTAATACGAGGGCGTGCGCACCAGTCGGCCCATGCCTGCGAGGAGCAGTCCGCCCGTGCTCGGCGTGCCGATGAGTGGCGTGTAGGAGAGGCCGCGGACACAGCCCGGTCGGCGCTCCACGCCGATGAGAAACGCCGCCTCGCCGACGGCCGCGCGCATCGTCCCGGCGTCGTCCGTTCCGGACGTCCCGAAAGCGTCGGCGTAGGTGGTCGAGGACGAATAGCGGTCCGCGCTGTCGGAGGTGAAGAGGTCGCTCTGCGTCATCATCAAATCCGCGTCCATGAGGTACTTAGGCCCGCTCTCGTCGGCCTTGATCATCACGGGGCGTATGTTCAGGTCCTGGCAGAGGCGGGTGTATTCGCTGGCCGTGACCCGCCGCGACCCATCGTCGGCCATCATCCGGCCGGAGAAGCGGATGAAGCGCGGCCGTAGGTCCGTGATCGCCTCGATGAGGTCCGTCCGGAGCCCCATGGGCCGGTTGCGCCACGTTTTTTGTGGGAAAAGAGCGACCATATCTAAGCCGAACGACGCGCCGCTGTCCGTCTCGAAGACGAGCGTGGCGCCGCACACGCTGTCGGTGGTCGTAAAGGTGTGCCGGAGCGTAGTCCACGCGTCGGGGAGGGTCAGCCGGAGCGGCTCGGCCAGCATGCGCCCGGCCAGGGAGTCGCGCAGCGAGATGGTGAGCGACCGGCCGACCGTGCCATGCAGGTAACACGTCAATTCGAAGCGCTCGCCGCGTGCCGCAGCCGCTCCCCGCGACACATCCGCCACCACGCCGCCGCGCACAAGCAGCGACCGTCGGTTCGTTTCGCTCAGTGGCGCGCGGGCATCAATCGTCAGCGCCGAACCCGTTGTCAGGGCGCGCCATCCAGCGATCGAATCCGTCGCCGAGGGGCCATCCACCTCGAAACTACCATTCGTAATCATGTCCGCCGACCACTCGTCGGGGCGGACCGTACCGTCGGCCGCCTCGGACGTCACCCCGTAGAGGTCGCGATCAACGGCCACCGTCGGCCGATTCAGATCGATCGTAATGGTAGAAGTAGTCGGCATCTCGGGGCGACACGCCCCCAGTATGCCAGCGGCCAACAGCGCCGCAGCGTATCGTAGGTTCATCTTGCGAGTTCAAATTTATGGCGCAAAAATACGTCGGGATTAGTCGAAAGGTGCGGAATGTGGTGCGGGAGTAAGAGAGACGGAAAAGGTAGGGCGCAAAAGCATACGCCCTCCATACTGGCAAGAATCACAATGCGAATAAATTGGGCGCTGGATATACTTTTGCCGCCGAAATTTCAAATAGAACGAACAATGAAAGAATTACAGAGCATATTGAAATGGGCTATTTTGATCATAGGAGGGGTAGGTCTTATTGTATTTTTGGGTATTACCTTCAATAAGGTGTACTTTAATACATCTTGGGAGATTGATCCGAAACTGGCGGCAGATTTTGGCAGTTTTGTAGGGGGATTTGTAGATACGATCTTTAGCTTGGTAGGCACATTAGTAGTTGCCTATACCTTTGTAATGCAATTTCAACAGAGCAATCAGACGTTTGAAGAGAAGAATAAGCTAACTCGTAATTTAGATGCCATAAAATACTTCAATAAGATGATAGATTTTCATAATACGATGTTAGGGCAGATGTCCATAGAAGATGAAAATGGGAAGATTATTCAAGGAAGGCGCGTTTTCGATGTTATCTTATGTCAGTATGAGAAGATAGGGGAATATATCACGGGAGTTGTGAGAAATAAATACCCGGCCACTGATTATAAACCCTGTTGGAATGGGGTAGAGTATGAAAATTTTTTCATCTGCATTGCATATGCTATTTTATATTTTGGAAATCAAGAGCCTAAGATAGATCCGAAATTAGCAGATGGACTCCCTCAAGAGTCTGACACATATTTGAAATTAGTCGACTGGTATCGTCATGCTACAATGAAAGTAGAGATTAGAAATGTAGACAAGATAAAGACTGCGCAGAAGTATAAAAAGGCACTAGATGAATGTAAGGAGAAAGATAATGTAGTTTATAACTTTGTTAGTAGGCCAAATCGATCATTATTGAGTATATATTTCAGGAGTTTGTATGATATAATAGAATTCGTCGATGGGAATGAGAGTTTTGATGATAGCGATAAAAATAGATTGATTCATGTTTTCAAATCACAGTTATCTGATGCAGAGCTTTTTATTTGGTATTATCATGATCTATCTCAAATAAAATATACGGAATGGAAAGAAGATTTTGGAGATTATATAAGGAGATATCAACTTTTAGCGGACATTCCTTTTGGACTTGATTATAAATATTAGGAGGCATTTCTCTATTTCAGATATGATATTGCGCTTTTCATTCTGGCACATCTTCCATTTATGGTACTGTCTTATGATTTGCATCATAGATATGGACTCTAAAAAAGAGCATTGTATAAGCATCGAAGTCCAATTAGAATAGACAGACAAGTTATTAAGTACATAGATACCTATCTCCCCGCATAAAAAACTCCCGTCAGGCAGATCCGTGAAGATCTCCTGACGGGAGTTTTTGTGTGATCAACGGCCACCGGACTCGTTGCCGAGAGGGGCCATGTGTGCGACGCGCCGCGGCTTATTCTTCCGGCAGATGGATATCCGGATTGCCACCTTCGCCGCCGCCCTTCTCGGGCTGTTTGGGTTTCTCGCTGCCTCCGGGCGTGCCACCCCCTTCCGGTTTTTTCGGCTGATCTGGCTTTTTCGGCTCCTCCGTTTCCGGCAGACGGATGTCCGGATCCTTGTTATCCTTTTCCGGCTTTTTCGGCTTCGGTTCTTTGGGCTTCTTCGGCTCTTTCGGAGCGTTCGGATTCTGCTTCCGCTTCTCGGCCGCCGCCTTTCTAAGCGCCAGACCTTGCTTATACGACGCGTCGATCTCCTCTGCGCGCTTATTAAAACGTGCAATGAGCTTAGCGATCAGCTCCGGCTCGACAGGAGTAGCTCCATAGACGTATTTATACTGCAACACGAGCAGGATACGTTCAAAAATCGCATCCGTACGGTTACGCACGTCCGTGGTTTTGGGCAATTTGTTGTCGGCCCACTTCTTCGATCGATCGTTGTAGATCGTGTCGAACTCCTTGTTCACCGTTTCCAACTTCGCGATGTCGGACGAGAGTCCCAGCTTGGAGGCATCCGCCGCGTTTTCCGTCTTCTTCAGATCCTTGATCAAGCCGTCCACGTGCGCCGTCTCCCGGTCGAATGACTCCTTGCGGATCCCCGCATAAGGATTCATCACGATGGAGAGCCGCGTAGCAGCCTCCTCCTTGTCCTTCTCCGGAGAGAGCTGCCCGTTGCGCACGGCGCCGAAAATATACTTCAGCAGGCGGTCGCGCTCATCGTTCTTCTTGATCAGGAGCTCCGAATTGGCGCTCGCTTGAGACTCCAAATTGTTTTCCTTCTCCGTGTCGATGCTCTCTTTCCACTCGTTTTTCAGTTCTTCTGGAATACCGAGCTTCGGGAGGTCGAACTCTACAACGAAGCCATACATCGCATCGTGATATTTCACGTGCAGCGCATTGTCCAACTTCGTCGTGCCAATCTTTTTTACTTCTACACCTTCCTTCATGGGCTGTTTCGTTTTTAATTAAGTAATGGTATATATGAATTGTATGACGCAGCGCGTCGAATAGCTATCTGTCTAATCCGAGACCCTCAAAACGCGATCCATTTTGGGACTCTCCGTCATGAGGAGCACCTAAACGCGATCCATTTTGGGACTCTCCGCAGTGAGGAGCACCTAAACGCGGTCCATTTTGGGACTCTCCGCAGTGGGGAGCACCTAAACGCGGTCCATTTTGGGACTCTCTGTCGTGGGGAGCACCTAAACGCGATCCATTTTGGGACTCTCCGTCGTGAGGAGCACCTAAACGTGGTCCATTTTGAGGCTCTCCGTTGCGAGGAGTGCCTAAACGCGATCCATTTTGGGACTCTCCGTCGTGGGGAGCACCTAAACGCGATCCATTTTGAGGCTCTCCGTTGCGAGGAGTACCTAAACGCGATCCATTTTGAGGCTCTCCGTCGCGAGGAGTACCCAAACGCGATCCATTTTGAAGCTCTCCGTCGTGAGGAGTTCTAAAATGAGCCTCGGATGACAAAGAACGATTCTGCCGCTGCAGTAACGGGCGCAAACATAAACCATTTTTCAAAACAGCAAACAGAAAAATGGATGAGGCGAAAAATTCCGTCTTTTGAATAGCCTGCACACCGACCTAATCAGGCACATCCGCCCTATCTTCCCTGGCCTCGGCAGAGGCCTTGATCTTCTTTTGCCTTCTTTTCTTCTATCAAGAGAAGAAAAGAAGGTGCCATTTATCAGAGGAATGAGGCAAAAAGAACGGTTTTGCCCCCTCCTTTCTCCTTTTCCCTCCTTGATGCGCCTAAATATATAGGTAGGAACGGTCTTTTCTTCCGGTAGGCTGTAGGGGCGTATTGCATACGCCCCTCGGATGTTTCCGAAAGGGGACAAATACAGGCATTTGGATTCAATCATTCGATCCTCGCAGATCGTCTGTGAGGCGTATTCAATACGCCCCTACAAACGGGGCTGCGCCCCCCAACTTTTTTCTTCGCGCCTGTCTCCTGTCGGGGCCATTTGGGGGGCGTATGCAATACGCCCCTACAAAGGGGGCTGCGCCCCTCGACCCTTTTCTCCTTTTCCCTCCTTGATGCGCCTAAATATATAGGTAGGAACGGTCTTTTC
>ERZ773014.2471-NODE-2471-length-10646-cov-2.674441_pt1 | contig 10646 bp, 9 predicted proteins | sample MGYA00580841_ERZ773014 | MGnify/ENA primary metagenome ERZ773014 (study PRJEB29015, sample SAMEA2737989) | human oral metagenome | biome: human oral; feature: human-associated habitat; material: dental | place: China | collected 2067 ...
TATTAAAAACTCGACGGCACCTCTAAAAATCTGACCGAGTTTTTAGAGGTGCCCTAATCGATTTTTCGGGACGGACAGACAGTGTGCCGCTGTCTGTCCGCTCTATGGCGATGTTGCGTTTTGTTAAGAAAGAGGAGGTGCTATGTATTCCCCGAAACGAGAGATAGGCAAGGGCTTGCTTATTATTGTACCGTTTACCGCATTGCTTTTTATTTTTGTCTACGGCTTTATCCTGTGGTCGTTTCGGGTTTCTCTGTCGTCGTGGGACGGTATCCTTCCGAATATGAAAAGCGTCGGTTTGTCGAATTATATCGAATTGTTCCGAAACAGACGTTTTACGGTGGATTTGTGGAATACGCTGTTTTTTACTGTTTTATTTATGAGCGTCTGTATTGTCGGCGGCTTTGTGTTGGCGTATTTGATTTTTCGGGGACTGAAAGGCGAAGGAGTGTTTCGCACGATATTCATGTATCCGCTGTCGATTTCTTTTATCGTATCCGGCGTTGTTTGGAAATGGCAGCTTACTCCGTCTACCGGCGTCAACCTGCTTTTTCGCATGATGGGAATTCCGATAGATTTCGGTTGGTATACTTCTACAGGACATATCGGTCCCTATAACGTCGCATTGATTTCCTTAGTGCTTGCCGCTTCATGGCAATACCTCGGATATACGATGGCGATGTTTTTGGCAGGGCTGAGAACTATACCGCGACATATAATCGAGTCGGGGATGATCGACGGTGCAAGCGAATTGCGGATAATATTCGATATTTTGCTTCCGCATCTCAGACCGATCGTATTTTCCGCATTGATCGTGCTCGGGCATATCTCTCTGAAGATTTTCGATTTGGTGTATGCGATGACCGGTTCCGGCCCGAAATTCGTTACCGATTTTCCGGGTTTGTATATGTTTGAAACGACGTTCAGAGGCAACCATTATGCCGAAGGAGCTGCGATTTCAATTATTATGCTGTTTTGTGTTGCGGTTATTATCGTACCGTATTTAGTATCAACCTTCCGTGCGGAGAACTGAGATGATGCAGAAAAATAATACAACCCCGTTTTTTCAATATTTCTTTGCCGCCGTATTTGCGCTGCTCTTTCTATTCCCGCTGTACGTTTTGCTCAATACGAGCGTAAAACCCTTTGCGAATGTCAGCCTCAGTACGATATGGGTTTTGGAATTGCATCCGACGCTGTCGAATTATCGGATGGCGGTAAACAGATTGCTTCCGAATTTGTTAAACAGCTTTAAGATGGTGCTGCCTGTTTGTTTTTTTTCCATCCTTATCGGCTCTATAAACGGATATTTTTTTTCAAAATTTAAATTCAAAGGTTCCGGCGTTATCTTTGCGCTTATCATTTTCGGTATGTTTATTCCCTATCAAAGTATTTTAATACCGCTCGTGCAGACGCTGAATAAAACGCATCTCTATGGAAAATTGTCCGGACTGATTCTCACTCATACGATATACGGGCTCCCGATATCGACGCTGATGTTTCGAAATTATTATATGGAAGTTCCCGATGAACTCTTTGAAGCGGGGATGTTGGACAGTCTCGATATTTGGGGCGTATATCGTTACTTGATTGTTCCGGTTTCCATTCCGGCTGTTGTTGTCGTTTTAATTTGGCAATTTACGAGCGTTTGGAATGATTTTTTATTCGCCGTCGTAATTACGCAGGATCCGCTGATTCAACCGATAACGGTTGCTCTCCAAAATCTTTCCGGTTCGCAGATTGTCGAATGGAATACCGTTACGGCCGGCGCGGTATTGGCTTCGGTGCCGACGCTGCTCGTGTATATTTTCTTCGGCAAATATTTCGTAGAGGGTTTGTTGACCGGTTCGGTAAAAGGTTAAATGCAGCGCTTCCGCCTTTGCATCCGCATAGCGGTGTGATTGCATTTATACTAGGGGGAGAGCTTCCGTGCTCCCCGTCCTTTCGCAAACGCCGCTTATCCGTTTTTGCAGGCGGCTGCGATTGCCGCATAATCTCCGATCGCGTTTCCGAGCGCGGCCGACACGATACGGCAGTTTTTTCGCGGAACTTCGAGCGCTTCCTGTTCGATGACGCGCTCCATCGAAGGGCGCAAAAGATTTTCCGAGCGCGCGAATATGCTTCCGATGACGATGCATTCGGGATTTAACAAATCGATTAAAAGCGCGAGTCCCCGTCCGAGGTATTCTCCGGAGCGCGCGTAGATGCGCCGTGCGAGCTCGTCTCCCGAATCGGCCGCCTGGGCGATCGTTTTTGCCGTAAGCGCTTCGCCGCGCAGATCGAGCAGTACCGACGTTTCGCCCGACTTCCGCGCATCGGACACCATCGATTGTCCGATGCGCGCGATGCCGCCGCCGGAACAAAATCCTTCAAACGACCCGCGCTTTCCGTATCCGAGCGGGCCGTCTTCCGCGAGCCTGATATGCCCCGCTTCACCGGCGAGTCCGTTCGTGCCTTCGTAGAGCCGGCCGTCGAGGATGAGCCCCGCTCCGAGCCCCGTGCCGAAGGTCAAAAATATGAGGTTCCGTACGCCCTTTCCCGCGCCGAATTTCCACTCGGCGACGGTACAAGCGTTCGCGTCGTTTTGCAAAAATGCGGGAACGGAAAGCTGCGCGGAGATGTACTCCGTTATGGGAACTTTATCCCAGCCGGGAAGATTCGGAGGGGACATGACAAGCCCCGCTTTTTCGTCGAGCGGGCCGCCGCAGCTGATGCCTGCCGCGATCGGCTTCAGCGAACGTTCGACGATCATGCTTTTTGCGATGGAAGTGAGTTCGTCGAGCGTTTTTTGCCACGGGCCGTGTTCGGTGTCGATTTGCTTTCGCGCGACGATCGTGCACGAATCGTTTGCCCGGTCGGCGCGTGCGGCGACGACCGCGCATTTCGTTCCGCCGATATCGAATCCGATATAATCGTTCATACGTCGACTATAGTGCAAAACGAAAAATCGTTGTAGAGGCGACCTTACCCCGCGAAACACAGTTTTTTTGTTGACAAAATATGTACAGAGGGCGTAATATGATTACTATATTGTAATTTATTTAAAATCGAAATAGTTCAGGCAGCTTAATGGATACGGCATCGGCGAAACAAGGCTTGTCAAAATTCGACGTTCTCAATCTCGTCATCGGATCGATTATCGGGTGGGGATCTTTTATTTTGCCGGGCAGTTTTTTTCTGCCGAAAGCGGGAGTTTTGAGCACGGCGATCGGGCTGTGCGTCGGCGGATTTTTTATCGCAATCATCCAAAAAGCTTATCAAGTGATGCTCACGTGTCACGTCGGCGAAGGCGGCGAATTTTCGTATGCGTTTTGGAATCTCGGAAAGGTTCACGGCTTTATCGTCGGCTGGTCGCTGAGCTTGTGCTATTTGAGCATGATACCGCTCAATGCGACCGCCTACGTTTTGATTTTACGAAAAATTTTCGGAAGCGCCGTGCTGTGGGGGCATCTGTATACGATCGGCGGGACGGACGTGTACGCTTCGGACATCATCATCGCGTCCGTGCCCATCGTCGTTTTTACGCTTGTCAATTTGCGCGGCCTGTCGCTGAGCGCCCGCATTCAAAACGTCATGAGCACTTCTCTCGTCGTCATCACGACGTCTCTCTTTTTTATTATCCTCGGCAAAAGCGATTTGGAAGCGTTTTCGCATAATTATTTCGGCGCATCCGAAATCGCGCCCGCAAAAATCGCATCGGTCGTCGCTATCGTTCCGTTTTTGTTCGTCGGCTTCGACGTGATTCCTCAAGTGTCGAACGATCTCCGTTTTTCGCCCGCAAAAGCTCATGCGACGGCGATCGTCGGAATCGCGTTCGGCGTCGTCATCTACGCGCTTTTGAATATGATCGCAGGCTTGAGCTACGGTCCCGAAGAAGCGGAGAAGCTCGAATGGGCGGTTGCATCTTCGGTGACGGAAAAGACGGGTACGGTCGGTTTCGTATTTATGCTTGCCGCACTTTTTTCGGCGGTCACCGGCGGCATCAACGGCTTTATGATCGGCAGCAGTAAACTCCTCGGCGCCATCGCAAAAGAAAAATTGAGCCCCGCGTTTTTGGGAGAAAAAAACGAAAAGGGCTTGTATCCGAAAGCGATTTTATTTATCGCAGGCGTCAGTTTGATCGGCCCGTGGATCGGCAGGGAAGTGATCATCCTCATCGTCGATATGGCGTCCGTGCTCGCCGCGTTAGCTTACGGATACGTCGGTTTTATCGGCATAAAAAAGAGCGCGTCTGTTTTCGAAAAGGCTTCGTGCGCTCTTGCGTGCGGCATTGCGCTGCTCTTTATCGCACTGCTTTTGTGGCCGACGTCTCCTGCGCGGCTCGGTGCCGGTTCGATCGTCTTTTTAATCGCGTGGACTGTGCTGGGGATATTGTTTTACCGTTTCGGTACGAGAGGGACGAGCAGAAAAAAATAATTATTATGAATAAGGAGGTTATCGTATGAACAAAGTGGAAAACGGTATCGGTTTTATCGTACTCGTTTTGAGTCTTGTGCTGGGATCCGTTTTTTTGAGCGGAATGTTTTTTTTCCGCTTGATCATCGGAATGGGAATCGGTTATGTTTTAACGCGCGCTTTTTTCGGTTTTGCCGGAAGCGTCAACCGGGCGTTCCGTACGGGCTCGACGAAATTGATGCGGACGCTGATGCTGATGTTTACAATTTCGGCGATTTTGACGGCGTCGTTCCTCATCTTTACGGATGCGAGCGCGTATAGGCTTTCGATCCACCCGATCAACGCGGGTCTTTTGATCGGCGGACTTTTGTTCGGTTTCGGCATGAGCCTTTCGTCGTGCTGCGCGAGCGGTTCGCTTACCGACATCGTAACGGGACTGCCGCGCGGCGGCATTACGCTGTTCTTTTTGTGCTTAGGCGTTTTTGTCGGATTTCCGTTTCAGGCAAAAGCTTCGTGGATTAAAGACAGCTGGTTTGTAAGCGGCAGCGGACGGAAAGGCGTCTTTTTCCCGGATTGGTTTGCAAAAGACGGTAAGGGCGGTTATTTGGGCGCGATTTTGGTAACCGTGCTCTTGGCGTCGATCGTGACGGTGCTTTCGTATCTGTACGAGCGCAAGCGCAAAAACGCGGACACGTTTTCCGGCGTCTGCACGGAAAAAGATCAGGACTCCGTTTCCGAACTGGATACCAAGCATTATAAATTTTTCAGTGCGGAAAATTATGAACACATCTTTGCAAAGCCGTGGTCGCTTACGACGGGCGCTTTTGCCTTTTCGATTTTGTTTACGCTGCTCATGGGAGTGACGAAAGCGGGCTGGGGCGTTTCAACGCCGTTCGGCTTTTGGTTCGGAAAATTCCTGTGCCTGTTCGGCGTCAGCGCCGAATCGCTCGCGTCTTTTTCGGGAAGAAGCGCCGACTTTTACAACGCGTCGCTTTTTTCCGGCACGTCGATTCAGGATATAGGCATCATCTTGGGAACGATTATCTGTCTTTTGCTCGCCGGATCGTTTACGAAAACCTGTACGTCGGAACTTAAAATCACCCTTACCGACGTTTTGGTGTTTGCGCTCGGCGGCTTTACGATGGGTATCGGAACGCGCTTTGCAAACGGCTGCAACGCGGGCGCGCTGTATACGCCGATCGCGAACTTTTCGCTTTCCGGCTGGATTTACCTCATCGTCATCGTTTTGGGCGGCATTGCGGGCAATATGCTTTTAAAAGCGATGAAGCGGATATAATATCGGTGCTCGGCACAGCGTGCGTGCCGAGCGTACTTTTTACAACCGTTTTTTCCGATACGAAAAATCATATATCTCCGATCGTATTTCCAATCTCGACATTTGATCGAATACTTTGTACAATATACCCGTAAAAGTTTTTATGGAGGTTATATGAAAAAGCTATCGGTATGGGTTCTTGCGCTCTGTGCCGCCGTGCTGTGTTTTTCGGCGTGCGGTAAAAAAAGCGCTTCAGGTGCCGAGTTTACTATCAGCAACGGTGCCGAGCCGCAGTCGATCGATCCGACGCAGATTGAAGGCGTACCCGAACACCGCATTTTTTTGGCGCTGTTCGAAGGACTTGTCGGTTACGACGTAAAAACGTGCGAAGCCGTTCCGGGCGTTGCGGAAAGCTGGGAGCGCAGCGCGGACAATACGGTCGTGACGTTCCATCTGCGCAAAACGACGTGGAGTGACGGTACACCGATTACGGCAAAAACCTTTGTCGATTCGTGGCTCTATTATATGTCGCCGAAAACGGCTGCCGTCTACGGTTATATGCCGGCTTTGGTTATCAAGGGTGCAAAAGAATACAACGAAGGAAAAGCGCCTGAGAGTTCCGTGGGCATCCGCGCCGTCGACGATTATACGTTTGAAGTGACGCTCGTCGGACCGGTTCCCTATGCGGTCGATATGATGGCGCACTATGCGTTTTCGCCGCTTCCGATGCACGCAATCGAAAAATACGGCGCCGAATGGATTAAAAAAGGAAACTTCGTCGGCAACGGCCCCTTCGTACTCGAATCGTGGGTACCGCAGGATAAGCTCACCGTCGTTCCGAACGACAAGTATTGGAACAAAGAAAACATCTTTTTGTCGCGCATTACGTTTTTGCCGATTGAAGACAACGTTACGTCGTACAACAAATACAAAAACGGTGAAATCGATTGGAACTCGTCGAGCGCTCACATCCCGCCCGATTTGATCGATGAAGTAAAACTGCGCGACGATTATCAGTGCGCGCCGTATCTCGGTTCGTATTACGCGTTTTTCAACGTAAACAATAAAACGCTCAAAGACGTTCGCGTACGCAAAGCGCTCATCCTCGCCCTCGATACGAAAGAACTCGTCGATAAAGTGACGAAGGGCGGAGAGCTTGCGACGGGCGCTTTTATTCCCGAAATGGCCGGTTATACGCCGCCGAAAGGTTTTTCGTTCGATGCGGCCGGCGCCAAAAAGCTGCTTGCGGAAGCGGGGTATCCGAACGGCAGAGGTTTTCCGGTACTCACGTATATTTTCAATACCAACGAAAAGCACAAAAAAATCGCCGAATGGGTACAGCAGCAGTGGAAAAAAAATCTCGGCATCAACATCGAACTGCAAAACATGGAGTGGAATTCGTTCCTGACAAAGCGGCAGGCGAACGACTTCGAAATCGCGCGCGCAGGCTGGATCGGCGACTACAAGGATCCGTCGAACTTCCTCGAACTTTTGACGACGGGCAGCGGAAACAACGACGGACGCTACAACAGTCCCGAATTCGATAAGCTTGTCAGCGACGCCGCTCGTATGCCGGCGGGAGCGGCACGCATGAAAGTGCTTGAAAAAGCGGAATCGATTGCAATCGCACGCGATGCGGCGGTTATCCCGATGTATATCTACGTTTCTCAGAGCCTTATCGATTTGAATAAATGGGACGGCTGGTATTCGAACGTTCTCGATATTCACGCGTATACGGGAATAAAACCGAAAAAATAAAAGGTGTGAACGTCCTGAAATACGGTGAAAAATAAATTGCAGAAACTGTGATTTTCTGGTAAAATGAACGGAACGGCCTAAAACGGCTGTTCCGTTTTTTTTGTGCCGGAGTTATGCTATGGGAAAATTTATTATAAAACGTTTGCTCGGTCTCATTCCGACGCTCTTTGTCATCGTGACGCTGAGTTTTTTTATGATACGGCTTGCCCCCGGCGGTCCGTTTTCGAGCGAAAAAAAAGTGACGGCGGAAGTGCTGGAAAATCTCCAAAAAAAGTATCATATGGACGAACCGCTGTTTAAGCAGTACCTGCGTTATGTCGGAGACCTTTTACACGGCGACTTGGGGCCGTCGTTTAAAAATAAAGATTTTACGGTCAATCAGCTCATCGGTTCGAGTATGCCGAACTCTCTTTTGCTCGGCGTCGTTGCGCTTGCGCTCGCGATGCTCTTCGGTATTACGTTCGGACTTATCTCCGCGGTAAAGCAAAATACGTGGGTCGATTACACGACGATGTCCTTTGCAAGCATTGGACTGTCGGTGCCGCTGTTCGTCGTAGGCCCCGTCGCGGTGTTCGTCTTTGCGCTTACGCTCAAGTGGCTTCCGACGTCCGGCTGGATTACGGGGCGCTACGGCTGGAAAACGCTCATCATGCCGGCCTTTACGCTCGCGCTTCCGCGCTTTGCGTCGATCGCGCGCCTGACCCGTGCGAGCGTGCTCGAAACGCTGCGCTCCGATTACGTTCGTACCGCCCGCGCAAAGGGTTTGAAAAATTCGGTTGTCATGGTAAAGCACGTGCTCAAAGGCGCGCTGCTTCCGGTCGTAAGCTATCTCGGTCCTGCGTTTGCAGGCATCGTTACCGGTTCGGTCGTCGTCGAACAGGTGTTTCTCGTGCCGGGTATCGGAAATTTTTTTGTTAAATCGGCGCTCAACCGCGATTATACGCTCATCCTCGGTACGGTCATTGTATATTCGGGAATCCTCGTTCTCATGAACCTCATCGTCGATATTTTGTACGGATTCCTTGATCCGAGAATCTCTTATAAATAACGGGAATATTGAAACGCTATGATTAAAAAAGAAAAAAAAGCGACAAACGAATTTAATCAGGAGATGAAATCGGTGTCGCTGACGCGCGATGCGTGGAACCGCTTGCGAAAAAATAAAATGGCGTATGCGAGTTTTTGGGTCGTCGTCATCTATGCGCTCGTCGCGCTTTTCGCACCGGTGCTGCCGTTTTATCCGTATGCGCAGCAGGAACTTAATCACACGAATCTTCCGCCGTCCTTTCATCGTGCGGGCGACGTGGAACTTGCCGCACGCAAAGCGTATTTTGCAAAAGTCATGGCGAAGGAAAAGCGCAGCGAATACACAGCCGAAGAAAAAGAGGCGCTCGCTTCGATCGAAGAGCGCAATAAAACCGATCCCGTGCAAAACCGCCGCTATATTTTGGGTACCGATTCGCTCGGCCGCGATATGCTCTCGCGCACGGTGTACGGCGGACGCATTTCCATGATGGTCGGCCTCATCGGCACGGTAACCGCGCTCCTCATCGGCATCGTTATCGGCGCGATTGCGGGTTACGCCGGCGGTAAAGTCGATTCGTTTCTCATGCGCTTCGTCGATGTCATGTACGGGCTGCCGTATATGCTCGTCGTCATCATCATGATGGCGATCGTCGGACGCAACGTCGCCATCCTCTTTATCGCGATCGCGCTCGTGTCGTGGCTGACGATCGGACGCGTCGTGCGCGGGCAAGTGATGAGTTTGAAAAATATGGAATTCGTTCTCGCCGCCCGTTCCATGGGGGCAGGCCCTTGGTATATCATCATGCATCACCTCATCCCGAATACGGTCGGCATCATCATCGTGTATACGGCGCTGTCGCTTCCGTCTTTTATCATGAGCGAAAGCTTTTTGTCGTTTTTGGGACTCGGCATTTCGGCGCCGCTTGCGTCGTGGGGCTCGCTCATCGCCGACGGCGTGCAGGGCATGGCGCTCTATCCGTGGTGCCTGCTCGTGCCGGCGACCGTCATGACGGTGTTTTTGTTTGCGATGAATTTTTTGGGCGACGGTGCGCGCGACGCATTCGATCCGCAGTCGAAAAACAGGGTGTGAGGCATATATGACGGATGAAGTGATTTTACAGGTAAAAGACCTCCGCACCTATTTTTATACCGACGCGGGTGTCGTAAAAGCCGTCGACGGCTTGACCTTTGACCTGCACAAGGGCGAAACGCTGGGGCTCGTCGGCGAGTCCGGTTCGGGAAAGAGCGTTACGAATCTTTCCGTTATCAATTTGATTCAAACGCCGCCGGGAAAAATCGAAGGCGGCGAAGTGCTGTTTTACGGCGAAGATTTGTTAAAGATGAACGATGCGCGTCTGCGTGAAATACGCGGCAACAGAATCGCGATGATCTTTCAGGATCCGATGTCGTCGCTCAATCCGTATTTAAAAATTTCGACGCAGATGATCGAAACGATATGCCTGCATCAGGGGCTTAACAAAAAAGCGGCAAAAGAAAAAGCGATCGAAATGCTGAAGCTCACCGGTATCCCCGCGGCGGAAAAACGCATCGACGGGTACCCGCACCAGTTTTCCGGCGGTATGCGGCAGCGCGTTATGATCGCGATGGGGCTTTCGTGCAACCCCGACATACTCATCGCCGACGAACCGACGAGTGCGCTCGACGTTACGATCCAAGCGCAGATACTCGATTTGATGCAGGATTTGACGCACCGGCTCGGAACGGCCGTTATCTTAATAACGCATTCGCTCGGCGTCGTAGCGGGCGTGTGCGACACGATCGTCGTCATGTACGCCGGCCGCATCGTCGAACGCGGTACGACCGAAGACATCTTTTACGATACGAAGCATCCGTATACGCAGGGGCTTATCAAATCGGTGCCGCGTCTCGACCGCGACGATGAAGGCCGGCTCTTTTCAATAGAAGGGCAGCCGCCGAACGTCGTCGATTTGCCCGACTGCTGTCCGTTTTATCCGCGCTGCCGCAAAGCGCTCGCCGTGTGTAAAAACCGCTATCCGCCGGTCGTTCCGTTTTCCGGCACGCACAGCGCGGCGTGCTGGCTCTATGCGCAAAAAGACGGCGGAACACTCAGTGCAGAGGACACGACAAAATGAGCGATAATATCCTTGAAGTACGCGATTTGAAAATGCATTTTCCCGACGGAAGCGAAGGTATTTTCGGCGGCAAAAAA
>ERZ773014.2472-NODE-2472-length-10645-cov-11.457979_pt1 | contig 10645 bp, 8 predicted proteins | sample MGYA00580841_ERZ773014 | MGnify/ENA primary metagenome ERZ773014 (study PRJEB29015, sample SAMEA2737989) | human oral metagenome | biome: human oral; feature: human-associated habitat; material: dental | place: China | collected 2067 ...
GAGCCAATCTGGGCCATCGGCACGGGCAAGACGGCGAGCTTCGAGCAGGCTGAGGAGGTCTGCAGGGCGATCCGCGAGGCAGTCGCGAAGAAGTTCAATGCGCAGGCCGCCGACGCGATCCGCATTCAGTACGGCGGCAGTGTCAAGCCGGCGACGATCAAGGATCTCATGAAGCAGCCGAATGTCGACGGTGCACTTGTCGGCGGCGCTTCGCTGAAGGCACAGGATTTCGCGGCAATCGTGAATTTCTGATGATCGTACCCTCATTTTGTATGGCGTGGATTTTCCGCTCGGCGGGAATGAAGCGCCATACGAGTTTTGAGCAAAAGCTCTTAGAAAGATGTCAATATTATGGCAAAACTAAAGAACGCACCTGTTGCGCTCATCATCATGGACGGATTCGGCGATGGCGATCCAAACGATCTGAAGTACAATGCCATTGCGATAGCAAAGACGCCTGTGCTCGATGGCCTGATGAAGGAGTTCCGTCATACGGAAATCCAGGCATCTGGTGAGTACGTCGGTCTGCCGGACGGTCAGATGGGCAACTCTGAGGTCGGCCACACGAATATCGGCGCAGGGCGCATCGTCTATCAGCAGCTTACGCGCATCACGCGTGACATCAAGAACGGTGACTTTTTCAAGAACAAGGCGCTGCTCACCATCGTGCGCGGGGTCAAGGAGCACGGTGGTGCGCTGCATGTCATGGGACTGGTTTCTCCGGGCGGCGTGCACAGCCACGATGATCATCTTTTCGCCGTGCTCGAACTCGCTAAGCGCGAGGGACTGACCGAGGTCTGGATTCATGCCTTCCTCGACGGGCGCGACGTGCCGCCCAAGAGCGCACAGGAGTATCTCGAGGCGGTCGAGAAAAAGGCGGCGGAGATCGGCGTCGGCAAGATCGCTACGGTCAGCGGGCGTTACTACGCTATGGATCGCGACAAGCGCTGGGAGCGTGAACAGCTCGCCTATGAGGCGATTGCCCACGCCAAGGCAAAGACGGTGGCGAAAACCGCTGTGGCAGGACTGCTCGCATCGTACGCGGATACGAGCGAGAAGCCCGAGGGCGTGACGGATGAGTTCGTCGTGCCGTTCGTGGTCGAGGGCTATCACGGCATGAAGAACGGCGACGGCGCGATTTTCTACAATTTCCGTCCCGACCGTGCACGTCAGCTGACGCATGCCTTTGTCGATGCAAAGTTCGACGGCTTTGCGCGCGACGAATCGCTGAAAATACCCTTTGCGACGTTCTCGGAGTACGAGGCAGGGATGAACGCACTTGTGGCGTTCCCGCCCGAGGAGATCGACAACACCTTTGGCCAGTATGTGCAGGATCTCGGTTATACCCAGCTGCGCATCGCGGAGACGGAGAAGTACGCGCACGTTACATTCTTCTTCAACGGCGGCGTCGAGCAGCCGTACAAGGGCGAGGACCGCATTCTCGTGCATTCCCCGAAAGTGGCGACCTATGATCTGCAGCCTGAGATGAGCGCGATCGAGGTCACGGACAAGGTCGTCGAGGCGATCAAGTCCCGCAAGTATGACTTCATCATCCTCAACTATGCCAACTGCGACATGGTCGGACATACGGGGGTTGTCCCGGCAGTTGTCAAGGCGGTCGAGACGGTGGATACCTGCGTTGGGCGTTTCGTTGATGCCATCCGCGAGGTCGGCGGTGAGGTCTGTATTACCGCGGATCATGGCAATGCAGACAAGATGTGGGACTACGACAACAATCAGCCGTTTACGAAGCACACGACGAACCCCGTACCGTTCATCGTCGTTTCTGACCGCGTGAAGGACATCCACAAGGGCGCGCTCTGTGATATTGCACCGACTCTCCTCACACTCGCAGGTCTTGCGATTCCGAAGGAGATGACGGGCAAACCGCTCATAACGCTGAAGTAAGATCGTTTTGTTTGAAAGGACGGGTGCGTATGCACCTGTCTTTTTCGTTTGAAAGAGAGCGGGCGGAATGGTATACTAAATCTATTCATTTCATGATCGGAGGTCTTTATGCTGCAATTTTTGGTGCTTCTGCGTGCCATGCGGCGCAATATTGCCCTGCTGCTCTACGCGATGCTGCAGCGCGATACGCCGCGCGCCGTGAAGGTTCTCTTTCCGCTTTCACTGCTTTATCTCATCAGCCCGATTGATATTATCCCGGATACGATTCCTCTATTCGGTGCGGTGGATGATATGGTGATTCTCCCTGCGGCGACGTCGCTGCTGATCCGCATGCTGCCCGCGCATACGCGCATGGAGGGTGAACGCCGTGTGGAGCGCTACGGCACGTGGCTGCTTGTAGGGGCCTCTGTGCTCATGCTCCTGTGGATTGTCATCTTTGTTTGGGCACTCGTGAAGGTGCTTTCGTGAGGCTCTATATTGCGGAGAAGCCGAGCGTCGGCCGCGCGCTTGCCGCATGTCTTCCTGCGCCGCACCGCAAAGGCTCCGGATGGATTGAGACGGGCGGCGGCGTGGTGACGTGGCTCTTTGGTCACGTGCTGCGTCAGGCTGAGCCCGAGGAGTATAACCCCGCGCTGAAACGCTGGCGAACGGAGGATCTGCCGATCCTGCCGAAGGAGTGGCATCTCGTTGTCAATGAGAGCGCGGCGCAGCAGTTCGCGGTGGTGAAAGGGCTGATCGCGCGTGCCGATGAGATCGTACATGCCGGCGACCCTGATCGAGAGGGCCAGCTCTTGGTGGATGAGGTGCTGGACTTCCTCGGCAATACAAAGCCCGTGCGCCGTATTCTCATCAATGCACTTGACGATAAGAGCATTCACGATGCGCTGAATGATCTGCGCGACAACGAGGATTTCCTTCCGCTGAAGCTCTCGGCACTCGCACGGGCGCGTGCGGACTGGCTCATCGGGATGAATCTCTCACGCGCCTATACGCTCGCGGCGCGGCGGGCGGGGTATGCGCGGCTCGTCCTGCCCATCGGGAGGGTCAAGACGCCGACGCTGGCACTCGTGGTGCGGCGGGAGCGCGAGATCGAGCACTTTACGCCCGCGACCTACTATCTTGTCGATGCACTGTTCCGCACAGAGGCAGGGGAGTCCTTTCGTGCGCGGTGGAAACCGTCGGAGGAGCGCACGCCGCTCGATCCTGAGGGGCGCCTCGTGGATCGGGCAGCAGCAGATGCTGCTGCTGCGTCATTCGGCGAGCCGCCCGCAGACGGCGTGGTGACAAAGTATGAGCGCAAGAAAAAGGAGGAGCCGCCGCCGCTGCCCTTTTCGCTCTCGGCACTGCAGGTGCTCGCAGGCAAACGCTACGGCTATGAACCGCAGCAGGTGCTCGATACGGCACAGAAGCTGTACGAGGAAAAACTGACCAGCTATCCGCGCTCGGATGCAGAGTATCTGCCCGTGAGTCAGCACAAGGATGCGGCAAAGATTCTCGGCAACCTTGCCGCCCTCTCGGATACGCCGCTTGCGGCGTGGGCACAGGCGGCAGATCCTGCAAAGAAGTCGCGTGCGTGGAACGACGCAAAGATTTCGGCACATCATGCGATCATCCCGACAACCGTGCCCGTGAACCTCGCGCGGCTCACGGCGGTGGAGCGCAATATCTACGAGCTGATCGCGCGTGCCTACATTGCGCAGTTCTGTCCGAACTATGTCTACGATCAGACGAAGGCAGAAGTGACGCATCACGGTGAGACGTTCACGGCGCGCGGACGTACGGAACGCACGGCGGGATGGCGCACGATGTACCGTGCGGGGAAGAATGAGTCCGAGGATGCGGAGAAGGAGGACGAGGAGAGTACGGTACTCCCACCGATGAAAAAGGGCGACGCGGCGGCGTTCGTCTCGGCAGAGATGAAGGAGCGGCAGACAAAGCCGCCCGCACGGTTTACGCCCGCGACGCTCCTCCAGGGGATGAAGGAGATTCACAAGTACGTCAAGGACGAGGCGGCGAAAAAGATGCTGCGCGATGTGTCCGGCATCGGGACGGAGGCGACGCGTGCGAGCATCATCGAGGATCTCATCCGCCGCAAATTCCTTCATGCTGCGGGAAAGAAGAAGGTTCTGACGCCGACGGCGGAGGCGTATCTCCTTATCGACGCGCTGCCCGATACGATGACGTATCCCGATGCAACGGCGATCTGGGAGGATCAGCTGCACGCGATGGCGGACGGCGTGGGGACGCCCGAGGAATTCCTCGCGGGGCAGGCGGCATTCGCACGTGATCTCTGCGAAGCGGCACGGACGGCGCAGATCACGGGAGGCGAGGGGATACCATGTCCTGCCTGCGGGCGCGGCGTCATGCTGAAACGCAAGGGAAAGCACGGCGATTTTTGGGGCTGCTCGGCGTTCCCGCAGTGCCGCATGACGGCGGATGATGCGGGCGGCAAGCCGAACTTTGCGGGACGGCGTGTGCCGCGCGGTTCTGCGGACGGGATGGGGGCACATCCCCCTGCCGCCGCGATGACGGCGCGCCGCAGCTACACACCGACGGCAGATGAGCAGGCGGAGATGGATGCGCTGTTTTTTGACCAGTAAGGTGAGCCTCCTGTATCGTCCATGGCGCCCCACCACCGCAAAGATCCCCCTCCAAGGCATTGGGGAACGAGGACTGCCGTGCGAATGCGCGGCGCGATGGAGGCGTTTGAAGGATACGTCTGCTGAAGCTTAGGAGGATACGATGGACTTTACATCACTTGGCGTGCCCGAGCCGCTCGCGGCGGCACTGGCTGCGCGCGGCATCACGGAGCCGACGGAGATCCAGCGGGAGGTGATTCCTGCCGCGTGCACAGGCGAGAACCTGATCGGCGAGGCTCCGACGGGGACGGGCAAGACGCTCGCCTACCTCCTGCCCGCACTCATGCGCATTGACCCCGCCGTGCGCGCGGCACAGGTACTCGTTCTCGCACCGACGCATGAGCTCGCGATGCAGATCGCGGGCGCCGCGCGGGATCTTATTCAGGCGGCAGGGCTCTCTGTCGGCGTGCAGGCCCTCATCGGCGGGGCGAATGTACAGCGGCAGATCGACGCGCTGAAGAAAAAGCCGGCGCTCATCGTCGGTTCTGCGCCGCGCATCGTGGAGCTGCACCGCCTCCGCAAACTGAAACTGCAGGAGGTGCGCCTCTGTGTGCTCGATGAGTTCGACCGCCTCCTCGACAAGCAGCACAGTGCGGAGGTGCGTGCCGTCCTGCACCTCCTGCCCCGTGAGCGGCAGATGCTCCTCCTCTCGGCGACAGCGGCTGCGGCGGCTGTGCATGCGGCGGAGGAACTCTGCGCACTGCGCATCATCCGTGCGGCAGTGCAGGAGACGACGTGTGAAAACTACTATCATATTGTGCCGTTTCGTGATAAAATAAAGGCTGTGCAGAAATTGACGCGCCGCCTGCCGATTCGGCGGGGACTGGTCTTTGTCGGGCGCAGCTTTGACGCAGAAAAAGCGGCAGAGAAGCTGCAGTACGAAGGCATTCGTGTTGCCGCCCTGCTCGGCAGCGAGCGGCGCGATCAGCGGCGCGCCGCTCTCAATGCAATCCGCACGGGGCGTGTACAGCTTCTCATCTCCACCGATCTTGCTGCGCGCGGCCTGGATATCGAGGATGTGGACTATGTCGTTCAGGTCGATTTGCCCGAGGACGTGCGCACCTATCGTCACCGCGCAGGACGGACGGCACGCGCGGGCAAGGAGGGCACAGTCATCTCGCTTGTCGATGCGAAGGAAGTGGAGCGGCTGAAAGCCCTCGCTGTCCGCATGAAACTTGATTTGAAAAAGATCAATTGATGTTCCTTCCCAAAGGAGGCCTTGATTCGTGGACATATTGCCCACACTACTCGATTTACTGCTCGTTGTTTTTCTGATTTTCATGAATGGGTTCTTCGTCGCGGCAGAGTTCTGCTGTGTCAAAATCCGTCCGTCACGTCTGGAGACCCTGATCGCCGAGGGCGTCAGCCGTGCAAAGTACGCGAAGCAGCTGACCGATCATCTCGATTCCTCGCTGTCTGTGACACAGCTTGGCATCACGCTTGCTTCACTTGGCCTCGGCTGGGTGGGTGAGCCGGCGATTGCCGTGCTGATCCTGCCTGTCACGCAGAGTGTCGGACTCCCTGATGAGGTCGCGCACACGGCTGCGCTTGCCATCGCCTTTACGCTCATCACCTCGCTCCATATCGTGCTCGGCGAGCTGACGCCGAAGTCCATGGCCATCGCCAACGTGGAGCGCATTCTTCTCGCGATTTCCTTTCCCATGGTACTTTTTGGCCGCGTGATGCGCCCCTTTGTCTGGGTGCTCAACACGGTGGCCAATCATATCAGCCGCAAGCTCGGCTACGAGGCCAAAGGCGAAAACGAGGATGCCCATACGGAGGAGGAGATTCGCCTCCTGATGAAGGAGAGTTATCGTCAGGGACTCATCAACAGCACGGAGGCGGACTTTGTTGACAAGGTGTTCTCCTTTACGGAACTGAATGCACGTGAAATCATGGTGCCGCGCACGGATATGATCTGTCTCTATCTGGATGACTCGCCCGCGGAGCGCATCAAGACCATCCTCGAGGAGCAGCAGACACGCTACCCGGTCTGCTATGAGGATAAAGATCATATCATCGGATTTATTCATGTCAAGGATCTCTTGGCACCGCTCATGCGCGGTGAGCAGCTGAACCTGCGCCGCTATATTCGCAAGGCGCTCATCGTGCCCGAGAGCATGGACGGGAGTATCCTTCTGCGCACGATGCAGGAGCAGGGATATCAGCTTGCCATCGTGGTCGATGAGTATGGCGGGACGGCGGGTATGGTGACCGTCGAGGATATCATCGAGCAGATTGTCGGCGACATCCGTGATGAATTCGATGTCGAGCGTGAGAGTGTCGAGTGGCGTGATCTCGATATCTGCTCCATCGATGCGAAGCTGCTCCTTGAGGAGGTCAACGATCTTCTCGGCATACGCATCGAGGACGAGGATGTGGACAGCATCGGCGGCTGGCTGTATGACCAGCTCGGTGAGGCACCGCGCGTCGGGCAAATGGCGGCACACGAGGGTGCACTGCTCTATGTGGAGGAGGTAGACGGCATCCGCATCACGCGCGTACTCGTTCGCCTTTCCCATACGATGCTTGTGGTGCAGGAGCTGCCGGCCGCACATGGAGGAAAATGACAGTGGCGTTTGACCGTGCACAGTATGATGGGATTGTCAATGCCTTTACGATTGACGCAGAGGAACTGCGTGAAGTGGCGGCAGATTTTCGGCAGGATATGCGGCTCGGGCTCATGGGCTCCCCTGACTCCTCCCTGCGGATGCTGCCGTCCTATCTTGGACTGCCGACAGGAGAGGAGCGCGGCGACTATCTCGCACTGGACTTCGGCGGGACCAATGTGCGCGTTGTGCTCTACCGTCTCCTGGGAAATGGGAAGTACGACGTCCTTTCCCAGGCGGCAAAACCCCTGAAGGTGGACGGCATCTATGACTTCATCGGTCCAGAGGCGACGGGGAAGGAGATGTTCGATTTCATCGCGGCACTCGTTGATGAGACGGTCGGCGGCGATCATGAGACGCCGTATTTGCTTGGGCATACCTTCTCCTTTCCGTCGCGGCAGACGAACATCAACGATGCACGCCTCGTCATCTGGACAAAGGGGTTCGCGGCGCGCGGCGTGGAGGGCGAGGCGGTCAACGATCTTTTATGGGAGGCACTCGTGCGGCAGGGGCTGACGAACGTCACGCCGATCGCCGTCATCAACGATACGGTCGCTGTCCTGCTCGCCGCCGCCTACGTAAAGGGTGATACCGCCATCGGCGCAGTCTATGCGGCGGGGTACAACACGTGCTATTTGGAACCATATACAGGGACGGCACAGCCGCCGATGATCCTCAATATGGAGTCGGGAGGCTTCCGCAAGCTTGTGCCGAACCGCTTTGACGCAGCACTTGATGCGGCATCGGAAAAGCCCGGCGAGCAGCGCCTTGAGAAGATGGCTGCCGGACGCTGCATGGGCGTGCTTTTTGCCATGGCTCTCGCGGAGCTCTTGGGCGAGGAGGGATGCACGTATGGCTTTACCAGCATCGACCTCAGTCGGATGCTGGCAGATACGGGCGGGGAGACTGCCGCTGCCCTTGTTCGTACGCGGACGGGAGTGGAGCTCTCCGTGCAGGATGCCGTATGCGTGCGTGACCTTGCGCATGCCGTCGTTGCCCGTTCTGTGCGGCTCATCGCAGCGACATTCGTCGGAACGCTGTGGCAGATCACGGGAAGCGGAGAAATGCGTCCGCAGCACATTGCCGTGGATGGCTCGATATATGAGAAGATGCCGCTCGTGCAGCAGAACATGATGCGCGCCTTCTCCGAGCTTCTCGGTGAGGACGCAGCAAAGGCAGACACCTTCCTCTCGTGCGGCGGCTCGGGACTCGGTGCGGCACTCGCGGCGGCAATGGCAGCGCGCAACGGATACATTTCACTTGCCACTTTTGCGTAGTATGTGCTATCATAACTAAATGTAGTTTCGTATATTCGTTCAGGAAGGGGCTTTTTCTTGCTCACACTTTTAATGGTACTTGATGCAATTGTTGCGATCATTCTCATTGCGTCTGTGCTCGGACAGGAGGCAAAGTCTGCCGGTATGGGCGGACTGGACGGCGGCGAGGATACGGTGTTTTCGGGCAAGGCGCGCGGCATGGATGCGCTGCTCGCACGCGTGACGGTCGTGTTTGCCATTCTGTTCGGGGTGATTACGATCATCATTGCGCGGATGTCGAGTTAGGGAATCACTGATCAAATGAAGTCCGCCAGGTTGGCATAGATTTTCCGTCGGCGTACGGGAAAAAGATGCATCAAGATGGCGGTGCTGAATTTATCGTGGTTCTCTGACCGTATCAGTGAATGAACCCTGCTGCCGCTATGCGGGGCAGGGCTTTATTTTGAGGAGGAGAGATCGCCGTGCATTTACTGGGCGCAGAGCCTTTTTTTCTGCCGGGCGGACGGCATGGTGTCCTCCTCATTCATGGATTTACGGGGCTTCCTGCTGAGCTGCGTCTCATGGGAGAGTACCTTCATGCACGCGGCTTTACGGTGCTCGCCATACGCCTCGCGGGACACGGAACGACAGCGGAGGATCTCAGCCGCACGGATCATGAGGACTGGATGGACTCCGTGCGCGACGGCTATGCGATTCTGCGCGGTGCGTGTGACGACATCGCCGTCGTGGGACACTCGATGGGGGCGATCTTTGCTCTTCTGCTCTCAGTCGAGGCGGAGGTCACGTGTGTTGTGAGCCTTGGTGCGCCTCTGATCATTGCGCGCGAGCAGGGGATCGAGCATCTGCCGACGCGTGCGGCGAGCATCGGACGCTATGTGCCGAAGGCGCGTCGCAAACTGGAGAACGTTCCGCAGGGGGCGAACAACACTTATCGGCGCATGCCGCTCGTCTCTGTCCATGAGATGATGGATGTGATTGCCGCCGCCCGCAGTGAGCTGGGCAAGGTATGTGCGCCGCTCCTGATCGTCCATGGAGCGCGTGACCATACGGCGGACCCGAAGAGTGCGGAGGAGCTGCGCGCACATGTGGCAAGCGCGGACTGCGAGACTGTGATTCTCCCTGACGCAGGGCATCTGCTCCCGCTCGACGAGGGGGTCAGGGAGCGCGTATTTGAGCGCACGGCAGATTTTTTGGAGAAGGCTGTGCAGGGAAGAAGATCGTAGAAACGAAAAAAGAGGAAAATATGGAACAGGAACAACTGGATACGCTCAAGGAGAGGATCTATGCCTTTATGCGGGAGGACGCCTATCGCCCGCTGCCTGAGGCGGAGCTGCGTACGGGGCTGGGGCTCCCGGAGAGCGAAGGGAAGGAGCTCTCCGCTGCCCTTGCGGCGCTTGAGACCGATGGTGCGGTCATCCGCAACCGCAGCGGCCTTTACGGCCTGCCGAGCCGCATGAATCTCGTGGTGGGGCGGCTCTCCATGTCGCCGAAGGGGTTCGGCTTTATCATCCCCGACGTGCGTGAGACGGAGGAGGAGACGGATGTCTTTGTCCCCGGCAGCGCGATGGGGACGGCGATGCACGGCGACCGCGTGGTCGCACGCGTCACGCCGTCCGAGCAGCCGGGACGCGCGCGCGAGGGGGAGATCATCCGCATCCTCGAGCGCGTCAATACGCATATCGTCGGCACATTCGAGCGCAGCAAGGCGTTCGGGTTCGTCACGCCCGACAGCACGAAGATCGGGCGCGATGTCTTTGTGCTGAAAAAGGACTTTGGCGGGGCAAAGACGGGCAGCAAGGTCGTCGTCGAGATCACGAAGTGGCCGGAGCAGCGCAGGAGCGCCGAGGGGCGCGTCGTCGAGGTGCTCGGCAAGACGGGCGACCCTGGCGTGGACGTACTCGCCGTCATGCGCGCCTACGATCTCGATGAGAAGTTCCCGCCCGATGTTGCAGAGGCGGCAGCGCGCTGCCCGAAGGATCCGCTTCCCGAGGAGTATGCAGGGCGGCGTGATCGGCGTGATTTCCCCATCGTCACGATTGACGGCGAGGATACGAAGGACATTGACGACGGTGTCTACGCCTATGAGAAGGACGGCGTTTTCTTTCTCGGCGTCTATATCGCCGATGTCAGTCACTACGTCCGGGCGGGCGAGCCGCTTGATCGTGAGGCGGCGCGGCGCGGGACGAGCGTCTATCTCGTCGACCGCGTGATT
>ERZ773014.2475-NODE-2475-length-10642-cov-8.975725_pt1 | contig 10642 bp, 12 predicted proteins | sample MGYA00580841_ERZ773014 | MGnify/ENA primary metagenome ERZ773014 (study PRJEB29015, sample SAMEA2737989) | human oral metagenome | biome: human oral; feature: human-associated habitat; material: dental | place: China | collected 2067 ...
GAGGAAATACAATGGCAATCACTGCTGCAATGGTAAAGGAACTGCGTGAGCGCACGGGCGCGGGTATGATGGACTGCAAGAAGGCGCTTGCGGAGATGGACGGCGATATGCAGAAGGCAATCGACTATCTGCGCGAGAAGGGCATTGCAAAGGCGGAGAAGAAGGCGGGCCGTATTGCTGCCGAGGGCGCTGTGACGGCGTACCTCACGACGGACGCGAAGGTCGGTGCGATCGTTGAGATCAACTGCGAGACGGACTTCGCTGCGGGCAATGAGCAGTTCCGCGCGCTGAGTGCAAAGGTCGCAAAGCACATTGCGGAGACGAACCCCGCCGATCTCGATGCGCTGAACGCAAGCCAGCTCGACGGCAAGGATGTCGCCTCTCTCATCACCGAGGCGACGGCGACGATCGGCGAGAAGATCTCCCTGCGTCGCTTTGCGCGCTATGAGAGTGCGGGTCGTGTTGCAACGTACATCCACATGGGCGGCAAGATCGGCATTCTCGTGGACCTCTCGGGCGGCAATGAGCAGCTCGGCAAGGACATTGCGATGCAGATTGCTGCGGCCTCCCCGCTTGCGATCGACCGTTCCGGCGTGACGGCGGACGACATTGAGCACGAGAAGGAAGTGCTCCGCAAGCAGGCACTCGAGGAGGGCAAGCCCGAAAAGATCGTCGAGAAGATGGTCGAGGGACGCATCAACAAGTTCTACGAGGAGGTCTGCCTGCTCGAGCAGAAGTTCGTGAAGGATCCCGAGCAGAAGGTCTCGGCTGTGCTCGGCGGCGTTGAGGTCAAGGCGTTCACGCGCTTCCAGCTCGGCGAGGGCATCGAGAAGAAGCAGGAAGATTTCGCTGCGGAGGTTGCTGCACAGATGCAGTAATGTGATGAAATGAAGGGGCTGTTATGCGGGGCATATTTTGCTTCGTGTGACGCCCTTTTTTTGCAGATGGACAGGGGATTTTTTCCCCGTAATATGATATAATGGCGCAAAGAACAGACAGGAGGAGTCATCGTGGAAGCGAAATATCGGCGCGTCGTTTTGAAACTCAGCGGAGAGGCTCTGGCGGGCGATCAGGGATTCGGCATCAACCCCGCCGTTGTCGAGGAGATTGCCGCGCAGATTAAGAAGGTGCGCGATCACGGCATCGACGTCGCGATTGTGGTCGGTGGCGGTAATATCTGGCGCGGACTTGCGGGCAGCGCAAAGGGCATGGATCGCACGACGGCGGACTATATGGGCATGATGGCAACCGTGATGAATGCGCTTGCATTGCAGGATGCACTCGAGAAGCAGGATGTCGATACGCGCGTGCAGAGTGCCATTGAGATGCGTCAGGTCGCAGAGCCGTACATCCGTCGCCGCGCGATTCGCCACATGGAGAAGGGACGCGTCGTGATCTTCGGTGCGGGCACGGGCAATCCGTATTTCTCGACGGATACGACGGCAGCGCTGCGTGCGGCCGAGATCGAGGCGGATGTGATCCTCATGGCGAAAAAGGGGACGGATGGCATCTATGACTCCGACCCGAACAAGAACCCCGATGCGAAACGCTTTGAGACGCTCGCCTACATCGACATCCTCAAGAAGGGGTTGGCGGTGATGGATGCGACGGCGACGAGTCTGTGCATGGAGAACAAGATCCCCATTGTGGTATTTAATATCGACGAGTACGCGAATATTGCGCGTGCGTCGTTTGGAGAGCCGATTGGAACGACCGTAGGAGGCGAAGCCGTATGATTAAGGAGATTCTCGCAAAGCATGAGGTAAGTATGAACAAGGCGATTGAGGCGCTTCGCCGAGAGTTTTCGTCTTTACGCGCAGGCCGTGCGACGCCGAACCTCCTGGATAAGGTGATGGTGTCGTACTACGGCACGCCGACCTCGGTGAACCAGCTTGCAAAGGTGACGGTGCCCGAGCCGCACATGATCGTCATTACGCCGTGGGAGAAGTCGATTCTGCACGAGATCGAGATTGCGATCTCGAAATCCGACCTCGGCCTCTCGCCGAACTCGGACGGCACGGTGATCCGCCTCGCGATTCCGCAGCCGACGCAGGAGCGCCGCAAGGAGCTCATCAAGACGGTCGGCAAGAAGACAGAGGAGGCGAAGGTCGCACTGCGCAACATCCGCCGCGACGCAAACGAGGCGATCAAGAAACTCGAGAAGGATAAGGAGATCAACGAGGACGAGTCCAAGCGCGGGCAGGACTCTGTGCAGAAACTCGTGGACAAATTCGTCAAGCAGATGGAAGAGATGCGCGCGGCGAAGGAAAAAGAGGTCATGGAGATCTGATGGCGGATCATCTTTTGGCGCGTCCGTGGACGGATGTCCGACCACAGATCGAGGCGGATGGGGACACCTATGAACTGCGGGAAACACGTTCTCCCCGGGATTTCTTTGCCGTGGACGAAACGTTGCCCTATGTTGTTCGCGCGCAGGAGAGCGGCGGACACACTGTGCTTACATTAACCCATGCACCCGCGCGGAGCACCTCTGTCATAGCCTGTGAGAGAGCGCTTCGTTGAGCAGATACAGGCCCTTCCCGCGACTGCCGGAGGGGGGGTTGGCAGAATGCGAGGAGGACGGAAGAGAGACGATGTGGAGAAAGATATTTGGCGGCGGGAAGAGTGCGCCGACCTCGGACGGGAATCATCTTCCTTCCAATCCTGCGGTCGATCGTGCAGGTCTGCCACGGCATATCGCAATTGTTATGGACGGCAACGGACGCTGGGCAAAGGCGCAGGGACGCTCCCGCTCGGCGGGACACGAGGCGGGGGCTCATACGCTCAAGCGGATTGTGCGCGCGGCTTCTGATATGGGCATTGAGGTGCTGACGGTATACGCATTCTCAACGGAGAATTGGAAGCGTCCGCAGCGCGAAGTCGACTTCCTTCTGCGCCTCTTTGACTCCTTTTTGGAGAAGGAGCTGGCGGAGATGCACGCGGAGCAGGTGCGTCTCCACTTTATCGGGCGGCGTGACCGCTTTACGGAGCGCTTTCAGCGCCGGATGGCGGACGCAGAGGCGCTTATGGCAAACAATACAGGCATTCACTTCAACTTGGCGGCGAACTACGGCAGCCAGGATGAGATTGTGCGTGCCGTGCGCTCTCTCGCCGCGCGGGCGGCAGCAGGGGAGATTGCCCCCGAGGAAATCAATGAGGAGCTCTTTTCGAATGCGCTCGATACGGCGGGTGATCCGCCCGTCGATCTCTTTATCCGCACGAGCGGCGACCTCAGGCTCAGCAACTTTCTCCTCTGGCAGTCGGCATATGCGGAGCTTTACTTTACGGAGACGCATTGGCCGGACTTCACACCCGAGGAGCTGGCGCATGCGATTGAGGATTTCGCGGGGCGCAGCCGCCGCTTTGGCGGTCTGGATGCTGCGGAGTAAATAGGAGGCAGTCTTTGATTACACGCATTATTTCCGGAACGATTGGCATCGCACTTGCTGCCTATGTGATTCAGCAGGGCGGTACGACGTTTGTCATTGCGGGCGCGGTGCTTGCCGTGCTCGCATGGTTTGAGTTTACGCGTGCCTTCTCGCACCGTGGAGGAAATCCGACGCGCTTCTCGGGGCTGCTCGGCATCGGCGGCATGCTCTACGGCGCCTATCTCGGCCAACTCGATCTCATCCTGCTTGCGATGACGGCGTCCACAGTGCTCGCGCTCCTGACCTCTGTAATTATGCGCGGGGATGTGTCCGTACCCGATGTGTGCATCTCCGTGGCGGGCATCGCATACATTGGGCTGCCGTTTGCGCATCTCATTATGCTGCGCAATCTCACGGGCGGGATGTATGTGACGCCGATTGAGACGTTCAGCCTCGGCACGGCGATGGTCTGGGTCATGTTCATCGGCACGTGGGCGAGCGACAGCTTCGCCTACTTCGTGGGGCGTGCGTTTGGCTCGCACAAGCTTGCCCCTGCGATCAGCCCGAACAAGACGAGCGAAGGATTCCTCGGCGGGCTCCTCGGCACGATTGCAGCGGTGGCGGGGCTCGGCTATGTCCTCGATATGCCGCTTACGCAGATGGCGGGACTCGGGGCGGCGATTGCCCTGCTTGGCACGCTTGGCGATCTCGTGGAGTCGCTGATGAAACGGCATGTGGGCATCAAGGACTCGGGCGCGATCATTCCCGGGCACGGCGGCATCTGGGATCGCTTTGACAGCGTCCTTTTTACGGCGCCGCTCGTCTATTACTATACGATCTACTTTGTGCTTCGATAAGCATGGAATCATAAAGGAGCTTGGATGTTAGAAAAAATTCTCGCGACCGTATTTGTTTTTGGTCTCCTCGTCTTTGTGCACGAACTTGGGCATTTCATCACGGCAAAGCTCACGGGCATGCGCGTGGATGAGTTTGCGATTGGCTTCGGCCCGCGCCTCGTCAGCTTTCGCTATGGCGAGACGGTCTACTCGATCCGCATTGTGCCGCTCGGCGGCTTCAACGACATCGCGGGCATGACGGCAGACGACAACGAGGCGGGGGAGCGCGGCTATTGCCGCAAACCAATTCTCTCGCGCATGATCGTGATTCTTGCAGGCTCGGCGATGAACTTTATCCTGCCGGTCGTGCTCTTCTTTGGCATTTTCTTCTTTGCGGGCGTGCAGACGCCAAACCCTGCGCCTGTGCTTGGCACGGTGCTTGCGGACAACCCCGCGGCGCAGGCGGGGCTGATGGCGAATGACCGTATCCTTGCGATCGATGGGAAGCCGATTGAGACGTGGCAGGAGATGGTGGATGCCATCCGCACGAATCATGGGACGGTACCCCTGACGATGCAGGTGGATCGCGCGGGGCAGGAGCTCACGGTCAGTGTGACACCGCACTACGATGCATCCCATGACCGTGGTGTCATAGGCATTGTGAATGCCTACGAGAGCACCTATCCCGGGTTCTTCCAGTCCGTCTCGATGGCGTTCGAGCGCACGGCGATGATCGTTGTGATGATGATCGACGCGCTCTACCGCATCATCCTCGAGCTGTCGGGGTCGGAGCTCGCGGGGCCGATCGGCGTTGCACAGATGGCGGGTGAGGTTGCGGAGATGGGCATAGTGCCGCTGCTGAACTTTGCGGCGCTCCTCAGTCTGAACCTCGCGATCATCAATCTGTTGCCCGTGCCGGCGCTGGACGGCGGGCATTTCCTCACGCTCTGCGTCGAGGCGGTGCGCGGCAAGCCGCTGAGCCCGAAGGTTATGCACTATGTCCAGAATGCGGGCGTGGGGCTGATCGTCCTGCTCATGCTGCTCGCAATGAAGAATGATGTTGTCCGTATCTTTGCAGGAGGCTGACCCTCTCTATGGCGATGTATGAGCGCCGCGCGACGCGGCAGATCCACATTGGAAATATCCCCATCGGAGGCGGCGCGCCGATCTCCGTGCAGTCGATGTGCAACACCAAGACGACGGACACGGAGGCGACGGTACAGCAGATCAGGGAGCTTGCCGCGGCGGGATGCGACATCGTGCGCGTTGCCGTGCCCGACATGGCAGCAGCGAAGAACCTCGGCAATATCGTGCGGCAGGTCAAGACACCTCTCGTCGCCGACATCCACTTCGACTACAAGCTCGCACTTGAGGCGATGGCGCAGGGCGTTGCGGCGCTGCGCATCAACCCGGGCAACATCGGCGGGACGGAACGCGTCAAGAAGGTGGTTGCGGCGGCGCGTGAAGGCGGGATCCCCATCCGCATCGGCGTCAATGCCGGCTCGCTCGATCACAAGATACTGACGAAGTACGGCGGCATCACGGCAGAGGCGTTGGTCGCGTCTGCAATGGAGCATGTGCATGTGCTTGAGGAGCTGGATTTCTACGATATGAAGATCTCGCTCAAGGCGCACGATGTGCCGCTGACGCTCGCGGCATACCGCCTCATGAGCCAGCGCGTGGACTATCCGCTTCACCTCGGCATCACGGAGGCGGGGACGGCGGGCACGGGGATCATCAAGTCCTCGGTCGGCGTCGGTGCGTTGCTCGCCGAGGGAATCGGCGACACGATCCGCATCTCGCTCACGGGCGATCCCGTGGTCGAGGTGCGCACGGCAAACGAGATTCTGAAAGCGCTTGGACTCAAGGAGTACGGCCCGACGCTTGTCGCCTGTCCGACCTGCGGACGCACGAGCATCAACCTCGTGGAGATTGCGGAAAAGGTCGAGGAGCGTTTGCGCGGCATGGAAGAGTCGATCGAGGTCGCGGTGATGGGCTGCGTCGTCAACGGCCCCGGTGAGGCGCGCGGCGCGGATGTCGGCATTGCGGGCGGGAACGGCGAGGGGCTGATCTTCCGCAAGGGTGAGGTCATCCGCAAGGTGAAGGAAGAAGAACTGCTTCCCGAACTGTTTCGGGAAATTGATGCAATATTGGAGGAACGCAAGTCGTCATGAGAGCTACGAATCTGTATGCACCCACACTTCGAAATACGCCCGCCGAGGCGGAGATTGCAAGCCATCAGCTCATGTATCGTGCGGGTCTGATCCGTAAGTCTGCGGGCGGTATGTATAGCTATCTGCCGCTCGCGTGGCGCACGATCCGCAAGATTGAGCAGATCATCCGCGAGGAGATGGATGCGGCGGGTGGGCAGGAAATCATGATGCCGATTCTCCAGCCGTCCGAACTCTGGGAGGAAAGCGGGCGCTGGGGTGCATACGGTGCGGAGATGATCCGCGTGAAGGATCGTCATGACCGCGAGTTCTGCATGGGGCCGACGCATGAGGAGATGATTACGGCACTCGTGCGCGATGAGCTGCGCTCGTACAAGCAGCTGCCCGTGCTGCTCTATCAGATTCAGGACAAGTTCCGCGACGAGCGCCGTCCGCGCTTCGGGGTCATGCGCAGTCGCGAGTTTATCATGAAAGACCTTTATTCTTTCGATAAGGATGTCGAAGGGATGAATGAGTCCTACCGCAAGATGTCCGTTGCGTACACGAACATCTTCACGCGCTGCGGGCTGGACTTCCGCGCAGTGGAGGCGGACAGCGGTGCGATTGGCGGCGGGCATTCGGAGGAGTTCACCGTGCTTGCGCCCGAGGGCGAGTCGCGTATTGCGTGCTGCGATGCGTGCAGCTATGCGGCGAGCGATGAGAAGGCGGCACTGCGTCCGATTGACGCACCCGACGAGGCGGAACTGCCGCTTGAGAAGGTGGCGACCCCGCATACGAGTACGATTGCTCTGCTTGCAGAATACCTCAAGATTCCCGTGGAAAAGACGATCAAGGCGGTCGCCTATCAGACAGAGGACGATACCCTCATCCTCGCATTCCTGCGCGGCGACCACGAGGTCAACGAGGTGAAGCTCGCAAATGCCGTTCCAGGTGCGCGCGAGCTGCGTATGGCAGATGACGAGGCAATCCGTGCGGCGGGCGGCTGCCCCGGATTTATGAGCCCGATCGGGATCAAAGAGGGGACGCATATTGTCGTTGACGAGACGGCGATGCGGATGCACAATGCTGTCTCCGGTGCGAATGAGGCGGACTTCCACTATATCAATGTCAATCCGCAGCGTGACTTTGGCACGGTGACGGTGGCGGATATCCGCCTCGTGGAGGAAGGGGATGAATGCCCTGTCTGCGAGTGTGGGCATCTCCACATTGGGCGCGGCATCGAGGCGGGACAGATCTTTGCCCTTGGGACGAAGTACAGCGCGGCGATGGGCGCGACCTTCCTCGACGAGGCGGGCAAGGCACAGCCCATGCAGATGGGCTGCTACGGCATCGGCGTCGGGCGTACGATGGCGGCGGCAATCGAGCAGAATCACGACGAGAGCGGCATCATATGGCCGCGCGCGATTGCACCCTACGAGGTCGTCGTCGTGGCGGTCAATGCAAAGGTGGAGGAACAGCTCCGCTATGCCGAGGAGATCTATGAGGAGCTGCGTGCGGCAGGTATTGATGTACTGCTGGATGATCGGCGTGAGCGCGCGGGCGTGAAGTTCAACGACTGTGATCTGATCGGCTACCCCGTACGCATCGCCATCGGGCCAAAGACCATTGAAAACGGCAGCATCGAGGTGAAGCTGCGCAAGTCGGGCGAGCTTGTGAATTTTGCACGTGGTACATATTTGAAGGGCGTACAGGATATGCTGGCAGCACTTTGATGAGAGGGGGCGGCGTTTGAGCCGCCCTTTTCTGTGCGCGTATTGAAAAGATTGCGCGTTATTGCTATAATAGACTCGTAGATATAATATCGTTGGAGGTGGTTCTTATGTTTCGTCCATTGCCGTTCAATTTGAGAGAGAATGCGGAGAAGGGACAGGAGATGCTGGGCAAGGCTATTGAGACCGTGATGGAGCATTCCTTTAATCCGTTCGACAAGGTGGGCGGCATGCTCTTCCCGTTCCGCGTCGACGTGATCGACTGTGAGAACTGCTACGAGCTGTTCGCAGAACTCCCCGGCTTTACGAAAGAAGCCATCGAGGTCTCCTACAATGAGGACGGACGCCTCAAGATCAAAGCAGAGCGCGTTGTGCCGGAGGAGTCCGAGGCGAAATATCTCTGTCATGAGCGCAAGGCAGGCGTATTCGAGCGCTCCTTCCTCATCGACGATGTGGATGAGGCGGAGGTATCCGTGTCCTATGAGGCGGGCATCCTCCATGTGATCCTGCCGAAACTCGAGGTGAAAAAGTCTTGCCGCGTCTTTACGATTCAGTAAAATATAGGGAAGTATGTTCGGAGGGGAATTTATGACGGAAGACCGCGACTGGGAGCAGTTCAAACACAAGCTGAAAGCAAAGACGGAGATCGATCTCGACCTCTATAAAGAGCCGCAGATGAAGCGTCGGATCAACAATCTGATCACGCGCGCGGGCTATAAGGGCTGCGTCGAGTATTTCGATCATGTCTGTGAAAACAAGGACGACTTTGCTGCGTTCATCGAGTATCTGACGATCAACGTGTCGGAGTTCTTCCGCACGCCGGAGAAGTTCAGCAAGCTCGAGACGGATGTCATTCCCGATCTCCTGAAGCGCTCATCGAAGCTCAATATCTGGAGCGCGGGCTGCTCCATCGGCGCGGAGCCGTATTCGCTCGCGATCATCATGAAGGAGATGACGCCAGGCACCCGGCATCGCATTCTCGCCTCCGATCTCGATGTGGAGATTCTGGCGAAGGCAAAGCGCGGCGTCTATACGGCGGATGAGATCAAGAGCATGGCGCCCGAGCGCCGCCGCAAGTACTTCGATGAGGACGGCGATCACTTTGCCGTGAAGTCCGAGATCAAGAGCATGATCGAGTTCAAGCGGCACAATCTCCTGCAGGACAAGTTCGAGACGGGCTTTGACCTGATTCTCTGCCGCAATGTCGTCATCTACTTTACGGATGAGGCAAAGGATCAGCTCTACCGTCATTTCTTCGAGGCGCTGAAGCCTGGCGGCATTCTCTTCGTCGGCGCGACGGAGTCGATTCTGAACTTCCGCAAGATGGGCTACACGAGCTTCCAGCCGTTCTTCTATCAGCGGCCGCTCGAATCATGACGGGGACGATGCTCACAGAGGAGCAGCGCCTTGCGCTTCTCCTGCGTCAGATCAAATGGGCGGAGGAAAAGACAGCGTTCTACCGCGCTGCGTTTGAACGTGCGGGCGTCAGTGCTACATCTATTTCGTCGTTTGCGGAGGCGGCACGCCTGCCGCTTTTGGAGTGTGCAGAGGAAGAGGGGGCTGATGCCCCTTTTTTCATGCTCACACTGCCGCTCTCGGGACTGTTGCGCATGAGCGTTCTGCACGACGATGCGGGGCGGGGCAGGATTCACTGCTATACACAGGGCGATGTGGCGCGGCAGGTGCAGACCGTGACCGATCTGCTCACTGCATACGGGGTGAACCGTGCAAGTACGGTGCTCCTGGCGGGCGATTTCACGGACGGTCGGACGCTTGATCTCCAATACGCCCTTGATATGATCGGTGCAGCAGTTCTGCCGTGCACGGGCGGGACTGCTGCGCAGCTGCTCCGTGCGGCGGTGCCGGATACCATCATCGCATGGGAGTACGAGCTGCCAGCGATTGCAGAGGCAATGGGCGGTCTGAGTCTGAAGCGCCTGATTACAATTGGAACGCATCCTGCGCCACAGGACTTTGCGCGGGAGATGGCACAGCGCATGGGCGCACGCCACACACATATCTTTACATTGGCACATATGGGGACTCTGATCGGCGGCGCTTGTTCTGCGGGTGAGGGGATTCATATCGAGGAGCGGCTGTTTTTTGCCGAGGTCGTGGATGATGTCGGGACGAGTTCGCGCGCTGATGGGGCTCGGGGTGAGCTTGTCCTCTCTACCCTTACGGCAGAGGCGATGCCTGTTCTGCGCTATCGGACGGGGCTTTCGGTGCGTTTTGTGCGCGAACGGTGCGGGAGCGTAGATGCGCGGCTGCGCATCATAGAGGAGTGAAATAATGGCAGGTGAACGGTTGATTGCGGCGCTTGATGTGCCGACACGCGCGGCTGCGGAGGAACTTGTCGCGCGTCTGGGCGACAGCGTGAGTTACTACAAGGTGGGCATGGAGCTCTTCTATGCGCTCGGCGGGGACATTGTCATGTGGCTGAAGGGCGAGGGGAAGCAGGTCTTTCTCGATCTGAAGCTCCATGACATTCCCAACACGGTCGGCAACGGGCTGTCCTCGCTGCTGCATCTTGGCCCCGACATTCTGAATGTCCATAC
>ERZ773014.2476-NODE-2476-length-10635-cov-9.050473_pt1 | contig 10635 bp, 8 predicted proteins | sample MGYA00580841_ERZ773014 | MGnify/ENA primary metagenome ERZ773014 (study PRJEB29015, sample SAMEA2737989) | human oral metagenome | biome: human oral; feature: human-associated habitat; material: dental | place: China | collected 2067 ...
GCTCGTTCCCGCTCCTTTCCCCGTTCCTTGGACCTGGGGCGGTCATCGCACAGGTCGTCGGCGTGCTCATCGGCGTTGAGATCGGACTCGGACACATCCCGCCGAACCTCGCGCTCCCCGCAGTCTTTGCGATCAACGTGCAGTGCGCCTGCGACTTCATCCCTGTCGGTCTCGGTCTCGCTGAGGCGGATGCAAAGACCGTTGAGATCGGCGTGCCCGCCGTCCTATATTCGCGCTTTATGACCGGCCCTCTCGCCGTCATCATCGCGTGGGTCGCAAGTGCCGGACTTTATGAGAACTGAGCTGTTTCGCTGGAAAATCGTGCAGAAGGAGAATAGATTATGAGCTGGTTGCATCTGGAAGGAAAAACGGCAATCGTCACGGGCGGTGCGTCAGGCATCGGCAAGGCGGTCGTGGAGGGCTTTTTGGCGCAGGGCGCGAACGTCGTCGTCTGTGATATGAACCCTGAGCCTCCCGAATTTGACGAAACACGTGGTAAGGTTCTCTACGTTGTCACCGATGTGACGAAGCGTGCGAGCGTCGAGGCAATGGTGGAGAAGGCAAAGAAGAGGTTTGGCAGCATCGACATCCTCGTCAACAATGCCGGCATCAATATCCCGCGCCTTCTCGTCGACCCGAACGACCCGCACGGGAAGTACGAGCTGGACGACAGCGTATTCGAGAAGGTCACGGCGGTCAACCTGAAGGGGGTCTACCTCTGTGCACAGGCAGTCGGGCGCGAGCTCGTCGCACAGGGACACGGCGTACTCATCAACATGAGCTCCGAGAGCGGCATCGAGGGCTCTGAGGGACAGAGCATCTACGCCGCGACAAAGAACGCCGTCAACTCCTTTACGCGTTCGTGGGCAAAGGAGTTCGGCAAGTACGGCGTGCGCGTCATCGGCGTTGCACCCGGCATTCTTGAAGCGACGGGGCTGCGTACCCTCGCCTATGAGGAAGCACTCGCCTATACGCGCGGCATCACGGTTGATGATCTGCGCAAGGGCTATGCGAGCACGAAGACTACACCGCTTGGACGCAGCGGCAAGCTCGCCGAGGTCGCCGACCTTGTTGTCTACCTCGCCTCCGAGCGTGCCTCCTACATCCACGGCGTCACCTACAACGTCGCGGGCGGCAAGACGCGCGGCTGAGATTGGCAGAAGCGGAACATTCGATACAGCAGGAGGATGCAGCATGAAATACTATTGCGAAATCACGGGCTGGGGCGATGAGGCTCTTCTCTTCCTCGACAATCCGGACACGAACTTCATTATTATCTTCAACGACAATGCGCCTGCGGAGCTGGCATCATTCTCCGTGCTCCATGCGCCGGCAAACTACAATGCAGATCCCGCCGTCGGCGACATGATGGCCGTCTGCGACAAGGCGTTTACCGTCACGGCGATTGGAGACGAAGCTCTTCATACGCTGAAGGAGCTTGGGCACTGCACCCTCTCGTTCAAGGGCGGTGATGCAGCGGAGCGTCCGGGCTGCATCATGCTGCAGGGCGACGAACCGCTGACGAAGGATGACATCAAGGTTGGTACGACCATCGAGATCTACTGAGTGCAAGACACAGACCCCATCTGGGGAAGACGAACAACAGATTTGCAGCTCATCCGTGTCGGATGGGCTGTTTTAGGAATCGCTGATAAAATGAAGTCCGTCAGATTGGCGCAGATTTTTCTGTCCGATTGAGGCAGCAAACCGGACGCATAGCCAGAGCTATGTGGAGGATTTGCTAACGAAAAGCGGGCAAAAAAGATGCGCTAAGATGGCGTGGCTGAATTTATCAGTGCTTCCTTTATTCTTTATGACAACACATGTCTCCTTGGTCTTTACTAAATCATGGGGATATAGTATGATAGTGTCAATAAAGACAGAGTAATTCCATGAGACAGGAGGATGTGCAGTATGAAGTTTCACTGTGAGATCACGCGCTGGGGAGATGAATCCCTTCTTTTCCTTGACGATCCAAACGCGAACTTTATCATTATTTTCAACGATGATGCGCCGGAGGAGTTGGTGGAGTTCTCTGTGCTGCATAGGGACGCAAATTACAGCGAAGATCCTGCGGTCGGCGATACGGTGATCGTCTGCGACAAGGCGTTTACGATCACGGCGATCGGAGATGAGGCTCTGCATACGCTGAGGTCGCTCGGGCACTGTACACTCTCGTTCAAGGGGAGCGATACACCGGAGCGTCCGGGCTGCATCATGCTGCAGGGCGATGTGCCGTTCACGAAGGATGATGTGAAGGCCGGTGCGACCATCGAAATCTATTGAGCGATACGCCAAAGGAGGGAACTGCTGCTGCGGGTCCCTCCTTTGGCGTATCGACAGGAAATCGGGCAAACGAACAAATGACGGCGCACGCGTTCGGTTGTAAAAAAGAAAATCTATGGTACAATGCAGATACGATAAAGCTGTGAGGTGCATATCTGCATGAATGATGAAAAAAATCTTGCGTGGCCGGCCTATCTCGTGCTGCTCGGCCTCATATCCTTTCAGATCCTCTTTGGGATCAGCGGGACGGCGCTGCTCGACCCCGATGAGCCGGTCTATGCGGAGACGGCAAAGGAGATGATCCGCTTCGGCGACTATCTCTCGCCGCGCATCTACAATGAGTTCTGGTATGACAAGCCGCCGATCTTCTACTGGCTCGTTGTGGCATCGCTGAAGATCTTCGGCGGATTCAGCGAGCTTGCGGCACGCATCCCCGCAGCGCTCATGGCAATCGGCTCCATCCTGATGACGGCGCTCGCGTCGGCGCGTCTTTTTGGTGCGCGTACGGGCTTCTGGTCGGGGGTCGTCATGGGGACGAGCATCATCCTCATGTATATGGGCAAGGCGTCCGTCACCGACAGCACGCTGCTCTTCTTTATGACGGCGGCGCTCTTTTCCTTTATCCACCGTCAGTATTGGCTGATGTACCTTGCCTGCGGGCTTGCGGTGATGACGAAGGGCCCCATTGGCGTGGTCTTTCCTGCGGGGATCGTGTTCTTCTACCTGCTCGCGACGCGTCAGCTCGAGCAGCTCTTTCGCATTCACATTCTGCGCGGGCTGCTGCTCGTTGTCATCGTGGGTCTCCCGTGGTACCTCTATATGTATGAGGTGCACGGCATGGCATTCATCTACGAGTTCATCGGCTTCCACAATGTCAGTCGCTTCACTGCACCGCTCCATCCTGTGCGCGCGCACTGGTGGTTCTATCTGCCCGTTCTGATTCTTGGCTTCTTCCCGTGGACGGGGATTCTCGTGCAGTCGGTCAAGAATGCCTTCCGCAAGAGCTTCGGTGAGGAGGCGCAGGCGCTTGCATTCTTCCAGATCTGGTGGATCTTTGTCCTCATCTTCTTTTCGATTGCGCAGACGAAGCAGGTCTCCTATATGCTGCTGTTGACACCTGCGCTCTCGACCATCATCGGTTGGAATCTCGCTCGTATGCTGGACGACTGGCGTCAGACGCATTTCGCATGGGCGGGCGGGAGTGCGCTCATGTTCCTCCTGCTCGGCCTCGGCTGGCTGATGAGCGGGGACAGCCTAGCGGGGCTCGCCGAGGGCGGGCTGTGGCTCGGGGCGATTACCCTCGTCCTCGGAGCTGCGATCGTCTACTGCATCACGGCATCGCACAACCTTATGCTTGCGGCATGGCTTCACGTACTTGCGGGTGTGATGACAATGGTCATCGCATTCGGCTTTATGATGCCTGCGATTGAGGGACATTTCAGTGTGAAGCAGATCGCACTCCACTATGCGGCGAACTACCACGCTGCGGCTGAGGCGGAGGGGCGAGTCCTCTACATCGACAAGCAGCTGCGTCCGGGGGTCATGCTCTATACGGACATCCCGGGCATCGAGGCGGATACGAACCACGCGGAGTCGCTCGCGGCACTGCGCGAGGATGTGCGTCCGAAATACATCATCATGCGTGAATCCATGTATAAAAAGATGATGAAGGAACTCGGCGCGGAGCACTGGCAGCTCATCGAGGAGCGCGATGGACTCTGTATCTTTAAGGATGATAAGGAATGAGTATACCTGTCCTCTATCTCGTCGTGCCATGCTACAACGAAGAGGAAGTGCTGGCTGATACGGCGGATAAATTGGAGCGAAAGCTGAGACAGCTGATCGATGCGGGCAAGATCGCCGCAAGGAGCCGTATCGCCTTCGTCAACGATGGCAGCCGCGATCGTACATGGGAACTGATCCGTCAGTGTACGGAGCGCAGTCCTCTCTTTTCGGGGATCAATCTCGCACATAACGAGGGACACCAGAATGCCCTGCTCGCGGGGCTGATGACGGTACTCCCGTATGCAGATGTCACGATCAGCATGGATGCCGATCTTCAAGATGATATTGACGCGATTGATGCTATGCTGGAAAAGCATGCGGCGGGGGCAAACATCGTCTACGGCGTGCGCGAAAACCGCGCCTCGGATACGTTCCTCAAACGCTTTACGGCGGAGAGTTTCTATCGTGCGATGCGTGCCCTCGGGGCGGATATCGTGTTCAACCATGCGGACTTCCGCCTGATGGATCGACGGGCGCTCGCGGCGCTCGCGGAATATCCGGAGGTCAACCTCTTTCTGCGCGGGATCGTGCCCATGATTGGTCTCTCGCACGATATTGTCTACTATACGCGCAGGCAACGCCTTGCGGGCGACTCGAAGTATCCGTGGCGACGCATGGCAGCGTTCGCGTGGGAGGGCGTGACCTCGCTCTCGGCACGCCCCATACGGCTCATCTCGCAGATGGGCATGTGCATCTCCTTCATCAGCGGGCTGATGCTCATCTGGTCGATTGTGCGCCACTTCACGGGGGAGACCATTGTCGGCTGGACGAGCCTTGTCGTCTCGCTCTGGTTCCTTGGCGGACTCATCCTCCTCTCCATCGGCGTCATCGGTGAGTACGTTGCGAAGATCTACCTTGAGGTGAAACATCGCCCGCGCTATCTCGTGCAGGAATTTATCGACAGGAATGCGGAAGAAAAAAAATAAAGGAATCGCTGATAAAATGAAGTCCGCCGTATTGGTGCAGATTTTTTGTCCTGTCGAGGAGACAAACCGGACGCATAGCAAAGGCTATGTGGAGGATTTGTCGACAAAGAGAGGGCGAAAAAGATGTGCTAAGACGGTGGTGCTGAATTTATCAGTGCTTCCTAAATCTGATGGAGGCATCCATGCTGCGTGAGGCAGATTTGGCCGAGGAGAATGAGGCAGCATAAGTCGCATACAAAAATATCCTTTGAGAGAGCATTTTCTCCCAAAGGATATTTTTTTGATGAACGGGTGACGCGCCCTGCCTATGCCAGAGGATCGTCGCCGTACTCGTTGGGGCCCTCGTCGCCCTTCTTCACCCAGAGATAGAGGGCAACGAAGAGGTTCACGAGCGGAATGAAGAGGAGCAATGTGAACCAGCCGGATTTGCCGAGATCATGCCAGCGCCGGATGACGAGCATGATGGTAGCAACGCCGAGAGCAATGAAGAGGACGAACACCACCAGGGACAGGAGATTCATCACAAGCGAGTCACTCTCACTCGTTACATCCATCACACCGGATGTAACGAGTGAGAGAATCCACAGAAAGAGTCCGCGCAGGATGTACGGCTTGCGGTTCAGACGCCCCTGCGTGGTCAGGAACATCTCCTTGATCGTCTCCTTCTGCGCCCCGCCTGCGCCTGCTGCAGCGCCCTGCTGATACGGCGGCTGTGGCTGCGGGGGTGCCGCGTAGGGATTGGTCGGCGCGGATGCCTGCGGTTGCATATGGGGCGGCTGCGCTGCGCCGTACTGCGGAGCTTGCGGTTGATGTACGGGCTGTTGCGGCGGCGCCTGATGTGCGGGCGGCGTATGGGGCGCTTGCTGCTGTGTACCCTGCTGCGATTCCGTGACCTGCGCGCCGCAGTTGGTGCAGAACCGTTCCCCTTCTCTGAGCTGACTGCCGCAGTTTTGACAAAATGCCATAACGATTCCTCCTGTTACAATGAATGATCTTTCTCAAAATCATATCATAGAAGCCCTATTTTGTATAGAAGGTCTTTTTTCGTACTCTACTATACTTCGCCCTCGATCCTCCACATAGCTTTGGCAGCGTTTGGTTTGCCTCCTCAATCGGACGAAAAAATCTGCACCAATCCGCAGGTCTATTTTATCAGCGATTCCCTAAAAAATCAAATTCATCCACCGCAAAGGCAATATCAATCGTGAATTCCTCCCGGCTGACGGGCAGACCGTCCTCGTCGACAATGACCAGCTCGTAGATTTCTTTGCTGTTGAACGGGAGCGACTTCAGGTGGAACCCCACTCTAAACGTACGCTCCTCGTCATGATCCGACGTCTTATCGGCGATCAATCGCACCGTATCGCTGACGGGCTTCCCGTTACGGTCCGTGAAGTACAGGGCATAAACGGCCGCTCGGAAATTTCCCGCCACGGCCTCCTTCTGGTAAAACGTCAGCGAGAACATCATATTGCTGATCTTTCTGCCGGAGGAGAGCAGACGGAGCGTTACAGGCTTGGTATCGTACCGTGCCTTATTTTTTTGGTATTCCTTGGAGTCGTTTCTGAGATAACGGTAGTCAATGAGCGGTACGACCATCTCCTGAAGGCTGAGCCCGCCATGGACGAAGTTCAGCCCGCCGCCCTTCATTTTGATGCGCATACTGCCACGCGGAGCGAACGCATCGTATGCCGTCTCCCCGTCCAAGAATTTGACCGGCAGAAGATACGCCGGCGCGGCACCTTTTCGCATGATGGCATAGCGACGCGCGACCTCCACATCCTGACTGCTCTCCGTCGTTTTGTCCACCTTCTCATCTTCCCGCAGCGGCTGATCGGTATAGAGGAAGCCATGGTCCGCCGTGATGAGAATATGCACACCGCCAAATTCGCCGGTGATCATCCGCACCATATTCTTGATCTCCGCGATCGCATCCTCACATGCAGCGAAAACAGATATTCCCGTATGTCCTGCCTCGTCGATGGTATCGTGGTAAATATAGACCACATCCATACCGCGGATCAGGGCGCTCCGCTCCGGCCGCTTCATGCCGATCATATCCTTATATTTCAGGGCGACACTTTTGGGATTGGCGGCTTTCAGGACCTTATCCCGCCGAGGTGCCTCGGTTGACGCGCCGTCCGCCAAGACGGATAATCCGCCCGCCTTTTCCTCCACAGAGAGACGTTGATGCGGCAGGAGCGCCGCCATGCCGAACTTCGTAATCGTGGGGAATATCCCCTGCATAGAGCCGAGCTCCACCTTGCTCTGTGTTGCCAGGCGAAGATCATCGGCGAGTTCGGCCGCCACCTCATAGCGAAGCGCGTCGGAGATGATGACATACACCCGCGCATCCGCAGGATAAACCATACGACGGTAAAAATCCGTCTGCAGGGGAATCGCAGGAACCCTTCCGTCGCTTGAAAGACGCTCCTCTGCGGCGTTGGACCAGCTCGATCCAAGCTCCTCCAAAAACCAGTTGATGTATAGGCGCTCAACGCGATCTTTCACACCGGCGAACCCATCCGACAAATCCGCATGGTACGCCTTCAGACCGGCATCGTAGCTTTGGTGGAACAGGCGGTAATAGGTATCGAAGCGATAATACATCTCCGTGTATTCTGTCCAGATCTTTTGGGGTTCTATCGTATGGAACCCCTCGGCATGCGCCTTGTAAAATTCCTGCATATGGGCGACTTGATACAGCCCGTCATAAAAATTCCTGACCTTTCTGTACCAGGCACAAGTACGTCGCTTCTCCACCGTCTGCTTGATGGTCGCTGCATCAATGATATTTTTCTCAACATCCCGCATGAGTTTTACCAAAATAATCTCGTTCACACAGGGGAACATCTCCGTATCGGATAAATCCTCCACGGTCAATTTCATAAATCGTGCAGGAAGATTCATCTCAGATTCTACATGCGCTGCAATCTCGTAGAGAGCATCATCGTCCTCTGCCGAAAGCCAATCCGAGACGAGCGCATAGCAGTTCGACCGGTACGGCGCAGAAATATATTGTTCAACCCCTGTCAGACATTCCTCGCGCAGCGTGCGTGCGGCAGCGGTGAGCAGGATATGGGCAGCCAAAGCCCCAAGGGTGGGATTCTCCTCATCATACCCCGTCCCCTGCGCCGTCATGCGCCAAAAAGGCGCATCCACCCCATAGTTTACAAAATCACGCCAAATATGATTTTCTCCCGTATTGAGCCCGCCCTTCAGCACCGCCTTGATCAGCACAGCCGGCTTTGCCTCCTTCAGCCCCGCCAGAGCCGCCATAATCGCCAGCTGCACCCCCCCTGCACTCGTGGGGAGATTCGTCTGCGCCATGATCTTCCTGCGGCGCTCCTTGGCATTCATAAACTTGCGGTAGGGCTTGATGGCACTCCGGAGCGTCGGGGTCTGCGGCAGCCCCATCTCACTCATCCACATGGAAATGAGATCCGCGCGGAACTCCTCGCTATAGAGTTCGATATCCAGCAGCCAGTTATCCTCCGGCGTTTCGTAGGCGAACGGCACATAAAGCAGATAGTTGCTGTCCGTGTCATCTACGGCGAGAAGTTTTTTCACGGTAAAAAAATTCGTCCCCGTGAGAACGGCAACCTTGGCATTGTCCGGCTGCATCGCGTCGATCGCATCGACAAACTCCCGCTCCTCGTCATGCCAGACGATGATGCGCCGCTGATAAAACTCCGGCAGCGGCGCGGCAAAGCGACGGTTTAGGTCGGCGATAATCTCTATCGTGTCCACGTCATTCCTCACTCATCTGTATTGGTCGTAATTTTTCCAGGTCTCTGTGGGGCGCGGTCAGGGAAACCTCGCAAAATTGCCCCTGAACCTCGCAAAAATACGCCCAGCTCTACAAGCGGCTCAAGTGGCTTAAAATCAAGGTTTGGCAGGTGAAAACGGCATTGCTGTGGCTTGAACCTCGCAAATTTTCCCCTGAACCTCGCAAAACACCTTTCTAACCTCGCAAATTTCCTATTCCGTCAATAACGGTCCCGCCCCGTAAGTACGATTGGGATCATAAGTAGTGCCATTGGCCGTGAGCAGTCCCTTGCCCATCAGAGCCTTTAGGCGTGTCCTGACCGTATTGTCAGATTTCCCTACATAAGCAGACAATTGCGCCCTGCTGGCAGCACCCCGATTCAGGATATAGGCCATAATAGCCTGTTCCGTGGCATCCAGTTGATTCCATCTCGAAATGCCTACATTATTTGAGGCATACAGTTCCTGACGCATCCTCCGCATAACGATATTGTTCTTCAAAAGCAGACGAAGAGACTCGCCAGGCTCGCTGTACACGGGGTCATCCAAGAAAAGTTCTGCCATGTCCTCGTAAATGCGCTTGACTCCTTCATTCACTTCCCGTACCCAGCCAAACTCTGTCATGACACGAGAAATCCGAGGATTGCGCGAGTAGCGCGTTTCCCTGATGTTCGCCAAAGTAACAATATTGGGGAGCTTGCCCGGGCTTTCAATTTCCAATCGATCATCATACATACTGACCTTGATGAAATTTCCGTTCATGGCATACTCACGATGCGTGACGGCGTTGACGATCCCCTCCAGCCAAGCAAACTCTGGATACTCCGGCACAATACGAAATTTCCCGCTTTTCACGTCGAGCATGGTAAATTCTCGGAGTTGCGTAGCAATGAATGTCTTGGCGGCACCCACAATACGAAGTAAGGGAAGCTCAATGCTTTTATCGCGACTGATATTGATTTTAGTGCCGGACATAGCGGTAGTCCCTTCGTACCGTAGAAAACGAATACGGCAATTCGGATAAAACTGAGCGATGTTCTTGGCAAAAAGAAGCACTGCAGCATTAGTCAGAAATTCGCGATCATCCACGTTCTTTATAAAACCTCTCGCCTTCAGCACATGATGGTCAGTGGAATCATCGGCCTCCAGACGGTGCCGGTATTCTCTCAAGAGTTCCGCATCCAAGTCCTCCAGCGTAGCATCCCGGTTGATTTCATCCTCATAGTTCCGGGTGCTCTTGGCATATTCCAAGTTGATTAGATCCGCGCCCTTCAGCTCCTTGGTTTTGTCGCCTATCCTCAGATAAGTGCTGTCATTACTGGTGCGAACGATGTAATCTACGCTTTTTTTGATATGGATCAACAAAAGACGGTCTGCCTGTCCCTTCACATTTTCAACGTCAAGCAATTCATATTCAAATTGCGGCATAGGCTTACAACCGTTTTTCGGTGCCGTTATCAATTCGTTCAAATGACCCTCGCCGACGAAATTTATACCTTCCACTGTATGCATTTTGTCGCTGACACCAATGACGATTGTTCCGCCGTCTGCATTGGCAAATGCAGAGATAAGCGGCGCAAGATCGGAAGGTCTGATTCTGGCAGATTTCCGGTCAAAATACTTGTTCTCTTTAGCCGTCTGCATATACTCCAAAGTAAGCATGGGATTTATGCGTGATTGCGTCATCCAGACCCCTCCTCACTTCATCTTCGCCAATATGTCCTGAAAGATCGCATAGTTGTGCTTCACACCGTCATCGAGGTCGATGGCGATCATCTGGTCGGCGAGGTGGTGGATCTGCTCTTCGTATGCGCGGAGTTCCTCTGCCTGCGCCTCGACGGCGGCACGCTTTTTGCCAAGCCGCACCTGC
>ERZ773014.2477-NODE-2477-length-10634-cov-11.548161_pt1 | contig 10634 bp, 5 predicted proteins | sample MGYA00580841_ERZ773014 | MGnify/ENA primary metagenome ERZ773014 (study PRJEB29015, sample SAMEA2737989) | human oral metagenome | biome: human oral; feature: human-associated habitat; material: dental | place: China | collected 2067 ...
TGCCAGCCTGACAGAGCCGTCCTTTCCCCTATATTCTCACGAACAATCCCCCATCGCAGCTCTGCGGCGGGGGATTTGTTGTGCGTATTTGCGTCAGATACAATTCACAGACATCGCATAAAATGGACAAAAATGCGGAATCCGCAAAAATATCACGCAGAGCATTGCTACTCATCTTGAAATCGAATATAATCAAAATGAACAAAAATGCGGAATCCGCATTTTTGTATCACAAGGCAAAGGATGATGAGCATGGAAATTCGCAGAGACATCTACCTGAACAAACTGATTTCCAAACGTCACAACGGTCTGATTAAGGTCGTTACCGGCGTTCGCAGATGCGGGAAGTCCTATCTGCTCTTTGAACTGTTCAGGGAGCATCTTAGGAATGATCACGTTCCGGACGATCACATCATAGAGATGGCGTTTGATGCTTACGAGAATAAAAAGTATCAGGATGCGGAGGTATTCTTCCCTTATCTGACCGAGCGGCTCAACGATCGGGATCAATACTATGTTCTGTTGGACGAAGTGCAGCTGCTCGGAGATTTTGAATCCATTCTGAACAGTTTGGTGCGCAGAAAGAATGTCGATGTCTATGTGACAGGCAGCAATGCAAAGTTTCTTTCAAAAGACATCATAACAGAGTTTCGCGGGCGCGGCGATGAAGTGCATATGTATCCCCTGACATTTGCGGAATTCATGTCTGTGTACGAGGGAGAACGGGCTGATGGATGGCGCGATTATGTACTCTACGGCGGACTCCCACTGGTGCTTAATTTTGCCACGCCGGATCAGAAGGGAGACTTCCTGAAATCCCTCTTCGAGGAGACATATCTCTCCGATATTATCGGCAGAAATAATATCAGAAACAAAGCCGAGCTGGAAGAACTGCTGAATATCCTATCTTCGGCTATAGGTTCTCTGACCAATCCGAGCAAGCTGTCCGCAACCTTTAAGAGCGTCAAGGGCAAGGCGATCAGCAAGACAACGATCAAACGCTATATTGATTACCTTGAGGACGCATTCCTGATCGACAGTGCAATTCGGTATGATATAAAGGGAAAGAAATATATCGATACACCATCGAAATACTACTTCACCGATCTCGGGATTAGAAATGCCATGTTGAATTTCAGACAGGTCGAAGAGACACACGCTATGGAGAACATCATCTTTAACGAGCTGAAAGTCAGGGGCTATAACGTCGATGTCGGCGTCGTTGTAATCAATGAAACAGACAAGACCGGCAAAAAGCTCAGAAAACAGCTGGAGATCGATTTTGTCTGCAACAAGGGTTCCAAACGTTACTATATCCAGTCGGCGTTCGCGATGCCGGATGAAAAGAAAATGCAGCAGGAACAACGCTCTCTGATGAGTACAGGAGACGGCTTCAAGAAGATTATCATCACAAAGGATGCCATTGCGCCACTCTACAATGAGGCAGGTGTTTTAGTGCTGAGTATTTACGACTTCCTGTTGAATCCGGACAGCATGGATCTATAGGTCGTTTCAAAAAAACAATCCCCCGCTGCACGCACTGTGCGACGGGGGATTTCCTGTGTGCATTTCGTCAGATACAACTGACAGATTTTTAGTTTCGCTTATTTTGTCAGTTATAACTGACAAAAATTTATTTTCGCCTTGTATGTCAGTTACAGATGGTCTAAAATAATCATATCAACAAAACAAAGAAGGTGATCTGATGATTCCACGCAAACACTACATTGATCGAATCCGTCCATTCATCGGCAAGGACATCGTCAAAGTCCTCACGGGCTTTCGCCGCTCGGGAAAATCCGTCATGCTCGAACTGATTCAGCAGGAACTGCGTGCGCAGGGCGTACAGGCAGCGCAGATCATCGCGTACAACTTCGAGTCATTCAGCAACGCAGCATATCTGACCGCCGCCGCGCTCTACGAGGAGCTGACGCGCCGCATCGCGGAGACGGCAGGAAAGGTCTACCTCTTTTTCGACGAGATTCAGGAAGTCCCGGAATGGGAGCGCTGCATCAACTCCTGCCGCGTCGATTTTGACTGCGACATCTACATCACCGGCTCGAATGCCAAACTGCTCTCAGGCGAACTTTCCACCTATCTCGGCGGGCGCTATGTCGAGTTCGTCATCTATCCCTTTTCCTTTGCCGAGTACATCGAGAGCAGGCCGGCGCAGGACATATCATCTGTATTTCACGCCTACATCGAGAGCGGCGGCATGCCCTTCCTCGCAAATTTTGCCAACACGCAGGAATCCGCGCGGCAATATCTGCGCGACATCTACAGCTCCGTCGTACTGAAGGACATCGTGAAGCGCAGCAGCATACGCGACGTCGACCTCCTCGAGCGCATCATTACCTACGTCATGGCAAACGTCGGTCACACATTCAGCGCGCGTAGCATTGCGAACTATTTCAAAAGCGAGCAGCGAAAGGTCGCCCCCGAAACCATTCTGAACTATATCCGCGCCGCTTGTGATGCCTACCTTTTTTACAAAATCAGCCGCGAGGACATCGTCGGGAAAAAACTCCTCTCCGTCAACGAGAAATACTACATCGTCGATCACGGACTCAGAGAGGCCGTCTACGGCAGCAATACGAGAGACATGGATCAGCTGCTTGAGAACATCGTCTGCATGGAGCTCCTGCGGCGCGGTTGGCACGTCACCGTCGGCAAATCCGGCGAGCGCGAGATCGACTTCATCGCTGTAAAGGGAGATCAGCGCATCTACATCCAGGTCGCCTATCTCCTCGCCACAGAGGAAACCATCGCGCGCGAGTTCGGCGCGCTGGGGAGCGTACGCGACAACTATCCGAAATACGTTCTCTCCATGGACGAGTTCGACCGCAGCCGCAGCGGCATCCTCCACCGCAATATCCGCGATTTTCTGCTCGATGAGGCGTGGGGGTAAATGCCTGCAGCAGAGGATTTCGTTTATTTTTCAAACAAACGATTGCCTTAATAAGAAAAAGATAGTATGATATACAATAAATTATAACAGTTTAATGGGTGGTGATTTTCGTGGCAACTGCCGATCAGGTAAAAAGTCTTGTAAAAGCATATATCGATCGCGATGACGATAGGTTCAAAACGATTGTATTACAAATTGCCGCCCATGAAGCGAAATTGGGACACGATGGCGTTGCACGCGACTTAAAGTCACACATAGAGAAGCTCGGCAAGAGAGTCGCAAGCGTGGTTCAGCTCACACCGCAGAATCCCATGCTGTTATTATCGCTGCCCAAGCACGATATATCCGAGCTGATCGTTTCCGATGAGATCACCGAAAAACTCCAACGCATCCTGAACGAGTACCGCAACCGTCACAAACTTCACTCCTACGGATTAACAAACCGACGCAAAATTCTAATCGAAGGACAGCCCGGTACAGGCAAGACCTTTACAGCAGCAGTCATCGCCTCGGAGCTGTCCCTCCCGCTCTATACCGTGCAAATGGACAAGCTTGTCACAAAATTTATGGGGGAAACCAGTGTAAAACTGCGCCAGATCTTCGACAGTATCAATTCGCTCACCGGCGTATATTTTTTTGATGAATTTGACGCCATCGGAGCAGATAGAAGCCTCGATAATGAAGTCGGTGAAATGCGGCGAATTCTCAATTCTTTCCTCCAATTCATTGATCAGGACGTTTCCGAAAGTATCATCATTGCTGCAACGAACAATCAAAGACTGTTAGATCAGGCACTGTTCCGACGCTTTGACGACGTACTCCATTATACCCTGCCAACAGAAGACGAAATCCGTCGCCTCCTGGAATACAAACTCATCAGTTACGACAAACATTTCAAAATAACAAAGCCACTCTTAAAAGCCGCTGACGGTCTCAACCATGCGGAGATTGTCAAAATCTGCGACGACGCCATAAAAACCTCCATCCTAACGGATCAGCCTTTTACTGCAAAACAGATTGCGCATCTATTGCAGGAAAGGAGAACTGTCTATTCCTATAAGGAGGCGTGATACAAATGGCTGTAGACAAAAAGAATATTTTTCTCTCCAATACTGCCGTACCATACCCCTATGCTTCTCGATCCTACCCTCCAAGCAAAAACTACCCACAGAGAGATCCGACCGCTCACGCAGCCTATATTCAACGAAAACTATCCGAATGCTATTCCGCCCACGCTCTTACACAGCGTCAAGTGGCAGCAATTCGATATAAGAACGGTCTTTATCTCGAGGTATCAGGCGCTGCCGGATGCGACTTTGCTTCAGATGCATTGGAAAACCGCAAACAGGGAATACGCCTCGTAAATATAAGCACGGATATGCAGACCCAAACGGAAAAGGCAATCGTCTACATTCCGGAGGGAAAAGAATCCTATCTCATCAAAAAAATTGAAAAATATGCCAACGAAAGAACAGCTAAAAACCATCCCAGGTATAATGAATTAGTCAGCAGTATTGAGGACATCAAATTAGCTCTGTTTGAATCCTTTTGGCTGGATGCCCCCGATATGCGCCCCCGTAAAGAACTCATCTGGTGTGAACTTTGGCTGCGATTTGGCGAACATGACGAATCCGCAGAGACTTGGTATAAGGCTGAAAAAACCATCACCTCAATATGTCAGGATCTCAACATCCCAATCAACGAAAATCGCATCGTATTCCCGGAGCGAATTGTAAAACTCATATATGCAAATGCATCCTCCTTAAAGGCACTCATTGACAGCTGTTCTTTCGTTGCCGAGATACACCGAGCGCCCGCGCCCACATCCTTTTTTGATGAGCTATCAAACACCGATCAAAAAGATTGGGCGGATGAGCTGCTCTCCCGTACAACATTTGAAAAAGGGGACGTTTCTGTATGTCTATTAGATACAGGTCTGACATGGGCACATCCATTATTGGAGCAGTCTACGGACATAGAACATATCCAAGCCGTTGACACTGCTTGGGGAGTCCACGATCATCAAGGACACGGCACAGAGATGGCCGGCGTTGCATTATACCATGACCTGAAGCAGGCATTGCTTTCAAGCGCTCAACTGAACGTATCTCATGAAATCGAATCTGTAAAAATACTGCCGCCTGCAGGAGCAAACAATCCCGAATTATATGGCGCTATCACGGCGCAGGCAACAGCTCTTGCTGAAATCGCCAACCCAAAGGCAAAACGCGTCATTTGTATGGCAGTGACAGCACCTGCCTATAATGCGTTGGACGGAAGCCCTACCTCTTGGTCTGCTGCCATCGACAACATTACATCCGGCGCCGAGGAAAACGGTGAGAAACGCCTCTTCGTAATCAGCGCAGGAAATGTAGACCCAAGTGAATTCCACTCGATTCCATACCCGGATGCAAACATATTGCACAACGTCGAGAGTCCGGGACAATCATGGAATGCAATCACTGTTGGAGCCTATTCCGACGACAGCAAAATCAGCGATCCTGCCTTTCGCGGATTCAGTCCGCTTGCAAACAGAGGCGCACTGTCACCATACAGCGCAACATCTCCAGGATGGAACAAGAAGTGGCCAATAAAGCCGGAAGTGCTATTCCATGGTGGAAATGTCGCTTCCAACGGCATCGACTACAGCGACTGTTCCGATCTTTCCTTGCTGACAACGAATTACCGTCCACAGACAAAGCTGTTTTCAACAATTTGCGCAACAAGTGCCGCCACAGCTCAGGCCGCACATTTCTGTGCCCGGCTGCTCAACGAATACCCGGATATATGGCCGGAAACGGTACGTGCTCTTATGATTCACTCTGCCAGTTGGACAGACGAAATGAAGCAGCAGTTTTGTTCTGCGAACACAAAAACAAAAGGAAGACGAAATCTTTTGCGTTGCTGCGGTTATGGCATCCCGAACCTCCAAAAAGCAATCCAGTGCATGAATAACAGTGTGAACATGGTGATTCAGGGAGAATTGCAGCCATTCGAAAAAACAGATCACCGTGTGAAGATGAAAGATATGCACCTGCACACACTGCCTTGGCCGAAAGAAGTCTTGCAGGCACTAGGGGAAGTCCCTGTTACAATGAGACTGACACTGTCCTACTTCATCGAGCCAGGGCCGGGTGAAATCGGCTGGAAGAACAAATATCGCTATCCATCCTGCGGGCTTCGTTTTGATGTGATCAATTCCAACGAAACAGAAGAAGACTTCAAGAAACGAATTAACGCAAAAATGCGCGGCGAAGATAAAAACGACCGTGGCGATGGAACAAGCGGGAGTGATCGCTGGTACTTGGGCACAACGAATCGAGATGTCGGCTCCATTCACTCCGACTTTTGCGAGCTGAGCGCCGCAGAGTTATCTGACTGCAATCTCATCGCAGTATATCCTGTGGTGGGATGGTGGAGAGAACGCGCCTACTTAAAGCGTTACGATAAGAGCATCCGATATGCCCTCGTCGTTTCTCTATCAACACCAAGAACCGATGTAGATTTATATACGCCCATTATCACGCAGATTACTCCTGCCATCGAGATTCCAATTCCGACACGTCCACCCGCATAACACAAGAGCTGTATATCCAGTCTTCCTCGGATATACAGCTCTTGTGTTTTTATTCGCTCAAGAATATTCCTCCAAAGGATCTCTATTCTCATCCCGCTCGGCATCCTCATCATATTGATCAGCCAACGCACGCATTGTCGCCGCAAAACGGACAAAGCCTGCCATTTCAACAGCCTTGGCTTTTTCTCTGTATCCGCGCGCCAGTTCCCTCTCTTGAACCCCATGAGAAAAACTGTGAACACCACGCTGATTCATAAGCGCAATCATAAAGTTACGCCTCATTATCTCTGAGCCTCGCTCATTCAAAACGTCAGCAACAGATTTGTGAATCCAAAGTCCACAGGGATCTGCCGGCGCGTAGGTCAGTACCTTCCCAATCTCCACTTGTGCAATTTCATAATGTCCGCTTTCTTCTGTGTGCCGGCGCGCCTCCGTAATCCAATTACGAAAGACTTCTTCGTTGAACGAACCGTCCTTTTGGAGCCCCGGACAGGTACGCCAACGATCCAAGAGCGTATATGCGTGTTCAGCAAGTGATTGTTTCTGCTCATCCAGTTTCTCAATGGTATCAGCAGAATCATTCTTCGAGCGAAATGCATATTTTATCATCTCTGCAAAGAATGCCGGATCAGCGGCAAGACGTTTCTCAAGAGCAACTGGAACATCTCCTGAAAGGCAGTCAAACCAAGGAAGAAAATTCCATTCAATCTGATACAGAGCCTCTATATCGACAGAGGTTGATGATTGAATCCGCTTAATTAGCTCAATCGTATCATAACGCCCCAATTGCTTGATCTCTTGAGGATGCTCTAACACCGCTATCAACGCACGTGTCACAATGTCCGGATCAAAGCCCTCCTCATCATCGAGCGCATAGGTAAAGCAGGTCACGGCTGCACCTGCACGACCATATGCAATGAGTTTCTCTATGACAAATACGTCCTCCCATTTCCATACCCCCATTCGCACATCTACATGCTTCCAATACAGCTCTTCATGCGATTTGCCCAAATACGATGATACACGTTCCCAAATTTCCCCTTGAAATGGTAAAAGCAGGAGAAACTCTGCACGAAGTGGCGTCTCCCAATTTCGCTTAAGCAACTCATCGACCCATTGAATCCCCCGTTGCCAAAATCGTGCCCAGACAAATCCTGCAACAACACGTTTCACCACTTCATCATCAGCAGTCAACTGACTTGGCAATATCTCAGCTTCAACGCGATCAGACGCGATCCCCCCCAGCGTTTGACCGACTTTATACGGCATCGCGGTCTTTTGTGCAAAGTCTAAACATCGAGCAAAATCTCCATCGCCCATAATTTCAGCAAGTGCTAAACGACGCTTTTCGTCAAGGCGCTCCCTCTGTTCCTCATACTTTCCTTTCTCATCAAACAGATCATGATCACTCTCTGAAAAAAGATAGCGGTATCGCAGCATTAGGTCAGCAGGCGTGATATCGTTTGCGATCTTCTCAATCTTTACAAGGGATTCTTCAGGAAGAGCCCACTGTGCATCTCGAAATTTTCGATGATGCCGCACAAGGCTGTTCATTTTCTCCCAAACAATCACACGCTCCGATAGAGGCAGTCGGATAATATGCTCCGATGCAAAATGTTTCAAGATCTCCTCTTGCGTCTTCTGTGGCAGATCCGAAAGCCGGTCTGTCAACTCCAAAAGTCGCTCAACATCCGAACACGCCATTTCCACAGCTAATTCGGCCAACATATGGATCTGCGCCCAATACGCCCAATACTCATTTACAGACACACTATCTTCCCACCCCGAGGGGATAAATGGACGCCATACCGGGCGATAGCATCCACTAGTAGAAACAAAGCTATCGGGAAGTAATGAAAGCAATAGTTTCCAACCAACATCAGGCTGTTGCTTCAAAATGTCTTTAATCGCAGCTTTTCTCCGGTCAAATGGCGCCGTTGTCTGTAAATGCCAAGGAAGAAAAATATCGGCAAGTGATTGTGCAGGTCTATTGCTATACTGCCCTCCGGGATCAATGGATGCAAGCTCCGCCAAAATGACGGCAACCCGGGAGAGATAGTCAGGACTCCATGCAAGGCATTCCATCCCCCAAAGCAATCCAGTAATATAGTTCTCACCGCCAAACAAGGCACGCCCTTCTTGATCGAGCACTTCACGGAATGGTGTATTTTGCAGATCTTTAAGAGCTGCTTCCACAGCCCCTAGGAACTCCTTCGGTGCTGCTTCGGCAAGGAGTGGCATAAGTGCACCCAGCCCTGCCCATCGTTCCCAGTCGCCATCATGGAGGAGATTTCGAACCACATAAGCAGCAACAGTTTGCGCCTTGCCATGAGAACATTGCTTCAAGGCCTTTGGACGACTGCCCAACAAGGCAAGGGTTTCAGCAATACCCTTTCGAAGTCTCGCAGAATATTTAAGTTCCTTACCTAAAACACTGGCGGCATAACGTTCTTCCTTCGGCAGACCAAATTTCGGATCTCGTTCACCGAGAACCAAAAGGGCTATTTCTTGGAAACGATCTAAATCCTCATCCGAAAGTCTGTTCCCCAGTGCGTTCCATGCTTCCCCACGTGGAACAATCCGCCATTTTCCATCAACCTGAGCCAGCGGGGTATCTGCACGAGATAAGATAGATCTCAGTTTTCCAAGCCCTTTGCGTCCTTCTATCCCCAATACGTTTTCCAGCACTTGAACATCCGCTGGATTTTTATCACTCCATCGCCCCAGAAGGTTTGCTCTTGCAATATCATCCGCACAATCCCATTTTGCATAGCGTGGAACAGCGCCCCCCAAAATATATCGCCGCAGTGCAGACAATCTTCGATTCCCGATTTGTGCAAGCTCTCTGGCTCGTATATCAGAGAATTTCTCATTCCTAAGAATTTCTTCAATTTGATATTGGGTTGGACTTGGGAGTTTAACCACCTTAGCGTTAGGATCTGATAGTGAGCCAAACAGCGGTGCGACTAACCTGTGTCCTCGATTCTCAGCAAACACACGCAGATCTTGCCGTTCTGAGTCCAAATCTAATTCTGTGTCGGCAACAAGGATATGCGGCTTCCTCAGTCCTGCTATAGATTTCCATGCTTCTGGTTCACTGATAAAAAGACATTGGTTCGCATACTTTTTTATCTTTTCATCTTTACTTGAAGCAAAATAAGCAGCAACAAAATCGTTCACATCATCTTCACTTTCAGGGCAGATAAAAAGGCATTGTTGCTTTCCTGTAAAAACTTCCTCCAGTGCACGACACGCGTTTTCTCTTGTAGCTGTATAAAGTGAAGGCGGCAACAAGGGAGCAGCATCTTGCCCCCGACAAAAATTTTCCTTCCAATACTCCATAGGGGTTGTGATTCCACTTTCTTTTGGGATGATACCCATCTTTGTTGCTAACCACCGAGCAATCGCCGGGAACTCTCTCAACCAATCAGCAAGTTTAACCCCATCAACGATATGAATTTCTTTCCATCCGTCCTCTGCATGTTCGGCAAGCCATGCTTCCTCCCAGCTCCCGGATGAACGTGGCGTAACAAATACAAAGCTGGTGTTTCGTCGTACACTCTCTTGCACTTGTTCGGTTCGTTTGATCAGATCTTTAGTCGCTTTGCCCTTCGGGTCAGCACCCGTTCCAATCTCCCAATAGGAACGCCCTTCAGGTACAAAGCTCAAATCGTTATAAGTACACTCTACGACACCATCCAGCCCTTGCTGATTTATACTATCACCATAAGGAATACGGCACACATCTCCTTCAGAGATTGACTGTCTGACCAAATGATAAACGAGTTCAGGGATTACACCCCGACTGATATAAGAATTTGCATAGCGTGATAAATCCTCAGCGGTTATAATTTTTGTACACTCCATGTCAAAATCACCTCATATTTATGAAATACTCGTTTCTACAAAAATTATACTTCAAACTATCAAGAAAGCACAAATAGGACGTGATATTGCCGTTAGCGATGCAATATTACGTCCCACTCTGCTACTCCTCAAACCCTGCATCCTTCGCGCCGAGTGTGCGGGCATTCTCGGAGACGGTGCGGATGGTCTGAAGGGAGAAGCCATTGTCACTTTCGGCCTCCACTTCGAGGGAGATGGTGACGCGTGTGCCGTCCTCGGAGGTGAGGTGGCGGATGATCTCTT
>ERZ773014.2478-NODE-2478-length-10632-cov-2.699442_pt1 | contig 10632 bp, 19 predicted proteins | sample MGYA00580841_ERZ773014 | MGnify/ENA primary metagenome ERZ773014 (study PRJEB29015, sample SAMEA2737989) | human oral metagenome | biome: human oral; feature: human-associated habitat; material: dental | place: China | collected 2067 ...
CGGAAGGGCCTGCTTCCAGGTGGAATTTGATCCGCCAAAGAACAGGAATAACGGCGGGATAGAAAACAGAAAGCAGGGATCAGAAAAGGGAACAACATCCGGAAACAAGTACAGGCCGGAAGATCGGAGGAACCGTTATGAGCAATAAACTGTCGCTTGCCGAACAGGAAACCATCATTCTCTGGGACAATGAGCTGAATACAGCCAGCATTTATACCCACGATCCCAGGCTGCTCCGCCGCCTTGCGGAGCTTTCGGAGAAATATCCGGATGATTTCATTTTCGAGAAAAAAGGTGCCGGAAAGTCCAGATTCTACCGGGTCCCGAAGAAGCTCATCGCCATTCGTAACCCCTACAGCGAGGAACGACGGAAACAGCAGCGGGAACAGGCGCTGCAGGAAAACTACCGGGAACGGTTTAACGAGAATCATGAGACATCTGCCGGAAAGGAGACCCGATGATGCGTTCAGAAGAAAAGAGATCAGGGAATGAGAATACAGGAAAATCCGCTGCAGAGCAGATCCGCGGGCAGCTTGAACAATTTCCGGAGGAGGAATTTATTCTGCAGATTCCGCTGAATGCCGCAGAGGAAAGTGAGGTGAAGAATCGTGAGTAAGAAGTACGGCCTCGATCAGGTTTCTGTTCGTCTGGTGAAAGAACAGCCGCTTCTCAGTAATGAGGGAATTACCAACCCGGAATCGGCTGTACGGATTCTGGCGGATGCATTTCGGGATTATGACCGGGAGGTCGTCGGTGTCGTTCATCTCAGAACAGACAATGTACCAATCAACATGACGATTGCCAGTATCGGGAGTCTTAACAGCTCCGTTGCTCATCCGCGGGAGCTTATGAAGGCGGCATTTTTATCCAATGCGGCTTCGATCCTGCTGTTTCACAATCATCCGAGCGGAAGGCTGGAACCCTCAAAGGAAGATATTGCACTTACGAACCGGATGCAGCAACTCTGCACATTGGCAGGGATACCGGTGCTGGATCATATCATTCTCGGAAAAGATCAGTATTACTACTCGTTTCGGGAAAAGGATATTCTGCCGATGGACAGCATGCCATATTCCACAGATCTTGCGGACATCAATCTGAAGATTGCGGAGAAAGAGGCGGAAAAATATGGCTACCGGCAGGAAATGAAGCCTAGAAAATCCGTCCGGAAATCACTGTCAGAGCTTAAAGCGCAGGAGGAAAAGAAGGATGCTCCACTTCCTGCAGGAACCGGGAAAACAAAACGAAAGACGGCGGCGAAAGCCAAGGAGGAAGCAAGGTGACGTTTAACGTGGAAGAATCAAAGGAGGATATGACGAATGAGCGACTGGCATGAGGAATTCGCAGAACCGATGCACGATACACCAGCGGAGAAGGATTCGCTTGTTGCCGCGATGGAGGCTGCAGGGTATACCTATGACGCCATAGAGAGCACCAATGACCATCTCCGTTTTTTTGGAAATAACGGGCAGATAATCACCATGGGAGGCTGGCACGAGTGTGAGGAATGGCTGAATGGTGTCGTCTTTGATGATCCGCAGGTTTCTGACCGGGTAGAGCTGATTCTCCATCCGGAGCGGTTCCCGGAGATGGATCCGGGCAGAGCGGCGCTTCGCTCTGTGGAGGATTTCATTGAGCAGAACGATAACAGCTTTGATGGAATCATCAACAATCTTCCGGAGCCGGATCCGACAGAACGCGCCTGCAGATGTGCCGATGAAAAAACGAGAGAATCCGTACTGGAAAAGCTCAGAGAACAGCAAAAACAGGAGCCTCCGGCCAGACAGGAACGGACGGGAATTTTCCGCAGATCGGAAGAAAGGAGCCTCGAATGAATCTGACCAGAGACGAGCGCACCCTGCTGATGCTCTACTACTCTTCCACGCGTCCGGAAGCAATCCGGACTTTGAAAGAGATGCAGGCCTGCCTCATGCCGGACGAGACAGAACTCTGGCTGATGACGGAATCTCTCATCAGTAAGCTGGTCTGCATGACGGATGAGGATTATAACAGGCTGGAGCTGTTTGCCGAAACCGGTCCGGCAGGAGGTGCCCATGCAGACAAGAGATAAATGGGTGCACTTTGTCATGAACGGCGATGAATACGAACGGATGCGGCAGAAAATGGAGGAAACCGGGATCAGGAATCAGAGCTCGTATCTCAGGAAAATGGCACTGGATGGTTATTGCGTGAACCTTGATCTCGGGGATGTGAAGGAAGTGATTTCTCTGCTCCGGTACTGCAGCAATAATCTGAACCAGTACGCGAAGCGGGCAAATGAAACAGGATCCATTTATGCGGAGGATATTCAGGACCTGAAGCAAAGGCAGCAGGAAATCTGGGAGGCCACAAAAGAAATTCTGGCAAGACTTGCAACCATTACGTGACATCCTTGATGGGATCCGTGACCTCCGATAAACTGAAGGTAAATCAGACGAGGAGGTACGTATTATGTGGCTGATCAAATTACCGTTTAAACTTCTGGCACTTCCGGTTCTTCTGGTTGTATGCGTCTTTACCATCTTTTATAAACTCGCCCTGGGGGTGACTGGTTTTGCTGCCGGTATCACCTATCTGATCTTCGGCGTCTGCATTATGATCGCACTGCTTCAGAGGTACTGGATGGGGGGCGGTATCGTCTTTGCCGCCGCCTGCATCGTATTTCTGATCACCATGACCGCCGAGCTTGTTTTGATGGGACTGGAGGCGCTCTCCGGCCTGTTGTCCGGATTTATATTTTCGAGATAATAAATGAAGCATATTGGATTCAGAGGAAGCCGGGGAACGCGCAAAATTTCCCCGGCTTTTTTATTTTTTCTTGACTTTAGTCAGCTGAGCATGCGATGAGCTTACGAAGTAAGAGCGAATCCATGCGAAGCAGAAATCCACCCGCTATGCGGGTGAGAGTAAGAGGTTATACAAATAAATCACCTTTCCCTACATAGAGGTGCTCAAGCCACTATTGAAGAAAGGAAAGGTGATGCCGAAATAATATTTTCAAAGCTGGAATTTGAATATCCATTGAAATCCAAACCTAAAATTTATTTCACAAAATATGAATATTTTCTGTTTAAAAATGAAAATTGGATTTCCGAAAAATATTCAAAGGAGAAAATTTTGGATCTGTCAACTTTTCTCAAGGATCTAAAATATAGTGAATATGGCGAAAAAAGTTTGCGGAGGTGTGAACTGCCTGAAATTCTGAAAAATAACAGCTTCATTTCAGAAACTTTTCGGGAACTGTTTTTCCCTGAACTGGATCTAAGAAAGGAATGAATATGGAATATCTTGAAAATTTTTTTGGAAAGTCAAATATGGTAGTGGAATACAATAAGGAAGATGAAAAGCCTGAAATGGTTGACAGAATTATCGAAGGACTAAAAAATTCAGATAAAAGCATGAGAATTTTTTGGATGAGTTACAGTAACATTAATTTACATCTGAAAAAAGGAACTGTAGAAATAAAAGTTGAAAAATATTCTTTCCGAAAAAGTGAAAACAATAAAACTGAAGTCTATATCAGCAGCAAAACCTATGTTTTTAAAGAAAATACCGAAATGGTAAAAACATATTGGAAAATTGTTTTTTATTTGACTGAAGATTTTGAATATATAGAAGATTTTAAGGAAGAAACTTCTGAAGAATATTTGTGGAGAGAAAATTTTGACAGCATATTTCAAGATAACAAATATTTTTACAGAACTTTTGAGGAAATTTTTTATCCCGAACTGGATCTAAGAAAGGAATAATTATGGAATATTTTTATAAGGAAAATTTATATAAGTCAATAAAATATGATTTTTGGGAAGAAAAGCCAAAATCTGTTGAAGCGTTTCTGGAAATTTTTGAAGACATTAAATATAATGAATTTGAAGCTAAATTAATGCTGAATGGTTCCCCAAAAAGAGAAGTTGTTTTCATCAGCAATTTTTTTGAAAATAAAAGAAAAATAACTTATACATTTTCCACTAAATCGGATATAATAATTGAAACTTTTGAAATGATTGGCAGAAAAAAGCATGAAAGAATATTTTCTAAATTTGAATTTCAAAGAAAAATTTTTGACAATGTATTATTTGAAAAAATGTTTGATGATTTTGTTGACGTGAAGCTGGACTTAGATAAAGAATAAAAAGGCCCTTGGGCCTTTATTTTTTATTATTGATTTCTTTTTCCAGTATTATCCTTTTTTCTAAAATTTCTTTGATATTCTTTAAATTTTCATTATCTTCAATTTTCAGCACTTCCTGTATTCTTTTGAAAATTTTTTCTGCTGTTTTAATATCGCTGAACTCAACATAGTATTTATTTTTTCTGGACGCCGAAACTTCCGCACGGAATTTTCCAAAAATTGATATTTCACATATCTTTCCATCTTGAAATTCAATGTGGGAATGATCTTTTCCAGTTACATATCTTAATTCAAGATTTTTGTGAAGTTTAGGGATAATTTTGCCTGCTATCTCATGTGCCTTTGGCAGAAGATTTTCAACATTAGCATCCGTATGTAAAAAAACTTCATTTGCACTTTGTTCAGCATAGAGTTTATAGCTGGTTTCGTTTCCAAAATATATTTTTACTTCCAGCGGTGAACGCAGAAGCTGCGGCAGAAAATTCTCAACATCTTTTCTTATCTTTTCTGAATTTTCAAAATATATTTCCCATATTTTTCTGTGAGCATAATATTCCACAAAAGCAGTTCCAATTCTGATATGCTTTCCATTTTCATTTAGAAAGAGGTCATGCTTCTGATTTTCTTTGTAGTTTGCACTTTCCCAAAGAAATCCTTCAAAATTTTTTGAGATTATTTCCATAATTTTTTCTCCTTATTTTTTTTATATAATCATTTTAACATATTTAAGTTTTAAAATCAACAATATTTTGACTTTAGCATAAAAAAATGTTAAAATAAATTATATGTGGGCGATACGCCTGAGTTAATAAAAAAGGCCCTTTGGGGCCTTTTTCTAGTTTCTTAATGCAAGTGGCATAATCATTGCCTTGTAGCTTTCGTCGTTTTCAGGATGTATCTTAATCATTTCCCTACCTGAAACAATTTCCATTGCCAATGTTTCGCCTGGAACAGTTGAAACGAAGTCCAGCAGGTACTCAACGTTAAGCGACAGCTTTACATTTTCCCCTTCCTGTATTACAGGAACTTTTTCAGAAATTTTTGCATTTCCGTCGTCCCCAATCACTTTAAGAACTTTTCCGTCGAATTCAAATATAGCTCCATATTTAGCGCTTTTGTTATTTCTTGTAAACAGTTTTACTCTTTTGAGCATTTTTGTAAATTCTGATGTATTCAGGACTATGTGCTTGTCAAATCTTTCGTTTGAAAGTATTCTTCTGAAGTCAGGGAAAGGAAGTTCTATAAGTCTTGACATTATTTTAGTGTTTCCTGAAAGAAGCACCATTTTAGGCGAGTCAAGATTTAATGTTATAATTTCCTCTTTTTCTGAACTCAAGATTTTAGCAAGTCTTTCGACAGATTTAAAAGGTATGCTCACTTCATAGCTTCCGTCTTCAGCTCCGTCTATTCCCTTTTTAAGATATGTCATTCTGTATGAGTCAGTTGAAACGTATTCAAGCTGCCCCCTGTCAAGTATTATTCTCACGCAGTTTATTGCAAGGTTTTCAGGATTGTCTGAAGCGCTTTTTAGAACTTTTGTAAGATCCGCAATAAACTCTTCCCTGTTTATGTCGTATTTTCCTGGAAGTTCAGGAAATTCAGGAATTACATAGTTGTCCTTGTTATAAAGTCCAAACTTCGCTTCTATGCTTTCTGAAATAACCTTAAGCATGCTTTCGCTCTCTTCCAGTTCTATATTTTCATCTGATATTTGGGAAATAAATTCAAGCAGCATTTTAGGACTTACCACAGCCTGTCCCTTTTCCTGAATTTCGGCTTCAATTTCACTCTCAATTGAGAATTCAAGGTCAGTTCCATAAATTTTAAGGGTATTTCCAGTAGCGTCCAGCATCATTCCTGAAAGTGCTTCCCTTATTTTGTTCTCTGTAATCGCTTTTTCCATTTTTTTGATTGCTTCAATAAATTTCTTTCTTTCAATTCTTATTTTCATAATTCTTCTCCTTATTTTTTATCTTATTTATTTTACATATATAGTATCATATTATGGTTTTGCTGTCAACTACTTTTTTTAAAAATATTCTTTATTTTTAACAGAATTATTTTGTTTCATTATTAACAATATTTTCTTGACATGTGTTAAATTTCATTATATAATAAATCATAAAAATGAAACGGAGGAAATACTATGAAAAAAGCATTGATATTAATAATTCTTATTCTTGCCGTAGTTACGGGATGCGTCGATTTCCAGCTTAATACAGGAAGCTATGGAACTTCTGTAGGTGTGGGACTTAGAAGCAAGGACGGAAATGTGAGATGGAGCCAGAATGTTGACATTTCGCCTAGAAACTGATAAGAAGAAAAAGAAGAATTAAAAATCAAATAGAGGAATTATTATGGAAAAATATAGCAAAGAAAGATTGGAAAAAGCTCTGAAATACTGGGAACAGCAGCTTCAGATTATAAACGAATATAAGTTGAACAAGGACAACTGCTGGCATTATCAGTTTCAAGGACCTCTCTCAAAAACAGATGTTAAATTTTTTGAGAAAAGGCGGCACAAGATTTATAAAAAATGCAAAGCCTACTGCGAAAACAAGATAGAAATTATAAAAGAAATGAAAGGTAAAAAACAATGATACTAAAACTTAATGAAATACAGAAAACAATTATTGAAACCCACATGTCAAAAATTCTTGAGAATATCAGTTTTCTTTCAAAAGAGCCTTTTTACGAAGCACTTACAGAAATAATAGAAAAACATGTTTCAGGAACAGCAGGATTTAAAGTTTGTTATTTGCAAAAGGATGGAAAAGGAAAAAAAATTAATAAAATTAAAATATCTGATTTATCAAAAGAAGAAATCTGTGGAATTGAAATAAACTACATTTCGTGTGAAGATGAAATCGAAGAAACAATTCAGATAGTAAAAGAAAAAAATGAAACTGTAATCTTCTATAAAAAACGGATAGAAAATAAAGTACAGGAAATAAAGGCAGTTAATAAAAGTATTGGGAATAATATTGATATAAACTCTGAAACTATAAGTCCCTTATTTTCATTTATGAAAAAAGAAAATCAGCTATGCCTTTTTAAATTGAAAAACAAATTTGGCATTGAATTTATAAAAGGAAAAAAAGCTTTTGAAACCAAAAGTGAATTGGATATTATGTTTCTGCTTCTTGTTTCGGCAATGATTAAGGACAAGTCCTACTTTGCACTTGATCTTCATAAAATGATAATGGAAGCCCTTAAATATGACTTTATTATGCCTCTTCTTATTCCTGAAGGAAAAGCAGGAGAAATTAAGGAGGCAAAGCTGGAACTTGAATGTTTTGAAAAATATGGAAGCTTATTAGAATTTCTTGAAAAAAGAAGTTTCAGAAAAATAACACCAAAATTAAGAAAATTGCCAATTTTTCTTATACCTATGCTTTCATATATAGATTTCTATGATGAAGATAATTTTGTCCTGAAATGGATTTCAGAAAATACAGAAAAATTTTGTCAAATCATTGTTCGGACAGGAATAATGACTTTTACCAAGTTTGATCTTGCATTATGCGTTTCCAAAGCTGGGGGCCTTGCCTGTGCAAAACTTGACGGAATTCCCTTTGGAATGAGAGCAAGAAGGATTTCTAAATCACAAATGATTTTGTTCGGATTAATTCAAGGAATTGGAAAAAGAAGAATTTTGGATATATTTGAGATGGCGGCTGAAATTGGATGCAGAGATGTTCTAAAAAGAATACTTGAATGCAAAGACAAAGAGGATCTTCGAAGACTGCATGACAAATTTACTGAAAAAATGTGGAAAAAAATGACTCCGGAAAGCATACAGTTCAATATTGACAAAAAATTCAGTCCTGTTATCTCACTTTTGAAAGAACATAAAAACATTGAAATTATTGATAATGCCAAAAGACTGTTTGAAGAAGGAAAGAAAATGAGAAATTGTGTGTATTCAAGAAGAAAAAACATTGAAACTGGAAAATGCATAATACTTTCTGTGAAATATAAAAATGAATTTTTTACAGTTGAAATATCTGAAAATTTGATATTAAATAATAAATTTTGTGTTTCAGAATGCCGTGGATACAGGAATTTAACCAATGAAAATTCAAAGGCTGTTGAAGCTATGATTAACAGGATTATAAATCCTGAAAACAATCTTATGCCTATTGCCAATTAAATTATAAATAAAAAGGCCCGTATGGGCCTATTTTTTTATTTAGAAAAGCGTTCTCTGTCCTTCCGTAACCTTTTCTTTTTTATCTGCCTTGTCGTGTACCTGAAGCATTTCCTTGAAATAGGCTCCACATTTCTTGAGATTTCCTTTTTCAACCTGGCTCAAGCTTCCCTTGACGTTCCTTGCTTCGCCTTTGCTGTTAAGGTCGAAAGAAAATCTTTCCGACTTCACATGAAGCTCTTTTTTTACGTTGTCATATTTGACGCTCTGAAGCACTTCGAGAAAGCCGCTCACTAATATTGGAACCATTAACCGCTTTAGTTCCTGTTCAGGAAAAGGCAGCTTTTCATATCCTGTACTATCATTAAAAAGTTCTGTCATATTTTTCCCCTTTCATTATCTTGTTCTCGGCTTTTCAGGGCCTTCAATGATAAGTTTTGTTTTACGTTCCTTAAAAAATTTATTGTTTTCTCCTAAAGTTCCAGCTTTTCTTACCATCCTTCCGGGCTTTTTCATCCTGAATATTTCTTCCGAATGGCCGCCTTCAGTCCTTCTCCTGTTCATTTCTGAAAAAAGCGCTCCGCCTTTCTTTTCTGTACGGGAATACTTATAATATTCATCCATGAATTCCCTGTCTGACATTTTTTCAAGCTTTTTCCTGTATTTTTCTTCTGAATTTCCAATAAATCCAAATAGGCTGTCCATATTTTTGCTCCTTTATTTTATAATGTTTTTCCTGAATTTTCTTTTGTGCTTTTTGCTTCCTTGATCTGAGTGCTGTCCTCAGTTTTTGGTGTTCCGTTCTTTTTCCTGAAGTCGCTCAGGCTCTCGTTCCTTGAATAGTTCAGCTCCTTTTTCAACGCGTGGAACTTCCCTGTCTCCTTGAAATACTTCAACTCGTCCTGGTTGCTTTTTGCCTTGGAAACGTCTTCAAGAAGTTCAGGGTAATATGTCTTCTGGACTTCCATTGCGTATTCCTTCATCTTCTCAAATTGTTCAACGCTCGCCTCTATGTCAGGGTAGTGGTTCTCACCCGGCCCTTTTATCCAGTCTGAAGAAGGTACAGGAAGGGCAGTGATCATTGAAGTCTTTTTCATCCCTTTCCCTTCGGAGGCCCCGGCTTTCTGTTTCAGGGTGCAGAAATTAGATCCTTCCGAGCGCACAGCCCAGTTAAGCGTAGAATTTCCATTTCCGGGCTGGATTGAAAGAATTTTCCCCGAGTCAACATACTTTCCGGGATCCACAAGTATTGCCGGGTCTATAAGAAGGGCCTTGAAGCCTCTCTTGCTTCCCACATACATTGCCTCTCCGCCGCCCTTTGAATGGCCGTTCACTCCTACAACTCCCTTGTCATATCCTTTGTATCCCTTGGAATACTTTGCGTTCATCTGGTCCGCAAACCTGAGGGCGGCCTTGTAGTTTCCGGGAACCGTCACGGAACTTTCGACGTTGTTGCCCCAGTCCTTTGTTGAATTTGGGTCCATGGGATTGAAGTTTATGCTTCCTGCATAAAATATTTCGACTCCCCTTTCCCCTGCCGGCTTGTTTTTTTCCCCAAGAACATAGGCCGTCATCCCTGTCTCCTTGTCGGTATGCTCCTCAAGCAGCTCATAAGCGTCGTAAAGGTTTACAATGTCTTGATGATATTTTGAGACGTTCTTTGAGACGGGCCTGTCCGCAATGCCTTTTATGTCCTCTTCAGTGGGAACGGGCTGCTTGAAGGCTTTCAGGACTCTTGCCTGCTCTTCGCTCGCCTCAAGCTCCCCAAGGGCCGACGAGTCCCCCGAGGCTATCCTTTTTGAATATCCCTTGTCATAGGCAGCCTTCTCAAGACTGACATTCGACTTTTTCTTTTCGCTGTTCCCCAGCAGCATCATGAACCTCATCTTGTTCCTGAGCTCGTCACCCGTAAACTGGCTGTAGGCGAGAATTGCAGCTTTGTCGGTATCTCCGTTGAGGTCTCTTTTCTGCTTGAGCTCCTCAGCCTTCCTGTCCCTTGCCTTAAACGAGGATAGGGTCATTGAACGACAGGGAGAGCCCCCCCTTCGGCATTAAAGAATTGCTGTTCGGCTTATATGCGGCCTGAGCGGGCCTTTTCTCTGCTACGTTCTCATATCTTCCCCTTCCGGAAGCGGGAATATAATATAAAAAATTATTTTTTTTCATTGAATACCACCTTTTTATTTTTATTATATCGCTCTGTGAAAAAAAAGTCAATTTATTATATCGCCCTGTGAAAAAAAACTCAATTTTGTGTTAAAAAAATTCTTTAAAAAATATCTGCAATATGATAAAATATTGAAAAAAAGAAAGGAATGATAAAATGCTTGGAACATTAATAGGCGACATG
>ERZ773014.2480-NODE-2480-length-10625-cov-5.056386_pt1 | contig 10625 bp, 18 predicted proteins | sample MGYA00580841_ERZ773014 | MGnify/ENA primary metagenome ERZ773014 (study PRJEB29015, sample SAMEA2737989) | human oral metagenome | biome: human oral; feature: human-associated habitat; material: dental | place: China | collected 2067 ...
GCACAAGACCATATATATGGATGGGCAACACCAGGAGCAACAGTAAAAGTACATGTACATCGGAATATTTATAAGAGAAATAGGTACAGATGGAAGCCGGAAGATGGTGGACACATCTAGGATTTGAAAGAGGAAATGCTGTAGTAGAAGCACAACAAAGAGTTGTAGGAAGGCCATGGTCTCGGATGGTCAAGAATGGTAGTACAACAATTGCCACAAATGCCACAACCAACAATAAATTATATAGATTCATCACATTATTGGGTATCACGGAAGAGGAGAACCTCGGAGCAACATTGAAACTACATGTACACCGGAGTTGTAATAAGAGATATACAAGTAGATGGAGCACGGAAATTGGTCATCACATATTGGGAGACAAACACCTTGGAGAAGAATAGAAGTACAACAATATAAGCTTCGGAAGACCGTGGTCTGCTTGGGCAGGAACAAATGTTGTAGAAAGATTTGTTGGACTTAGATTTAGGCTAACGGCAAATAGATTGCATAAGGTTCGCATAGAATCAGGAGGACATCACCAAATATCATGGCATTGGGGAGTTGCAAATTGGAATGATAGAAATATATGGTTTAATGATTTTGCGCCAACACCAGGAACATGGTATGAAGTAAGAATAATGGGAGATGTTACAGCAGTAAATGTAGAAGGTGGAGTAAATGTAGAATTACTGGATTTCTATAATCCAGGTAGAGGAACACCAGTTTACTTAAAAGTTAATGGAAATGTTGTACAAACATGGAATCCAATACAATAATTTTAAATGGAAGGAAAATAGGGAATGAGAGGAAGAGAAATAATAAAGAAAAAAAGTAATATGAGAAAATATCAAGAAATATTAATTAAAAGTAGTATTTGTACAATTATAGTTCTTTTAAGCCTATACTATATATTTCCTATTTTCTTAAATTATCCTAAAAATATTTTAGAAGAAGAATTTCAAAAAAAGATTATGGGTATTACATATAATACCCAGTTTATAATCTTTTCAATATCCATATATTTAATTATATTTATAAGTCTTGTATTTGCATATAAGAGTACAAAAATAGTAGAAGGAGAAAAAAGAGAAAAGGTCATAGCTAAAAGAAAGAGAGCTTTTAACTATCCATATATAATACTTCGGTACAATATCTTTTGTTCCTGCAATTATAGTTACAATACTAGCAATATTATTAGGGCTTGAAACACCTATGATATTTACACTAATGTCCGTAATATTAGTTGCATCATCATTAATGGCAATAATAATATATATGATATCTAAGGAATATTTTGAAGATATATTAATAGAAACAGCATATTATGTAGAAAATAATATAAATGGGAGAAAGATAAGTTTAGGAAATAAGCTTTTAACACAACTACTTCCAATAATATTAGGAACTTTAATGTTAATGGTTTCAATATTAAATTATTTGGTAATATATGATAAAGGTGTAATTCAAGAAAAGTTATATTTAGAAATGTTAAAACAAGAATTTAGTGAAGATAAAAAATATACTTTAGAAGAAATAACAATAAAACTAAAGAAGATAGAAGAAAATAATAGCCAAGAAAATGTAACAAAAGTTTTAGCATATACAAATGATATAAGAAATCCAATATATGGAAAAGAATATTTAAATAATTTTGCAATAGAATATATTAATATGTTCTATACATCTGAAAAACAAAATATCGTATATACAGAATATTCTAAAAATAAGCAAATAAGTATATTAAAGATAGATACTGAAAATGGAAATGCATTTGTAGGTATAGGATTTAGAGTATTTACAACAAGCTTATCAACAGATATATTTATGCTTTTACGGAATAATAATGATATATACAAGTATATATATATGGTATATGGGATATATAGTAGAAACAGATATATCAAAAGTTACAAATGGTATGAAGAGTATATTAAAAGCAAAAGATAATGTTGTATTAAATAATTTACCAATCCTTAGAAATGATGAAATTGGAGAACTTGTAAGAGAATTTAATTTGATTCAAAAAAATAATAATAATCAAATATATAGGATAAATAAAGCTAAAAATATGATGATTGAACAAGAAAGACTTGCATCATTAGGACAAATGATTGGAGGAATAGCACATAATTTAAAAACACCAATTTTTTCAATATCTGGAGCAAATATGGCTTTATCAGAACTTACAAATGAGCTTTCAAAATCAATAGATGATGAAAGGGTGGATAAAAATGATTATAGAGAAATTGCAAAAGAAATGAAAGAATGGAATAAGAAAATAGATACATATTTAGAATATATGTCAGATATTATAACAGCAGTAAAAGGACAAACAACAGTTTTTGCAAATGATTTGAAAGAATATATTGTTATAAGTGATATATTTAAAACTATAAAAGTACTTATAGAACATGAAATGCAAAAAGAAATGATTGAATTTGAAATCAAAAATTATACAGAAAATAATATTAATATATTAGGAAATAGTAATATTTTAATCCAGATTATAATGAATTTAATACAAAATAGTATTGATAGTTATGAATATATATCTAAAAATGATTTGAATAGGAAGATAATACTTAAGGCAGAAACAGATAAAAATAGAAAAAATCTGATAATATCTGTAGAAGATTTTGGGTTGCGGAATATCTAATGAGGTATTAAAAAAACTATTTAGAGAAATGGTAACAACAAAAGGAAAAAAAGGAACAGGCCTTCGGACTATATATGTCAAATGTTACATTAAAGGCACAATTTGATCGGAAGAATGGAAGTAATTACAAAAGAAAAAAGAGGAACAATAATGAAAATATATTTACCATTATAATATGGGTGAAAGGATATTTAGGGTGAGAATAAAAAATATAATTAATGAAAAAGAAAATGATTTGAAAAGAAAAATTCTTGTTATAGATGATGAACAAGGAGTTATAGATTCTCTAAAAGTATATTTAGGAAAAGAAGGATATATTGTAGAAGGAGAAACAAATCCTCTTTTAGGAATAGAAAATATAAGAAATAATTATTATGATATATTAATATTAGATTATATTATGGTGCCTATAAATGGTGATAAAGTAATAGAAGAAATAAGAAAATTTAATAAAGATATATATATAATAGTACTTACAGGACATAAAAGTGTAGCACCACCAATAGAAACAATTAGAAGATTAAATATTCAAGGATATTTAGAAAAAACAAATAAGTTTGAACAAATATTGTTAATGATAGAATCTTCTGTAAAATCTATAATACAATTAGAAGAAATAAAAAAGAAGAATAAAGAAATAGAAGAAACATATATAGAAAGTATTGAAACATTAAGAAAAATAGTAGAAGCTAAAGATAATTATACACTTCGGACATTCTGATAGAGTTTCAGGATATGCATGTATGATAGCTAAAAAAGCAGGATATTCAGAAGATGAACTTGAAAAAATAAGAGTTCGGAGGACTTCTTCATGATATTCGGAAAAGTAGGAATTCCAGATAGTGTATTATTAAAAACAGGAAGATTTACAGATGAAGAATATGAAAAGATGAAAGAACATACAGTAATTGGTTATGAGATATTAAAAAAGGCAACTGTTTTTAATGATATTTTAAATATTGTAAGATCACATCATGAAAGAATAGATCGGAAAAGGATATCCAGATGGCCTTAAAGGTGATGAGATAGAAGACTGTGTTAAAATAATTACAGTTGCAGATTCTTTTGATGCAATAACTTCAAAACGTGTATATAGAAATGAAAGAACAATTGAAGAAGGATTAGAAGAATTAAAGAAAAATATTGGAACACAATTTGAAGAAAAATTTGTAAATATGATGATAAAATGTTATGAAGAAAATAATGAAGAATTTATGAATACATATAATATACAAAGAAAATAATTAGAATAATATAAGTTTAAGTAATAGAAAAAAGTAAGGAATTGTGATATACATATAATATGGAAAAAATGGATTTAGAAAAAGAGAAGAAAATAGAAGAAGATAAGAATATAGAGAAAAAGACAGAAGGTTTTGGAAATAAGTTTGCAAAAAATGTATTTATGTTAATAGTAGCACAAATACTTGTAAAAGTTTTAGGACTTATATATAGGGTTGTAATTGTAAATGTACCAGGATTTCGGAAATGTAGGAAACGGACATTATGCTTCAGGATATGAAGTATATGCACTTATGCTTACACTTTCAAGTATAGGTATTCCATCTGTTATATCTAAACTGGTATCTGAAAGAATAGCAATAGGTGATAAAAAAGCGGCACAAAGAATATTTAAAGTAGCACTTACATTTTTTACAGGTCTTCGGACTGTTATTAAGTGTATTATTATATGTATTCTCAGATTGGATAGCAATACATATTTTAAATGTAAAAGATACTGCAATAGTTCTTAAAGTATTAGCACCTGCAATAGTATTTGTTTCAGCATCATCTGTTATAAGAGGGTATTTTGGTGGACTTCGGAGATATGAAATCTACAAGTGTTTCACAAACATTGGAACAACTTTTGAATTGTATATTAACAATAACACTTGTATATATGGCTGCAGGAAGTCAACCACATATAATGGCAGCAGCACGGAAATGTAGCAACAACAATTTCTGTTATTTTATCATTTATATATATGTATACATATTATAAGAAACATAAACTTATAATATATAGAAGGGAAAAATCAAGAGAAGATAAAAAGCCTACAAAATATATAATAAAGAAAATACTTAAATTATCAGTACCTGTAACAATAGGATCATTAATTTCTATTGTACATACAATGATAGATACAATAACAGTAACAAATGGTATACAAAAAGCATATATGCATATATATACTGCTAAAGATGTTTTGGAAAGTAAGGCAACAGAAATGAAAGGTATACTTTCAAAAGTGTCTACAATAGTTGGACTACCACAATCAATAACAATAGCAATAGCAATAGCAATAGTTCCTGTTGTATCTGTACTTGTTGCAAGAGGAGAAAGACAAAAAGCAAAAGAAAGAATTGAAAGAGCAATAAATTTATCTATTATTATAATAATGCCTGCAATAGTAGGACTATTTGTATTATCAGAACCATTACTTAAACTTATGTATCCAAGAGCATCAGAAGGTGGAGTACTTATGCAAATATTATGTGTTGCAACAGTATTTATGTGTTTAAGTCATACAATACGGAAGTGGACTTCAAGGGATCCGGTGATGTTATAACACCATCTATAGGTGTGTTTGTAGGTGCTGTTATAAAAACGGTAATAAATTCGATATTAATACCAATATATGAAATAAATATATATGGTGCTGCAATTTCATCTGTTATTTGTCAGGTGATAATGTTCTTGATTGTATATATAACATTATATAAAAAGATTGGAGCTAAGATTGATCTTAAGAAAAATCGGAAGAACTTTCTTAGCATCTATAGCAATGGGAATTATAGCATATGGAGTATATTATTTTAGTATAAGATATTTAAGGAATTCAGCAGCTGTAATCTTAGCAATAATTTCAGGAATAATTTCATATACATTATTTGTAATAATGTTTAATGTTATAACAGAAGAAGAATTAAAAGAACTTCCTAAAGGTGAAAAATTATTACCAATATTTTTAAAAGCTAAAAAAATAAGAAATAAGATTTTTGGAATTAAAACAAATAGATAACTATATGTGATATAAAAAAATATAGTGAAAGGAAAGAGTATGGAAAAAAATAAAGAAAATCAAGGTAATGTACAAAGCAATGTAAAAATTGAATGGGATTTAACTAAGATATATAGTAATATAGATGAACTTAAGAAAGATATAGAAAAAGAATTAAGTATAATAGAAAAAATGACAACTTTTAAAGGAAAGCTTAATAATAAGAAAGATATATTTGACTTTTTTAAATTAGATGAAGAAGCAGAATTAATATCTTCAAAGACTACAGCATATATTAACCTTAGTCTTCAAAAAAATATGAAAGATCTAGAAATGTTAAAAATAGATTCTGAAATAGAATCTAAATTTAAAAAACTTTCTAAAAAATTGGTATTTGTACAAGATGAACTTCTTGCAAATGATAAGGAATTTTTAGAAGAAATTTTAGAAGATCCAGAATTTGAAAGATTTAATAATAATTTAAGACATGAGTTTTCTTTAAAGGGACATATTTTAACACAAGAACAAAAATTACTTATGAATCATATTGGAAGTGCAATGAATTTTTCAAATATATATGACTTAATAGAAAATGAAATAAAATTTGAAAAAGCAGAAGATAAGAATCGGAAATCTTCATGAAGTTACACATTCAAAATATGTACCATTAATGGAAAGTAAGGATAGAACACTTAGAAAAAATGCATTTAATTCATTATATAATAATTACAAAAATTCAGAACAAAGTACAACAGAAATATATTTATCAGAAGTAAAACTTGAAAATGAGTTTGCTAAATTATTAAATTATGAATCACTTTTAGATAGAAGTACAAGAGGGGATGAATCAAGTATAAAAGTATATGATACACTTATATCATCTGTAAATAAAAATATGAAAATATATCATAAATATCATGATTTAAGAAGAAAAATATTAGGATTAGGTAAAGATTATACATCATATGACTTATATGCAAATATAATAGAATCACATGATAATAAGAAATATGCAATAGAAGAAGCAAGAGATATAATACTTGAAAATCTAAGTATTCTTCGGAAAAGATTATATAGATGTTTTGAAAAAAGCATTTTCTGAAGGATGGCTTGATGTATATGAAAAAGAAAATAAGGGAACAGGTGCATTTAGTTATGGAGTATATGGTGTACATCCATATATATTATTAAATTATGAAGGAAGATTTGATGATATATCAACAGTAGCACATGAACTTCGGACATACAATGCATTCATATTATGCAAATAAGTCACAAAGTGTAAATAATAGTAATTATACAATAATGGTTGCAGAAGTAGCATCAACAGTAAATGAAATAATTCTTGCAGAAAATATATTAAAAAAAGAAAAAGATATAGAAAAAAGGAAAAAGATTATAGCAGAACTTATAGGTACAATAACATCAACACTTGTAAGACAGTCAATGTTTGCAGAATTTGAAAGAAAAATACATGATAGAATATTTAAGGAAATTCCAACAGTATATACAGATGTTACAAAAGAATATGAAGAACTATTAAAAAAATATTTTGCAAATATAACTATAGATGAAAAACATAAATATGAATGGCTTAGAATTCCACATTTCTATAGTCCATATTATGTATATAAATATGCAACAGGGATTTCATCAGCTATATATATTGCAAGAAATATCTTAAATAAGAAAGAAGGATATTTAGAAAAATATATTAAAATGTTAAAAACTGGAGGAAAACTTCGGAAGTTTAGATATACTTAAAATTGCAGAAGTGGATTTAGAAGATCAAAAAACATATGATGAAGCATTTAAATATTTAGAAGAAAAAATATTAGAATTAGAAGAATTAATGAAATAATAAAAAAAACTAAAAAAAATAAAAAAACATTGCAAAAATAAAAATAAATAGTTATTATATATGTATAAGATTAAGATAAGAAAGGAAGTATATAAATGAAAGATTATTATATAGAAAAAGTACATGCAAGAGAAATCTTAGACTCAAGAGGAAATCCAACAGTTATGGTGGAAGCACATATAAATGGATGTAAAGGAGTTGCTAAAGTTCCATCAGGAGCATCAACAGGACAATTTGAAGCTGTTGAATTAAGAGATGGAGACAAATCAAGATATCTAGGTAAAGGAGTAGAAAAAGCTGTTGCTAATGTTAATGAAGATATTAATGACAATATAACATCAGAATCAGAAGATGGAATGGTTATATTATATAATTCATTAATGGAAATAGATAATGATTTAATCGAATTAGATGGAACAAAAAATAAAGGTAAATTGGGAGCAAATGCTATACTTGGAACATCTATAGCTTGTGCACAAGCTATGGCACAATCAAATGAACAAGAATTATTCCAATTCTTAGGTGGTGAATATGCAGATACATTACCAGTACCTATGATGAATGTTTTAAATGGTGGAGCACATGCTTCAAATAATATGGACATCCAAGAATTTATGATAATGCCAGTAGGTGCACCAACATTTAAAGAATGTGTTAGATGGTGTGCAGAAGTATATCATACATTAGGAAAAATATTAAAAGAAAAAGGAATGACAATAGCTGTAGGTGATGAAGGTGGATTTGCACCAGACTTATCAAGTGATGAAGAAGCATTTGACTTATTATCAGAAGCAATAACAAGAGCAGGATATAAGGTTGGAGAAGACTTTGTATTTGCTATAGATGCAGCAGCAAGTGAATGGAAAGGTGAAAATGGAACATATCATTTACCAAAAGCTAATAAGACATTAACAAGAGATGAAGTAATATCACACTGGGAAAGCCTAGTTAACAAATATCCAATCATGTCAATTGAAGATGGACTTGATGAAGAAGACTGGGAAGGATGGAAAGAATTACAAAAACGTTTAGGAGATAGAATTCAATTAGTTGGTGATGATCTTCTTGTTACAAATGTTGAAAGATTAGAAAGAGCAATAGAAGAAGATGCATGTAATTCAATTCTTATTAAATTAAATCAAATAGGTACAGTTACAGAAACTATGGATGCAATAAAACTTGCTAAAACATATGGTTATACAACAATAGCATCACACCGTTCAGGAGAAACAGATGATGTAACAATAGCAGATTTAGCAGTTGCATTAAATACAAAACAAATTAAGACAGGAGCACCTGCAAGAATAGATAGAGTTGCTAAATATAACAGATTACTAGAAATAGAAGAAATGTTAGGAGCAAAAGCTAAATATGCAGGATGGGGATGTTTTAGCTAAGATTAAATAAAAAAAGATTATTTTAGAAAGTTAGTACAAAAGTGCTAACTTTTTTTATATTAAAAAATAGTAAGAAGTTGTCACAAATATACCACTTTAAAATCTGTTAATATATATTTAAAATATGAAATTATATTAAAGAAAGGGAAGAAATGAAAATACTAAAGAAGATAATTATAGTAAGTATACTACTAATAATTATGCTTACATACACACAAATATTGGTATTTGCAGCAGAGTCAGAATTAACTCTAACTCCAAAGCCAGAAACAAACAATATACACCTTAAATGGACGGGACCACAAAATAGTTCATATAAGGTGTATCAAAAAAAGCCTGGGAGTAACAATTTTGAAACGATTGGACTTACAGACTTTAGTAATAGTGATGAAGAAGTTAAAGTACTTAATAATAAAATAGTTATCAAATATATTCTTTTCATTACTTAGCCATCTTTCCTTTCAACCAAGATAAATATCTGCCTATATCTGGTACTTTTATATTTTCTCTTACATACCGACTTGTATCTAAAACATTAGGAGCTTCAAATGTTGACAACCCTATTTCAACTCTTCAGATATACTTTGTAATATTTATTTAGCATTTATTTCTCTATCATTTCTTCATTTTCTAATTTTATTCCATCATTAAAATAGTGATATTCTAAATTTTCTTTCTTAAACTCTTCCTTTTCTGTTTTCAATATATGTACTATGAAGTATTTAAAAATTTTATGGACGAATAACATCAGATTTTGTTGAATAGCGTGGAACCTCCCTCTTCCTTATCTCAAAGTATTCTTCTGGTATCTCATCTTTGAACAGGTCAAACAAAAAATTATATAAATTTTCTACGCTTTCAGGCCACAAATCTCTCTGAAGAAATAATTTCTTATTTTCAGTGATTAGAGTTATTCCTTCCCACATTAATGGTGCCATAAAATACCCCTCTACTGCATTCTTATTTATTTCATCTAGATATTCATAACTTTTATCAGGTACATCTCTTGGAACAGATTTTTGATAAATTTTTGTTTTCTTCTCATTATTCTTATCAATAAAGTGTAGTTCCAGCACAAAAATAGAATGATTACCTGTCCTATATATTCTTCCATATAAAAATTTATCTCCATTCTTTAAGGGAATATGACTATTTGAATAATATTTCTCAAGAAAATTTCGGTTAAATATCTGCTCAAATCCCTCTCTTGTCTTATCAGTCTCATCCATAAACTGACGTGGCATTCTGTACACTTTAAAATATAGTTCAAAATCCTCCTTCACATAGCTTTTAGAATTTAATATAACTCTGACTCCACCATCTACATTTCCAAATATATCATAATATTCACCTGTCACTTCTTCAAGATAATGTATCTTACTACTTTCGTTTTCAGAAAATAAAGGCAATGAAAACACTAAAAAAACTACCAGTATTAATTTATATTTTCTCATTTTATTTTTTCCCTCCTATTTCTAACTTTATTTTTTTACTCTTTCCTCTGTTTTTTAATTTCTTCCATTTTTTTCCTATGTTCCCTCTCTTTTACCTTTTCTTCACGTTTTGTTTCTCTTTCATCTGCTCTCATTCTAACATCATAGCAAAAATCACTTACACTATCTGATAAAACACAATACAACCGAAAACATGAATTAGTCAATGGGGCTGTCTCAAAATGGTTAAAATTTTGAGTTCAGCTTCTATTTTTT
>ERZ773014.2481-NODE-2481-length-10618-cov-15.180915_pt1 | contig 10618 bp, 9 predicted proteins | sample MGYA00580841_ERZ773014 | MGnify/ENA primary metagenome ERZ773014 (study PRJEB29015, sample SAMEA2737989) | human oral metagenome | biome: human oral; feature: human-associated habitat; material: dental | place: China | collected 2067 ...
GACCGCGGCATCCAGCTTGACGAGCGCGCCCGCCAGCTCCTGGTCCAGGCCGACGAGCTCGTCGAGAGTGGCGCGCCAGGGCGTGGCCTGTCCGCCGAAGGCGAGAACGTAGGGCTCGTCCCCGCTCAAGCGCTCGGCGGAGGTCGGGGCAGCGGCCTCGACAGTGGTGGAGGTGGTGGGCTGGGTGCTCATGCGGTCCTCAGTCGTGGTGGGCAGGTCGATGGTTGGAACAGTGGTGCGGGGCGGCGCCGGCGAAACAGAACTAACAGAACTATCGGTGTTATCGGTGTTATCGGTGCTATCGGTCATCCGGGGCCTCACAGGGGGATGTTGTCGTGCTTCTTGATGGGCGTGTTGCGTGAGTCGCGCTTGTCGGCCAGAGCGGCCAAGGAGTCCACAATGACTGTACGAGTGTCCTCCGGGGCTATCACCGCGTCGATCTCACCGATGGCCACGGCCTTGTCGGGATTGATGACCGCCCGGGTGTACTCCTCGACGAGCCGCTCCCGTTCGGCCGTCTCGGCCTGCTCACCGCGCTCGTCGCGCACAGTCTGCAGGTCTCGGCGGTGGATGATCCCCACTGCGCCGGCGGCACCAAGAACAGCGATCTCCGCACCGGGCCAGCAGAAGTTGAGATCCGCCCCGATGGCCTTGGAGCCCATGACGATGTAGGCGCCGCCATAGGCTTTCCTCAGGATAATGGTCACCAGGGGGACAGTGGCGGTGGCGTAGGCGTTGATGACCTTGGCGCCGCGCCGAATGATGCCGGCGTGCTCCTGCTCGGCCCCCGGGCGGTATCCGGGCACGTCGACGAACGTGACGACCGGCAGCCCGAAGGCGTCGCAGAACCGTACGAAGCGGGCGAGTTTCTCCGAGGCGTCCACGTCCAGGGTGCCGGCGTCGTGAAGCGGCTGATTGGCCACGATGCCAACCGGGCGGCCCTCGAAGCAGGCGAAGCCGATGACGACATTGGGCGCGAAGACCTCCTGGACCTGCACGAGCTCGCCATGGTCCACCAGAGCGGCGACCACCTCGGCGACGTCATAGGCCTGGCGGGATGAGGCGGGCACGAGAGAACCCACCCGGGAGGCCGGGGAGGCATCTGACGTACGAGCGCTCGCATCGTAGTCGTAGCGCGGGGCCTCCTGATCGGCGGAGGAGGGCAGGTAGGCCAGGAACGTGCGAACCTGCTCCAGGGCATCCGTCTCGTCCTCGGCGACGTAATGCACGACGCCTGAGACCATGCCGTGGATCCGAGCCCCGCCGAGCTCCTCGGCACTGATGCTCTCCCCCGTGACGGCGCGCACGACATCAGGACCGGTGACGAACATGTGGGAGGCTTCCCGGGTGGCGATGACGAAGTCCGTCAAAGCGGGACTGTAGACCGCACCGCCCGCGCAAGGGCCGAGGATGACACTGATCTGGGGCACCAGTCCGGAGGCCGCGCAGGTACGGTTGAAGATGCGCCCGTACTGGCGCAGCGCTCCCACGCCCTCCTGGATCTTGGCGCCACCGGAGTCGATCAAGCCGATCACGGGGATGCGCAGACGCAGAGCGTCGTTGAGCAGACGGACGATCTTGTCGCCCTCGATCGTGCCAAGCGCTCCGCCGGAAACGGAGAAGTCCTGGGAGTAGACGGCCACCTGGCGCCCGTCTATCTGACCGAACCCGGTGACGACGCCCGAGGGCCGGGCCCCCGATCCGGCGCCGGAGCCCGTGTAGCGGCCGATCTCGAGGAAGGTGCCGGCATCCAGCAGCCCTTCAATGCGCTCGCGAGCGGTCTGCTTGCCTTTGGCGTGCTGACGCGCGATGGCGCGGTCCTCAGCATTGGTGTTGACCCGTGCGATGTGCTCGCGGAAGGCCGTTGTGGCCTCCGAGTCCGCAATAGTACGGGCCTGTGAGCCGGCTGAGCCGGTATCGGAAGCCGCACCGGCTGCAGGCGTACTGCTCCTGGGGAAGGTATCGGTCACGGCTCAGGCCTCCTGCTGTATCGACTGCTGGGGCGAGGCTGTTGACTCGGATGGGGTCTCAGCATCGCTCTTCATGCGTACAAGAACTTCACCCGCAGAGACGGTGCGTCCGGCGCTGACGGGGATCTCCTCCACCGTGGCGTCGTTGGGGGCGTGAACGTAGTTCTCCATCTTCATCGACTCCAGAACGACGAGAAGCTCACCGGCATGAACCTGTTGGCCCGGCTCGACGCAGATGCGCGTGACGATCGCCTGCATGGGGGCGGGGATGACGGAGGGATCGGCGGCGGCCGGCTCCGCTGCCTCACGCGCTCCCGATCGGGCGCTCGCGCGTCCGCGGAGCGGCTGCTGTGTCAGGCGCTGGCTCGGTGCGCCGGGGTATCCCACGCCCAAACGAGGCCCGTGTCCGCCCAGAATGCCGTCTGGGATTGTGAGCTGCACGCGCTGGCCATTGAGCTCGATGACGTAAGAGGACCGGGTGCGACGATTCTCCGGTGCCGGCTCTGCCCCAGTGGCGACGGACGCGGGATCGGCGAGCTCAGGCAGGACATCGTTCTCAAGCCAGCGCGTGGTCACGCTGAGCGATCCGTCAGCACCGTCAGCAGAGGGCTCGGTCAGCTCAGGGCGGGTCAGAACGTGCTCATGCAGCGCCGTGCACACGGTGACGCCTTCGACGATCGTCTCGCTCAGGGCGCGCCGTGCACGGCGGATGGCCTGGTCGCGGGTAGCGCCGGTGACGACGATCTTGGCGAGCATGGGGTCGAACATGGGGGTGACGACGTCGCCTTCGACGACGCCGGACTCGATGCGGATACCGGGTCCGGCGGGCCAGCGCAGGCGGGTGATGGCGCCCGTGGACGGGGCCAGGCCACGAGCCGGGTCCTCACAGGTGATGCGCAGCTCGATGGAGTGACCGCGGGGCTCGGGGATCGGCCCCACATGTCCGCCGGCGGCTATACGCAGCTGCAGTTCCACCAGATCGACGCCGGTGACCTCCTCCGAGACGCAGTGCTCGACCTGCAGGCGAGGATTGACTTCGAGGAACCACAGGTCCCCGGCAGGGGTGAGCAGGAATTCGCACGTGGCGACTCCGACGTAATCGACGGTCTCCAGCAGACGGCGGGAGGCCTCCACGAGCCGATCATGCACGCCCGCGGGCAAGCAGGGAGCCGGGGCCTCCTCGAGAAGCTTCTGGTTGCGGCGCTGCAGAGTGCAGTCGCGGGTTGACACGACGGCGAAGGCATCGTGGCTGTCGCGAGCGCACTGGGTCTCCACGTGTCGTGCGGCCGTCACGAACTTCTCGAGAATCAGCGTGCCGCCTCCGGCGGCCGCAGAGTCGAAAGCCGGCGTGGCACGAACCTCCTCGTCCGAGCCCAGCACGGTGATGCCGCGTCCCCCACCGCCGTCAGTTCGCTTCAGGGCGACGGGATAACCGTGGGCGGCTGCGAATGCCATGACCGTCTCGGCGTCCGTGACCGATTCGGTGATTCCGGGAACAGGGGCGACTCCAGCGCGCTCGGCAGTGGCCCGAGCGCTCATCTTGTCGCCCAGTGCCCGCATGGCCGACGGCGACGGGCCCACCCAGACGATACCGGCGTCGGCGACCGCCTGAGCGAAGGTGTCGTTCTCGGACAGGAATCCATAACCCGGATGCACCGCATCGGCACCGGTGGCGCGGGCCATGGACAGGATCGCATCGGCATCGGTGTACGACGAGCCCTCCGGCAGAGCATGGGCCTCGTCAGCGAGCTCGGCGGCCGGGCTCATGAGGTCCTCGGGGGTGTACGGGAGGATGGATGCGCCTCCCAGGTCCCGGACTGTGCGCACCACGCGCAGGGCGATCTCACCACGATTGGCGATAAGGATGCGGTTGAGTGTCCGGATGGTCACCTATGTGCTCCTCGCGTCAGGCGGCCGTCCGCACGAGACGCGGGACCCTGCGGAACAGCGGGACGCCAAGGGCTCGTACTGAGACGACTTGCTCATGTGTCTTGGGTGGGAGAAGCGGTCTCCCGTTGGGGCGGATCACCCTGTTCCTACAATAGAACCGGTCTGAACAACCCACGGAGTCACGTTATGACGCCGAAGCACCATTGCAGCATTGTGAAGATCTCACAAAGACAAGCAGTTACATTGGAAACGACGAGCATCAACGCTCAGGAGTGCCGGCATCACGCGTCTCGCATTCCAGGGAAGAGACGGAGGTCATCCCGGGCCGCCCGGATCATCTCGTCATCTCGTGGTCTCGGACCGCACCGCCCCGCCGCATCCGGACCATCCGGGAGCGATGAGGACTGTTGAGGACCTCTTCACCCGCCCCGAGCCGGGTTCGATTCCACCGTCGAGCTCCTGCTACGGTACGGATCACGTGTCTGCATGTCTGCGATCACAGGGATCGTTCTCATCTCCTCACCGCCTTCGAAGGTGTCCGATGCCGCACACAATCGCACAGGGCCAGCGCCGTACCGGCCATCGAGACCGCGCCCCATCGTCCACACACGAAGGAGTGAGCATGCCGCTGCATTCGCCGCATTCCGGACCGTATCGATCGACCACCGCATTGATCGCATCGACTGTCACAAGGCTGCGGAAGAAGTTGGGGAAGCTGCTCGCACTGATGGCGGTGGCCGCGATGGCCCTGGCCGGCTGCGCCCAGTCCGCAAACGTCGACCCCGAAGCCACCGGCACGGCGACATCGATTGAGTCCGCCCCCGTCAGTTTCACCGACTCCACCGGTCGCCAGGTCGAGCTGCCCCGGAAGATCACCCGCGTCGCCTCGGCAGGGCAGCTGGCCAACATGATGCTGTACGCCATGGCGCCCGACGAGCTGGTGGGCTGGTCGTCCAAGCCCGACAACGACACCACCAAGTACATCGACCCGGGGTACCGCGATCTGCCGGAGTACGGGAATCTCTACGGGGATTCCGGCGATTTCGACAAGGAGGCCGTACTGGCGTCCAATCCCCAGGTGATCGTCGACATCGGCCCATGGGACGAGGAGTACAAGGGCAAGCTCGATTCTCTCCAGGAGGATCTCGGCATTCCGGTCATCCTCATCGATGGCGCACTGAGCACCTCCGGCGACGCCTTCCGCCTTCTCGGCCAGGCTCTCGGCAAGACCGACCTGGGCGAACAACTGGGCGCCTACGCCGACGACCTGATCAGCGACGTGCAGACCAAGGCCGCCACCATCTCCGAGGACCAGCAGCTGAATGTCTACTACGGCGAGGAGAAGGACGGCTTGAGCACCATCGTTGCCGGCTCCATTCACGCCGAGACCTTCGACATGGTCGGGGCCAGACTGGTCGTGGGCGAGGACTCCATTGAGAGGAAGCAGAAGGACGGCGGCACGGTCTCGTTGACGACCGTGCTCGATAAGAACCCGGATGCCATCATCTTCGGCCCGGACTCGATCGGCTCTACGGTCGCGGAGGACTCCTCGTGGGCCTCACTGGATGCTGTGAAGAACAACCGCTACTACACGGTTGCCGGCGACCCCTACAACTGGATCGGACGCCCGCCGGGGCTCAACCGGCTATTGGGCGTTCAATGGCTCGGCAGCGTCCTCTACCCAGAGACCTTCGACTACGACATGGTTGCCAAGACCAAGGATTTCTACACCTTGTTCTACCGCTATGACCTCACCGACGACGAGGCCGAGGCGCTTCTGAACCCAGCGAGTCCGTCGCCATCGCCGTCTCCGTCAGCATCCTCTCACGGGTGACCGGGGCTGACCGAGCTCGACATGGAACGCCCGCCGCTCGTGACCCGCGCCGCGCTGGGCAGCGGTCAGCAGGAGAGTGCAGTGGCCGCGGTGGCCCGCGCGCGCAGTTCGGTGATGGCGGTCAGGGCCTCGTCGGCCCTGTACACGGCGGAACCCGCGACGAAGACATCGGCTCCGGCCTCAGCAGCCCGCTCGATGGTCTGCGCGGTGACCCCGCCGTCGACCTGGATGCGCAGCTCCAATCCCGCCGAACTGACAAGATGCCGCGCCTCGGCGATCTTGGGCAGCATCGCCTCGATGAAGGACTGGCCGCCGAAGCCGGGCTCAACGGTCATGAGCAGCAGCAGGTCGATCTGTCCCAGGACAGAGGTGATCGTCGACAGCGGAGTGGCCGGGCGCAGCGCAAGGCCGGCCCCGGCCCCGAGCCGGTGCAGCTCATTGACAAGACGGAAGGGAGCTGCCGTCGCCTCCACATGGGCGGTTACGATCGCGCACCCCATTTCAGCGTATTGAGGCGCCCAGCGGTCGGCCTGTTCGATCATGAGGTGGGCGTCCACTGGAAGTTCTGTATGCGCCAGAACGGTCTGGACCAGAGACGGCCCGCCGAACTGGTTGGGCACAAAATGATTGTCCATGACATCGACGTGCAGGCCATCCGCCCCCGCGATACGCGCGAGCTCTTCGGCCAAGTGCGCCTGATCGGCGTTGAGGATGGAGGGGTGGATGGCGGGACTGGTCATGTTGTTCTCCTCATGATTAGCAGGACATTCGCTATGCCCCAGGACTCAGGAGATCCGTCTCAGCAGCGCGCAGAACATGGCATCCGCGCATTCCAGGTGCGGCCACAGCTGAAGCATTTCCCGATCGGCCCCAGCGGGTGGATGCGGCGCAATGCGGGTGGCGACATCACCCGCATGAAGAATCTCAATCCGTCCGCCGTCCCCTTGGAGCCTCTTGATCACGTCGCGCACAACGTACTCGGTCTCCAGCACGTGCGGCGAGCAGGTCGTGTACGCCACCACCCCTCCGGGACGTACAGCCGCCAACGCGCTGGCCAGCAACTCACGCTGCAAAGCGGCGAGTTCGGTGACGTCCTTGGGCTCGCGCCGCCACCGGGCCTCGGGACGACGGCGCAATGACCCGAGTCCCGAGCAAGGGGCGTCCACGAGAATCCGGTCATAGCGCCCCGGTTCATCCCGGCCGACGACCCGACCGTCATTGCAGGTGACCTCAACCGCCCCCGGGGGCAGGGCGTGCACCGAGGCCTCGACCAGACGAGCGCGATGCGGAGTGACTTCGTTGGCCACCAGTCGCGCACCGCGCTGAACCGCCCGAGCGCCGAGCAGTGCGGCCTTACCACCTGGCCCGGCACACAGATCCAGCCAGCGCTCGTCCCGCCCCTCGATGGGAGCATCGGCGAGCATGAGAGCGACCAGCTGACTGCCCTCATCCTCGACCCCGGCGCGCGCGTCCCTCACCGCACGGATCCGACCGGGGTCTCCCCCGGTCAGAACGACGGCACAAGGACTCAGATTCCCGGATCGCGGCTCTCGGCGAGTGGCGGCCGCCGCCTCCTTCGCGAGGCCTTCGGGGCTGGCCATCCCGGGGCGGGCGCACAGCACGACCTCGGGCTCAGCATTGTCGGCCTGGAGCAGTGGGCCCAGTTCGTCCTCGGAACGGTTGTTGGCGAGCAGCGCCTGGCGCATGGCCTTGACCACCCATATCGGGTGGGACTCGATGGCGGCCAGCGCCGTCGTCGCATCGGGAGCCTCAGCCCGAAGTATGGCCAGCCAGCCATCGAGGTCGCGTTCTGATACGCGTCGCAGGACCGCATTGACGAAGGTTGCGGCGCCCCGCCCAGCAGCACAGGCGGCCAGATCGACCGTTGACGAGACTGCGGCATGACTCGGCACACGCATGCCGAGCAACTGATGGGCTCCCAGTCTCAGGATGTCGAGCACGACATCATCGACCTGACGCAGCGGCCGGTCCACGCAGTGGGCGATAATCGCGTCATAGCGACCCTGCAGCCGCAGAGTGCCGTAGGTCAGAGTCGTGGCGAAGCCGGCATCGCGCCGGCCCAGGCCGGCCCTGTCCAGAAGACCGGGCAGCACGAGGTTGGCATAGGCGTCGTCCTCGCGCACCTTTGTGAGGACCTGAAGGCTGATGAGCCGAGCATCATCGACCTTGGGCTCTCGGAAACGACGGTGGTCATCGCCCCGCCGATTCCGACGGTGGGCATCGCCTCGTCGTCCGCGATGACCCCCGGAACGGTTACCCGATCCGTCGGAGCGCCCATCGCCTCTGTGGCGCGCGCTCCCGCGGCGCTCCGCATGCCCCGTCACAGTTCCCTCCCCTGCACGCCGAGGACAGCCCCGACCGGTGGGCGGGCGCCGCGCGCCCAGGCCTCTGCGGCCATCCATTTCTTGCCCGCAGGAGCGACCTGCCCCAGTCGCACAGCGCAGGCACCAGTACCGACGAGCACGTCATGCTTGGTCACCCTGAGTTGTCCCGGTAGAAGGTCAGCGACCTCGGGAACAACTGCGACCGGTCCGAGCCGCAGACGGGCGCCGTCGTAGAAGGTGTGGGCGCCCGGGGCGGGAGTCACCCCGCGCACACGGCAGTCGATGGCGGGCGCGGGATCAGACCAGCGGATCTCACCATCGGCGGACGTGAGCATGGGCGCTACCGTAACGCCCTCTTCAGCTTGCGGCTCGGGAGCCGCCGTGCCGCGATTCAAAGTGCGTAGAACGTCGAGAACCAGAGGCGCACCGGCTTCAGCAAGACGTGTCAGAAGCTCGCCCGACGTATCAGTGGGACGGATCGCCTCGGTCAGCCGCGCATAGACCGGGCCGGTGTCCATTCCCTCCTCAAGGCGGAAAACGCTGGCACCCGTGGTGGTATCGCCGGCGATAAGAGCGCGCTGAACAGGGGCGGCACCACGCCATGCGGGCAGGAGCGAGAAATGGAGATTGAGCCAGCCGTGCTTGGGAATATCTAGAAGTGCGGCAGGAATGAGACGCCCATAGGCGACGACGACGGCGACATCGGCATCCAAGGTCCGCACCCAGATACGAGCGCTTTCATCTCTAAGGGTGGCGGGCGTATGCACATCGAGACCGGCCTCTCGAGCGAGGGCCGCCACAGGCGAGGCATGGAGAGCGCGGCCGCGCCCCTTGCGGGCGTCGGCGCGGGTGAGGACGCCGACGAGCTCGTGCTCGGGATGATTCATGAGGGCCTGAAGAGTCGGCAGGGCCACCTCGGGAGTGCCGGCGAAGAGAACGCGCATGACGTCAGTCTACGGGCAGACTACGGGCGCGGCCGCAGCCCTCGCGGCTGCGGAATACTTCCCCCGGCTTCTCTCAGCTTCTCTCGATGCGAGTTCCGGTGAGGAAAGCGAGATCCGTCAAGGGCGACAAGCATGTACACGATCGAGTGCCGCCGGTACCGCACTCGGCGACCGGTCATCCAAGATAAATACACAAATACACGGAGCTGGGACCGGCGACGCATCAAAAGCGCATTGGTGCAATCGGATTGCCGCCTCCCTACCGCCCGCATCAGCAGGCGTACATCAGGAGGCTTGTTCGTGGGTCTCTACGTGTGAGGTGTCGGTTGTTTCGGTGGGGCGGCGTGCTGGTGGGATCGGTTGATGGGGGTTGTCGGGCCGGATGTGTCCAAAACGGAGGGGATTAAAGCCTCGGTGGTCCGGGTATCTCCAAGAAACCATGCGATGACCCGGTGTTTTCGGTGTGTTTCCGGTGTGCTTCGGTGTCGCGCTGCATGGTGCTCGGGCTGATCTCCTCCGTTTTGGACACCTGGCGCCCTCACTGAGCCGTGCCGACACCAGAGCAGGGCCATCCCCGCAGCGGGCCGGGGCTGGGCGGGGCACTCGAAGGCGCAATGAGCATCGTCATGGACGAGGGATTGCAGCGCCAATGCGGGTTCGAGGCCGATCACGAGGGTCAGGGCCGCATCATCAGGGACGAAGCCGCCCTTGAAGGCAGCAACCCCCGCTGACGGCCAGAACCCTCGCCAACTCCAGCCTTCACTGCGAGGCATCCCCGGGGCGCCCAACCGCGTATCCCGCCCTACGACTCTTGAAGACCGCCCCTCGCACAACAGACACAACTTGCGCAAACACAAGAGAGTCCATGAACAAGCTTCCAGGCGTCCATGTCGAACGCGTGATGTGCATTGCGGGTATACGGCAGGACCTAGGAGATCTAGTTGAGGGGCCCGGCCGACAGCCGCTCGATCTCACCAGCGCTCAGTACCACCTCAACCATCTCCAGCAGGGCCAGCGTCGTCAGATCGCACAACCATAGAACATAATCCCACTACCCACCGCCCTCATGCGACCACACCGGAACAGCATTATTCCAATAGAAAGCAAAGATCGCCTCACCACCTCACTGCACGCAGGGGCTGAGGATCGCAACAAAGCTATCTGGGTTCGCAAGAGCTGCTTCCCCGCACTGCCTTCAAGTAGTACGCTCGTACCAGTCAGGCGCGATGTGATCCGCAGCACCGCTCTTGTCCTCCATATTTCACGGCACAGAGCTGTGCCAGAAAGGGAGCCATGGCAATGTCCATCGATTTCACGATCGAGGAACTCCAGCAGGCCGCCCTGCGCCGCGCTGGCGCCGACGCTCTTCGACTTGACCATCAGGGCGAAGATCGATCGTTGTTCAGCGACGACTTCCACTCGAGGCTCACCCGGGAGGCGCACGAGCACAACGAGAGCATTCTCTTCGGCGATTGAAGGGTCATGCGCCGCAGGGATCAGCGCATTCTTCGAGAAGCGTTCACCATGTGACCGTCAGCTTCAGCTATTCGTCTCTTCATCCACCGCACCAGATCCACTATTTAGGAGTTGTTATGGGTTCTTTGTTGTTTGGGCGTCATTTTCTTAAGGAGTTGG
>ERZ773014.2486-NODE-2486-length-10607-cov-6.447309_pt1 | contig 10607 bp, 10 predicted proteins | sample MGYA00580841_ERZ773014 | MGnify/ENA primary metagenome ERZ773014 (study PRJEB29015, sample SAMEA2737989) | human oral metagenome | biome: human oral; feature: human-associated habitat; material: dental | place: China | collected 2067 ...
TGCCTGCTGTAATGCTGGTATCTGCAAGCTGGCGCCCTTTGAAGAAATGACAGACCAGATACGGGATCAACATATTAATGTCAATATCAAGGGCGTTTGGAACACTTGTCAGGCAACCATCAAGCCCATGTTGAAACAGAGAGCAGGCGCTATCGTCATCGCATCATCTGTGACAGGCGATTTGGTTGCTGATGCTGGAGAAGCAGCTTACGCGATGACCAAGGCAGCTCTGGTCGGCTTAACCAAGGCCTTGGCAGTAGAATATGCCGATCGCAATATCCGAGTTAACTGCAGCCAGCTAGGCTATGCTCGGACACCGATGGTCGAAAAAATGGCCCTGGAATCCAACCCAGAACATCCAGAAGTTCCTATTCAAGATATTGCGGCCGCTGTTCTAATGAAAAGATTAGCTAAACCGCAAGAAGTAGGGGAACTCTTTGCCTTTTTAGGTAGTGATGAATCCTCCTATCTTACAGGATCTCAAATTGTCATTGACGGCGGTAGTACCCTACCAGAAACTATGAGCATGGGCACAAACTAGCAGCATTTAGCTCAATTCAAATAAAAAGTTTGCATACCTTAAATTATGCAAATTTTTTATTTTATAAGTTATCCAATGCATTTTTTTGTTCGTCATTAACAATATGGGTGTAGAGGTCTGTAACTTGAGTACTGGCATGTCCTAGCTGATGACTGACCAAAACTTGAGATTTAGTAGCATCATAAAGTCGAGTAGCCAGCGTATGGCGGAGTTTGTGAGGTGTCACTCGAACTTTGAAATCTTGCGAGTATTTTCCAACCATTTTTTCAACACTGGAGGCATCGATACGGTTGGGAATGCCGCGGTATTCTGTCAAAAAGAGGGCGGTGTCTGATTTTTCGGCTTTATAACGTTTAGAGCGAACCTCCAGATACCTTTCCAAATAAGCTTTGGCAAAAGCTGCAACATTGACAGAATCTCTTTTCCCGCCCTTACGAGTAACTTCAATGACCATCATTTTGAGATTTAGGGCTTTCAAATCAAGATTTAGTGCCTCGGATAGACGAACACCAGATGCAAGAAGCAGTGCTATGATGGCTAAATCTCGCTCTTTATTTTTTTCAAAAGAGGAGAGAGCCCGATTTGATAAATTTTTAGGGTATTCTTCATCAATATAATTCAAAAATTGTTCAGTTTCTTCGCCCAAAAAGAGTTTTTGTTTGATGTTTTCAGCGCGCGCAGCTAAAGTTTCTCTCTTTTTCTTAGTAGACACTTTTTTCATGACATTACGATAGAAATAAGGCTCTCCTTGGTCATTTTCAACTTCCTCAGTTAGATACTTGTAAAGACTAGAAAGTGCTGACAAGGTTCGATTGATGGTTGTCTGTGAGACACCTTGTTTGGTTGTATTGGCGTTCAGCAAAGGACGTTCTCGTAGATAAAGGATAAAGGATTCCATATCTTTCTTTGACATGTTTTCCAAGACCGATAAAGGAATATCGGCAATTTTATCAGCGTTTGAAATTCCAGACTCTAGAACCCAGCTGAAAAATCGATCGTATTCCTTGAGGTATTCGTACAAGGTTGTAAAACTATATGGGACAGCAAGCTTAGATTGGTAGTATTCCAGAACATACCAGGGCATGATTTGTTTTAATTTCTCGATTCGTTCTAGTAAAATCTCACGTTTCATGATTTTCTCCCTAAATTAGTCTACTAGTAGTATAGCATAGACTTATATATTTTTCAAGAAAATTATAGTTTTTCGGAAAGATATCATAGGGGATATATAGGACTGTTTTGTTTTAGATAAGTAACCAAAAATTTTTTTATAGCTAATTATCCTCAATTATGTACTTTATTTAAGTGAATACTGAAATTTTTAAAAGCTCTTCATCTACTATGAAACGTACTTTATTTAAGTGAAAGCTAAAAACTTTTCAAATGTACATTTTGACAAAATAAGAACACTTTAAATAATATAAAGTGTTCTTATTTTTTTATATCTTTTTTAAACTGTACAAAATGTTCTTGCTTTCTTCTGTATCCTTTGCAAATTGAACATGCCTTTTTATTTCGCTTTCTGTACGTCATTCTTTCTTTAACTTGAATTTTATAACGATGATCTGGATTTTCTTGACATATCCACCATACAGACATATTACTCAACTCTGTGATTTCAGTTGGATTTGCTATTAGGAGGTTATTTACATAATCCCACTCATTCATTAGACTTTGTTGTGTTGTTGCTAAGTCGTTAAACCCTTTTAAAACTTTTTGATTTCTACAATATGGACAAGAATTATCTCTGTAAAATTTTTCTTTAATGACTTGCTGATATTCTCCAGTACATACAGGACATTTCCACCATGCGGTATATGTTGAATTAGCCCTTACTGAAGACATTTCTTGTTTATTTAATGTAGACCATTCTTTAATTAACCAAGGATGTGTTGTTTCTAGATCGTTATAACCCTTTGCAGTCTTTTTAAAAGAACAATAGACAACATATTGGTCGTTTTCGTAGCGTTCAGAAATTTTCGCTTTAAAATTCCTGTGACATTTTCGGCAATTCCAATCAACTAATGTATTTGAATCATAAAAGAAAGTGTAAATATCTCCGTTAAGTTCTTTCGCCCATTCATTGATTAAGTAGGGCTTAACATAGTTTACTGTTTCATTTGGTTTAGGGAGTTTTTTATTGCAGTAAGGGCATATAGAGTTAAGTTTACTGGAATTATTTTTTGTAAATGCCTCTAAAACAATCCCTAATCTTTCCTGAAATTCTAAATTGCAACAATCACAAATCCAAGTAAATATTTTATTCTCAGCTTCAACCGATCTCGTCACCTCATCAGTTTTTATTAAGTTCTTGCTACTCCAATAATCACATAATTCAGGATAAATATCTGGAATTGTATTATAGCCTTTTAATGCTTGTTCGTTATTGCAATATGGACAAGTATTAGGCACTTCTCTTCTAATTGGAATTGAACACAAGTATTCACCTCTACAAACGGAGCAATTCCACCAATATTTTTTTGTTTCAATGTGACTCAATGCTAAATGAACAGGCAATCAATTTTTATCGCTCCATTCTTCCTGTAATTATGGAAATTGTAGAGTATATCATTGTTAAAAACAAGTGTATCCCAATCACAGTTGTTAGGACATGTTTCAAAATTACTATTCTCTAAGTCGGTTCTTGAAATCATTTCAATAGGACTGCAATAAAAACTGACATGGCAACAAGGGCATTTCCAATTTATACATTCAGAAGACTTATACCAGTATTCAGAAATAGATTTATCATTACTTTTATCCCAAAATTTCTCTAAATAAGGATGAGTTTCTTGTAAAGTATTATACCCTTTTAACATCAACTTATCATCACAATAAGGGCATCTTTCAAGATGCCTTTTAACAACACAACAGTCATATTGACCATGACACTTAAAACACTGCCATCTTACTAAGATGTCGGATAAGCTATCAATCATATTACTTTTTACAAGAGTTGGAATAAATTGCTTAAAAAGATTTCTATCTGTATGTAATTCCGATAAAGTATCTGAAATAAAAAAGAATGCTGATAAATCAACATTCTCTTCTTGTATTTTTTGAGAAAAAATGTTCCTTTTGTCTGTTTAGCTACCAAAAAGATACCATATAACCTTATTTAAAAACAGTTGATTTGCTCTTGCTGATGTATTCATTTTTTTGTCACTGGAAGTTCAATATCAATATTTGAAATAACATCAAGAGCAAAAGAAGATTGACCCCAAGAAAAATTTGTAAAAGCTTTTTTCATCGAACTAATTAAATACAAAGCAATATTTTCTGTTAATTTCCCATATTTTTTATTTAACTTAAATATTTGAATCTTATCTCCTGTAAAGTAGGCATTTGGTTGATAATACATAGTTACAGTATCTTGACCGAAAGAAATAGTATTGGAGGGATTTAAAAATTTTTCATCAAAATCAATATATCCTCTGATTCCATTTTCACCTTCTCCTCTAGCAACATATAGGAATTCACCCTTAAAAGTAACAATATTCGCATTTATCTTCTTCTTAGTAGGTATGATATCAAAAAAAAGTTAACTACAGAAACAACGGAATTAAATTTGTTTTTTGCGCTAAAATGATGCGCACGTTTAGAATAAAACAAGTATTAAACTTAATACAATTTTAACATAGCGGAAAAGAGGTGTAAAGAATAAATACTCTGAAAAGCTTGTATACATTTTTGATTCGTGCACAAGTATGTAAATATTGTAAAACAATTTCAAAATGTGGTAGACTAGATATGAATTTTGATGGACGATAATTAGGTCAGAGAAAAGGTTACAGATGGAAAAATTTGTTTTTATCGGAATGCTAGTGTTCTTGGCATTTGTGTTTATTGGAATATTGTTTTGGCTGCGTTTTAGAATGAAGAACACCTTTGAGAACGGTGTTCCAGTGTACGATGCCCCAGCAAATAATCAGACTAGGACGAGTAAGCTAAGCGTAGGAGAGTATGCAGTGCACATAATTTTAATACTAATTAGCGCTGTAATTGCCTTTAAGGTCATGAGCATGTTCCGTCATGGGGCGGCGCCAATTGGTGCTGCTATAATCACGCCTTCTATAATGTCGCTTTTCAATGCACGAAGGAGAACCGGGAAATCTTGGATGGGTATCGTTGCAGTGCTTATGATATTCGTGTTTTTGATGTTTGTATATATAATTATAGGTCTACCTGATAACGCACCTCCACTTAAAATTGACGGAACTGAAATTCATCTTACAGAGACTAAGATTTCGGATTTGATAGACAAGGGGTTTGAAATTTATGTGTCAAATGGTAGACATGATTATCCTAATTATAACGAGCTTTTGACAACGGGAAGCTATACTAAATACCAAGGAGCTGGGGTTAGCGTACCAAACGGCTTTAAGTCATATGACTCAGCAGTTACGCGTTCTACCTATCTTCTTGTAAAGAAGAATGTAGTTCTCGGATGTATAGGTGTTTACGGAGATAAGAGGAAGAGTACGGAGCTGAAGGACTGTGTAGTTACGCAGGTTTGCTTCGATTCTGAGTGCACAGCTGTTGCCAAAAAATATGGAATTTCATATAATATAGATGGTATAGATTTGCTAAAGAAGCTTGACGAAAACGAGTTCACGAAAGTATTTGGGAAAAAAATATGGCTGACTCCAAGCGAGCCAAGAGATGAATATTTGGGTCATTATGGCGTGCAGTGGGGAGCAGGTAACAATGAATTCTTTTGGAATCATTATTTTATGAATTTAGACCTTGATTCGAATAATGATATAGTTAATTTTAATTTTAGTTCTAATATTGCAGCAGAGCGATAGAAGAATTTGCAGGGATAATTAGGCAAAATGAAAAAGAAAAAAGTACTAAGTAAGACAAAGTATGCTATTTATCTTCTAGTGGTCCACCTTATATGCATACTTTTCACTATAAGCAAAATAGTGATACCTTCATGGGGTCACTGGTTAGAGACGACACGCTTTCTTTGGACAAGCTTTCCTACCTATGTATGCGTGTTAATAGCCATTCTCCCAATGGTATGCTTTTGGCCATATTTGATTAGTGCAGATTTTAAGCCGGGTACAGCAAAGACCTTGCTTGCGACTTTTGGTCTAATAGTAGGTAACGTGACTCTGATTTTGATATATACGACTATTTTGCACAAGGTATTATAGGTATAAAAAAATCCCTTTATAGGGATTTTTTGATTGCTTCAGGTAGCTCGTCATATTCTTCAAATGCTGGAACCTCTGGGTGATCCTTCTTGATTGATTCGGTGCTTCTAAACAAGAATCCTTGTGGGTGTCTCCTTGAAAGAAGTCGGTTTAATCGACGGTCAAGGCAGTTGATTTGGTTAGTCCAAATTATTCGGCAAGCCATAAATACTCAAATTTCTCCCAATAACATTGTCATCATAGATAGTTTCCCCTTATCACTTTGTCAACCAGTCCGTAACCATAGAGCACATGTTTTTAATGAACTAGCCGACATTGGTTACAATTCCTCTAAGCACCTTTGGTTCTATGGATTCAAAGTACATATGCTGGTCACCCCTATCAGGCTATATTCTGAATTATGTTGTAACGCCTGCCTCAGTACATGATATTAGGGCAGTTGATGACTTACTAGAAAATTGTTCTCAACCATATGTTTTAGCTGATTTAGCTTATCTTAGCTATGAACTCAGAGAACAGTTGAAACAGAAAGGTTACCATCTTTGGACGCCTTTACGTCAAAATATGGCAAGAGCTAAACAACATAATCATTTGTGCTTTTTTTGATGTCGAACAAACACTAGCTAGAGGCTTAACAAGATTGTAGTTGAGAATGGAGCAAATTGTACTGACTTATAATCTGAGATACTTTGAGATTAACTAGCACCACGAGTAAAAATCTATATCTTACTATCAATAAGACCTTAAATGAGCAGCAAAAAATGTACAATTGAACCACTACTTCTTCTGCACCTATTAGAGTAAAAATGTACAAATCAATTCCTTAAATCAGATGATGTTATGAACTAGAAAATATACAAAATAACACTTCAAAATAATGTACAAAATAAAAATAAAGTACACTCCTTAAAGAATGTACTTTCTGCTTCTAATTCAGTTGTATCAATGGTTTAGCTCTAGTTTAGTCAATTGTACATAAACTTTTAATTTTAGAAGTAATAAAAAAGACTTAGACCTGTGTAATACGGATCTAAATCTTTGGAGTTTCTATTGTGAATCATTATCTAGTACTTTTTCTAGCTTCCAAATACTAAACCAGAATGAAATAGTCAGCAGAATAAGGAAAATAAAAAAGAGATTATCAGTAACGAAACTTCTGTTCATTCTACACATCTCAAGAGCTATATAGGGAGCCATGAGATACAAAATACATTGTATAATTGCTATCGTTTTCTTTTTCATGATTTTTAATCTTACTGCATAGATTAAGTACAGTAAACTCCTTTCTAGCTTCATCATTTCTAACTTAATTATGGTACATGGTATAAAAGTTCAATTACTTGTATGTGAAATATCTTATCAGTGAAAAATAATCGATCTCATTTCTGAGAATCGTTTTCTAAATACATTAAGAAAGTATTTTACATAATTTATGTTATGCAAAATACTACAACAACAAATCTTTGACTTTCCCAATTTCACTTTTTGGAATAACTAGGTGAATCATATCACCCAGATACATTCTGGTTGAGCCATTAACTGTTTGGCTTTTGCCATTATGGACTTGGGTGGTGATGAGGATGTTATGTGGCAAGTTGAGCTCGTGAACCTGTTTTCCTGCTATTTTATCTGAAACAGGAATTTCAATTAGTGTTACTTCTCCTTCGTCTGTTGCTTCTTCTGGTAGCATTTTTTCTAGCATGGCCTCATAGACCGGAGCACCCTTGAGCAGATCCATGATGATGTAGGCGACTAAAGTCACTAAGCCAAGTGGCATGAGGTTGCGAATATCTCCAACCATCTCGGTTACGAGTATCATAGCAGTTAATGGAGCCTTGGAAATTGCTCCAAAGTAGCCACTCATTCCTAAAATGACAAATATAGGGAATTGTTCCTGACTGACAAGCCCAAAATTCACACAAATGACACCGACTAGGGCACCTAGTAAGGAACCAAGCGCCAAAATGGGTAGGAAAATTCCTCCTGGGAGGCCGCTTCCATAACTAATCATGCTCCAAACAAAGCGGATCAAAAAGTAAGCTAATAGAACCTGGAAACTAAAATCTTGCTCAGTCAAAGAAAGAACGACCTGATTTCCACCACCAAGGATTTGTGGCAAGAAAATCCCGACTGGTATGATAAGGATAAAGGCCAAGATTGGATAATAAGCTCTATCCAAATGGATTTTTTGACCAAGCCAATCATAAACTCGACCAACATTGAGTACAGCTTTCTCATAGAGAAAACCAGAAAGCCCGAGAAAAACTCCCATGAGGAGGTATATCCAATACTGGTCCAGGGTCATGAGAGGGATGTTATCTGGCATATCCAGTACGGGGGTTAGGCCAAATATGAGCAGAGAAATAAAGTTTGCTACGAGACTAGCTGCTAAAGTTGAGACCCAAAAAAAGCGTGAAAAATGGTGGTAAACTTCTTCTATAACAAAGAGAAGACCTGCGATTGGTGCATTAAAGGCAGCTGCTAATCCTGCTGCAGCACCACTGGCAATCAAGGAACGTTCCTCTACTGGGCTAGATTTGAGCCACTTGGCAATGCCTTTACCACCAACTGCTCCAAGTTGAATACTTGGCCCTTCTCTACCTAGCATAAGGCCACTGGCAATAGCAAGAATCCCTAATACATATTTCTTCCAGAGGACACTCCACCAGTTTAGGGTCATGAGTCCCTTCAGCTCGGCTTCGACTTGAGGAATTCCTGAACCCTTGATATCTTTTTCCGATCGAGTCAATTTCGCACTGAGCCAGCTAACAATTAGATAAAATAGACCAATGATAAAAAGATTGCGGACTAGGTGCGCTTGACCTTGATAGAGTCCTTGTATCAGGTGGAAGCCCTTTTCGATTAAGAAACGAAAGGATCCGACGATGAGCCCGACGACAAGACCAACAATGACTCCTCGCCCAACTTGGGATAATATGGTGCTTGAGGCAAAGGCAAATTCTTTCTTGGAACTGAGTGTTTCTGACTGTTCCTCCATAATTATTTCCTCTTACTTATCTTTCTTAGTTGAAACCAGTGTTTTGACTGGTTCAAAACTAATTCGGTGAATTTGGGTGACACCTAGTTTTTCCAATCCTTCTAGATGTTTAGCTGTTCCATATCCTGCATTAGCCGTGAAATCATAGCCAGGATATTGCTGATCAAATTCCTTCATCAATTCATCTCGTGTCACCTTGGCCACTATAGATGCAGCTGCAATAGAGAGAGAGTTTGCATCTCCTTTGATGATTGCTGTTTGAGAAATCGGCAACTCCAGTTTCATGGCATCTATCAAGAGATGCTCAGGTTGCGGACTGAGCTGGGAGATTGCTTCCTTCATGGCAAGTTTGGTCGCCTCGTAGATATTGACTTGGTCAATGATGTGATTATCCTTGATACCAATACCGATTGCCAAGGCTTGGTCTTGAACGGCTTGAAAAATCTCCGCATGTTTCTTTTTAGGGATTTTTTTGCTATCGTTGAGGCCTTTGATTTTACAATTTTTAGGTAAGATAACAGCTGCAGCGACCACAGGTCCAGCCAAAGGACCGCGGCCGACCTCGTCAACACCTGCTATTAGGGTCAATCCTTGTTTATAAAGCTCTTTTTCATAGGAAAGCATGGATTCCAAACGAAGGTTTTCATCCAGTTCTGCCTGAATGGCTTTTTTACGCTTGCTGATTTCCTTTTGAACTCCAGAACGAGTATCTTTTTCGAATTCTAGAAAAAGAGGATTGTCTAATTCTTTAACAGTGGCAAGAAGTTCTCTGATTTCTTTAATCGTCGTCATCAATGTCGTCCAATGTATCTAAGGTATAGTTACCGAGTTTTCCATCACGAACTTCCTTCACGAAAAGACTGTAAAAACGGTCGTAGTCGTCACGGAAACCGAGGGCACGGGTCATATCCATGATGATAACAGGTGCTTCTTCTTCTATCTTCATTTGTTTGAAGCGTTCAGCTAGCTTTTCTGGATAATGTTTTTTGAAATAATTGAGACCAAAAATGGTCACTTCATCCATAGGGAGCAACTGGTCTTTAATTGCTCCTGTTAGGGCTAGTTTCAAAGCGACAGTTTCGTCTTCGAACTTAGGCCAGAGAATCCCTGGTGTGTCTAGGATTTCAAGGTCTTTGTTGGTTTTGAGCCACTGTTGCCCCTTGGTAACACCTGGTTTATTGCCGACCACTGCAATCTTTTTCCCAGCCAAACGGTTCATGAGAGTTGACTTACCAGCATTTGGAATTCCAATAATCATGGTACGCAAGGTTTCGATTTTGATACCGCGTTCTTTCTGGCGTGCAATCTTATCAGCCATGAGCTTTTTAGCAGCATCAGTCACAACTTTTACAGTAACTTGCTCTTTGGAGTTGATAGCCAGAGTTTGAATTCCCTGTGACTCAAAATACTGACGCCATTCTTTGGTCATTGCCGGATCTGCTAAGTCCGCTTTATTTAAAATCAAGAGCTTCGGTTTATCACCCACAATCTTGTTTAACATAGGATTTTGACTAGATAAAGGTAGCCGAGCATCCACCAAAATCGTCACAAAATCAACAAATTTTAGATTCTCCTGAACTTGTCGCCGAGCCTTAGACATGTGGCCCGGGAACCATTGAATTGTAGCCATAAATTTCCCTTTCCGACTAAAAAAACGTAGTAAAAACGTTTTCTCTCTTACCATCTATTCTATCATAAATTAGGAACTTTTGCACAGGCTTTGACCACAACAAACGATAAATAGTAATCGTGCGAAATATCCTTGATACCAGCAACAATTGACTTGACTTTTTTTACTGGCGAGTATATACTTAGTGTATACAAATTCGTGGAGGTAGAGCGATGAATACAGTAAAGACTCGGAAGGTGGGGAATTCTCTCACTGTGACGATTCCTAAAAATTTGG
>ERZ773014.2488-NODE-2488-length-10606-cov-11.132025_pt1 | contig 10606 bp, 8 predicted proteins | sample MGYA00580841_ERZ773014 | MGnify/ENA primary metagenome ERZ773014 (study PRJEB29015, sample SAMEA2737989) | human oral metagenome | biome: human oral; feature: human-associated habitat; material: dental | place: China | collected 2067 ...
AGTTCGTTTTAGGAGGTTTTCTTGCCCGTTATCCGAAAACCTGTACTTTAGCGTTGTTTTTTCACGCAACGCTATACATTAGTAATAGATGGCAGAGGATAGAATTATCAAGATCGACATCAACCAAGAGATGAAATCGGCTTACATCGACTACTCGATGTCGGTCATCGTCTCCCGGGCGCTACCGGACGTTAGAGACGGATTCAAACCCGTGCATCGGCGCATTCTTTTTGGAATGAACGAGCTGGGAAACACTTCAGACAAACCATATAAAAAAGCAGCCAGAATCGTCGGCGAAGTGCTGGGTAAATATCATCCACACGGCGATTCTTCGGTGTACTTTGCGCTAGTTCGACTGGCCCAGAATTGGTCCATGCGGTACACGCTGGTCGATGGGCAGGGTAATTTCGGCTCTGTGGACGGCGACAGCCCGGCCGCTATGCGATACACCGAGGCGCGCATGAGTCGACTGGCTGAGGAAATGTTGCGGGATATAGATAAGGATACGGTTGACTTCCAGCTCAACTTCGACGATACACTGCAAGAGCCTACGGTGTTGCCAACGCGCATCCCGAACCTGCTTATCAATGGGGCATCGGGCATCGCCGTGGGTATGGCGACAAACATGCCGCCGCACAACATGACGGAGGTGCTTCGCGCCTGTCAGGCTTATGTGGACGCACGCGGCGAGATCGATGTCGAGGGGCTGATGGAGCACGTCAAAGCGCCTGACTTCCCGACCGGGGCCACGATCTACGGTTACGCTGGTATCAAGGAGGCGTTCGAGACGGGGCGCGGGCGCATCGTCATCCGCGGCAAGGCGGAGATCGAGAGCGGCGCGGCGCACGATAAAATCGTCATCAGCGAAATCCCCTACATGGTGAACAAGGCGGAGCTGATCCGCGCCATTGCTGATCTGGTGAACGAGAAGCGGCTCGACGGCGTGTCGAACGTGAACGACGAATCGGACCGCAGCGGTATGCGTATCGTGGTGGACGTGAAGCGTGAGGCGAACGCCAACATCGTGCTGAACAAGCTGTATAAGATGACGGCCCTACAGTCGTCCTTCAGCGTGAACAACATCGCGCTCGTGAACGGTCGGCCGAAGCTGATGAACCTGAAAGATCTGATCGGCAACTTCGTCGATCATCGCCGCGATGTTGTCCTGCGCCGCACACGCTTCGAGCTGAAAAAAGCCGAGGAGCGCGCCCATATCCTCCAAGGACTGATCATCGCCTCGGATCACATCGACGAGGTCATCGCCATCATCCGCTCCTCCAGCAGTCCGCAGCAAGCCATTGATCGACTCCGCGAACGTTTCGAACTATCCGAAGTCCAGGCGCGTGCCATTGTAGAAATGCGCCTGCGCCAACTCACCGGACTGGAGCAGGAGAAGCTCCGCGCCGAATACGAGGAGATCGAAAAACTGATCGCTCGCCTCAAGGAGATCCTCGAAAATGAAGACCGACTGCTGCAGGTCATCCGCGATGAATTCCAAGAAATCATCGACAAATACGGCGATGAGCGCAAGACGGACATCGTCTACGCCTCCGAAGAGCTGAACCCGGAAGACTTCTACGCCGACGACGAAATGATCATCACCATCTCACATATGGGTTACATCAAGCGCACGCCGCTCAGTGAGTTCCGTGCGCAGACTCGCGGTGGGGTGGGTTCGAAGGGTTCCGAAACGCGCGAAGAGGATTTTGTTGAGCACATCTATCCGGCCTCGATGCACGCCACAATCCTGTTCTTTACCGCCAAGGGACGTTGTTTCTGGAAGAAGGTCTACGAGATTCCCGAAGGCGCGAAGAATACGAAAGGGCGCGCCATCCAAAACTTCCTCAACATCGACTCGGACGACCGCGTGAATGCCTTTATCCGCATCAAGAACCTGACGGGCGACGTGGAATTCATCAACTCGCATTACCTGCTCTTCTGCACCAAGCGTGGGCTGATCAAAAAGACGTTGCTCGAGGCCTATTCCCGCCCACGTCAGAACGGTGTGAATGCCATCGCACTGCGCGAAGGCGACGGTGTGATCCAAGTGCGCCTCACGAACGGAAACAACGAAGTGATCATCGCCAATCGGAATGGTCGCGCGATCCGATTCCATGAGAGCAAAGTGCGCGTGATGGGACGTGTGGCCGCCGGTGTGCGTGGCATGACGCTCGATGGCGACGATGACGAGGTAGTCGGCATGATCTGCATCAAGCATCCTGAGCAAGAGACGGTGCTCGTCGTCTCTGAACAGGGATACGGCAAGCGCTCCGCCATCGACGATTATCGCGTCACGAACCGCGGAGGTAAGGGCATTAAGACGATCCAAGTGACCGAAAAGACGGGCAAGCTGGTCGGCATCAAAAACGTCACCGAGGACAATGACCTGATGATCATCAATAAGTCCGGTATCACGATTCGCATGAAGGTGGCCGACTTGAACGTGATCGGTCGCGCCACGCAGGGCGTCCGCCTGATCAACTTGGAGAAACGCAACGACGAGATCGCATCCGTCTGCAAAGTGGTCTCCGAATCGGAAGAGGATCGGATTGGCGGCGTGGAAGAGTCGGCTGACGAGGCGCCGAACACACCAACCGACAACGCGTGATCCCTCGAAGCTATCAATCATCCATTCATACACAATTAAAAATTAGAGAACATGAAGCGAGTATTAGTAACCATCGGCTTGTGTCTGATGACGACCGTCGTCTTTGGTCAGAAGAAGGCCGTATCCGATGCAGAACGCATTGCGAAAGATTCCAAACCGGATTTCAACGAAGCCCGGACCCTGATCAAAGGGGCCATGGAAAATGCTGAGACAAAGGACGACGCAAAGACCTGGTATGTGGCCGGCCTCATTGAAGACACGCAATTCAGTACCGAAAACATGAAGCAGATCCTCGGACAGAAGCCCGACGAAGCCGTCATGTATGAGGCGCTTGGAAACATCCTGCCGTACTTCAAGGAGTCCTATCGGCTTGATCAACTGCCCAACGAGAAGGGCAAGGTGAAGCCCAAATACACGAAGAACATCAAGGGTACACTCAACGCAAACATCCTCTACTACTTGAACGGAGGCGCGTACTTCTTCGACCAGAGGAATTACAAAAGGGCCCACGATTTCTTTGAGCAATATCTCGAGATCGCCGACCTGCCCTTTATGAAAGGCGAAAAAGCGGCCGTAAGAGATTCCAACTTTATGATCGTGCAATTCTATGCAGCCATTGCCGCCATGCAAATGGACGATCCTCAGCAGGCGATCAAGGACTTGAACCGAGCGAAAGGAACGGACTACCGCCGTTTCGATGTCTATCAGTCGCTCTGTTACGTATACGATCAGGTGCTCAAGGACACCGTCGGCTTGGAGAAGACCTTGGAGGAGGGCATGAAGCTCTTCCCCGACTCGAGCTACTTCCTGAACAACATGATCAATGTCTACATCAGCACCAAGCGCAATGAGCAGGCTATGCAGCTGCTGAACACAGCCATTTCCAAGAGCCCCAACAACCCGCAGCTCTATTTCGCCCTCGGCAGCCTCTATGAGGTCGGTCTGAAGGACGAAGCCAAGGCAGAGGAGGCCTACAAGAAAGCGCTCGACTTGGATCCTGAGAATCCATCGAACATCTTCAGCGTGGGGCGTCTCTATTTCAACCAAGGCGTGAGCTTGCTGGACAAGGCCAATTCGCTGAACGACCAGAATCAGTATAAGGCGGAGAAAGCCAAGGCTGAAGCGATGCTTCGCAAAGCGCTGCCGTTCTTTGAGAAGGCACACAAGCTGAAACCAGAGGAAAGAGAATACATGATCGGACTCAGAGGCATTTATTACAATCTGAGTATGAACAAGGAGTTCGACGCGATCAACGCAGAAATGTCGAAGTAAATCCGTCCCATATTTTTGGCTGTCCGCGCGGCCCCTCCATGGATCCGGAGGGTGTCGTGCGGATTTTTTTATGCCCTCTCCCCTATGATTGCAGGTTAACATAATTATTATTATCGATCATATAGAAGTAGGAGGGGAGGGGCTGTTTTTGGACCTAATCAGCCGCTACGATGGCCTATCGTGGATTGTCTGGAATTCATCTCGATACCGCGGTGTATTTTAGGGCGCAAATGGCAGAGTCACACAGGAATCGCACGGAAAAATGGGCGAGATGCACGGTCAGAAGTAGGTCTTGAATCCGTTTTTCGGGAAAAAGGACGATCCGAATACCGTCTCGGAGGTGTTTCGTCGCGTTCGATGTTCAGCGCAATCAGTGCGACCGAAAAATGGATCTGAGATATAATCCCGAAAAACGTACCCACCTAACCCTTACCTCAAAACACACCTCCTCAAAACGTACCCACCTAATCCTTACCTCAAGACACACCCTCTCAAAACGAACCCCACAAAACCTGATCAGAACGCTATCCCGAAAAATGTACCCACCTAACCTTTGACCCGAAACGCATCTCCCCAAAACGCACCCCACCTAACCTTTAACCCGAAACGTATCTCCCCAAAATGTACCCCACAAAACCTGACCAGAACGCGATCCCGAAAAACGTATCCGCCAAAACCTTGACCCGAGACAGACCCTCTCAAAACGTACCCCACGAAACCTGACCAGAACGCGATCCCGAGAAACGTATCCACCTAACCCTTACCTCAAAACACATCCTCTCAAAACGTACCTCACGAAACCTGACCAGAACGCGATCCCCCAAAACATACCCGCCTAAACCTTGACAAAAAGGGGAATCGTCGGGTGAGAGCGCCTGAACTTTTCAGGGAGTTTCGGGCGGCGTCTATCTTTGCGCATCCAACGCTTGGGCGGAGAGCCTTTCCGTCGTTTGTGGTGTGCCTGAAATGGGCCGAGGTCTCCGGACTGAGGCGCGGGAGGGCTGCCTAACCCGACGCTCCGAACCTTGCGACGCATAACATTCACCTGTAACTACTCCGATTTTTATGTCTGATTCTACCATCGTCACCGGCCAATACGTACAGATCGACCAGACACCGGCGAGCTTAGGCGCGCGCATCCTGGGGCGGCTGATCGACACCGTGCTGCTACTCGTTTACTGCTCGGCCGTGTTTGGGCTCTGGATCGCCTATCTGCAAACGACTGGAGAAGAGCCGGATTCATTCGGCACCTTCCTGCTCCTCTCCGTCTTTTACCTTCCCGCGCTCGGTTACACCTTCTTTTGGGAGACGTTCAACAACGGGCAGACGCCCGGCAAGCGTTTCCTGGGCATGCGCGTGGTCATGAAAAACGGAGACAGGCCCACCGTGGCGGCTTACCTGTTCCGATGGCTGTTTCTGCTCATCGACATGTACACCTCGTACGTCGGCATTCTGTGCATTGCCCTGACTAAGAACAATCAGCGGATCGGCGACTTGGCGGCTGGAACGCTCGTCATCAAGGAGAAAGACTACAAGAAGATCCACGTCACACTCGACGAGTTCAGCCATCTGAACCACGACTACCAACCCGTCTTCCCACAGGCCGAACGGCTCTCGCTGGCACAAGTCGACCTCATCAACCGCACGCTTACGGGCGGCGATCGGCAGAATCGACCCGAACGGATTCACCAGTTGGCCAACGAGGTGCGCCGTTTTCTCGGGCTTGCGGACAATGGCACGGCGGACGAGGCCCTGCTCCGCACCCTCGTTCGCGATTATCAGCATTACGCCCTCGAGGCGGCCGTCTAAAAACGGATTCGGCGACCGAGATCCGTTTCGAACGGCATCTAAAATGAACCCATCCCACTGTTTATGATAGAACAAACCCTCTTTATGGCCGGCCTCGTGGCCGTGATCCTCATTTCCGTCATGCTAGCCAATCGGCTTCGCATAGCCTATCCCATCCTCCTCGTGTTGGCCGGTCTGGCCCTCTGCTTTGTGCCCGGCATGCCGGCAATCCAAATCGATCCGGAGCTGATCCTCATTATTTTCCTTCCCCCGCTACTCTACGAAGAGGCCTTTGGGGCTTCGTGGAAGGAGCTTTGGCGGCTGCGCCGCATCATCAGCAGCTTTGCCTTCCCCGTCGTCTTCGTCACCGCTCTGGTCGTCGCCCTGGTGGCGAACGCCATCCTACCCGGGTTTTCCATCGCGCTGGGCTTCGTTTTGGGCGGCATCGTCTCGCCGACTGACACCGTGAGCACATCGTCCATTGTGAAATTTGTCCGTGTGCCGCGCGACATCACTACGGTACTTAACAACGAGAGTCTATTCAACGACGCCTCGTCGCTCATTATCTTCCGCTTTGCCCTTATCGCCGTCGGGACGGGTCAGTTTATCCTCTGGCAGGCTACGCTCGGTTTCCTCTGGATGGTCGTCGGCGGCGTCTGTTTAGGTATTGCCATGGGCTACGTCGTGATGCGCATCCACCGCTTCTTACCGACAGACAACAAGATCGACACCCTGCTGACCATCATCACGCCCTACGTGATCTATATCTTAGCCGAAGCCGCGCAGAGCTCCGGTGTGCTGGCCGTCGTGAGCGCCGGCATCTTTCTCTCTCCGCGGCGCTACGATTTTCTCAGCACCAGCTCGCGCGTCATGGCCATCAATGTCTGGGAAAGCCTTGTGTTTCTCATCAACGGCTTCGCCTTTCTGATCATCGGGCTCGGCATGCCGCAGATCATGGCTGGCCTGCGAAACGAGAGCATCGAGCTGGGGCAAGCTATCGGCTACGGCCTTCTTTTCTCTGCGCTGCTCATCGCAGTCCGTATCGGGGCTTGCGGCGTAGCCTGGCTGATGACACGCTTCATGAGCCGCTTCATCAAGGTGGCCGACGCACGGCCCGACCCGCGGGGCAACCTGCTTCTCGGCTGGGCCGGTATGCGCGGAGCCGTCTCGCTCGCCGCGGCGCTATCGATACCCTTGTTGATGGCCGACGGGCAGCCTTTTCCGCATCGCGACTTGATACTCTTCATCACCTTCGTCGTGATTTTAGTCACGCTCATTCTTCAGGGCCTTACCATGCCTGCGCTCATTCGGTGGCTGAAGTTGCCAGAGCAATCGAGCCGAGAAATGCCCACTCACGAGGCGCACGCCATCATGCAAGCCGCGCTGCGCGAGGCCGCGCTCGAATACCTCCGCGAGCAGCCCGAGACGACGGACGACCTGAAGTCGAGCGATGAATATGTCCAAGCCTTGGCCGACCGCTGGCAGCGCATCATGCCCTGCGGCGAGCGTCATCGCGAACTCATCCTCGGGATACTCGAGCGGCAGCGTCGCCGTATCCTGCAAGAGAATCGCGCGCATCAGAACCTTGATGAAGCGATCGTGCGCCACTACCTGATGCGTATCGACATGGAAGAGGAGCGGCTACGACTGCCGCACTGAGCGCCGAGGCTGGAAACGCATTCCGATAAACATCACCCCCCATAACCCAACAAGTAATTCTTAGATTTTAGTTTTTAGCTTATGAAGACCCTGATTTTATTGACGCACGAGAACTACAGCGCGTCAAAAGCCAACCGAGCGCTGCTCGAATCCCTGCCCGAAGGGGCACCCGTTGTCATTCGCAATCTCTACGAAATGTACCCCGACGGACGCATCGATGTTGCCGCTGAGCAAAGCCTCGCTGAGCAATTCGACCGGATTATCTTTCAGTACCCCATGTATTGGTACGACGTCCCGGCCTTCTTCAAAAAGTGGCTCGACGAGGTTGTCGCCTTTGGCTGGGCTTTCGGGACCCGCGAGGCGCTCCGAGGCAAATCCATCGGCCTCGTGATCACCACCGGAAGTCCCCGCGAGACCTTCACCCGCGAGCAAGCAGGATTCACCATCGAGGAGTCCGCCCTGCCCGTCATCGCAACTATCCGCTACGTACAAGCCCAATACATCGGCCTCGTCGCCCTCTGCAATGGCGACAATCTCGACCCCGCCGAGGTGGCCGAGTCGCGCGCTGCCTACCAGCGCCTGGTGCTAGGCCAGTGAGTCGCACATATTATCCGACCCTTGTATCATCTCAAAAATGGAGACATCCTATGGAAGCGATTGCACAAACACGGAAAAAACGGACTGTGTTCCACCTTAGCATGAGGCCTTCTTGATCGCCTGAAGGAAAAGGCCGTGAAGGAGCAGCAAAGTGTGGACGATTTGGTGGAGGGACTTTTGCTCGATGCCATTTACCATGAGCCGAACGAAGCCACCATTGAGGCCATAGAGGAAGCGCGGGCCGGTCGCTATGCCGGCACATTGGACGCAAGCAATTTTGAGGCATTTATGAAGTCCGTCGAGGCGATTGAATGATGAAAAGCCCGCGTTACACATTTACATCCTTCGCTTAGGTACTCACTCCGAGTTATTCAACTCCTAACATCAATGGCCGGTATCTTCCTTAGGACGGATGCCGGCCATTGCTATATATATAATGTACGCGCACGCGCGGTTCCTTATTATATGTGAGGGTAGGAGGGAAGACGTGGCGAGGATTGCACTCCAGATGGGCGCCGCGATCCCGCAGAGGCCACGAAAAGCACTTCCACTGGTCTGTTGAAAAATAATTCCGATCCCCTACCCTATTTACTTTTCTAAATGTTTGTACATTCGCCCCCGTTCCTACAGCGGTAGGGCGCTTGAATGCTTTTTGAGGTCAGAGAGGCGTTGAGTCGCACGTGTGGAGCGCCATCCTCGGCAAGTTTTGAAATCCATCAAACGATGCAGCACGAAACCCGCCGGGTTTTGGGCTTTGCCACTCGACATGGAGCGAAACCCGCCGGGTTTTGGGCTCTGCCACTCGACATGGAGCGAAACCCGCCGGGTTTTGGGCTTTGCCACAAGTTTGAATGAAACCCGGCGGGTTTTACTCGGATCTGTGGCAAACGCAGACCGTTCGCCGATCGGTCGTGGGGCGCAGCACACGTTCCGGATCCGAAAAGTGACGCGTATTTCTTACATCTATCTGATCTATGCTTATTTTTGATCGTTTTTATACCCATTCAAATTAATGACACAATGGACGAAATCATTGAAATTGATCCCATAGGGATGAAAAAGCTCGACAACGGGCAACACGTACATTTTCACAGCAGGGCTTACGATTTAGTCAACGAATACGAGCCTGCAAAAATCGGTCTCCCGGAGCCGCTCAAAACAGAGTGGAAAGGCAACATCGATACCGAAGAAGACATCGGTAAGGAGGTGGTCGCAGAGACGCTAACCAAAACGATGAACAAAAAGAACGAGGAGCGTGATCGCATTCTTACTTACATCTTCCGGCTGATTCGTGCTTGCGTCTTCTCACCGGAAGAGGCCGAGGAGAAGGCTGCGTCGGAGTTGGCGCTGGTAATCAACAGCTACGGACGGGTGCAGCGCGAGTCGTTCGACCGCCAATCGTCGCATATCGATGGCCTGCTGGTCGACCTGAAGAAAACCGAGAACGCTGCGCACGTGACCACGTTGCGCCTCACGTCTGCCCTCGCGAAATTGGAGGCGGCCAACGGGGAATGCAAAAAGCTCTATCTGCAGAGTGTCAAGAACCCGCACCGAAGCAATTTGCCGACGGCGGCTGAAGTGCGACCGAAGACGGATGCCATTTATAACCGCGTGGTCTTCATGCTCAAAGCGGCCTATGTCTCCGGCGTCGCGTCGGTCGATAAAGCGGCGCTCAAGCAGCTCGCCGAGCACCTGAACAGCCTCGTCGACCGGACCGATAAGGCTTACCACCAGAGTCTGGCTCAGAAAAAATCGGCGGCAGACAAAAAGAAGAAGAAACCGGACACCCCGCCCCAACCGAAAGAGCCGAAGCCCAAGAAACCGAAGGAGGGCGACAAGCCGGATATCCATCTCCCCGAGCCGGAGGCGCCGAAGAAGCCCGAAGGTGGCGGCGAAGGCAAGAAACCGGACACGGGCAGTGGCGGCGGCGGTGGCACGTCGGGTGGCGGAAGCAGTCCGGAGATCACTTTGCCAGAAGAGTAAAAAAACGGAAGGTGAACCCCTAAAAAGGCCCGGTACCCGGCGGGTTTTCCCCCTGGTATCGGGCACTAATTTTTAGATTGATTGAGATCATCATGGGAACGACAGGGAAAGTAGAAATTGCCCTTCATCTGGATAAAGGTCTGATCGACCAACTGGAAAAAGAGGCGAAGAGGGAGAACAAAAGCCTGAACGGCTATGTAGAAAAGATGCTTCGGAAGCTAATCCGTCGTCAGCCTAATCCCGAGACGATGGAAGCCATTCGTGAAGCCCGCGAGAACGACAATTTGGAGGTGCTCGATGTCGATCATTTCAAAGAATTCGTCGCCTCGCTGTAGATCTTAAAGTGTCGGCAGTTCCCATTTCATTTCTTACCGAATGACGCACCCACGCAGCGAAATCATTGACCATCCCTCATCAATCATCCCACGCCATGACTATCCAACTTTTTAACGCAGGACTTTTTTATGCCGACGGGGGTGCCATGTTCGGCGCCGTGCCACGTACGGCTTGGGGACGACGTTACGAGGCAGATCACCTGAACCGTTGCGTGCTGGCCATGCAGATCGGTCTGGTCCGTGTCGAGGATCGCATCCTGCTGATTGACACAGGCGTCGGCACGAAACATCTGGAACGGCTCAGCCGATCGTATTACGCTTTTCATCAATTGATGGACCCCGCCGTTACGCTGACTCGCCTCGG
>ERZ773014.2490-NODE-2490-length-10598-cov-24.098833_pt1 | contig 10598 bp, 8 predicted proteins | sample MGYA00580841_ERZ773014 | MGnify/ENA primary metagenome ERZ773014 (study PRJEB29015, sample SAMEA2737989) | human oral metagenome | biome: human oral; feature: human-associated habitat; material: dental | place: China | collected 2067 ...
TATATATGAACTGGCATAGTCTCGCCAGTACCATCAAGAATCTGGAGTATAGCAACAAACATACGTCCAGCTTAAATAACCCTGACGAGGTCAGTCGGCGGATTGAGGCTCTGGAGTTAGTACAGCACTTACATCTGACCGGGGCGAATCTGATATAATAACTCATATGACGAAATTATTCTTGCTCCATCATCATCACTCCCATAATTAAGCAGGAGTTTATTGTTACTATTTTACCTCCTGCGGGAGGCTTTTAAAATTGCTGAAGTTTAAGAGAAGGGGAGAATGTATGATACCAGATAAATTAAAACCGGGTGACGAGGTGAGGGTAATTGCACCGGCACGCTCAGCAAGTGATATTGACGAAGAAGTTCTACGACGAGCTAAAGGTGTGCTGGAATCGCTTGGGTTAAAAATTACGTTTAGTAAAAATGCTTTTTCTCGGGGTCAACGGGGTTGCCCGACAGATGACGAAAAAGTTGAAGATCTGCACAAAGCGTTTATTGACGGTAATGTGAAGTGCGTTCTGGCTGCCATCGGCGGATTTAATTCAAATCAGTTGCTTGATAAGATTAACTGGCAAATTATTAAGAATAACCCAAAGATCTTTGGCGGGTTCTCTGATATTACTATCTTAAATCATGCGATTCTGGCAAAAACCGGGTTAATAACTTATGCAACGCCAAATTTCTATTGTTTTGGTTTGCCGCTGGAGTCTGACTATTCATTGAAATATTTCCAGCGGTGCTTACTGATAGACAATCCTGATTCTTATGAAGTTCAGCCAACAAAACGTTGGTATGACTTTTCGTGGAATAACGACGAAAGTTTGCCACAACGAATATGGAAAAATAGTGGACCACGTATTGTACAAGGTGGGTCGGCTATAGGAACAATGATTGGCGGTAATCTCTGTAGCCTGAACTTACTGAACGGTACAGAGTATTTCCCGAAAATTAAAGGTAATATCATCTTATGCATAGAAGATGATAGTTATGACTCGATCCCAGAAACATTTGAACGAAATGTTCAATCTCTGATGCAGCAGCCGTATTTTCGCCAAGTCAGAGCAATCTTGATCGGTCGTTTCCAGGGTAAGTCTCAAACGACGGAAGATGTGGTCGGTGATATTATTCTTTCTAAGAACATTAGCCCAAACATTCCGGTAATTGCCGGTCTTGATTTTGGTCATACCGATCCAAAGTTCACTTATCCGATCGGTGGCTACTGTCACATCGTGGCAGAAGATGATAGTACTAGAATTGTCATTTATTGTGATGATAAAAGTGTATTAGATAAGTAAGTCGGTCGCATACTAGGTATCTACGGCTTCTTGTTATGATTCAGGGATAATACTAATAATATAATCCAGTGAAGATAATATTATATCCTGCTCACTTACTCATTGTGAACCTTGTTCGTGGTACTGTTCAATTGCTCTGTTGATGTCGTCGTATCTGAAGCCGGCTCTGGCCAGATAAGCTTTGAGCTTGTTGATATCATCATAGTGATGATACTTCTTAGCGACCAGATTAGCCAAGGCATCATCATCAGCCATGCTAGCTTCCTCGTCTAAGACTTGCTGAATAATCCGGTGACTGATACCTTTATTGACTAGATCTCGCTCGATTCGGCGGCGGGAATATTTCTGAGCAGACTGACGAGACCGAACAAAAGCTTGAGCGAAAACCGGATCATTCAGATAGCCTCTATCATACAGACGGGCAATGACCCGCTCGGTATTATCCTTACTCCACTGCTTGCGTCCGGCATAATCTCGGATCTCCCGCTCGGAGCGGAGCCGTCGGCTGATCAGATAGACCGCTCTGATGTAATTCTTACCAAAGTTCGACTCAGTCTGAAGCTCAGCCAGCTTAGTCTCGTCGATTTCCTGTCCACTATGGAGGCTATGCTGGACCAGCTGAAACTCGTCCAGGCTAAAGCTGTAATGACCGTCGACGAAGATATTATAGCGACCGGCAGTTCCGGCGGCTGGGGCGACCTTGGTGATGTGCATAGGCTAGGTAAGCTCAGAGATTCTCTTTGTCGGCGACTGATTGGCGAACTTTGCCGTCAATCTCGGCTAATTTATCGGGGTTGTCTCTAAGATATTTTTTAGCTGCCTCACGACCTTGCCCAATCGTCTCGTCATTATATTTATAAAAAGCACCCGACTTCTGAACGATATCGTGCATGACTGCCAAGTCTAAAACATCACCGGTGGTAGAAATGCCTTCGTTATACATGATGTCAAACTCTGCCTGGCGAAATGGCGGGGCAATCTTATTTTTGACAATCTTGACCCTGACTCGGTTGCCGATCACGTCGTCGCCCTGCTTGATCTGGCCGATCCGACGGATATCGAGGCGTTGTGAGGCGTAGAACTTGAGGGCGTTACCGCCGGTGGTTGTCTCGGGATTGCCAAACATGACGCCGATCTTCATCCGAATCTGGTTGATGAAGATGACCGTTGCCTTACTCTTATTGATGATGCCGGTTAACTTGCGGAGAGCTTGTGACATTAATCGAGCTTGGAGTCCGGGCAGGCTATCACCCATATCACCGTCAATTTCCGCCTGAGGTACTAGAGCGGCGACGCTATCCAGCACTATCACATCGACGGCGTTAGAACGAACCAAAGTCTCGACTATCTCCAGAGCTTGTTCGCCATTGTCGGGTTGGCTGACCAGTAGGTCGTTAATATTGACACCCAGGCGACCGGCGTATTGTGGGTCAAGAGCATGCTCAGCGTCGATGAAAGCGGCGGTACCACCGGCTTTCTGAATCTCAGCTACGGCATGCAGGGCTAGGGTAGTTTTGCCGGACGACTCAGGACCATATATCTCGATAATGCGCCCTCTGGGGTAGCCACCACCTAGTGCTAAGTCTAGCGACAGAGTGCCTGATGGTGAGGTCTCGACATTGATCTTATAGGCATCACCCAGCTTCATGATTGAGCCATCGCCGAATTGCTTGCTAATCTGACTAACGGCTAGATCCAGTGCTTCCTTCCTACCGCTATCGTCGGCTGATTTCTTTGCCATCGTCTTACTTTCCTTCTTCGCCATCTATCCTCCTCCAGTAATTAACTAAATTATAGCATGACCTCGTGGTAAAATATGACCATGTATCTGGCACTAAAGACTGACCAAGCCGAAGTGGAGTTATATCTACTGACTAGTGATGGTGAAATAGCGAAACAAAAGATCTGGCTGGCTGATCGGGAGCTGGCCCGGGATCTGCCGGGTGAGATAGACGCTTTGCTCGGTGGTAAATACGAGGAATTAAAAGGAATAATTGTCTTTAAGGGGCCGGGATCTTTTACCGGACTACGGATCGGAGCTGCTGTAGCTAATGCCATCGCCTATGCTCAGCAAATTAACATAGTAGGTACTACCGGGGATGAATGGCGAGCTGGTGGGGTTAGACGCTTACGAGCAGGTGATAACGATAAAATCGTCCTACCGACTTATGGGGCGAGGCCGCACATCACTTCAGCAAAGAAATAAATAGCGATCAGCCTACCTTAGCTAAAATATTCGTTGACTAATTTGATTTAAGCAGCTAAAGAGCCCGGTCTGCCGGACCATGTATGCTACAATTGACGTAGGTAGACTTTTTACCGCATGAACTAAGTGATTAAATCTGATATACATTTCTAGCCTTGGCTAGAACCGGAAAGGAAGCAATATGATATATGTACTGATCGCCCTAGTGGCGTTTGCTATTGGTGGCGGAGTAGCTCTAGCTGTCGCTAAGTCTCGTAACGCTAAGGCGGAGACGACTGTTGACCAGATGATTGCCGATGCTAAGAACAAGGCTAGTGAAATCATCCTCAATGCCAGTCGTTCAGCCAAGAAAGAAGCTGACGATATTCGTCGTGAAGTGAAGAAGGCTGAAGATAAGGTGGCAGAGCGAGAGCACTCATTGATCAATAAGATCAGTGAGCTGGACACCAGGTCAGAGAAGCTACGCCAGAGTGAGCAGGAGATAGAGGATTTGAAGGGTGAGATCATCCAAATCAAAGAACAGGCTCATTCCAAGCTGGAGAAGATCGCCGGGCTGACCAAGAAACAAGCGGCCGAGAAACTGATGAAAGCGACTGAGAAAGAGACTAAAGGTGACCTGGTTGAGCTGGTCGATAAGCTACAGCGAGATGCTGAGAGCGATGCCGAACAGCGGGCTGAGATGATCATCGTGACGGCGATGGAGCGCCTCGCCTCTGATGTAACAGCAGAGCGGACTATTACGGCGATTGAGCTGCCTGACGATGAGATGAAAGGGCGTATCATCGGTAAAGAGGGGCGCAATATTCAGGCCCTACAACGAGCTACCGGGGTGGATATCTTGGTCGACGATACACCGGGCATGGTGGTGCTCAGCTCGTTTGACCCGGTGCGACGCCAGATTGCTCGCCTGTCACTAGAGATGCTGATGAAAGACGGCCGGATTCACCCGGCTCGGATTGAGGAGGTGGTAGCCAAGGCGGAGCGCCAGATCGATAAAGAAGTTCAAAGAGCCGGCGAGGACGCTGCTCGGGAAGCCGGTGTAGTTGGCATCCCGACAGAGATGGTGCACTTACTGGGCGAGCTGAAGTTTCGTACCAGCTATGGGCAGAATGTTCTCAAGCATTCTATTGAGATGGCTCAGTTGGCCGGGATGATCGCCGAGGAGATCGGCGCCGATGTGCGCATCAGTAAGACGGCTGCTTTGCTCCATGATGTAGGCAAGGCGGTAACCCACCGGATAGAGGGTAAGCACCACCATATCGGGGCAGCACTGGCTCGTAAATACGGTATGGACGAGCGGATCGCTCATGCTATAGAGGCACACCATGACGATATCGAGGCGACCACGCCGGAGGCAATCATCGTTCGGGTCTGTGATGCTATGTCAGGTGCCAGGCCGGGGGCTCGTAATGTCAGCTCAGAGAACTTTGCCGAGCGGATGAAAGATCTGGAGAATATCGCTACATCATTTGATGGTATCGATAAAGCCTATGCTATTTCAGCCGGGCGGGAGATCAGGGTGATGGTCAGCCCCGAGAAGATTGATGATCTATCATCAGTCAAACTGGCTCGAGATATTGCCAACAAGATCGAATCAACTATGCAGTATCCGGGTACGATCAAGGTCAATGTTATCCGAGAGACCAGGGCGATCGAGTACGCTAAATAGCGTAGTATTATTCCTATTACACATTACTGCAAAAATGCATTTTTGTGTAATGAGTGCTATAATGGAGCAAAGGATGAGCCATGGTAAGAATTGGGCGTAAATATCTTGACGATATTATCCGTACGATAGGTACAGAGGATATCAAGGTTATTACCGGGGTGAGGCGGAGTGGTAAATCATTTCTTCTAGATGACTTCAAAAAGTACGTGATAGAAAATGTCAAAGAAGCTAATATCATCAGCTTTGACCTTTCTTCTCTGAAATACGAAGAATTGCGTGAGTATCACGCTCTGAATGATTATGTAGAGAAACACTATGTCAATAATAAGAGAAACTTTCTTTTTATCGACGAAGTACAGATGTGTAAGGACTTTGAACTGGCGCTAAATAGCCTTCATGCTTCCCGTAAATATGATATCTATATCACGGGCTCTAACGCCTTTCTCGCCGGGAGTGACATGGCGACGCTCTTTGTGGGGCGAACGTACACTATCGAGGTTTATCCATTTTCTTTCGCCGAGTTTATGAGGTACTTTAATTATCAAGACAGATATGAAGCCTTTGACAAATATGTTCGGGAAGGAGGGATGTCGGGCTCTTATGAGTATCGGACTCTTGAAGATAAATACGGCTATCTACGTGAGACTTACGATACGCTGATCGTGCGTGATATTGAAGAAAAACACGGAGTGAAGAATGTCGCAGTCATGGATAGGCTGTCTGACTTCCTGATGGATAACGCTTCTAAGCCAACCTCTACTCGCAATATCACCAACACTCTGATCTCTAATAAGATTGAGGCATCGAATAAGACGATTGCTGAGTATGTGAAGTACCTTTGCGAGGCTTATGCTTTCTATAAGGTGCGACGTTATGATATCAAGGGTAAACGATATCTTACCTCTACCGATAAATACTATCTTTCAGACCACACTTTTCGCTATGCGAAACTGGGGACAAGAGTAGCTAACTTCGGTGATACATATGAGAATATCGTAGCTATCGAGTTGATGCGTAGGGGCTATGAAGTATATGTCGGAGCGATGCGAAATAGTGAGATTGATTTTGTGGCAATTAAGGACGGCGAAAAGCTGTATATCCAAGTCTCTTACTTGATTATTGAGCGGGAAACTATGGAGCGTGAGGTTGCTCCTCTTATCAATATCCCCGGCGGCTATCAGAAGTTGCTTATTGCCGGTACGAGGCAGTCGGAAATGCAGTATGAGGGTATCCGTATTGTCGATATCGCCGACTGGCTACTGGAGGGATAGCTAGGCTGTGGGATACTGGAGTACTATACAGGACAGAAAATTCCTATTTATTAATTGTTGCCTGGTAGCTTATCGGAGTATAATGACGACGTGAAAGTTATGTTAATAGGACTTGGTCCTCACGCAAAACGGATATATCTACGTTTTCTACTAAAACACAACATAAAGTTAGCTCTAATAGTTGACCTGGTGTCACAGAGCAACAAAGTTCGTGATTATCTTTGTTGTTGCGGTCTAGGTTCAACCCGGTGCATTTTTGTGGATGATACTGAAAAGGACAACTTAGAACTATCGTCAAAAACAAAGACAATGTTGTCAAAGTTTATCCATGGATCTGGTATAACTCATGCAGTGATATCTACAGAACCGAAAGCTCATCTTGCATATGCAATGTTTTTACTTGATGAAGGAATAAATATTTTAATGGATAAGCCAATTACGGCTCCGATAGACGTTATAAACAATCCTATGCAGACTGAGAAAATAATAGATGAGTACAACATGTTATGTGAAAAATATAAGACACAAAAGATACGTCATAACAAACTGATATTTAGCATTCAATGTCAACGCCGTTTCCACAAGGGGTATATTTATGTTAAATCATTGTTGTCTAAAATAGTTAGCAGATACAATATCCCGATTAATTATATAGATATATTCCATAGTGATGGTATGTGGAATATGCCGGACGAGCTTACATACCGTGAAAATCATCCGTATAAGTATGGTTATGGCAAACTGTTTCATAGCGGGTATCACTTTATTGATTTACTAACATGGATTCTGGAGACTAATACAGCTACGTTAAATAACAATAAAATAATAAATCAATGTAGTGTTTATTCTGAGAGCTATAGACCGTCAGATTTTATAAAAAATATTGACCAAGAGAATTACAGGCAGTTATTTAAGACAGATAAGTATCTGGACGTCCTTAAGTGTAACGACCAGTACAGACCTTATGGAGAGTTGGATATACATAGCATTATTAATTTGTATAACAACAAAAACGTCATAACTACCTGCACGTTAAATTTAATGCAATCTGGGATAAGCAGACGGTCGTGGACGGAGCTGCCCGAGGATACATACAAGTCTAATGGAAGGATACGTCATGAACGCTTAAACGTTAATGTTGGTCCCATATTTAATATCCAGGTGCACAGTTACCAAGCATATGAGACTAAAGAGAGAGAAAATCATGGTGGTCACGATATTGGAGATATTGAGCATTTTGATATCTATATATTTCGCAACTCGGAACTAATCGGCGGTAAGCCATTTGAAAAAGTGTCGATTTCAGATCTGTATGGCAAGCAAGACAACTGCTTTATTGGTTATAACGAGAAGGCGAGGGAGAAATGCTTTATTGATTTTATCAAGAACATTTCGAACGACTCTGACCTTCTACTGCATAGGCAAAGTATCTTAATTACGAAGCTGATTTATGAATCTATTGTACACGAAGGCAAAAAACTTAATGTAGATTTTGATATAAGAGAACAAAGTTCTATGAAAGAGATTGTCAAGATAACTGATCAAGACTTCGGCATAGTACCTGCAGTGTCTACCAATGAGCCTACTATACGACTTGGCGCAAGAGGGATAGTCCTCAACGACAAAGGTGAAATAGCTCTTATTTACAAGGCGGCTAAAAATGAGTACAAGTTACCCGGTGGTGGTGTAGAAGATGGTGAAGATGCTCAGCAGGCATTTAGGCGAGAATGTGAGGAAGAGCTGGGTTGTATCGTGAATGTAATAAGGGAACTGGGCGTGGCAAATGAGTACAAGTCGCAAGAGAACTTCCGACAGTCCTCGTTTGTTTACGAAGCGAGAAAGACGGTTACCTTAGAGTCTGATCATCTGACAGATAAAGAAAAGGCAGAAGAGACCAAATGCCTTTGGCTACCGAAGCTTCAAGCGCTAGATAAAATGAAACGATCATTCAGAAGCCTTAAAGCTTCACAATACGATTCTGTCTACAGGACGAAGTTTATGGCTTTGAGAGATATCAGGATACTGGAGTACTATATTAACAAGTAGTTAGAGTAAGAAAGGAAGTTTACTATGGTGCTAAGAACAAACAGGTTAATCTTGCGTAACTGGAAAGAAAGTGATGCGGATGATCTGTATAAATATGCTAGTGACCCTGATATAGGACCGAGTTGTGGATGGCCACCACATCGGGATATCGCAGAGAGCCTTAACATTATCAAGAATGTGCTAATTGGGGAGGAGTCGTATGCGGTCTGCCTACAGGAAGACGACAAAGTCATTGGGGATATTAAACTGAAGCTAAAGCATAGCGATATAGTCAAGAGAGATGATGAATGCGAAGTCGGTTGTTGGATCGGCAAGCCTTTTTGGGGTCAAGGCTTAATGTCAGAAGCCTTAGAGGAAGTAATGCGACATGCTTTCGAAGATATTGGTATGAATAAGATATGGGCTTGTTACTACGAAGGTAACGATAGATCAAAACGCCTTCAGGAGAAAGCCGGATTCAAGTACCAGTGGAGTAATAAAGAAGCTGATGTTCCGCTGATGCATGAGAAGCGAACTGAGTGCGTGAACGCCATCACTAAAGAGGAGTGGCTTGCCAAGCGGAGTTCTACAGCCTAGAGCGTAGTGGGTTGGTATGAAAAATAATGCTTGCTAATCTAGCTAGGCGGAATTGCTGTTGAGCTGGATGAAGTACCGATAAAAGGTTGATGATCAATACAGGCCAAGAAGTAGATCCAGCCATCGGGGCTGATGTATCTAGTGTCGTCGGCTATCATTTGATTGGTTGTACCGGCGCCGTCTAGGCGAAACCAGCCGGTGCTGTCTCGTCCATCAGTCAATCTCATGATGATGTCGTCAGCGGTGTACGGTTCGGCTATTCCGCCGTCGAATAACACAGCCTCGGTGGGATGCTTAGAGCCGTTATTAATCCTAAGCAGGGCGAAATTAAGTCGATCATAAGAAAACGAGTTGAGTTTGACGACGTTAATCGTGCCGGGGAGATACTTCTTGATGACGTCTAGGTATTCCACTCTATAATTATATGGCTAGCACCCTGCATTTGCCATATTACAGATATCTGATATACTACTTAACGTATTTGTCCGGCACCGTAGCTCAGCTGGTCAGAGCGTGGGACTCATAAGCCCGAGGTCACTGGTTCGAGCCCAGTCGGTGCTACCAAGTGGACTATACAATTGATCGCGGGGTGGAGCAGTCTGGTCAGCTCGCTTGGCTCATAACCAAGAGGTCGTTGGTTCAAATCCAACCCCCGCCACCAAGGAATAATTTAGCCCTCCTAGCGGAGGGCTTTTATTTTATCTTACCTATCGTCTGTGATATCAATCTACCAGCTCGACGGTGGCGAGCCGAGCTAACTTCTTCTGAATAAAGCTGGTTAGCTCGGCGCTACTGCGTTGTCGATTCCAGCTATAGCTCCCTGTTTGGTTGGGAGTGCTTGGTTGATTTATTTTCTTCATCGGATGTCCTTTTATTAGATTGTTTATTTGTTGCAACTGCCAAGATAATAACAAATATAAGCTATATTGTCAAGTACTATGTACTAACTCACTACATTCTGGACTGCAGAGTTCCGCTGGGTGTATTGTAGCAGAAACTCAGCCGGCGTCATGAACCTAAGGCTCATGTGAGGACGTTCATTGTTGTAGAAGTCCAGATAGGACTCAATGGTTCGGTTAGCTTCTTGTTTATCTTCCACCAGATTGACCAGGAAGTCTTCATCCCGAAAGATAGCCTCTTGGATGGTACGGTTGAATCTTTCTACCTTGCCGTTATAGATAGGCTTCTTGACGTAGTTGAAGCAGTGCTTGATCTTTAATCTCTCACTGGCTTGATGAAACTTAGCCGCATACTCACTGCCATTATCCGTCTGGATAGCTTTAACCTTAAAGCCCAATCTGACGTCTAACTCCCTTAAGAAGTTAGCTGTAGATAAGCTGCTCTTATTGGCAAGTACGGCACTGGTAGCTTTGCCACTAACATAGTCAATGGCGTTAATGACGTAATAGTGATGACCGAGGTGGTAACCCTCAATACCGTCAATCTGAACCAAGTCGCCCGGCTGCTTGATCTTGTAGGGTAAGGCATTGCGTCTGAGCTTAGCCACCTTGCGACGATGAATCTCAT
>ERZ773014.2491-NODE-2491-length-10594-cov-12.156751_pt1 | contig 10594 bp, 10 predicted proteins | sample MGYA00580841_ERZ773014 | MGnify/ENA primary metagenome ERZ773014 (study PRJEB29015, sample SAMEA2737989) | human oral metagenome | biome: human oral; feature: human-associated habitat; material: dental | place: China | collected 2067 ...
TCGTAAAACTCGTATCGTGGTACGACAACGAATGGGGATATTCGAACAAAGTAGTCGAAATGATTAAGGTGATTTCGAAGTAAACGAGGTAATATGTGCCTTTACATAAGAAGTGGGCTATCCGATATATTTCGGGTAGCCTATTTTGTAATATCGTAAGTTTTTTATCTGTCTTAAAGTCACTGCAGTGTGTAGTGACGAAGTCTCCGACGGTTATCGGGAATCAAAATTTATCATTAACTTTGCAGCCAATTGTTCGTATGTAGTAAATAATCGTTATGTTTATGCAAAAGATTACTTTGTTGCTCGTAATGCTCTCACTGAGTCTCGCAGTTCGTACTCAAGAACTCAAATGCACTGTTACCGTAAGGCATCAGCAGGTGCAGGGAACGAATACAAACGTATTTGAGGCTCTGAAAAAATCGTCGGAAGACCTCCTCAATACTACTCGCTGGACTAACCTTACCTATAAACCCGAAGAGCGTATCGAATGCTCGATGAGTATCGTGGTAAAGAGCTACGAAAACGGCATAATGGACTGCGAACTTCTGGTGCAGGCGCGTCGTCCCGTGTGGGGAAGCAATTACAATACTACCATTCTCAATTTCCGCGACCCAAGCGTCAAATTCGCTTATCAAGATTTCGACGCACTTATCGTCAATCAGTCGTTCGATAAGAATCTGGTGGCAATACTCGCATATTACTCTTATGTAATAATCGGTTATAGCCTCGATTCGTTTCAGAAGCTCGGAGGCAACGACGCTTTTTCGCAAGCCGAAAATATTGTCAATATCTCGCAGAGTCGTTCGGAACCCGAGAGTGCGGGTTGGAGGGCATTCGATAAGAATGGTAAGCGTTATGAGCTGATAAACAACCTGCTCGATGAGCGTTTCGGTAAGTTTCGCCAATATTTTTACGATTATCACCGACTCGGACTCGATATGATGTCGTCTAACGTCGACAACGGGCGTGCCAAGATAGCCGAGGGGCTTACGACGCTCGAAGAGATCAACCGCCTGCAGCCGCAAGCCCAAGCCATCATTTCGTTTATCGATGCCAAAAAGGAGGAGATTGTAAGCCTTTTCGCCAAACACGGCACAGACGAAGAGCGAAACCGAGTATACAACATTATGACTACCGTAAATCCGTCGGCGTCTACCGTCTACGAAAAAATTAAAGAGAAATAAACATTCAATCGTATGCTTCGCAATCTTACTATCGACAATTACGCTCTCATCGACCGCCTCGATATCGATTTCGACGACGGTCTGTCGGTCATTACAGGAGAGACGGGTGCGGGTAAATCGATTATTCTGGGAGCTCTTTCGCTTGTCTTGGGTAGCCGTGCCGATTCGAAGGTAGCCCTCGATGCTTCGAGTAAGTGTGTCGTAGAGGCAACGTTCGATGTAGAGCCTTACAGACTCGAAGCACTGTTCGACGAACTCGATGTCGACTATTCTGCGTCGACAATCGTACGCCGCGAGATATTGCCCAATGGCAAATCGCGTGCCTTTGTAAACGATACCCCCGTCGGTCTGCAACAATTGCGCACCCTTACATCGCGGCTTATCGATATCCACTCGCAGCACGAAAACCTTATGCTTTCGAACTCCGATTTCCAGCTCGATATAGTCGATACTTTAGCCGATACTGCCGACGATTTGCACCAATATACCGACCTTTTCAATCGATACCGCGATACTCGGCAACAATTGCGTAATCTTCGAGACGAATCGGATAGATTTCTTGCCGAAAAAGACTATATCGAGCATCAGCTCTCCGAACTCGTAGCTGCTAACCTCGTCGATGGCGAACAGCAGTCGCTCGAAGAGGAGCAAAACCTCATAAACCACTCTCAAGAGGTTATCGAAACACTATCTTCCATTATAGCTTCGCTCGACGGCGAAGAGAGTGGGGTGTTGTCGCTCCTCAAATCGGCTTCGACACACATCGGCCGACTCGAAAAGTACATCAATCGAGCCTCTGAGTTTGCCGACCGAATAAATTCCTCGTTCGTAGAGCTAAAAGATATCGCTTCCGAGCTGTCGGCTATCATCGAATCTACAGAGTTTTCCGAAGAACGAAAACATTTCATCGACGACCGTCTGAACCTTATCTACTCTCTGCAACAAAAGCATAGGGTCGCCTCCGTAACCGATCTGCTCGACATTCAAAACGACTTTGCACGTCGTCTCGACCTTATCGAGAATTTCGACGACCGAATATCTTCGCTCCAAAAGCAAATCGACGAACTCGAAAAGCAACTCTCCGCCGCCGCCAAGCATCTATCGGAGCGTCGAAGGGCAGTCGGTAGCCTTATAGAGCAGAAGACCGAGACTATGCTACACGAATTGGGTATGCCTAACGGACGTTTCGAGGTGTCGTTCTCTGCTACAGACGATTTTACATCGAGAGGTAGAGATAAGATAGAGTTTCTTTTCTCTGCAAACAAAAATCGTAGTCCGCAGCCCGTAGCCGAGATAGCATCGGGAGGCGAAATATCGCGTCTGATGCTCGTAATAAAATCTCTGGTGGCAGCCTCACAGGCTCTACCTACAATCATTTTCGACGAAATCGATACGGGTATATCGGGCGAGATAGCTCGCAAGATGGGCGAGATAATGCAAACAATGTCGGCATCTATGCAGGTAGTAGCTATCACACATTTGCCGCAAATAGCCTCCAAAGGAAAGACTCATTACAAAGTATTCAAAGACGAATCGGGCGAAACGACGCAGACACGTATAGCTTGCCTTACGGCAGACGAACGAATAGTAGAAATAGCCGAAATGATTGCGGGTAAAAATCCGTCTCGCTCGGCACTCGACAGTGCCAGAGAGCTACTCGAGTACAGATAGTAAGTAATATAGATGATGTATCAAGCAAAAATAGATAAAGAGATAGTAAAAGACCTGCCGATAGCACAAACAGACTGCCAGATAGAGCTTATCGACTCGCCCGACGAAGTAGACAAAGCCGTAAAATACCTCCTACGCTCCAAAGTAGTAGGTTTCGACACAGAGAGTAAACCATCGTTTACCAAAGGCAAATCAAATAAAATAGCCCTGATGCAAATTTCGACGCAGAAACGCTGTTTTTTGTTTCGCCTCCAGATGATAGGTAAAAATCAACGACTCAAAGAGTTTCTCGAAAACGAAAATATCAAAAAGATAGGAGTAGCCATACACGGCGACCTCCGAAATCTCAGAGTGTGGTCGAAATTCGAACCCAAGAATTTCGTCGACTTGCAGAATATCGTAGGCGATTACGGTATCGAAGAGCTCGGACTGCAAAAGATATACGCTATCGTATTCGGTAAAAAGATTTCGAAGAGCCAGCAGCTATCGAACTGGGAGGCAAAGATACTCAACCGCGCGCAGCAAATATATGCAGCTACCGACGCTTGGGCTTGCCGACAAATATATCTGAAACTAACCAAAAACAAAATAGTAAGAAATGATAAAGATTGAACACGTAAAGACGATATCGTTCGTCGTCGTGGCTTTGGCTACGGTTTTTACAAGCCCTTCCGTGGGGCTTCTGGCAGGTATTGTCTTCGCTATCGTATTTGGCAATCCGCTGCCTAAGATGTCGAAGAAAATATCGAAAAATCTTCTGCAAATATCGGTCGTGGGTCTTGGTTTCGGTATGAATATTCACGAAGCCTTACAATCGGGCAAAGACGGTATGTTGTTTACAATTGTATCCGTATCGTTGGTGATGATATTGGGATGGTTTCTCGGTAAGTGGGTGAAGCTGCCGAAGGCCTCTACGTACCTTATATCTGCCGGCACTGCGATATGTGGCGGAAGCGCCATTGCTGCCGTTGCTCCGATAACTAAATCGAACGATAGCGAGATATCTATCTCCATAGCTACTGTATTCATATTGAATGCTTTGGCACTATTAATATTTCCTCCCATAGGGAAGATACTCGGTCTGAGCGATACGCAGTTTGGTACTTGGGCAGCTATAGCGATACACGACACAAGCTCCGTAGTAGGTGCGGGAGAGATATACAGCTCGTACGCAGGTCATACCAATCTTGCACTGCAGACGGCAACTACCGTGAAACTCACTCGAGCTCTGTGGATAATTCCGCTTACTTTCGTTACTATGTTTATATTCAAAGACAAAAGTTCGAAGATAAAACTACCTTGGTTCATCTTGTTTTTCGTATTGGCTATGCTGGCAAACACCTATCTGTCGATACCTGCCGAGATATCGAAAGCAGTGGTATTCGTTGCCAAAAAGTCGCTTACGGTAACGCTATTTTTTATAGGCTCTTGCTTGTCGATAGATGCGGTGAAGACAGTAGGTATCAAGCCTATAATATTGGGTGTATTGCTTTGGATTTTTATCGGGCTTATGTCGCTTTTTGTAATCATATAGAGTTATAGCCTTCGATACTCGCAGTTTGTTCAATATGTAAGAGTTTAGTACCTTTGCGGAGTCATTTTTTTGTCGACTATAAATGGAAAAAGCCTTATTGGTAGGTATCATCACCCCACAACAACCTGAAAATAAAGCAAAAGAATATTTGCAAGAGCTTGCTTTTCTAAGTGAAACGGCAGGAGCCGTACCATTGCGGCGTTTTCTACAACATCTGCCGTATCCCAATCCGCGTACATTTGTGGGCGAAGGCAAACTCGCTCAGATAAAGCAATATATAGCAGAAAACGAAGATGTAGGTCTGGTTATTTTCGACGACGAACTCTCGCCTCTGCAGCTTCGTAATATCGAAAACGAGCTGAAAGTGAAGGTACTCGACCGTACGAATCTTATCCTCGATATTTTTGCACAGAGAGCACAGACAGCCCACGCCAAGACACAAGTGGAATTGGCTCAGTGTCAATATATGTTGCCTCGCCTTACGCGACTCTGGACTCACCTCGAGCGTCAGCGCGGAGGTATCGGTATGAGAGGACCGGGCGAAACACAGATAGAGACCGACAGACGAATATTGCTATCAAAAATATCGCTTCTGAAGGAGAAACTTCGCAAAATAGACCAACAGAAATCCATACAACGCAAAAATCGCGAAAATATGGTGCGTGTGGCTCTTGTGGGGTACACCAATGCAGGTAAGTCGACCATTATGAATCTGATATCGAAAGCGAATGTTTTTGCCGAAAACAAACTGTTTGCCACGCTCGACACCACTGTGCGTAAAGTCATTGTCGACAATCTGCCGTTTCTGCTATCTGATACTGTCGGCTTTATCCGCAAACTGCCTCATCACCTTATAGAATCGTTCAAGTCGACACTCGACGAACTCGACGAAGCCGATATACTTGTACACGTGTGCGATATCTCGCATCCTAATTTCGAGGAGCAGTATACGGTTGTAAACGAGACTATTAAGTCGATAGTAAAGGATGAAAAGCCTACGTTAGTGCTTTTCAATAAGATAGACAACTACTCTTTTGTCGAAAAAGACGAAGCGGATCTCTCTGAGCGTTCGGCAGAAAATATATCGCTCGACGAACTCGAAAAGACATATATGGCAAGGCTTTCGGGCAATTGTCTATTTATCTCGGCAAAGGAAAAAACAAATATAGACCGTTTTAAACTAATACTTTACAATAAAGTCAAAGAGGTCTATTCGCAGAAATACCCTTATAGCAATTTCATTTTTGACAAATACGACGACCTACAATAATATGCCTTTGTGCCTGTATTACATCGATATACGCAATAGATTTTCGAATCCGTGCCATACGAAGCCGATAAGATTATTTCTCACGATAATCGTATCGTTGCTTACGGCAAATATATCAATAGCTCAGCCGATAAAGCAAGTGCCTGAGCCTACTCCCCTTAGGCAAGAAACAACATTGAGGCTGCCACCACAAAGCAAGAAAAACGCACAAACAAACACATCTACTCCCAACCGTCAGCCTTCTGACCGCCCGACCGATACCCGCAAGAGTACGAGTAAACCTACCAAGAATGTCTCTTATATTAATATCGAAAATGCCGACAGTTGGAGCTACAACCAAGAGTTGAATGCAGATGCTCAAGTACTTGTGGGTAATGTTACATTCTCTCACGATGGAGTATTTCTATACTGCGACAGTGCCTATTTCTACGAGAAGAGCAATTCGTTCGATGCCTACGGGAATGTGCTTATCAGGCAAGGCGATACTCTCTTCGTCTATGCCGACGAGCTATATTATAGCGGTAATACCAAACTTGCCCGACTCCGATACAACGTATTGATGGACAATCTCACGGCTACTCTAAGGACAGATTCGCTCAATTACGACAGAGTAAAAAACGTGGGCTATTACTTCGACGGAGGTGTCATTCAAGATTCGCTCAATGTATTGTCGAGCCAGACAGGGCACTACTATCCGTCGGACAATGTCGCTATCTTTCGCAACAAGGTACAGCTCGTAAACGATAGATTCATAATGAATTCAGACACTTTAAGATACAATACCAAGTCTAAGATAGTACATATAATAGGTCCGACCAATATCGTGTACGAAAAGAAAACTAACATATACTCCGAATATGGCTGGTACAATACCCAAAACGAACAGTCGAAACTGCTTTTGAACTCATATATAGTACACCAAGACGGCAAGCGTTTGGAGGGCGATACTATTTTTTACGATAAAAAAAACGGTAAAGGCGAATGCTTTGGAAATGTTCATCTTATCGATACAAAAAACAAGGTATCGCTAAACGGTAACTATGGCTACTATATAGAAAAGGGGCAACGTGGTGTCGTAACCGATTCGGCCGTTATGGTCGAGTATTCATCACAAGATACGCTGTTTTTGCACGCCGATACGATACGTACGTTTGCCAAAAGAGTCGAAATCGATACCATAGACTCTCTGCGAACGTTCAAAGATAGCGTATACAATGTTTTCGACGGCTTTTACAACGTGCGTTTTTATCGTAGCAATATGCAAGGTGTCTGCGACTCAATGAATTTCGATACCAGAGACTCGATACTTGTACTTATGAATACTCCTATCTTATGGGCAGACTACCGACAGATATCGGGCGATACGATAAAGGTTTTTCAGAAAAACGAGAAGGTAGACCATATCGTAGCCACAGGTAAAGCTTTCGTTACCGATTCAGTAGAAAAAAAGTACTTCAATCAGTTGTCGGGCAAACAGATAGTGGCTTTCGTCCGCAACGATTCGTTGCGGCGTATAGACGTGCTCGGCAATGCACAGAGCATATATTTCGTAGTCGATAGCAAAGACAGTACTCTGATAGGAATGGCTTCTACCGAGAGTTCGTTGATGAATATATATTTGACTAAAAAAAATAGCCTCGACCGCATAGTAGTGAAGCCAAAACCGACTGCAGTAGTAGACCCTATCGACAAAATCGATACAAGTAAGATTTATCTGGCAAACTATTCTTGGCGTATAAAGCTACGCCCTAGTTCGAAGAGAGATATTTTTCGAAAAACCAAAGATTCTATCGTATCTAAAGACAAGAAGCGAGATAAAAAAGGCAAAAAAGACAGCGATGATATAACGCAGGCTACTACGTCGACCACTAAGGTACGCCCTTCGGGTTTCGATAACCCCGATATGGGCGAACCGTCGGTAAAAAAGACCAAGAAAAAGAGCAACAAAAGAAAGAAACGATAAAAATATATTCATTGTCACTATGCCAATAAAAGCAAGCATATACTGTTCGTCGAGCGATACGATAGACGAAAAATATTTCGAAGAAGCAGCCAAGTGCGGTCAGATACTCGCCCGTCACGGTGTGGAGTGCTATACCGGAGGCGGCAACAACGGGCTGATGTATGCCCTCGAAAAAAGTGTGATAGGCAACGGCGGCAGTTGCATAGGCATTATCCCACAGTTTATGATAGACTTCGGTTGGCTCTACGACGGTCTGTCGAAGATAATAGTGGTGGAGACAATGGCAGAACGCAAAGCTATACTACGCCATAATGCCGATATATTCATAGTATTAGCAGGTGGCATCGGTACTCTCGACGAACTATTCGATACTCTGGTAACGATACAGTTCAAAAAATCTGCCAGTCCGATAGTAATAGTCAATACCGGCGGTTTCTACGACGACCTGCTACGAATGCTCGACAAAATATCGTCGGAAAACTTCTTGCCACACAGCCAAAGAAATATCTGGCAGGCGATAGAATCGGTAGAACACCTACCACAGATAATAGAACGGCTAAAAAATGATTCGCCTCATACATAGGCTTGTAAATAATTATGTTGGAAGCACTGCCTAAGAGTATAACTCTCGCTAAAGATCCGTTTATTACTGCCATATATTTATTGGGCTTTCTTTTGTTGACTATCAATTTTATGGTATCCAATATCGGTTTTGCCAAATATATATCGCGTATATTTGCCCTCAAGTACAAAGATACGGGCAACAACGGCTCGCTTCATACTCTTATCACTCTGTTTGTAGGAGTTATCGGTTTTGCAGCTTTTTCAATATTAGTAATCAATACGTCAGACGACAATATTTTTATCTCCGATACCACTGTAAATTACTTGACAATATTAGATATAGCGGCAAGAATGATAGCTGTAATCGCTATCTATATATTTCTCAATGTAATAACACTTTGGATAATACAATACGCATTCTCGATGAGTAGAGATAATATAGCTGACTATGCGAAGTTTTTTACTATCTCTTTTATCGATTTGGGAGTAATGCTTTTTTTTGTCTCTTTCGTAAGTCTTTATATTCCTTTAGGTGGTCGGTACGTTTTATACGTATTAGGTATTCTGCTTGTAATACACTTCATAATTAAGATTATAGCAGGAGCATTTCAACTTTTTTCTTTCGAAGGAAGTGCGTTGTACCGATTTTTTTTGTACCTTTGCACGCTCGAAATTTTGCCTATTTTAGTATTGATAAAATACCTTTCGACTATAATTGTTTAACCCACTAAAAAGAGTAAAGTACCCAAAGTGCCGAAAATAAAAAGTATACTCGTATCGCAGCCGCAACCGGAAGGAACGAAATCGCCATACTTCGATATTGCGGAGAAACACGACCTTAAAGTAGTGTTTCGCCCGTTTATAAAAGTGGAAGGGTACTCGATAAACGAATTTAGTAAGCAAAAAATCAATATACCCGATTATAGCGCCATTGTGTTCGTGGCTCGTACGGGGGTCGACCATTTTTTCCGCCTTGCCAAGGAGGGAAAAATGAAGATAGTGCCCGAGATGAAATATTTCTGCCTTACCGAGTCGTTTGCATATTACATACAGAAGTATATCAAGTTTCGCAAAAGGAAGATTTTCTCGGCTACCACAGGTCGGATAGCCGATTTGTTTGCTATGCTTGAAAAAAATTCGAGCGAAAAGTTTCTTATCGTCTTACCCGAAAACGGCAACGAAGAGCTCGAGAAGTTACTCTCGAAATCGAAGCTAAACTATACGAAAGCCTATATGTATCGTACTGTAAGCAACGATTTTAGCAAGAATGAAAAGTTTGACTACGATATGGTTATCTTTTTTTCGCCGTTCGGGGTGCAGTCGTTTATCAATAGCTTTCCTAACTTCGAGCAGGGTCCCGATAAGTATTTCGGATGTCTGGGAGCTGCCGCAGCACAATCGCTCAAAGAGGCCGGTTTTAGGGTCGATATCGAGGTGCCCAACCCACAGTTTTCGTCGATAACACTCGCCATAGAAGATTTCGTGCACAGAAACCACAAGGGCGGAAAAAAGTAATCGCGCTCAGACGATAACCTCAAGTTTTTTCCTGTCGATAACAGTGATTTTATGGCTACTTGTGGCAATGGCTCCTTCGTTTACGAGTTGCCCCAAGGTGCGAGCCAATGACGGACGCTGTACTCCCAAGTGTTCGGCAAGCTGCGTCTGATTGTGCTTCGGTACGAAAGACGGATTCTCCGACGTGGTATTATCGAGTATGTATAGAGCCACCTTCGATTTGAGGCTGCGTGTCGAAATCATAGCTAATTTTGACGATAGGAACGATGTTATCCCTGCCGACATACGAAGATAGTTTTTAAACAACACATTGTTGTTGGTCATCTCTTGGAGAAACTTGTCTTTGGCAAGCAGGTATATTTCTGAGGGTTTTATAGCTATTACGGCAACGGGAAACCTCGGTACAGCCTCGTAGATAAAGGCTATAGCCAAAGGCAAGACAGCGTCGCGAATATCGATATTGATGATATTGCCGTCGGCAGTAAGCATCTCGGTGGTTATAGTGCCTTCGACAAGTAGGTATAAATAGTCGATATCTCTGCCTTGCTCGGCGATGATATCACCTTTCTCGTATTGCCTTTTTTCGACGATAGTACGTTCGATTATCTGCTCTATTTCGTCCAACGTCATTCCTAAGAATAGCGGGCAGGCTGTAAGTTTTTGCTTATTTTTTGTCATAGCGATAATAGAGGTATTAAGAAAAACGGTTCAAAGGTACAAAAAAATATCCGTTTGTAACTGAGGTTACAGTAGCATCGCAGTAACTAAGGTAACTTTACACTCCGAAAAATTCTGTAAGATTATTACTAAAAATACGATATACGATATGGATAAAATGTTTTGTTATCAGTGTCAAGAGACAGCCAAGAATGAGGGCTGTAAAGTGATGG
>ERZ773014.2494-NODE-2494-length-10587-cov-12.641853_pt1 | contig 10587 bp, 7 predicted proteins | sample MGYA00580841_ERZ773014 | MGnify/ENA primary metagenome ERZ773014 (study PRJEB29015, sample SAMEA2737989) | human oral metagenome | biome: human oral; feature: human-associated habitat; material: dental | place: China | collected 2067 ...
AAAGTCGCTTGACGGAGCCGCTGGCACGCAGCGACGCCAAAAAGTCGCTTGACGGGCCCGCTGGCTCCCAGCGACGCCAAAAAGTCGCTTGACGGGGCCGCTGGGTCGTAAGTGACGCTAAAAAGTCGCTTGACGAGGCCGCTGGCTCCCAGCGACGCCAAAAAGTCGCTTGACGGGCCCGCTGTCTCCCAGCGACGCCAAAAAGTCGCTTGACGGGGCCGCTGGCACGCAGGCTTCCCAGAATGTCGCATGACGGGCCCGCTGGCACGCAGGCTCCCCAAAATGTCGCATGACGGGTCCGCTGGCACGCAGGCTCCCCAGAATGTCGCATGACGGGTTCGCTGGCTCGTAGGCTCCCCAGAATGTCGCATGACGGGCCCGCTGGCATGCAGGCTCCTCAGAATGTCGCATGACGGGGAGGCTTACCTCGGGCGGATGCTAAAGTGATGCGATGATGGTGGGCGTGGCTACATCCGCCGGAAAGAATACGCCGGGCCGCCGTCCGATTCGGAGCGGTTCGACAGCCAAAGCTCGTCGCCATTCAAGATGTAGCGGTATTCCGTGCCGCCGATGGTGATGTACTCCTGCTTGTTCCACGGGTGGAAGATGTAGTGCAACGTATTACCCTCTCCGAAGAACGTCAGACCCGTCAGCTCGGCGATGCCGTCGGCGCGGAGGGTGAGGACGTGTTGCCCCGGCGGATAGATGGTGGGTCTGGCGCGGCCATAATCTCGTTTGACGAGTGTCCACCGACCGAGTAGGGCGGCGGGTGGCGTTTCGCCGATCAGCTCGGGTGCGGCGCGGAAGAGCAAGTAGCTGCGCCCCTCGTTATAGAAGATCTTCAGCCGCGTCCCGTCGGCGATCAGCTTGAAGCTCTCGGAGCGCTCGAGGGCGTTGAGGAATTCCTTGCCTCCCTCCATTTCGCCCACCAGCGTTCCACCGATATAGGTGATGCGAATACGATCGCCATTGGTGATGAAGCGGCCATCCCCGACATTAGTGGAAGTGCTGATGCCCATCTCACCGCTGTTAAGGAAGCTGATCATAAACCTACGCGACTTCTCCCCCGAGAAGTAATCAGGATCCTCGGGCGAATACTGCGAGCCGTCGGAGGTGTGGCCAAAGGCGATGAGCTTCCAAGCGTTGAGCAGCTTTTCCGAGAACGCACCGGGTAGGAACATGTCTGAGCGGATGAAGAGCAGGTAGTCGTCATTGTCGCTATAGTAGAGCCGGAGCATGTCATGGTCAGTGTCGGGGCGGTACCACTCGACCTGCCGCAGGGCGTCGATGTAGCGACGGCCAAGGGCGCTCTCGCCAGCGGTCGTTGGCTCGGCGTCGAAGGTGAGCGTCAGGAAAGGTGCGTCGTAGCGGAACGTACCGGAGAGGCGATGCACGGAGGCACAGCCCGTCCACGTCCGTTCCTCGAGGAAGATCAGGCTGAAGCGGTCGTCGCCGGTGGGTGCGACGGGCGTCAGCGAGCCGTCGGAGATGCGGCCAAAGCCGGCCAGTCGCCAGTGATGGAGCAGGAACGATGTGACGGGGCGCTCGGGTCGGGGCGTGGGATCAGGGTCGGGATCGGGCGGAAGGTTCGAGAAATAGAGGCAGCTCCGACCGCCGGCGTAGTAGATCTTCAGCGAGTGGTCGGCCGTGTCGATCTCGAAGCGCTCGATGTGACGGAGGGCGTTGCGGAGGCGTCGGGAGAGCTGGGGCAGGGCGGCCTCGTTGATGTCGGCGAGGGTGATGTGGAGCGTGAAGTCGGTCAGTGTGTAGCGGCCGCTGACGTCGCGTCCGTAGAAGGTGCTGTCGGAGCGGAAGGTCAGCGTGTAGATGGCCGTATCGATCGTCTCCGAGGCGTACGCCCACACGTAGCGGATAGCCACCAGGCGCCAGGTGTCCTCGATAGGGTTACGGCCAGGCGTCGGCGTCTGCGGGGTCGGGGGCGTGGGGGGTGGCGTCGGGGAGGGCGTCGGATCGTCGTTGCAGGCTGCCCCAATCAAGGCGAGGAGCAGCAGGGTGATCAGCCCGCGGAGGGTAGTTCTCGTTTCCATTATCGTGCATTGTTTAGTGTGAAGCATGTATGCGTAGGGAATCGTCCAAATGTTGGACGCCGTTGTCCACATCTTGGACAACAAAGGAAGGGCATTCGCTGCGTAACCGGTTGAGAATAATACGTTGGGCGCCGGTGGCACCGTTGTTGGATTGATTATAGAGGAGAATAGAGCCAAACACTCATCCTCCACCCTCTACCCTCTAACCTCTACCCTCTATTTATGATCCTTCTGAGACGATTACTAAAAAGCAAGTCCCTGCGCATGGTGAACGTGGCAGGGCTGGCGGTGGTCTTTGCTTGCATGCTCTTGTCGTATGCCTACGTGGCTTACGAATGCAGCTACGATCGCTTCCACACGAAGGCCGACCGCATCTATCGGCTCTCGCTGCGCACGGAGGGCGAGCCCGTCGACGTGCGTATTCATGGCTTTGAGACGGCCGACGCGCGGACGGCGGGCGTCAGCGGCATTGAATCTGTGGTGCGGATGTACAAGGCCGACGGCGTCGAGATCCGCCACGAGGGCCGCATCGACCTGCCCGGACTCTTCTACTTCGTGAGCGGGAGCTTCCTCGACGTCTTCGACCTCCGGCTGATCGACGGCGATCCCCGCACGGCCCTCGACACGCCCGACAAGGTGATCCTCAGTCGCAGCTATGCCCGCCGACTCTTCGGCGAGGCGCCGGCTGTGGGGCGTGAGCTGACGCTGGCCGGCAGACGATTCCGCCGAGTGTTCGTGGGCGGTGTGTATGAAGATCTGCCTGAGACGTCGCACTTCCACTCCGACCTGTTCGTGCGGCTGCCGGACGAGGACGCGGGCATGTTCACCTACGTCTACCTGCTGCTTAGCCCCGGCACACGCCCGGACGCCGTCGCACGAGGCATCGCCGCCAACATGCGCCGGCTGGGCGCTACGGACGATCCGCGGCCCGTGAGCCCGATGCTTTTCCCCCTCACCGACATCCACCTGCGCAGCCACTTCCAACGCGAGCACGAACCCAACGGCAACATCCTTTACCTCTACCTCATTGCCGGCGCCAACATCTTGCTGCTCGTGATCGTCCTCTTCAACCTGTGGCTTAACGCCGGACTGATCTTCGCCTTCAACCGACGCTATTACCAACTGCTCCGGCTGAACGGCGCCTCGTCGCGTCGGGTGCTCATCGACGAGATGATGATCGCCGGCGTCGTCGGAGGGCTGGCGGTGGCCGCCGGATGGGGATTGGCGCAGGTCGTGGCGGCGCGATGGGCCGGAGCGGTGCCTGTCGGCGTGGTCGTGGGGATGAGCGCGGCGTTCGTGGCGATCGTCGTAGGCGTCTCCGTGGTGCCAGTCGTTGCGCGAATGTCGTCCACGCGGTTCCTGAGCATGCGGGCCGATCCGCGCGGTGGGGGCGTGGCGCTGTCGGGCGTCAAATACATGCTTATCGGACAATACGCCATCGTCCTTTTCGTGACGATCGTCAGTGTGTGCATCTCGCGACAGGTGGGGCGGATCCGCAGCTCGCAAGTGGGCGGACGAGAGCCGGCTGTGCTGGTCATGCAGGCGCAACCGATCGACGTCACGCGGCGCTTCGGCCTGCTGCGCTCCGAACTGCTGAAGCAACCGGGCATCGAGGCCGTGACGACGGCCATGCAGCTGCCCGGATCGGCCATCCGTGACGGGGTGATGGTGCAAAAAGAAGGTGAGAGCGAGGACGACACGCGCCGTATCGCTGTGCTGGTGGTGGGCGACGACTTCCTGCCCTTCTTCCGACTCCGCCCCGTGGCCGGCGAAGCCTTCGGGCGACTGCGCCACACGGCCGATGAGGAGGAGCGCATGCTGGTCGACGCCGCCGAGGGCCACCGCACGGACAACGGATCGGAGCAGTATATCGTGAACCGCAGCGCGGCCGAGATGCTCGGCTTCCGCACGCCAGACGAGGCCATCGGCCAGCAGCTGCGCATCCGAACCGGCAACGGCGGGCTGGACTATATCGACCGCGGCACGATCGTGGGCGTCACGGACGACTTCAACTACACGACCACCTTCGAGGCCACCCAGCCGCTGCTGGTCGTCCACCGCGCCTTTTTCCAGCATTGCCTCATGGTGCGGCTCGATCCGGACCGCAGGGACGAGGCGCTCGAGAGCTTCCAGCGCGTCTGGGCAGCCGTGAACCCGGGCTACCCCGCGCACTACGCCTACCTCAGCGACGTCTACGACGGCGTCTATGCCAGCGAACGCTACGCCGAACGCCTCACGCGGATCTTCGCGGCGCTCTGCCTGGCCGTTGCGACGCTGGGGCTGATCATCGTCATGGCGTTTGTCGTCCGCCGGAGGACGAAGGAGATCGGCATCCGCAAGATCAACGGCGCGCGACCGTCGGACATCGTCCGCATGCTCAACTACCGGTTCGTCCTCTGGATCGGCGTGGCCTTCCTCCTGGCCGCACCCGCCGCCTACCTGCTGATGACGCGCTGGCTGGAGAACTTCGCCGCCCCGGCGCCCCTCGACTGGTGGCTCTTTGGGCTCACGGGCCTCGGCGTGCTGGTCATTTCGGTGGCCGCCGTCTCGTGGCAGAGCTGGCGCGCCGCTACGATCAACCCCGTGGACACGCTGAAGCTCGAATAGGAGGATCTTTTGAAGGCGAATGGAGGTCCACCGATGGTGAAAAATTTTACGATGAGGGTGTCTGAGCAAAAAGACGCCTCGTTGGAGAGTCCGACGAGGGTGTCTGAGCAAAAAGACGCCCCGTTGGAGAGTCCATTGAGGGTGTCTGAGCAAAAAGACGTCCCGTTGGAGAGTCCATTGAGGGTGTCTGAGCAAAAAGACGCCTCGTTGGAGAGTCCATTGAGGGTGTCTGAGCAAAAAGACGCCCCGTTGGAGAGTCCATTGGGGGCGTCTGAGCAAAAAGACGCCCCGTTGGAGAGTCCATTGGGGGTGTCTGAGCAAAAAGACGCCTCGTTGGAACATCTTTTCGGGGCGCCTGAGCCCAAGTTGCTCTCGTTGGAGAGTCCGACTGTAGTGTCTTTGTATCAGCGGCCCCCAAAATGGTTTCCAACGGCAGCGCCTTCGGATCATTGGCCTCTAAAATGCTTTCCAATGGCAGCGCCTTCGGGTTATTGGCCCCTAAAATGTTTTCCGACGGTAGCGCTTTCGGGTCATTTGCTCTTGAAATGGTTCCCAACGGCAGCGCCTTCGGGTCAGCGGCCCCAAAAATGTTTTCCAATGGCGGCGAATGAATGGAAGTTGCCTCTGTCGGCCGTCAGGGTAGGGGCGTATTGCATACGCCCCCAAACGATCTGAACAAGAAACAGCAGCGTGTGGCTGGAAGGTGCCCTTATATGTAATTGCCCCTGCCGGGGCATTGGGTGGGGCGTATGCAATACGCCCCTACTCTTGGGGACACCTTCGGGTCATTGGCCCCAAAAATGTTTTCCGACGGCAGCGCCTTCGGGTCATTTGCTCCCAAAATGGTTTCCAACGATAGCGCCTTCGGGTCAGCGGCCCCTATAATTTTTTTCAGAGAAAACTGTAACAAACGACGCGCAAGTGCGTCTCAATGAGTAGAAACAACCTAACGTATAACGAATATGGAATCAAGAACAGTGAAGATCAGCTTGGTGGCTGCGGCTGCCTTACTTGTGACAACGGGATGCATCGCCCGCGGACTGCGACGCGAAAAAGGCCCATCCGTGGAACAAACGCGCGAGGTGGCTGCCTACACGGCCATCCAAACGGGCGGCGGCGTCGATGTGGTTTTCTCCGACGAACTGAAGGTGGGCCAAATCGTGGTCGTGGCCAGTGAAAAGATGCAAGATCAGATCCTCACGGAGGTGGAGGGCGGAGAACTGAATATCCGTCTGCGACCCTCACTCCTCGGGTGGTTCAATCCGGGGCCGATGAAGGTCATCGTGCCCAACACGGGCACCCTCACGCGGCTCCGGGCGTCGGGTGGCAGCGACATTTGGGCCGATCAGGTCATGCTGCGCGGCAGCTCGCTGGAGATCGGATGCTCCGGCGGATCGGATTTTAAGGGCAAGGTCACGGTCGATGAGCTTGACGTGGCTTGCAGCGGCAGCTCGGACTTCAAGAGCGAAGTGACCGCTACGACCTGCCGCTTCGAGGCTTCGGGCGGCTCCGACCTCGCGCTCTCCGGCAGCGCCAAGGAGTGCCAGGTGGACCTCTCCGGCGGATCAGACATGGACGCCAAGCGCTTCGAGGTCGGCGACTACAAGCTCTCTGCCAGCGGCGGGAGCGACGCCACGGTGCTCTGCACGGGCCATCTGACCGCCTCGGCCTCGGGCGGCTCCGACGTGCGCTACTCGGGGGACTGCCAGGCGACGACGTCGGACGACGTCTCGTCCAGTGTCAAGCGTCGGCGCTGAAGAAGTAGCCGATAGAATGGCCCTTCGGGGGCCGCATGGGGGGCTTTGCTCGTGGCGACGGACAGTTGCCCGACAAAGCCCTCCTCCTATCTTTGCCGCCCTTTATGAAATCGCTCAGAGAACTTTACAAGATTGGTAACGGGCCCTCCAGCAGCCATACGATGGGCCCCCAACGGGCCGCCCGAGCCTTCGCCGCGGACTCGCCCGGCGCACACGCCTTTCGCGTCACCCTCTACGGCAGCCTGGCTGCCACCGGACGCGGTCACTTGACCGACCAAGCCATCCTCCAAGTGCTTCAACCCCTCGCGCCGACCGAGATCGTCTGGCGCCCGGACGTCGTACTCCCCTTCCATCCCAACGGCATGTGCTTCGAGGCCCTCGAGGCCGACGGACAGACCGTCGCGCTCAGCCGCACCGTCTACAGCATCGGCGGCGGAGCCCTCTCCGACGGCCATTCGCGCGCCGAAACGACGCCCGACATCTACCCCCTGACCACCATCGCCGACATCCTGGCCCGCTGCGAACGCGAGGGCAGCACCTATTGGGAGTACGTCGAGGAATGTGAGGGCGCGGGCATCTGGGACTACCTCCGGGAGGTCTGGCAGGTCATGTGCGAGGGCATCGAACGGGGCCTGAACAACGAGGGCGTCCTGCCCGGCGGCATCGGTGTGCGCCGCAAAGCCGCCACGTACTACGTCAAGGCCAAGGGCTACATCGGCAGCCTCAATTCGCGCGGCCACATCTATGCTTACGCCTTGGCCACGTCCGAAGAGAACGCCGCGGGCGGGCGCATCGTCACAGCGCCCACGTGTGGCTCCAGCGGCGTGCTGCCCGCCGTGCTCTATCACGTCGCTAAGGCACACGAATTCCGGGAAGTCCGCATCCTGCGGGCCTTAGCGACGGCCGGCCTGTTTGGTAACATCGCCAAGGAGAACGCCTCGATCTCCGGCGCAGAGGTGGGTTGCCAGGGGGAGGTCGGCGTGGCCTGCGCCATGGCCGCCGCAGCCGCCTGTCAGCTCTTCGGTGGCACCCCGGGACAGATCGAGTATGCGGCCGAGATGGCCCTCGAACATCACCTCGGCCTCACCTGCGACCCCGTCTGCGGCCTCGTGCAAGTGCCCTGCATCGAGCGCAACGCCGTGGCCGCCGCGCGAGCCCTCGACGCGAACGTCTATGCGGTCTACTCCGACGGCAAACACCGCGTCAGCTACGACCGCGTGGTGGAAGTCATGAAAGAGACGGGCCACGACATCCCCAGCCTCTACAAAGAGACCTCCGAGGGTGGGTTGGCCAAGAACGCAATCCTCTAACCCTGCCTTATGGAAATCATTCTCATCCTCGGACTCATCCTCCTCAACGGACTGCTTTCGATGGCCGAGATCTCGCTCGTATCGGCCCGCAAAGCCAGACTCGAATCGCAGGTCAAGAAGGGAAAGCGCTCGGCGCAGAAGGCCCTCGACCTGGCCCAGAAGCCCGATCAGTTCCTCTCCACCACCCAGATCGGCATTACGCTCATCGGCATCCTCACGGGTCTCTTCTCTGGCGAGGCTTTCGCCCGAGATCTGGCCGGTGTGCTCGCCCGTGTGCCGGGGCTTGAGCCTTATGCGGTCGGGATATCTAAGCTGACGATCGTTGTCATTGTCACCTACCTCACGCTTGTGCTCGGTGAGCTTGTGCCGAAGCGTATCGGGATGAATTTCGCTGAGCAGGTGGCCGAACTTGTGGCTCGGCCGATGGACATCCTCTCCAAGGTGGCTTCGCCGATTGTGTGGGTGCTCTCGAAGAGTACGCAGGGCGTGATCCTCCTGCTCGGGCTCAACCGCACGGGCGAGAATAAGGTGACCGAGGAGGAGATTCGGGCCGTCGTGCAAGAAGGCTTCGACAGCGGTGAGGTGCAGGACGTGGAGCAGGACATCGTCGAGCGCGTCTTCACCCTCGGCGACCGCGACGTCGGCTCGATCATGACCCACCGCAGCGACCTCATTTGGCTCAACATGCAGGACGGCATGGACGCCATCCGTCGGAAGGTCAAGGAGAACCTTTACAACGTCTACCCCGTAGCTTCGGAACGCTTCGACAACATTGTCGGCGTGGTCTTCCTCAAGGATTTATTCGGGCGCATCGATCAGCCCGACTTCACACTACAGCAGGTGCTCCGTCCGGCACAGTTCGTACCCGAGAGCCAGAGCGTCTACAACGCCCTCGAACAGTTCAAACAAGCGCGAGTGAAGTACGGCATCGTCACCGATGAATTTGGTGGCGTGCAGGGGCTCGTCACGCTGGCCGATATTGTGGAGGCGCTCATTGGTCAATTGCCCGACGTGGACGAGGAGTTAGAGATCAAGCAGCGCGCCGATGGCAGTTGGCTCGTCGACGGACAATACTCCTTCTACAACTTCCTCGAGTATTTCGACATGGAGGATCTCTATGCCGACTACGACTACAATACCCTGAGCGGCCTGATCCTCGAGCTGCTTGAGCGCGTGCCTAAAACGGGCGACACGTTCAGCTGGCAGTGCTTCGACTTCGAGATTGTCGACATGGATCGCGCCCGCATCGACAAAGTGCTGGTCAAGAAGCATCCCGTGGCGAACACCTGATGGTCTCCGCGCATAACTACACCCATAACATCCTCAAACGCCCTCTCATCGAATGAAATCGAACCGAACCTTCCGCCCCCACCGGGGTGCCCAGCCCGACGACCGTCAGCCACGTGGCCAACGCGTCACCGTACGCGAGGCTTCGCCCCTCTTGCCCTTCCTTTTTGCCCACCTCACCGACCGCAGTCGGAGCGCCGTCAAGAGCCTCCTGCGCCACGGGCAGATCTGGGTCAACGGACGGGTCACGACCCATTTCGACATGCCGCTCCGTCCCGGCGATACGGTCCTCATTAGCCACGAGCGCGGCCGCCCCGCCTTCAATAGCCCCTACCTCAGGATCGTCTGGGAGGACGAATCGCTCATCGTCATTGACAAGCGAGACGGCCTGCTCTCCGTCTCCGACTCCGTGGCGCAGGAGCGCACCGCCTGGGCCATCCTCTCGGCCTACGTCCGCGAGCAAGACCCGAGGAATCGAATCTTTGTCCTCCACCGCCTCGACCGCGGCACGTCCGGCCTGATGATGTTCGCCCGCAACAAAGGCGTGCAGGAGAAGATGCGGGAGGGATGGGCCGACATCGTCACACGGCGCTCATACGTGGCTGTTGTCGAGGGTGTACCAGAGCCTGCGGAGGACACGCTGCGGAACTTCCTCGCTGAAAACAGTCGCATGAAGGTCTATTGCACCGACGCTCTGCATGGCAAGGAGGCCGTCACGCACTATCGCGTCCTCAAGGCCGCGAGTGACTGCGCCTTGGTGGAGTTTACGCTCGAGACTGGCCGCAAGAATCAGATCCGTGCGCAGATGGAAGCCTTCGGTCACCCCATTGCTGGCGACCCGAAGTATGGCGCCCAGACCGATCCCGCGGAGCGCCTCATGCTGCACGCCTGTCGGCTGTGGTTCATCCATCCCGAGACGGGTCGCGAGATGCGTTTCGATACGCCCGTTCCCGCCGTCTTTTCCGCCCAAGTGCGCGATCGCGAGTAAGAAGTCGTTTAGGTGCCCTCATGCGGCGTGTTTTACGCCTAAATGTCAGTTTTGAGGTGACAAGATTGCTGAGAGATTACGTCTAATTGTCAGTCGAAGCCCACTCTGCGATGCGTTTAGGACTCCAGCTGACGATTAGACAGACGAACGTGCCCCAGGGCGGGTCCCGCTTACGGTTAACGTGAGTCCGATGCAAGCAGAGAGCTTCCACGGAAGTCATGCGAGGGTCAAAACGTTTTTGGAAGTGCTTGCAGCATTCCTGCAAATGCCAGAAAGTTTTTCGAAGCCTTTGCAGCATTCCTGCAAACGCCAAAAAGTTTTTCGAGGCCTTTGCAGCGTTCCTGCAAACTCCAGAAAGTTTTTCGAGGCCTTTGCAGCATTCCTGCAAACGCCAAAAAGTTTTTCGAGGCACTTGCAGCATTTCTGCAAACGCCGAAAAGTTTTTCGAAGCACTTGCAGCGTTCCTGCAAACGCCAAAAAGTTTTTCGGGGCATTTGCAGCATTCCTGCAAAGTCCAAAAAGTTTTTCGAGGCCTTTGCAGCATTCCTGCAAGTCTATTAGTATGGAGGAAGCCTAAGGAAGGCAGTGGG
>ERZ773014.2495-NODE-2495-length-10587-cov-3.483194_pt1 | contig 10587 bp, 11 predicted proteins | sample MGYA00580841_ERZ773014 | MGnify/ENA primary metagenome ERZ773014 (study PRJEB29015, sample SAMEA2737989) | human oral metagenome | biome: human oral; feature: human-associated habitat; material: dental | place: China | collected 2067 ...
ATTATTAACAACATCGTTGATTACGGCTTGTTCAGCAGCTACTTGAGCAGCAAGTTTTTGTTGTTCGTCGTCGTTGTTATCGTCTTTGTTACAGCCAATGAAGAAGAGGGCTGCAATTGTACTGAGTGTTAAGATTTTGGATTTCATATAGCTTATTTATTTAGATATTAGTTACTTGTTTAGGAGTTAGAAAGAGAAAGCGATACCAGCAGAGAAAGTGTTTTCTTTCATTTTTCTACCCATATACACGGGGGTTATTTGGGTCATATCGTAGAAATCAGCACCTAAGGTACGCCATTCGTAATGTGCTTTAGCTACTATTTGAGGGGTGATAAACCAGTTGAGACCAGCGGTGAATGCCTTGCGTTCCCATTTAGGACTTCTAATGATGTTTCCTTGTGTTTTTCGCATTGTATCGTAGTACTCATAACGTACAAAAGGATATAGTTTTTGTTGAGTGTTTAGAGTGGGGAAAAGGTGGAGTATATCATAGCCTATTTCGGAAGATACCCCCATAGCCTCTTTGCCTACATTGGTACGTTTTACGCCTAAAGTGCTTGACAAGCGACGGTTAGCCGCTGAGATAAGGTCGGAGTTTTGTACGGTTCCCCAAATAAGGGCTGCATTAAAACGCAAAGGGCCTTCGTCGTAAGAAAGGTGAGCTGTGAAGAGGGTTACATAGCCGTTTTTAGTAATATCTTTTTTGGAACGATTGGGGTTAGAGTTACCGTAGTAGAATCCAGCGCCTATAAAGGTATGTTTGTTTTTTCCGAAGAGATAATCAATTTTACCTGAGTAAGCCCAAGCATCGGCATTAGCCATTTCAAAACGGAGTTGATGACCGCCTTTTACGAAGTTACGGGAGCTGAAGCCAGAAGAGTCGAGTCCGTTAGTAAAAGAGAGTTCGTATTTGAAATTTTTGAGGAAAGTACCGTATAATTGTAGTCCGTTTTCATACCAACCTAAGGGGAGGATTTCGTTTTCCATATTAGGTTTATGGGTAGTAAAATAAGCGGTAGGTCGGTCGAGCATTTGTGCGAGGTTGAGGTGTAGTTTTACCCGCCCTGCCCGAACGCTAAAGTAAGGACGTAGATTGAAGTCTAAGTACATTTGCTCGAGTTTTACTTCTCCGCCTGCTTCTACTTCTTGTTCAAATTCACCAGCTTCTTCTTGTACGTCATATTCAGTAGTTACCCCTGTGCCTCCGTGTTCAAATTCTATTTCAGAGCGCATAGAAATCCAGTTGTTGAATTTGTATCCTATATAAAGATTAAGGCGTTCAGGGTCTATTTTGTCGCGTATTTGCGAATCAGTATCATAGGTACCGTAATTGTAATAGTTTATGGCTCCATAACCTGTAAATGAAAATTTATCCCAGCTAAGCAGTGGTTTGGTTTCTCGTTTTGAGGCTAGGGAATCTCTTAACTCTTGAAGTATTTCTTTTTTTAAGTTTTCTTTTAGGTTGTTATAATCAGTATTTTCTTGCGCTATAAGTGATAATGGGGTAGCTGCAAGAAGCATTGCTATAGCTGTTTTTTTCATATAAAGAGTGCTATTTAGAATAATTCGCTGCAAAGGTAATAATTATTTATTTTCCTTCCAAATAAAAAGCAAAAAACATTACCAATAAGTCAATAAAAAAACTGCCCAGAAAGTTATAGAGGACTTTCTGGACAGCCTTATTTATTTGCTAATTTCTAAAATGCATAGAAGAAGTCAGCCCCGCCATCTGTTTTGAGCAATTGTTGGGTTGTATTTGTTGTAGGATTATAGCTAAACAAACCTCGTTTGTCTGTACCCGATACCCCAAAAATTACTTCGTTATTATTTCTACCAATAAATACGCTATGGCTATCAGTATAAGGAATACCATCAATTTTCTTGATAGTTTTAGCGTTGAGGTCTATCGATACGGCAATCCCATTTTTATCGGTGAAAGGGTCTTTTATATTGAGTTCAGAAACACCTACAAAAGCTACCGCTTTGCCATTGCCTAAGTATTCTATACTATAGATAGTAGCAGGTTTGTATGTAGTACCTTCAATAATAGTACCTGAAATATCCCAACTCTTACTGCTATCAAACTCGGTAGCCGATATAGTAGCACTTTTAGGAATACACACTAATCCTGAATGTTTATTGGCAGGATTAAAACCAAAATAACCTGCACACATTATGTATATATCTTTGTTTTCGGTAGTGAAAATACAAGTTTTATACGAGGGTTGCGAAGGCATAGCCAAATGGCTGGTGGTTTCTGAAATTACTTTTTCTACAAGGTCAGTTTGTGTGTTGATAATGAGTACATCGCTTTGTAGGTGGTCAGCATAAGGAGCATAATCAGGACCTAATTGTAATAATGGTAGATAGTAATAACCATCGCGCACTACACCATACCCAGCATCCGGACTACTATCAGCGTGTGCATACTTCTGTATATCTATTTCGCCTGTTTTTTCCATTGTTTGTGGATTGACAATCCATACTTTAGGTGCGTTGTATAAAGGTAGGTAGGCTTTAGTATCGCTTATTTTTATCAGGTTGCAGGGCATAGAGTGGGCAGGAGTATTAAGGCTCTTAGCCTCATTAAGCTGTTGGTTATCAGGGTTGTATATAAATTTTTTAACACCATAGCTACCATCAATAGCATCCATCAAATAGACTTCGTTGCCATATGTCATTACGCTCGACATATAGGGCACTTGTATGGCTAGTTTGCTGTCTAAAGCAGTAGTAGCGTTGAGGTCATTGGTGAGCTGTAGGTAAGAACTACCGCTTTTGCCATCGGGGTTTTTAAAGGTAGTTTTTACCAAATATTTTCCTGTACCTCCTTGTGGAGTATTTACAGAATTATTATTGTCGTCTTTTTTGCAAGACACGCTTAGCAGCGCAAGACTGCAGAGGGTTAAAATTACTTTTTTCATCTTTAATATATATTTAAGGTTAATAAATTAGCTAATTTCCAAACGGACGACCCTCTGGTTAAATCGCTTATAAAAATAAGGAATTTTATAGAGCATTCTAAAAATAAAAGGATAACGACCTTGGTCGTACTCGCTCATATAGTACTCTTTGGTCAAGTGTATTTTAGGGTGCCAACTTTCCATCACTTTGCTCTCTTTCTCACTCCACTGAAATTCAGGACGTCTATCTTTCTCCATTGCCCCTAAGCTATCGTGTTTTTTGGCGTTTCCTACTAAGGCGTAGGCGAGCATATCAAATACAAAAGTAGCTTCAGTCAGTTCATTGCAGAGTTTCACCATAAAATCTTTTACTTCTTTTTGGGTGAAGTACATCAGCACGCCCTCTACTATGATAAGCAACGGCTTGTGGTAGGCTTGCACGAGGTCTATCCACGCCGGACTGAATAGCGACATTGGTAAGAAAGTCCGTATATCAGTCTCTTCAAAAAACTGACGACGCAGCTCAATGGCTTCGGGCAGGTCGAGTTCATACCAATGGGTTACTGGCGGACAGCCCAAACGCTCATAGCGGGCATCGAGCCCTGCGCCCAGTTGTATGACTACTGCATCGGGGTGATCGGCTATAAAGGCACGTGCCTCTTCATCTATAAGGCTAGCGCGCACACACACACCTGCCTGCGAGAAGCTAGCTTTTTTAAATTTGCTGAAATCATAGTCTATCTTGCTGATAATCTCAGCAGCTTTTTCATCGCGCAATAAAGGCTTGCGCTGTTGGTTTTCAGTTGCTTTTGCCCATAGGGTTATGAGCATTGTTTCAGGTATTTTGTCCATATTATTTATTCTTACCAAGCGTGGAAGAACGCTGGGTTGCCTACAGTGGTTAGTATTTGCTCTGTTGTACCAGCAACGGGGTCGTACAAAAATAGTCCGCGTTTATCAGTACCAAAGGCAGCAAATACGGCTTTGTTATTCAATTTTCCTATGAATACACTATGCCCATCAGTAAGGGGTATGCCCTGTATTTGCTTAATAGTTTTAGTATTAAGGTCTATAATAACAGCCATCGAGCTTTTGGCAGTATAAGGGTTTGCCGTATAGAGTTCAGAAATACCTACATAAGCAGCTACTTTGCCATTGCCCATATATTGCGTATTAAACACGCAAGCGGGTTTATAGTTAGTACCTTCAATGGTAGTGGCAGATATATCCCAAGTTTTGGCAGTATCAAATTCTGTTTCCGATACAGTGTTAGCATTTGGTATGCATATAAATCCACTTTTTTTATTAGCAGGGTTAAAGCCAAAATATCCTACAGTAGCTATATAGAGGTCTTTTGTTTCGGTAACGAACATCATACCTCTACACTGAGCCATAGGGCGTGTAGGGAAAGTAAGTCCTGAAGTAGTTTCTGAAACTACTTTTTCTACTACGTCTGTTTGTGGGTTGATGATAGCCACATCACATTGTTGGTAGTCAGCGTAAGGTTGCCAACCACCACCTGGGTTTATTTGGGTAAGGCTTAGGTAGTACTTACCGTTGTGTAGTATACCCATAGCAGGGTCGGGACTGGTATCGCCGTGAGCGTATTTGGTAAGGCTTATTTCACCTGTTTTTTCCATTGTTTGAGGGTTGATAATCCATACAATGCCCATAGCGTATAGAGGTACGTAGGCTTTAGTAGGGCTAACAATAGTTAGGTTCCCAAACATTGAGTTGGCAGGTGTCGATAGGTTAGCTTTTTTAGTAAAGCGTTTAGTAGAGGGGTCGTAGCTGTAAAGAGTCAGACCTCAAGAGTAGCTCCTTTGGTGAGTTTTTGGGTAGTAGGGTCATACGTCCAACGGGTAATACCAGCTGTACCTTTCATAGTATCGAAGATATAAACATTATTACCTTCTACTTGTACCGAAGAGCCAAATTCTACTTGTTCAGCCAGACTGTTATCAACAGAACTAGGTAGAGCATTAAAAAGTTGTAGATAAGAGCTACCACTTGTACCATCTGGGTTAGCAACTGAGGTTTCAAGCAGGTAGTTGCCCATTCCTCCTTTAAGTATAGTCTCTGGTGTGTTGTCGTCTTTCTTACAAGACACAGCAATGAGTGCTAATGAGCACAAGGTTAAGATTGATTTTTTCATGGTTTTATATGTTTTTGTTATTAATTGCGTTTTTAGAAAATGACTCTAATCTTCACTCCTCCGTTGATACCAGGGAGCGGACGGTTAAATTCTGATAAAGTCTTTTCGTTGGTTACATTGCGCAATTTACCCGATATAAAAAGCTTGTTGTTCAGAAAACTGTGTTCAAAGCCTATATCAAGAGTAGTGCTGCGCGGTATACGGCGTTTCTGCAACTGGGTCATTTCAAAATCGTAAAAATATTCTTCTACGAAAGCTACATCGGCAAACAGACGCGTATTCTGACCGCTACCGCCAAAAAGGTTTTCGCGGTGAAACTCTACCCCTGCATTTGCCATCAGGTAGGGTATGTTGGGCATACGTTTGCCTTTGGTAGGGTTGGGCACGGTGCTAGCCGGCTCGTAATCGCGAGTATCGCGTAGGTCTTGGTAGGTAGTATTCACATAGGCGTAGAGCGAGGGTAGCACATCGGCTTTAGCTTCAAACTCCATACCTAGAGTGCGCATTTCTCCAAAATTCTGATACTGTGCCCCTATCAGTCCAGAGGTGTAGCGTATCATATCTTGCAGATACATATAAAAGAAGTTCATTTCTATCTGGGCATTGCTGCGGTGCTTGCCGGTTAGGTCAAACAGAACCCCTATATTGGCACTGGTGTTGCGTTCAGGCAATAGGTCAGCACTGGGCACTACACTAATACCATCTCCCAAAAGCTCTGTTTCCGAAGGGATACGCACCTCATAACCTGCCGATAGCTTACCCATTAGCGAGGGCAAAAACCGATAGCGCAAGGCGTTGTTCACTCCCCAATTGCTCTTGTGTACATCTACATCATACTTACCAGGTACAAACAGCGGTGCCATTTGGGTATGCATAGTGTATTGGTAGTAGCGTAGGGTGAGCGAATTCAGAAATACATCGTTAAGCGAACGCAGGTCATAGGTAAGACCACTCACCCAGCTGTGCATATGCGAATCAAAATTCACCTGCTTCCCTAAGCTGCGTGTCTTCAGCTCATCTTTAGGGGTACCTTCTGCTACAGAAAGCACACTGTTGAAGTTGAAAGAATGACGCTCGTTTATGATATACTCTAAGTTTGTTTTGTTGATGAAGGAGAGTTTTTGGTCGTCAGAATCTGAAGGGAAGTTATACCCCGCCTCACCACCGTAGCGCGAGGGGGTAGGGTAGGAGGTGCCGTCCCATTCATAGCGGCGGGTAGCTTTATCGATAAAATTCATTTGGGTGAGTACCACCCCGTTGAACATATCAAAGTTAAGCCCTTCTATTAGGAAATTGTCTTTGGTGAGTTTGTTAGCCAAACCTGCCATTAGCGATTCACTATAGGCTTCGCGTATGTCGTACTCTATACCTTGCACTTCTTTGTAAGTCTTCACCACTACGGGTTCAAACTCTACCTCGTCAAACCACCATTTTTTAGCGGTAAATCCACCTCCTATCAGGTATTTGCGATACTTATCGTGGTTGCGAGTGATGCGCAATCCCTTGCGGTAGGGCGAGTCAAAAGTATAGTTATTATCAGAAGTAGTATAACCACCCCCGATACCTAAGGTATATCCGCGTTCTTTTAGGTTGCGTTTAAAAACCCCTTGTACTTTATGGGTATTAAAACTCTCATAACCATAGCTGAAGTCAGCGTACTTACTGGGGTACTCGCGAATTACGATATTGATAGCTCCACCCAAAGACGACCCTCCAAAGCGAGCAGGTACAACGCCTTTGTAAATCTCAATACGGTCTATCATATCTACCGGAATATCGTTGATGTCTAAATAATCGGTCTGCTCAGTCATTGGCAATTCATCTATAAAAAAACCAATGCGCTTGCCCTCTAAGCCTCGTACCGAAATACGCGAACTACTTCCCACGCCCCCAGAAGTCCGCAGAGTGATGCCTACCGTCTTGGCGAGGATATCTTGCACATTGCTCACCGTACCCCGCATATTGCTCATATCAATTACCGTGATAGGCATACTCTCTTCTTTTTTCTGATGTGCTATAGTCTTTGCCGATACTATTACTTCGCTTATTTGCTCAGCTTGCTCTTTTAATGATATGTCTATGCGTGTTTGTTGTCCGGTGCTTACCTTTTTAGTAGCAGTTTGATAACCTAAGTAACTGAATAGTAGGGTATAATTACCTTTTGGCAGGCCAGCCAACTCATACTCTCCATTAGCATTAGCAATACTCCCTTTCTTCAATTCTTTGATGTAAACAGTAGCTTGTGGCAAGCCGATACCCGTACTTTTGTCAGTAATGGTACCGATGAGTTTGTATGTATTCTGAGCCGATACTGAAGCAGAAATTAACAGCAATAAATAAAAAAATCTGTTCATAAATTTGCTTGTTTGGTATAGATTATTTACTTTTGTTCTAAACAATGAGTTTCAGAGAGCAAAAGTACAGCAAAAACACACGCGAGACTTTAATCTTATTAGCAAAGATTTTAATTTGAATAGCTATGATAAATGAAGTAACATTACCGTTGGTAACCAATGAAGAAGAAATACTTACCTATTACGAAGGGGTAAGCGAGCAAATAGCTCATTTTCAGTTAGAACAACAAGCCTTAGGGCATTATACTTATCATCGTTGGCAAGCGCAAGTAAAACAAGAAGCTACTTTCGAAGGGCGTATGGATATCCCTTCTTTGCGCCTCTATTTTGTAACCCAAACCCACAAAGGCATTCAGATAGAGGTAGATAAATCTATTTCCACTGCCAAGGTAGGAACGCACAATATCTTTTTCGGACGTGAAGAATGCACAGGCAAAGACTTTTTGCATAAAGGCGATACTATAGAGGTCATTACCTTAGCCATTAGTGCCGAGCAGTTTGCGCAGATAGCCACTCAGTACCCCGAAACCTTTATGAGTTGGTATGAGCGTTACCAGCGCAGCGGCAACTTTATCCTTTCACCCAATTATGCTCTGCCTACTACTTTTGCTATGCAAACAGCGCTAAGCCAATTGCAGCAAGCCTCCTTATTGGGCAAGGCTTCCCGCCCTTATGCCGAACTCAAGGTACAAGAACTTCTCCTCTTGCAGCTCTATCAATACGAACAACAGCAGAGCCAAAGTTGCCAGTATTGCAAGACCCAAACCGATGTACAGAAGATGTACGAAGTGCGCGACCGCCTTACAGCACAATTAGATGCCACCCCCTCTATTACCGATTTAGCCCGTGCAGTAGGTATTAATGAAAAGAAGCTGTGCTACGGATTTAAAGAAGTGTTTGGCAATACCGTCTTTGGTTATTTATACGATTATAAGATGACCTTAGCGCGCCAGCTACTCCTCCACACCGATAAGACCATCAGCGAGGTCGCTCTCGCCTGTGGCTACGACTATCTGTCGCATTTCTCAACAGCCTTCAAGCGCAAATACGGCATCAATCCCAAACAGCTCAAAAATTAACCATTAAAAAAGCCACAGCTTTACGCTATGGCTTTTTCGTTCTTAGTTAGTGAAAGAAATAATAATAATTTTACTTGTCAATCGACCCTACTACGCGCTTCATAAAGCTGTTTAGGGCTTCTTTCTGCGGAGTGCCGGCTTTTATCATATTATCCACCTCAATGGCTCCGTAGAAATTAGAGAGCAATTCACCTATTACGTCAAGCTCCTCGTCTTTGAGTTGCTCACATTCGATGAGATTTTCGAGAGTCTCTACCGTCTCATTCACATAATCCTGATCGTTGGTTTCAATAAACTGAACGATGTGTTTAATTACCGGTAATCTCATCTATAAATTGCTTTAAAATTTCGGCTTTATTAGTTTGTACTTGGTTTACCAAAGCACCGTTTTTGAAAGCCGCAAAAGTAGGTAGGTTATCCACTTTAGCCAGTTTGCGCGATTCTGTAAACGCTTCAGCATCTACATATACGAAAGTAGCGTTAGGAGTTTCGCTAGCGTACTTCTTAAATTTCGGTTTCATTATTTTGCAATTGCCGCACCATCCTGCGCCAAATTGTACGAATACAAGCGGATTAGCAGCTACTACTTCTTGCAAGTTATCTTGGGTTAGTTCTGTCATAGTGATAAATTTTAAGTGAGTGAGTCTTTTAGTCAGTGCAAAAATAGATAGGTTTACAATGATTAAGTTATTATTAAAGATAAATTAGTGCGATGCTAAATAGCTAGCAACTCCTTTGCGGTCAGCATTCATCGCATCTTTACCTTCTTCCCAGTTAGCAGGGCATACTTCACCGTGTTGTTGTACGTGGGTGTAAGCATCTACTAATCTAAGGTATTCTTTTACGTTACGTCCTAGAGGCATATCGTTGATGCTTTCGTGGAATACTTTACCAGTTTCGTCTATTAGGTAAGTAGCGCGGAAAGTAACATCATCACCTTCTAAAAGGTAGGCGTCAGCTACTTCGTCATATACCTCGTTAGAGTCAAGGATACCAAGTGTACGAGCAAGGTTGCGGTTGCTATCAGCCAAGATAGGGTAAGTAACACCCTCAATACCACCGTTATCTTTAGGGGTATTTAGCCAAGCGAAGTGTACTTCAGCAGTATCGCAAGAAGCGCCGATAACCTTCACGTTGCGTTTTTCAAATTCAGCCAAAGCCTCTTGAAAAGCGTGTAGCTCAGTAGGGCATACGAAAGTAAAGTCTTTAGGATACCAGAAAAGGAGTACTTTCTTTTTGTTGTTTACGGCTTCGTTAAGCACGTTTATTTTGAATGTGTCCCCAAGGTCGCTCATAGCGTTAACCTCAATGTTAGGGAATTTTTTTCCTACGAATGACATATTTATGATGTTTTATGGTTTATTTTTCTGGCGGCAAAATTACTATCATTTTTTATTGAAGAAATAGTTTTCTAATTGAAAGAATTTATAAAGCGATAAGTTTTGCTGATTTATAACAAAACTTATCGCTTTTAGTAATGAACTTGGAGCAGACTTCTGAGCAACCTCTTTCTATATTCTATTAGATGATTAACTTCCTAAGGTATACCAATGTACGCCTATCAAATATTGAAACTCCGCTGAAAACGACAACCGTACGGCAACTACCAGCAGAAAAGTCAATGCCGATAAGCCTATCTTCTGGTACGTCTTGCTCACGGTGGCAATGAGCATTCCTAATAAAAAAGCTGCCCCTGTGCTCACAATATAAATCAGAGCTAAACTGAAATGTGCATCAGGCAGACTCCCTGCAATAAGCATTAACCCCGTAAACGGAAGAACAATGCGTAAGGCACTTTGTAGGCATTCTTGGGGTCTCTCTCTTACAAAGAGATAACTCATAATCACTACCCCTGTTAAGTATAGGGGTAGGGTTACCAAATGATCTCCATAGGCTATTGAATTTATAAACAAGTAAAGTGCAATAGCTGAGATAAGTTCTAAAAAGATTTGTACTGACTTTTTCATAATAAAAATGATTAATTATGGGAGTATTAGTTCTTCTCCTTCTTCTGGATTAAATATTTTAAAATTTTGCGACAAAGTTATAAAATATTCTCTTCTCTGTCAAGTAAGTTAACAAAGTTTAATATTATT
>ERZ773014.2497-NODE-2497-length-10585-cov-8.877398_pt1 | contig 10585 bp, 6 predicted proteins | sample MGYA00580841_ERZ773014 | MGnify/ENA primary metagenome ERZ773014 (study PRJEB29015, sample SAMEA2737989) | human oral metagenome | biome: human oral; feature: human-associated habitat; material: dental | place: China | collected 2067 ...
AAGAGCAGAGCATCAAGCTCTGGTACAACTACAAGGCGGGCAAGGACGGCTACCCGATCTCGACGCCGCGCCTGAAGTACTGGAATCAGAACGACTGGGAGCGCATTATCTTTAACGCTGCCGTCGGGCAGCTGGATACAGCAAACGCCCTCAAAGGAGGGGTCAACCCGAAAACCAGTCAATGGGAGGCAGCACGCACACTCAGCGGCGATACACGCAACCCCGGCTATGCGAATCTCTATGCCCTCGACGGCGCGGTCTACAACTCGTTCAGCAGATTTAGGCACAACGACTGGGAACTGAAGTGGACGTTCGACAAAGATAACGGGATGGAAAGCTTCGTTCGTTTCTACGATCAGAACCACCGCTATGCCAACCGCGACAAGTACGTATGGAGAATTGAGAGCAGAAACGATCTGATAAGCGACTACCGTACACGCTTCCCCAGCGGCGCAACGCAGGCGGAGCTCAAGCAGTGGATCGGCGAGCATCTCGCACCGTTCCCGGGCGGCGATCCGGCGAAGGTGCAGGAGTGGCTGGAAAAGACGGGCGGTACGGCGACCGAGCCGACGAGCTGGCGCGAGGAGCGCAACCGCGGCTTCCAGGTGCAGTATGCACGCGCTATTGGCAAGAATGATGTCATTGCAAGCCTCACGTACGACAAGGCGAAGAACTACGCAAAGCGCATCCAAAATGACGGCTCCGTGCGCGAGTCCCATACCGCACGCGACTCTGTAATCGCCTACGTGCAGGATAAGATCCACATCACGCCGAACTGGGATCTGACGCCTTCCCTGCGCTACTCCTACTACTCGAGCTATGATACGACAGCGTCGGGAAGAGCCGCCGCCGTACAGGGCAAGGGGAAATCCAGCCGCCTGACGCCCTCTCTGAACACGGAATACCTCTTCGACGATACGCTCAGCATGTATTTCGGCTGGACGAAGGTCTTGCGTCCGCTGCGTCAGGGCGACTACACCTCCACGGATGGTGTGTTCAACACGCCGCTGAAAGATGAGCGCGGCGACGCATGGACGCTCGGTGTACGCAAGGAGTTCTCGCAGCACACCGCACTCGCTGTCCACTATGACTGGACGCGTATGTCGAACGCGATTGCAACCCTGCCAATCTGGAACGACGTCGCAGGCGCGTTCGAGAGCACGGCGGTCAATGCGCGCGAGGACAAGAAATCGTTCAACATCACGTTCGACCACGCCTTTGACAAGCATTTCTCGATGAGTGCATCCTACTCGCACATGCTGGACAAGTGGATGGCAAAACCGGGCTGGGTGCTCGACCCGAACTGGGGCTATCAGAGCGGCAGCGACATCAACACGCAGATCAACCGTCTGCGTCCGCAAAATCACTATGCGCTCAATCTCTCCTATGAGAAGGGGAAGATCTATACGGGACTCTTGATGAACTGGTATACGGGATGCAGTCCGACAGCGTTCACGGACAGTCAGTTCCTCGTCCTTGACTGGAATTTCAACTACAGCTTCACCCCCGATCTCACAGGGTACCTTACTATAAACAATCTGACGAATGAGGCGTATCAGACCTCGTACAACTCATGGAACGGCATCGGCAGTTCAGCCATGCCCGGCCGCAGCATCATGGTCGGCGCACGCTATACGTTCTGATCGTTCGGTCATGAAAAGGAAAAGACGCAGGCTATTCTTTCGCGGAATGTCCTGCGTCCCTTTCTTATAGGAGGAAGGATGAAAGTTTTCTATCTGTTGCTCATCTGCCTCGTTTTCCTGCTCACGGCTTGCAGTCCCATCGTGAAGGTGCAGGATGAAAATGCACAGCGTCTTGGCACAGCGGAGCAGGCGGATGCAGCGTATACGCCCGTCACGATTGAGAACATCAACGAAAAGGGCGACCCCATCGCGCAGGTCTACGAGCGTCCGCCGGAGCGCGTGGTCGCCGTCTGGCAGAACTCGATCGAGACGCTGCTCGCGCTCGGCGTGGGCGATCGCATCGTTGCAGGCATGGGGGTGCCGGACGCGAAATACATCCGACCGGAGTACCGAGCGGCATACGAGGCGATCCCCTACACGAGTCTCGAACATCTCGACGTGGAGACGATCCTCATGATGCAGCCTGATCTGATCGTCGGCTGGGCGTCCACCTTCTCTCCGAAGGTACTGCGCTCTACGACGTTTTGGGCGGGGCGCGGCGTGCACACTTACATCGCACCGGCGTCTGCACGCATGACAAAGATGAAAACCATCGCGCAGGAGTGCGAGGACATCCGAAATCTCGGCCGCATCTTCGGACGGGAAGATCGTGCCGAGACTCTCATCGGCGAGATGCAGCATGAAATCTCATTTGTCGCTGAAAAGACCGCCCACCGAGAAAAACGTCCGCGCGCTCTCGTCATCGAGCTTATGGGCAAGGAGATTCGTACCTATGGCAAAGATACGCTCGCAGGCGATATGCTTCGGGCGCTCGGCGCCGAGCATCTGGCGGCGGACGGCACGAGTCTCAGCATGGAAGAGATGATCGAGCTGAACCCCGACGCGATCTTTCTCGTTGTCATCGAAAACGACTATGGCAACGAGGATGCGATCCTCGCACGCCTCTATGAGAATCCGGCGCTTAGCTCGCTCGTCTGTGTAAAAGAGAGACGCATCTATACGGCGCCGCTCTATGCGGTCTACAGTGCGGGGATTCGCACTTACGACGGCATCACGATCTTTGCTCATGGGCTGTATCCCGAGATATATGGAGAATAATCTATGCAAGCATTTTTTTCACGCGCGGGGCTTCTTGCCCTCTTAGCCCTGCTCACAGCGCTTCTCATTGGCGCACTCTTCTGGGCGCTCTCCATCGGAACGGTCGATCTGCCGCCCGATGCGATCGCCGCTGCGCTTCTCGATCAAATACAGAGCGGCACGCCCATCGACATGGCGGGCAAGGGTCCTGTCCATGACATCGTCTGGTTGCTTCGCCTGCCGCGCCTTTTGCTCGCCGCCATCATCGGCGCGGGCCTTGCCACCTGCGGCGTCATCATGCAGGCGATTGTGAAGAATCCTCTCGCCGATCCTTACATCCTCGGCATCTCGGCGGGCGCGTCTCTTGGCGCGACCTTCGCCATCCTGCTCGGCGTCGGCGCGGCGCTCGGCGAAAATGCCGTCGGCATCGCCGCATTTTTGGGTGCATTTGCCATTTCTCTCGCGGTTTTATTCATCGCGAACATCGGCGGACGTGCGAATGCGATGAAGCTGCTGCTCGGCGGCATGGCGCTCAGCGCTGTGTGCAGCGCCTTTTCGAGCTTCATTGTCTATTTTGCCAACGACAAGGAGGGCATTCAGACAATCACCTACTGGATGATGGGCAGTCTCGCGGGGGCGAAGTGGGAGCATATCGCGCTGCTCGGCGTCATTTCCCTGCTCGCGGTTCTCTTCTTCTGGTCACAGAGCCGTATTCTCAATCTCATGCTGCTCGGCGATGCGTCCGCGATCACGCTCGGCACCGATCTTCATGCCTATCGGCAGGGCTATCTGATCGTCAGTGCGCTCGTCGTCGGCTTCGCCGTCTTTGCTGCGGGCATGATCGGCTTCGTCGGCCTAGTCGTTCCCCATGTCGTGCGGATGCTCGTCGGCACCGATCACAGGCGCCTCATTCCCGTGAGCGCTCTCGTGGGGGCGATCTTCCTCGTCGTCGCCGACGGACTTTGCCGCGTTCTCATTCCACATACGGAGCTGCCGATCGGCATCCTGATCGCACTTGTGGGCGCACCCGCATTCATCTACCTCATGGTGAAGCGCACCTATGGATTCGGAGGGCAGTGATATGGAGATACTCGCGGAGGCGGTAAAACTCTTCATCGGAAACAAGGAGATCCTCAAGGGGTTGGATTTTCATCTGAAGCCGAAGGAATTTCTCGGCATCATCGGCCCCAACGGCAGCGGCAAGAGTATGTTTTTGAAATGCCTCTATCGCGTACAGAAGCCGACCGCAGGGACGATCACACTGAACGGACACACACTCGATGAGATGTCTTATCGAGAGTCCGCACAGCAGATCTCTGTCGTGGCGCAGCATAATTTCTACAGCTTCGACTTCAGCGTGCTCGACGTCGTGCTCATGGGGCGCTCGCCGCACAAGCGTCTTTTTGACCGTGACAATGCGGACGATTACGCAATCGCGCATCGGGCGCTTCGTACCGTCGGCATGGACGATTGTGCAGAACGCAGCTTCTCAAGTCTCTCGGGCGGAGAGCAGCAGCGCGTGATTCTTGCGCGTGCTCTGACGCAGGAGGCCGAGTGCATGATCCTCGACGAGCCGACCAATCATCTGGACATTAAGTATCAGCTGCAGATTATGGATATTGTAAAGCGGCTCGATCTCACCGTCGTCGCGGCGATCCATGACCTCAACATCGCCGCGCTTTACTGCGATCGTCTCATCGCCATACAGAAGGGGCGCATCGTGGGAGCTGGCACGCCGCGCGAGCTTTTGACGGAGGCGTTCATCCACGATCTCTACGAAGTATGCGCGAAAGTGGAAGAAGGGGAGGACGGGCGCATCTATATCCGCTATGTGCCGCAGTACGGGATAAAATCGTAAGGAAACATTGCTCCCTGTAAATCCTATGAGAAGATTATGCGTCGGGATTCACTATGAATCTTCGAACAGTCATCGGGTCGAATGCGCGGGCCGATCGTCAGACTTCGGCAAGGCGTGAGGATTTGCTTTGAAATCTCATCTGAACAATCACGACAGACAAACTGTAAACTCGTGAACTGTAAACTTGCAAAGCTGTCGTTTCTGTGATAATATAGAAGCGTTTTCAGCAATCTGCCCCCTTGGCGTCCTTGCTCAAGGGGGCTTTTTCGTAAGGCGGCACGGGATTTATCCGTGCTTTCTGAGTGGAGAAGGAGGCGGGTAATGGACACGTTGGGCTTTCTCGGCCCTCTGGGTACGCACAGTGAGGCGGCGGCGCTTCATTTGAACGGGCTTCTCGATGAGCCGCGCGAGCTTCTGCCCTTTCCTGCCATCTTTCAGGCGCTTTCGGCGGTGGAGGAGGGGCAGGTGCAGGGAGCGCTCGTGCCGGTGGAAAATTCGCTCGAAGGTTCGGTGAACATCACGCTCGACGCCTTGAGTTCGAGCGACGCCTTCGCCGTGAACTTGGAACTCATCTGGGGCGTGCGCAACGAGCTGATGATGAAGTACCCGAAAACCGAGGTGCGAAGCATCATCTCTCATGCGCAGCCGCTCTCGCAGTGCCGCGCCTACTTGAAGGAGCACCATGCGGCGGCGAAACTCGTCGCCGTCTCCTCAACGGCAGAGGCAGCTCGCCTCGTCGCTCTGAGCCGTCCCGAGGACGGCTGTGCCGCCATCTGCACGGCGCGTGCGGGCGAACTGTACGGCCTTTATCCCGTGGCCGAGGACATCCAGGACACGATGGCGAACTGCACGCGCTTCTTCCTCGTTGAGCGTGCGGGGAAAAAGCCGCCGGCGCTTCGTTTCTCGAATGAGCCTGTGCCTGAGAAGCTCCTGGTAATCTGCCAGATTGACGGCAAGCGCGCGGGCAGCTTGTGCGAGGTTTTGCAGGAGTTCGCCGTGCGCGGCGTGAACATGCTGCGCATCGAGTCGCGCCCCGCACGCACGGAGCTTGGAGCGTATATCTTTTTCTTTGAGTTGGAGGCGGATGCCGTCGGGCTTGCCGCTTCAGTGGAAGCGGTGCGCCAAAAGAGCATCTGGCTGCGCACCCTCGGCGCGTTTCCTGTGCTGACGGCTGCAAATTTGAAAGGAGCATCTTTATGGTCATCATTATGAATCCGGACGCAACGGCGGAAAATATCAAGGAAGTCATCCATGCGATCAACGGTGTGGGACTTGAGGCGAAGATCATGGAGGGCGCACAGCAGAAGATCGTCGGCGTCATCGGCGACAAGCGCCGCATGGGCTCCTTGGCGATCGACGCGATGGCGGGCGTCGAGCAGAGTGTCGCCATCTCCAAGAGCTACAAGCTCGCGAGCCGTGAGTTCCATCCGATGCCGACGGTCGTCGATGTCGGCGGCGTCAAGATCGGTGCGGGAACGCCCGTCGTCATGGCGGGGCCGTGCGCCGTCGAGTCGCGCGAGCAGCTCATGGAGGCTGCCGAGATCGTCAAGAAGGGCGGCGCCGAGTTCCTGCGCGGCGGCGCGTACAAGCCGCGCACATCGCCGTACTCCTTCCAAGGTCTTGAAGAGGAAGGCTTGAAGCTCCTCGCCGAGGCGCGCGAGAAGACGGGACTCAAGGTCGTCACCGAGGTCACGGAGGTCGAGAACGTCGGACTCGTTTCCGAGTATGCCGACGTCCTGCAGATCGGCGCGCGCAACATGCAGAACTTCCGCCTCTTGAAGGAGGTCGGACGCGGCACGAAGCCCGTCATGCTCAAGCGCGGCCTCGCGGCGACGATCGACGAGTGGCTCAATGCCGCCGAGTACATCATGAACGAGGGCAATCCGAACGTGATCTTCTGCGAGCGCGGCATCCGCACCTACGAGACGTACACGCGCAACACGCTCGATCTCAGCGCCGTCGCCGCCATCAAGCACCTGTCGCACCTTCCCATCATCGCCGATCCGAGCCACGGCACGGGCAAGTGGCGCTTCGTGCGCCCGATGGCGTTCGCCTCGATCGCCGCAGGCGCAGACGGGCTCATCATGGAGATGCACCCGAATCCGGCGAAGGCGCTTTCCGACGGCCCGCAGTCGCTGACGCCCGAGAGCTACTACGAGGTCATGCGCGGCGTCAAGAAGCTCGCGAAGTTCATGCAGGACGAGAAAATCGAGCCGATGGATATTTAATTTTGAAGAAATCTTGGTTTTTCCTTTAGAAAAAATGTGGAAAAGACGATAGAAGAATAGAAACGTATGAGGAAATGGGATGCGTGTTCGTGGGCATCCCATTTTTTATCGTGCGATATGTACGGAAAATTTCTACAATTTCTACGGAGGGGAAAGATTATGAAACTCAAACCGAAGATGCTTTCGGGCGTTGGCGTGCCGCTGCTCGTCGTGTTCATCGTCATGGGGGTCATCATCTACATGATGGCGAGCGCGGGTTTGAAACAGGCGACGGAGGTCGGCATGGAGCAGCGCGCCAATCACTATGCCGAGGTGATCGACGGCAATATTCGCGAGCAGGCGGCTCTCGTATCGGCTCTTTCTGTGAGCTGGTCGGCAGGCATGCCCGCAGGAGCAGATCTGCAGGCAGCGGTCGATGAGTTGGGACGCTGCAATGGCGTCTATGGTTTCCTCGTGGGGCGTCCTGATGGTTCATATACGACGAGTCAAGAGATGCCCGCAGGCTATGATCCGCGCACGCGCGATTGGTACAAGAACGCGGCGTCTTCCGATGGCGTAGTGTTTTCCGATGTCTACAAGAACGCGGCGGACGGCGCGATCATCGTGACGCTGAGCAAGGCGGTGCGCGGCCACGACGGCGAGCTTGTTGCCGTCATCGGCACGGATGTTTCGGTCGAATCCCTGACAGGAATGCTCAGGGACGTCAAGGTCGGCGAGCACGGCTCCATCTTTGTCTTGGGAGATAAGAGCGAGTACATCTATCACAAGAAATTTCAGTTTGACGATGCGCCGCTCAACGAACTGGACGGCGGCAAATATAAGGCTCTTGCCGCGAAGTTCCTGGCCGACAAGCCGCAGATGCTCGAAGAAGAGTTCGAGGGCGTGCAGAAGTTCTATCAGATGGTTCCCATTCCCTCGACAGGCTGGCATGTCGTCATCGAGGTGCCGCAGTCCGAGGCGTTCGCTGCAGCGACGAAGATGTCGTATGCGATCTTTGTCATCAGCCTCGCGGCGCTCGCGCTTTTGGGCGGCATCGTCTACTATTTCCTCACGGGCATGATTTCGCCGATCAAAGCCTTGTCTGAGACGATGAGCTTTATCGCCAAGGGCGACCTCACGCACAAGTTGCCCGCAAGCGATCGCGCCGACGAGATCGGCGTGCTGCAGACGAGTTCGAGCGAGATGGTCGCGACGCTTCGGAAGATGGTCGAAGGTACATCGAAAGCCGCAGAGCAGGTGTTAGCATCGTCCGAGGAATTGACGGCAAGCTCTACGCAGACGGCGAATGCGTCGCAGTCGGCGGCGGAAGCTGTCGTCGATATTGCCGAGCGCGCGGCGGAGCAGAGCGACATCGCGGAGATGGCGAACGAGGTCGCGCACAACATGGGCGCGCAGACCGAGGACATCGCCAAGGTGGTCGGTGAATCGACGAAGGTTGCTGAGACGACGGCTGAGGCGACGCGCGAAGGCCGCGCTGTGCTGGAAAAGGCGGTCGCGGGCGTCGACAGCCTCGCGGCGAACTCCGTAAAGGTCGGCGAGGCTGTGCAGAACCTCTACGACGGCTCGAAGAATATCGCGGAGATCAATGAGGTCATCACGAACATTTCGGGACAGACGAAACTCCTCGCGCTGAATGCCGCGATCGAGGCGGCGCGTGCGGGCGAGCAGGGCAAGGGCTTCGCCGTCGTCGCTGACGAGGTGCGAAAGCTCGCCGAGCAGAGCGAGCAGGCGGCGCAGGAGATCAGCACGGTCATCGGCAAGAACGCCGCGCAGATCGAGAACGCCTTCTCGCTGACGAAGACGCAGGACGAAGAGGTCAGGGCGAGCGTGGAGGAAGTCGGCGCCGCCGACGAGAAGTTCGCGAGCATCGCCGAGTCGATCCGCGCGCTGATCGAGCAGGTCGGCAGGGTCGCGACGATCACAGGGGCGCTCGAGAAGGACTGCAAGAGTACGGTCGATACGGTGCAGCAGGTCAGTGAGCTCTCACGCGCCGTGCAGCAGAAGGCGACGGACGTATCCGCCGTCTCTGAGGAACAGGCGGCGTCCGCCGAAGAGATTGCGGCCGCGAGCCACACACTTGCCGAGCTTGCTCAGGAACTGAAGCAGGGAGTTTCGAAGTTCCGCCTTTGAAAAAAGACGCAGTACATACATCCGCATAATTTACAGAGGTCTAGCCGATGGGTCTGCATCTTCGGCTAGACCTAAATATCAGGAATCTTTGCAGGATATTTGAAAATGGAGTAGAAGAGAAGCATGTAGGTTACAAGTTTTGGAAGAACACAGGGAGGAGCACGAAATGAAACTCAAACCGAAGATGCTTTTGAGCATCGGCATTCCGCTCATCGTCATCTTCATCCTCATGGGAACGATCATCTATCTGATGGCAAGCTCGGGGTTGAAAAGCGCGGTGGAAGTCGGCATGGAGCAGCGCGCGGGCCGTTATGCGGCGGAGCTTGACGGCAGCGTGCAGGAAAAGCGCGCGATGGTGGAGACCATCGCCCAGGATTGGAGCGTCGGTTTGCCGCAGGGGGACGATCTGCAGCAGGCGGTTCTTGACATCTCGGCACGTCCCGGCGTCTTTGAATTCTACGTGGGATTTCCCGACGGTTCGTCCGTGGTGAAGGATCAGGCGTCGGAAGGTTTCGATCCGCGCACGCGTCCGTGGTACAAGAATGCAGTAAACTCGAAGAATGTGGAGCTTTCTGAGGTCTATCAGACCGACCCTGACAAAACGCGGGTCATAACGCTGAGCAAGGCGGTCTACAATAAGAACGGCGAGCTTGTCGCTGTCATTGGCATGGATGCTTCCGTCGATAGTATGACGGAGATTTTGAAGGATGTGAAGGTCGGCGAGCATGGCTCGCTCTTCGTCCTGGGACCGGACAGCGAATTCATCTACCACAAGAAATTCACGCTCGACGATCCGCGGCTCAACGAGATGGATGGCGGCAAGTACAAGGATCTGGCAGCACGCTTCACATCGAAGGATCCGCAGATGTTCGATGCGGAGTTCAACGGCGTGCAGAAGTTCTACGAATCGATGCCGATCGGCACGACGGGCTGGCACATCATCATCGAGGTGCCGCAGTCGGAGGCGTTCGCATCGGCGACGCAGATGCTCTATGCGATTCTTGTCATCAGCCTCGTCGCTCTCGCGCTTTTGGGCGGCATCACCTACTATTTCCTCACGGGCATGATTTCGCCAATCGAGATCCTGTCCGAGACGATGAGCTTCATCGCCAAGGGGGATCTTACGCACAAATTGCCCGCGAGCGATCGCGTCGACGAGATCGGAGTGCTGCAGACGAGCTCGAGTCAGATGGTCACGACGCTCCGAAAGATGGTCGAGGACACCACGAAGGCCAGCGAGCAGGTGCTCGCGTCCTCCGAGGAGCTGACGGCAAGCTCGACGCAGACGGCGAATGCGTCGCAGTCGGCGGCGGAAGCCGTCGTCGATATCGCCGAGCGCGCGGCGGAGCAGAGTGACATCGCGGAGATGGCGAACGAAGTCGCACACAATATGGGAGCGCAGACCGCAGACATCGCCAAGGTCGTCGATGCTTCGACGAAGGTTGCCGACGAGACGGAAGCAGCGACGAGAGAAGGCAGGGAGGCGCTCGGTAAGGCGGTTGCGGGCGTCGAGAATCTTGCGACGGGAGCCGCGAAGGTTGGCGCCGCCGTCCAGCACCTCTACGACGGCTCGAAGAACATCGCGGAAATGAATGAGCTCATTACGAGCATCTCAGGCCAGACGAAACTCCTCGCTTTGAATGCCGCCA
>ERZ773014.2499-NODE-2499-length-10576-cov-2.993537_pt1 | contig 10576 bp, 10 predicted proteins | sample MGYA00580841_ERZ773014 | MGnify/ENA primary metagenome ERZ773014 (study PRJEB29015, sample SAMEA2737989) | human oral metagenome | biome: human oral; feature: human-associated habitat; material: dental | place: China | collected 2067 ...
CACCTGCCTGAGCCTGATCAAGAAGCTTTCTGAACATCTCTATACCTGTAACAACAGTTGACTTCTTATCCTCATGGATACCAAGGATCTCTACTGTATCGTTAAGGTTAAGTGTACCTCTCTCTACTCTACCTGTAGCAACTGTACCACGACCTGTGATTGTGAATACGTCCTCGATTGGCATAAGGAAAGGCTTATCTGTATCTCTCTCAGGATCAGGAATGTAGCTGTCAACAGCATCCATAAGATCCATGATCTTGTCACCCCAAGGTCCCATCGGATCCTCAAGAGCCTTAAGAGCTGAACCCTGAATAATAGGTGTATCATCGCCAGGGAACTCATACTCGTTAAGAAGATCTCTGATCTCCATCTCTACGAGCTCAAGAAGCTCCTCATCGTCAACCATATCACACTTGTTCATAAATACAACGATATATGGAACACCTACCTGTCTTGAAAGAAGGATATGCTCTCTTGTCTGAGCCATAACACCGTCTGTAGCAGCAACTACAAGGATAGCTCCGTCCATCTGTGCAGCACCTGTGATCATGTTCTTTACATAATCTGCGTGTCCGGGACAGTCAACGTGTGCATAATGTCTCTTCTCTGTCTCATACTCGATATGAGATGTTGAAATTGTGATACCTCTCTCTTTCTCCTCAGGAGCCTTGTCGATCTTATCGAAATCAACGATCTTGTTTGTCTCTGAAGGGAATCTTGTTGCAAGAACCTTAGAGATAGCTGCTGTAAGAGTTGTTTTACCGTGATCTACGTGTCCGATTGTACCAATGTTAGCATGAGGCTTTGTTCTATCAAATTTTGCTTTTGCCATTGTTAATTCCTCCTTGAATTAAACTTAAATTAATAGTAAATTTTGTTATATTATATAGTATCAGCTGATATTTTGCAAGTTAATATGCTTATATCTTAGCTTTATTATTTCTTATCATTAAGAACTTTTTCCTGAACAGACTTTGGAACCTGCTCATATTTTTCAAAGAACATTGAGTAGTTTCCACGACCCTGTGTTCTTGAACGAAGGTCTGTTGAGTATCCGAACATCTCTGAAAGCGGAACGAATGCATTTACCTGCTTACCGCTTGGTATATCCTCCATACCCTCTATACGACCTCTTCTTGAGTTGATATCACCGATAACATCACCCATATATTCCTCAGGCATTGTAACTTCAACCTTCATAATAGGCTCAAGAAGTACAGGTCCCGCCTTACTCATAGCATCCTTGAATGCCATAGAACCTGCGATATGGAATGCCATTTCTGATGAATCGACTTCATGGTATGAACCGTCATATACATTTGCATGTACACCAAGTACCGGGAATCCTCCAAGAATACCTGACTTTGTAGCCTCCTCAATACCTTCGCCGACAGCCGGAATATATTCCTTAGGAATAGCACCGCCGACAACAGTTGACTCAAACTTAAATGTCTCTTCTCCGTTCGGATCCATAGGTTCAAACTTAACTTTACAGTGACCGTACTGACCGCGACCGCCTGACTGTCTTGCATACTTGGAATCAACATCAACAGCCTTGGTAAATGTTTCTTTGTAAGCAACCTGTGGTGCACCTACATTTGCTTCTACATTAAACTCTCTAAGAAGTCTGTCTACAATGATCTCAAGGTGAAGCTCACCCATACCTGATATGATGGTCTGACCTGTTTCGCCATCTGTCTTAACTCTGAATGTCGGATCCTCTTCAGCCAATTTTGCAAGAGCATCTATCATCTTTGTCTGACCTGCCTTTGTCTTCGGCTCGATAGCAATATCGATAACAGGCTCAGGGAATTCCATTGACTCAAGGATTACAGGGTGTTGCTCATCACAGATTGTATCACCTGTAGTTGTAAGCTTAAATCCTACAGCCGCAGCAATATCTCCTGAATAAACCTTGTCAATCTCCGTTCTCTTATTTGCATGCATCTGAAGGATACGACCGACTCTCTCCTTCTTGCTCTTTGTAGCATTAAGTACATATGAACCGGCATTAAGTGTTCCGGAATAAACTCTGAAATATGCAAGTTTTCCTACGAAAGGATCTGTCATAATCTTAAATGCAAGAGCTGAGAAAGGCTCCTCATCTGAGGCATGTCTTTCAACTTCATTTCCGTCAAGGTCAACACCCTTTATTGAAGGGATATCAAGCGGTGAAGGCATGAACTCAACAATAGCATCAATAAGCTTTTGCACACCCTTATTGCGATAAGCCGTACCGCAACATACAGGTATTGCCTTGTTATCACAAGTTCCTTTTCTAAGTGCCGCCTTAAGCTGCTCAACTGAAGGTTCCTCGCCCTCAAGATACATCATTGTAAGGTCATCATCAAGCTCACAAATCTTCTCAACAAGCTCACCATGATATAATTCAGCCTCGTCCTTTACCTCGTCAGGTATATCAACGATTGAAATATCATCACCCTTGTCATCATTGTAGATATAAGCTTTCATCTCAAAGAGATCTACAATTCCCTTGAAATCATCTTCTTTTCCGATTGGAATCTGAAGCATAATTGTATTTTTTCCAAGTCTTGTATGAATCTGTTCAACTGCTGCATAATAGTCGGCACCCATAACATCCATCTTATTGATAAATGCCATTCTCGGTACATGATATGTATCTGCCTGTCTCCATACATTCTCAGACTGCGGTTCTACGCCTTCTTTTGCAGAGAACACACCGACAGCACCGTCAAGTACACGAAGTGACCTCTCCACCTCTACAGTAAAGTCAACGTGTCCCGGAGTATCGATAATATTTATACGATTTTCCTTCTCACCGGGCTTTGCTTTGTTAAATTCCTGTAATGTCCAGTGGCATGTTGTAGCGGCTGAAGTAATTGTAATACCTCTTTCCGCTTCCTGTGCCATCCAGTCCATTGTAGCGGTACCCTCATGGGTATCACCAATCTTATAATTTACACCAGTATAATATAGGATACGCTCAGTAAGTGTGGTTTTACCGGCATCTATATGAGCCATGATACCAATATTTCTGGTTCTCTCCAACGGATATTCTCTTCCAGCCAATTGGTTTCCTCCTATTAGAATCTATAATGAGCAAATGCCTTGTTAGCCTCTGCCATCTTATGCATATCTTCTTTTCTCTTTACTGCGGCACCTGTATTGTTTGCCGCATCCATTATCTCATTTGCAAGACGATCGATCTGTGTCTTCTCGCCTCTTTTTCTTGAAAAGAATGTAAGCCATCTAAGAGCAAGAGCCTGTCTTCTCTCCGGTCTTACCTCGATAGGAACCTGATATGTGGCTCCACCGATTCTTCTCGCCTTTACCTCAAGTACAGGCATGATATTGTTCATAGCTTCCTCGAAAACCTCTACAGGATCCTTTCCTGTTTTATCGGAAACCTTATCAAATGCTCCGTACACAATCTTTTGTGCAACACCCTTCTTACCATCTAACATAATAGTATTTACAAGCTTTGTAACTACCTTGTTATTGTATAAAGGATCTGCTAATACATCTCTTTTTAGTGTATGTCCTTTACGTGGCACGTTTCTTCCCTCCTTAATATTCAATTAGATCTTTGGTACTCGCTTACTGCGTCCTCGTGCCTATATTTTTTGCAACCAACAAAAAATCCGGCACTGTCTAATTATGAAAGTCTTTTACTTTCTTCTAAATTCTAAAGACTGTTTATATCTTCAGTTATTATTTCTTATCTTTCGGTCTCTTAGCTCCGTACTTTGAACGAGCTTGTTTTCTGTTAGCGACACCCGCAGTATCTAATGTACCACGAATAATATGGTATCTTGTACCCGGCAAGTCCTTTACTCTACCTCCACGGATAAGCACAACGCTATGCTCCTGAAGGTTATGTCCCTCTCCCGGGATATAGCTTGTTACTTCGATTCCGTTAGAAAGACGAACTCTGGCAATCTTACGAAGAGCTGAGTTAGGCTTCTTAGGTGTTGCAGTCTTAACAGCTGTACATACTCCTCTTTTTTGAGGTGAAGAGATATCTGTTGACCTCTTATGAAGTGAGTTGAATCCCTTCTGAAGAGCAGGAGCTGTTGACTTTCTTTCTGAAGTCTGTCTGCCTTTTCTAACTAACTGGTTAAATGTTGGCATTCCTTTTTCCTCCTTTTTTATTGGTTGCTTTACATTTCTTTTTCTTTGTGAATACCATCGCATATTCACTATGTGTAAATATCATCGCCTACTTACACAGTATTTAATACTACTAAAATAAGAGGCTGTTGTCAATACTATTCCTGCCTGTAATTCTGACAGTTTTCTTACAAGATATATGATCCGCTCTTTGACACTTGGTATCTGAAAATGCCTGTAAAGCCTTATAAATAAAGGATTTATAAGTTCGAATTTCTTTATTGTTGTATTATATGAAAAAATGTGGCTAAGCCTTGCAGATTACAAGGCTTAGCCACTTTCCCGTTTCAAAACCGATACAGATGGATTATACTGTAATTAAGCTTTTTTTATCGGTATCCAAAGCTCCATCTTATACTCAGGACTGTGCATATCTCCTTCATAGTAGTACTCAAAATCCGGACTTCCTGAATGTATATAGCCATGTTCAGGGAAAAACACTTCCATTACATACTTCCAACCTTTATGAATACACTCAGGCACACTTCCATTCAGTTCTACAACCGCATATTCCGCTTCTTTTACTTTAATAATATCCAATCCCATACTTTCAGCTTTACCGATATCAGTAATAATATATCCTGCCATATAATTTATTGTGCCGGGATTTTCCACATCATAGCAAACACCGACACTCTTTCCTTCACCAAGTTTTGCTAATTCATCATGACTGTATTTTTTGTATAGCCTGTCCCATATATCAGGACATTCAGATGAATTGATATTTTGTTTACTTAATCCTGCAACCGTAAATGCTTCTTTTTTTTGAATCGTAATATTCATGCTTCTTCCTCCTCTTACACTTAGTGCCAATTGCACTCGTGAAACCAATTTGAACGGTTTTCCGTTTCTTACTTCTGAAGGAGTAGACTTATGAAAATTCTTAAACGCAGTTCCGAATGAATCTGATGACTCATACCCGAATCTGAATGCAATATCAATTATCTTCTCATGTGTATCTCTTAATCTGACAGCGGCTTCCGTCAATCTCCTGCTTCTCAAATATTCCGAAAGAGTTGTTTCAGTCAGAATAGAAAACAAACGGCTAAACATAGAATAAGAATATCCTGACAATTGAATTACCTTCCTTTCGTCTATCTCATCATCAAGAACTGTTTCAAGATAGTCAATCGTATTATTAAATGATTTTACTATATTCATTTTTTCCTCCTTCAGTTATAGTTTAGTCATTTTTATTATCTTTTGCCCTCTAATATTTGTACAAAATTTGACGTTATGCCGTCGTCCTCCAACTCCTGTAACTTGTTTGCAAAGTCTTCATGTGCCTTTTTCTCACCGTTTAATGTATTGTCACCTGATATAATAACTACAACAGGTCTGTCCTCCTTCACCTTTTCTATCCATCTATCTAAAGTCTTTTCCACATCCTTTATATCCTTACCGTCATCTGTATTCATATATTCTGTAAATGCTTTACTGAAGTCAGTAAGAGTTGAATCATAATAATGTATATCTGTAGCTAAATATAGCATATCTTGATGCACCGACTTTGTTTTTTCCGCTTCAACTTCTATAGTAGGACCAAAATTTTCTGTTATTGTTTTTACATTGTTTTTTTCTGTTTTTTCACTGCTTTTATTATATTTAACTGTATTTTCACCATATTTATTCAAATCACCGCTTTCTACAGTTATTTGATCATCATTTTCCATATTGCTTTCAGGTATATCAGTTTCCTATATACTGTTTTTGTGAATATCAGTCTCTCTACTGCCGGCAGTTTCTTCACCGGTCTCTACTGTAGTTCCTTTAATATTTTGCCTTGTCCTCTTTGTATCGGAAATGATATACACTGCCACTATCATAAAAAATAAAATACCCACAAATGGGATAAGTCTTCTTATTAGTTTCAAAATATCCATTCTTCATCTCGATTCACTTTATTTTCAAACATAGGCTGATTATATATTTCTATAGGCATACGGTCAACCTTAATAAGAAGATATATTTCTAAGTTAAAATTTATAGGTTGATATATATATGTCAACCTATAATTTTTTTTAGTTGACATTAAGAAATATTTATAATATTATTCTCTTATGTTTTAATTAAATGATACCGGATTACTGTTTTTTAGACCGGTGTTAATTATATTTTTGAACAGGAGATTGTTATGTCAAAAAATATTTCCATAAATAGAATAGCTGTAATAGCCCTAATGGCGGCCGTTCTATGTATATTGTCACCGGTTTCCATACCTATATTTATAAGTCCTGTACCTGTATCACTCGGTGTGCTTGCTGTATACCTGACAGCCTATGTACTTACACCGATTGATGCACTTATATCAGTGATAATCTTTATATTACTTGGTGCACTGGGATTACCTGTATTCTCAGGATATTCAGGCGGTCTTGGCAAACTCCTTGGACCTACAGGCGGATATATCATAGGATTTATATTTACAGTGTATATAAGTTCACTGCTTATTCACCTGAAAAAGGGCATTCTTTATGATGTAATCGGAATGGTGTTAGGTTTGGTTCTTTGTTACCTGCCCGGAACATTATGGTTCTCATATCAGCAGGGCAAGGGCTTCATTGCCTCATTGGCATTGTGTGTTGTACCGTTTTTGATAGGAGATATTATAAAGATTTTTGTAGCATATATACTTGGATCACAGATCAGCAAAAGACTGAATCACCTAAATCTGTAAATGAAAGAGGCTGTTGCCTTAAGAATAATACTCTTAAGGCAACAGCCCCTTTTATCTGTCTCTATATCCTAAAGCCTGTTCCAAAACAATCTTTTCTTCCCTTGAAAGTACCTGTTCTGTCTGACCGTTTTCAACTATCCTTATATAATTAAAAGTAACTTCCCTGGAATGTATACTGTTTATTATATATCCCGAATTTCTATAATTCAGAATGCAGAGTGCAAAGCTAAGTTTCCCTCCCATTCCGTCAAATGCATCATATTTAAGTATACCAATCTTTTGATAACATTCTCTCTGTATCTTGTTCAGCTCTCTTATAGCCTCCCTGTTCAATTTATTCTCATTTTTCAAACTGCGAATATCCTTTCTCAAAAGTATTATAATATCCTCAAGGTTTCTCGCAGATCTTCCTGTCATGAAATTATCATATGATTTAAAAAGTCTTCTATATTTTATTCTATGCTTCATCATAGATATAAATAATATAAAATTAAAAACAGCTACAACCAGGATAAAGCAAAACAAAATCCTATTATCTATTGTAAAATTTATCATCGTATTACACTAACGTCTTAAAAATATCCATTATTCTGTCAAGCTCCACCTGTGAATAATATTCTATTTCTATTCTTCCTTTATTTTTATCTTTTTGATTTATATGTACCTTGGTACCAAGTACCCCTTGAATACTGTCCTCATACTCCTTATAGAACAATGACAAGTCTCTTACAGTATCTTCTTTAACTGATTCTGTCAACTCATCAAGTTCTACATTTTTCTTTTTTGATAGTGTCTTAGCTGCCTTTTCAGTATCTCTGACACTGAGACTTCTCTTCATTATATCAAGTGCCAAAAGCTCTCTTTTGCCCTCATCCTCCAGACTAAGCAATGCTCTTGCATGACCTGATGAAATCTTACCGTCAATCATATACTGTTGAATATTCTTGCTAAGTTTTAGAAGTCTAAGCGAATTGGTAATAGTAGAGCGATTCTTTGACACCTTATCTGACAGTTCTTCCTGTGTCAGATTATATTCCTCTATAAGGCTCTTATATGCAAGTGCCTCTTCAATAGGATTCAAATCTGTCCTTTGTATATTCTCTATAATAGCAATCTCCTTAGCCTTTTGGTCATCATAGTCTCTTACAACTACCGGAACTTCAGAAAGTCCTGCCGCCTGTGCAGCCCTCCAGCGTCTTTCACCTGCCACTATTTCATATCTGTTACCTGTCTTCTTTACTATAATAGGCTGCAACACTCCATACTGTTTTACTGATTTTGTTAGCTCATCAAGGCTATCCTTGTCAAACATCTTTCTTGGCTGATTTCTATTTGGCTCTACTAATGAAATCTTTACCATCAATTCGCCAGTTTTTTTGCTTGTATTGTCCTCTATATTCTTATCCACTGCCTCGTCAATAGCTGTATTGGTTCCATTTATATTCCTAAGAAGGGCATCTGCGCCCTTTCCAAGTGCCATTCTTTTTGCCATTTTTACCTCCCGCTCTTACTTAGTACTTCGGATGCCAACATTCTATATGCCTGTGCTCCTGTTGAAGTAGTATCATATTCTGTTATCGGCATTCCAAAACTTGGAGCCTCCGCCAACTTTACATTTCTGGGTATTATAGTTTCAAATATATTTTCATTAGATATAACACTCTTTACGCCTTCTATAACCTGTCCGCTCAGGTTATTTCTGGCATCATACATAGTAAATACTATTCCCTCTATTTCTAATGTAGGATTCAATCTCTCTCTGATCAGATTTACAGTTCTGAGCATCTGATTAAGCCCCTCTAATGCATAGTATTCACACTGAATAGGTATTACTACACTGTCAGATGCCATAAAAGCATTGATAGTAAGCAGGCTGAGACTGGGAGGACAGTCTATTATTATATAATCATACTCCTTGTATAATTCACTAATTTTCCTTCTCAATGTTCTTTCTCTATCTTCCAGCTCCAGAAGTTCTATCTCCGCCCCTGATAAATCCACATTACTTGGTATTATATCTAAATTTTCCACCTCAGTATTCAGTATAGCATCATTTATATTTTCATCACCGATAATTACCTCATATATAGTTTTTGCAGTGTTCAGTTTGTCAATTCCAAGTCCGCTTGAAAGGTTTCCCTGTGGGTCGAAGTCTATTGCCAATACACTCTGACCCGCCTCAGCCAAAGCAGCTGAAAGATTTACTGCGGTAGTAGTCTTACCTACACCACCTTTTTGATTTGCAAATGAAATAATTTTCGTCATAATATTTATTCAAGCATTCTGCTTGTCCTTTCTGTTTAATGTTTTATGTTTCCCGTGAAACATCACTATAGATATATATTTAGAGCATTTAAAAAACCCTTATCATTTTCAATATGAGGATATTTATTTGAGTCATCAATAATCACCGTCTCTACAGCGGGATTAATCTTCATATACTCCCTCAATACCTTTGAAGCCTCTTTATTATGTTTACCCTCAAATATAACTATACTGTTATTTATCTGAGACAGTTCAAACTTTATATTTTTCTTTGTGTAGAAACAAACTATACTGGAATACAACGACCTTGGTGACAATCCCCTATGTGCCGCTTCATAACATTTATCCAGTATATCCTTTGTGAATCTATCTTTTCTATAGAAATCAGATCTGATATTGTATCTTATATTCCATCTGAACACTGCTATATTATACAGAAGATTTCCAAGTACAGACATACTCAAAATAGCCTTATATGTTCTGGCTCTTTTTCCCGGTATAAGCTGACCTTTATCCGGATTCTCAGGTGAAACCAATATTATCTTTTCAAATAATGTACTGTCATTATCACAGGCAGAAATAACAAATGCAGAGCTGTTTCCACTTGATATTACAGTAGTCCTTTTTCCTATTATTACCTTAATAAAATCACATATCAACTGTGCAAATATATGATTTGTATATGTCATAAACGGCTTTTCAGATAATCCACATCCCAACAAATCTATACTGTATACTGTATGTGACTCTGCCAATTTATCTCTTATCCTAAACCATTCTTCTGAAGATGCCGCTACATCCAGTGAATGAACCAACAGAACAGGATTCCCATGACCCTTTTTTCTATACTTGATATTACCAAATCTCCATTCAAATTCCTTTGCTGCTTCTTTTTCAAGGAGATTCTTTGATATAGCATGCATACTCATCATTTTATTTATCAGTGATACACCTATAAGTGTAGAAGATGATATCACCATGGCAGTTAAAATTTTTAAGTATCTTTTCACTGTTAAAACCCCTTATTTTACAGGACAATACAAGCCTAAACTTGAAAATCCTAAATATTTATTTATATTCTATCATACTAATATTTTCTAATCAATGAATTAAAAGTTAATATTTCAATGTTTCATGTGAAACATTAGGTGTATTAACATAGTATTAGAATACTATACTTTACTAATATCTGATTTAATAAATTATATATTATCACTTGATTATAAGAATATAAATTTGCTGATAAAAGCTTTATTGAATTTATGCCGGGAGTCATTGGAATAGTAGGTCCTAATGGATGTGGAAAATCAAATATTACTGATGCGATTAGATGGGTGCTGGGTGAAAAGAGTGCTAAGGCTATGCGTGGAGATACCATGACTGATGTTATTTTTTCAGGAAGCGAGGATCGTAAGCCTCTTAATATAGCGGAGGTAACACTGGTTTTTGATAATGAAGATCACTATCTTGATTATGATTCAC
>ERZ773014.2500-NODE-2500-length-10575-cov-14.111977_pt1 | contig 10575 bp, 4 predicted proteins | sample MGYA00580841_ERZ773014 | MGnify/ENA primary metagenome ERZ773014 (study PRJEB29015, sample SAMEA2737989) | human oral metagenome | biome: human oral; feature: human-associated habitat; material: dental | place: China | collected 2067 ...
ATAAGACAGTAACCTCAGAATAGCTACTGTCTTATCTCTTTTTTTACTTAAAGCCTTGATAGACTTGACAAATGGTAGAAAAGAGCCTTTTAATCAGCTTCAACATTCTTACGTATGAGCGCGGAATGAACTTTATGATTATTCCTCTTCTTTACGTTTTTTGGAGCCAATGATTGACATCGCTGATACCACCATCGCTAAACCAAGCACTGCTGCTCCTGTATGGTCTGTTTCACCTGTTTCAGGCAATTCAGTTTGAGGCGTAGTTGGAACTACTGGAGTTGTAGGAGTAGCTGGAGGTGTTTGTGGTTTTTCAGGTGGTGTCTGAGGCTTTTCAGGTGGTGTCTGAGGCTTTTCAGGCGGTGTTTGTGGTTTTTCAGGTGGTGTCTGAGGCTTTTCAGGCGGTGTTTGTGGTTTTTCAGGTGTTACCACAGTAACCGTGTTAGAATCGCGCTCAACATCATTGACGATTTCTGTAAAGGTATTCTCTACTGTACCATAGTCAAGCTGTTTCACTTGCATGTAACCGATCGCTTGGAATTCACTGTCATCAGAAACCTTGCTCAAGAAGTCATTAGAGAAGCCGTAGACAACTGTTCTAGCCTTATGATCAATATTTTGGTTGACATATTGAGTCAGATCAGTTCCTTTAGCAATCTTCGTGCTATCTTTCAAGAGAATATCTGTGTTGGCAATCCATTTGTGAACGCCATTGTATTCTACAAGCGGTGAATATGTATCCTTCACTTCGATCTTGTCAATAGACTGACCACGTTTCGCTGGCAAGTAAGAAGTGTTCAGCTCGAAGTTATAGACAGCGCCAACTTTAATCGTCTTGCCATCCAAAGAGTTTTGATCTTTCAGACCATCTTCAACTGTCGCTACAACATCTTTCTTCGGATTAATCTTCGGAATATTGTTTGTTACGATATTGGTTTCTGCAATGCCGGCAAAGTCAATTTGATAAGCCTTGTTATCGTACTTGCTTGCTTCCTTGATATCTTTCTTCACAGTTGTTGGGAAGATCAATTTCAGGTTGATACCCTTCAAGGCATAGTTATTCGTGTAGGCTACTGGATCATCTGAAGTTGTTGCCGCAAACTCACCATCAATTGTCAAGCCCTTAGCCTTGATATAATCTTGAACCTTTTGTGGAGTTTCTGCAACAGACTTGTAGATCTTAGTCGTGAAGCCGCTGACAACCTTGCCATCTTCTGTCGTCATACGAACAGCATCCAGATTTGGTGTTACAAACTTGCTATCGTATTTCTCAACTACCATCAAGCCGGCTTGTTTGTCTTGGTCAACCAGACCTGTTGTGCCCTTGTATTGGTCGTTGTCGATGTTAATTGTGTAAACCTCTGTTGAACCAGCCAACATCGTCTTACCATTGACATCTTCACCCTTAGCATTGGTACCTGTCTTCTTAGGTTCTGCTTGAACAGCCTTATAGACATAGGTAACTTCTGTTACACCCTTCACAACCTTACCTCGTTCTTGACCTTTGGTCTTTTCAGGTACAATGTTGTAAACTGTGTTACCATGCTTGATAGAGATGCTCTTATGATCTGTTGTGTCATAGTCTTTGCCAACCTTACCACGAGAAGTATCGGTCACATCTTCCTTGATCTTCTTACCAGATTCATCCACATAATGAACAACGACATCACCGTATTCTTCTGGTGTTACCACAGTTACCGTATTCGAATCGTGCTCAACATTATTGATGATTTCTGTAAAGGTATTCTTCACTGTACCATAGTCAAGCTGTTTCACTTGCATGTAACCAATCGCTTGGAATTCACTATCATCAGAAATCTTGCTCAAGAAGTCACTAGAGAAGCTGTAGACAACTGTTCTAGCCTGATGATCAATATCTTGGTTGACATATCGGGTCAAATCAGTTCCTTTGGCAATCTTCGTGTTATCTTTCAAGAGAATATCTGTATTGGCAATCCATTTGTGAACGCCATTATATTCTACAAGCGGTGAATAAGTGTCCTTCACTTCAATTTTATCAATAGACTGGCCACGTTTCGCTGGCAAGTAAGAAGTGTTCAACTCGAAGTTATAGACAGCACCAACTTTAACCGTCTTGCCATCCAAAGAGTTTTGATCTTTCAGACCATCTTCAACTGTCGCTACAACATCTTTCTTCGGATTAATCTTCGGAATATTGTTTGTTACGATATTGGTTTCTGCAATGCCGGCAAAGTCAATTTGATAAGCCTTGTTATCGTACTTGCTTGCTTCCTTGATATCTTTCTTCACAGTTGTTGGGAAGATCAATTTCAGGTTGATACCCTTCAAGGCATAGTTATTCGTGTAGGCTACTGGATCATCTGAAGTTGTTGCCGCAAACTCACCATCAATTGTCAAGCCCTTAGCCTTGATATAATCTTGAACCTTTTGTGGAGTTTCTGCAACAGACTTGTAGATCTTAGTCGTGAAGCCGCTGACAACCTTGCCATCTTCTGTCGTCATACGAACAGCATCCAGATTTGGTGTTACAAACTTGCTATCGTATTTCTCAACTACCATCAAGCCGGCTTGTTTGTCTTGGTCAACCAGACCTGTTGTGCCCTTGTATTGGTCGTTGTCGATGTTAATTGTGTAAACCTCTGTTGAACCAGCCAACATCGTCTTACCATTGACATCTTCACCCTTAGCATTGGTACCTGTCTTCTTAGGTTCTGCTTGAACAGCCTTATAGACATAGGTAACTTCTGTTACACCCTTCACAACCTTACCTTTTTCTTGACCCTTGGTCTTTTCAGGTACAATGTTGTAAACTTTATCGCCGTGCTTGATAGCGCTCGGTTTGTTATCAGTCGTATCGTATGATTCACCGACTCTTGCTTGAGCAGTGTCCGTTACATCATCTTTAATCTTGTTGCCAGACTCGTCCACATAGTGAACAACGACATCACCAAACACTTCTTTGTAGATATAAGTAACATCTGTATTACCTTCCACAATGCGACCTTGCTCTAGACCGATAGTCTTTTCAGGAATGATTTCATAAACACGTCCATCCTGAGTAGTGATTGTCTTATGAGCATGATCACGAGTGTCATAGAGGGTGTTGATTGGAGCACCAGTTGTATCTTTTTCTGGCTCCTTAATGACTTTGCCACTTTCATCTTTATAATGAACTGTTACATCACCGAGTACTTCATCATAGACATAGACAACACGAGTTGTTCCCTTGACAACCTCACCGCTTTCTTGGCCTTGTGTAGCTGTAGGGTCAATGCGGTATGTCTTACCATTAGATGATACGATTGTCACAGGCTTATGATCTGTTGTATCGTAGGCTGTTCCTACTTTCGCTGTTGGTGTGTCAACAATGCGTGGTGCAATAGTGTTGCCTTTCTTATCTTGGTAATCAACAACAACATTACCGTACTCTTCTGGAGTCTTCACAAGATCATAGTAGTAAACGATATTGGTATTGCCTTCTACCACCTTACCAGTTTCCGCTCCTTGAGTTGCTGTCAGATCCAGCTTGTACTTCTTACCATCTACAGTAGTAATAGTGTCCTTGCGTTGATCCGTAGTATCGTAATCAGTTCCCACTTCAGAACGTGGTGTATCCGTCACTTTCGGTGCGATAGTCACGCCGTCTTTGTTCTTGTACTCAACGGTAACATCACCATATTTCTTTTCTACCGGCTTTTCAACTTTGTCATAAACATAGACAACGCGGGTTGTTCCCTCAACAACCTGACCACTTTCTTGACCTTGTGTAGCATTGGTATCAATACGATAAGTTGTGCCATCATCCGCCGTAATGGTAGTTGGTTTGTGATCAGTTGTGTCATAGTAAGTACCAACCCGTGAAGTTGGTGTATCTACGACACGAGGAGAAATGGTGTTGCCTTGCTTATCTTGGTAATCAACAACAACATTACCATACTTCTCTACCGGCTTTTCAACTTTGTCATAAACATAGACAACGCGGGTTGTCCCTTCAACAACTCTACCACTTTCTTGACCTTGTGTAGCTGTGGGGTCAATACGGTAACTTGTTCCATCAGCTGTGGTGATCGTAGACGGTTTGTGATCAGTTGTGTCATAAGCCGTTCCAACTGATGTGTCTGGTGTATCCACAATACGCGGAGAAATGGTGTTGCCTTGCTTATCTTGGTAATCAACAACAACATTCCCTTTTACTTCTGTATAGTAGTTTGCTACGTTTGTCGTACCTAATTTTACTTTACCTGTTGTATTATTAGTTGATGACACATATTTATAGACCTTGCCATCCGCTGTTGTGATTCTGTCTTGGTGTGTTGTTGTATAGTCTTCACCAACAGGAGTTCCTGTAGGTTTGACCGTTTGAGTATTGGTTAGCTTAGTAGTAGTCCCTTGAATATAGTTATCAAGCACGACATTCCCTGCAAGGTTATACTCAACTAGGTTGTATTCAAGATCTGGTTTTACAAGTGTAAAGCGAGATGGTAATTTACTTGTAAGAGCTAGCCAATAACCTCTGTCCCATTGAGACTTCCGTTGCATCACAAAAGAGATGGTATCTCCGCTTTCTGCTACACCAGCAATCCCCATCTTATAGAAATTTGGATCATCATAATCATCTTTAATGGCATGAGTTGGACTAGTTGCCGCCAAACGTCCATCGGCTTGTTTTTCAACCAAAGATCCGGTAATTTTTACTGGTCGGAAATTATAATCGGTAATACTTTCCTCATGCTTTAGACCAGCTAACCTACCCGTAGTAGGTTCTGTTTTCGTTAAACTCGTCATGGCTAAAATAGCTGGATTCGTCTTTGTGAATTGAATTGGATTATCATCAGAATCGTAAAAACGAATATTTACACGGTATCTAGACGGTGCATTAATTTTGTAAAAAGTATAAATTCCTTTTGTTGGATCTTTTTCTGCAAACCCCACGATACCGGTACTACCACTTATATTAGTAACTTCATAGACTACCTTAGAAATTTTCTTTCCATTATATGTTGAGTTTTGAAGATTGCTATAAGTAGCTGTGATAGTTTGATTGTTTTCAATTTTTGGAATAACGAAATTGCTCCCGCCACCTGAAAGTGTCGTTGTGAATGGTGCTACTGGGTTAGAACCAAATGTTCCACCACCTGCCACATATTCTTCATAGGACTGCGCTTTAGGCATATCCTTTTGCCCAAATTCTGTAGCACCACTAATAGATAGTTTTCCATTAGGCTCACTTTCAAACTTCAGACCTTGGCTGACTACTTCACTCAGATAACCGTCAGTACCCACATTTTCCTGAGCTTTTTTCAAATCAAGTTTGTAGGCATCTACCCCTGTCTTGATACGAGTTGCTTGTGTTTCCTCAAGAGTGTTGGCAAGGTCCTTTTTAGCATCTGATTCTACTTGGTTGTTTGCTGTTCCAATGTTTTCTGTTGGCTTTTGTTTTATATCAATGTTATAACCTTTTGCTTCAGAAACAGCATCTTTCAACTTTTGATTTTCCACAGTAACTTTTGGTTCTGTAGACTCAGCTGGAGCTGCTGGAGCTGCTGGAGCTGCTGCAGGTGCAGTGTAAGTTACAGGGGTTGTGTCACTAGCCGAAGAAGCCAATGCAGTTGGAGTTGATTCAGCTGCTGGAGCTGCTGGGGAAGTAGCTTCAACTGGAGCAGTTGCATTCGCAGTTGGAGCGGTTGAATCCGTAGCAGTCGCTGGAGCCGCTGCTTCAGCTGATGCAGCCTGAGATTGTACTGCCAAACTAGTATCTGCCGCTGACGCTACAGCTGTTGTAGTCGTTGGTTCAGAAGATGATACTTCATCCGCCGATGCAGTTTTGTTATTGCTAAACATAGCAATAGCACCAAGAGCAATGACACCAATTGTACCATAGACTTTATTTTTACGAATAGATCCATGACCTTTGGTCTCACTATTGTGATTGAACATACGCGTTCCTTCTTTCCTTTTTTATAATTAACCTATTATCCAATTTTCTCTTTCAAAAGGTTTAATTCGTTTAAACCCTAAGAGTGATAAAACGAACAGACCGATTGTTGCAAAAAGAGTCGTTGTTTCACCAAGCTCTGGCAACAATACAAATTTTCCATCACTGGACTTAACAGTAACAGTGCCGTCATCATCGGCTGTCCCACCTACTTGTGCTAGCGGAACGACTGATTGGGAACCATCAGAGTTTTGGACAACAGCACGACCCTTATCACTTCCGATGACTTGGAAACCTTTTCTCTCACAGGAAGAGCTAGCATTTGAGCTAAATCAAAGTCTACCAAGCTATCTTTTTCACGCTTTTCAGACTGTTCCTGTTTTCTTTCTACAAGTCTCTGTAGTTCTGAGGCGGCTGCTCTATTATCTGCATCAGTCAGTGAAGTTGCTACAGTGGCCATAGAAACTGCTGATGAGACTGATAAGTTAGCTGACGCTGTTGAAATCCCCGACGTCGGCTGCCAAGCTTCTGGAAGCACAGGTGACTCTGTAGGTGTGGATTCTTCAGAAGCAATCTGAGATTCCGTTTCTGTCGCTGGGGCTTCCAGATTTTCTGGTTCAACTGATGGATTGGACTCCACCGGTGGAACCTCTGGCTCCACTGACTCACCCTTATCAGGGTCAGTCGACTCAGGCTTCTCTGGCAGGACTTCCGAGCTCGGATTTACAGATGAATCCGCAGGAGCTGATTCACCAACTTCCATAGGTGGTGCTGGTTTTGCCGACGAAGCATCTGATTGCACTAGGCTTTTGCCATTTTCTGAGTCTGTTGATGCCGTAGACGTCGTTTTATCATCCGTTGTCGGCACAGTGGCGACCGGTGCCGAATTACTTGAGCGCTCCACATCACGAGCCAACACTGGATTTGCACCCAAAGCAGATAATAAAACCGCCGTCGAGGTCAGAAAAACTTTATTTTTTTCATTATAAAGCATCCCCTCCATTCTCAAAATACATATATATGTTGCTGAAGCAACAGTATAAAATACCACTTATTTTAATGATAATAATATTCTTGTAATTTGTCAAGTTAAACATGTGACCCTAATCTAATGATTGTGTAAAAAATGTCATGAAATCGAGTGAAAACATAGACCTTTTTTACTTTCCTAATATATATTCTCTGATTTTATGTATAAAATGGACAGAAAATGAAGCGATGTGAGGCATTTTTTTATAAAAGAACGCTTACTTTTATCTATGTTCTATCCAATATTACTTTAAGATGGAGCTTCCAGCCATTTGACGTTCAGACGACTGAACTTACTTGACAGATTCTCAAATAAATACTAGAATGAAACGATAGAGACTTTTAACTAGAAAACATTAAGAGAGGAGAAAACTACTGTATGGCTTAATCGAGACGGAAAAAAAGAACACTGCTTTTTCCTATACTCCCTTTACTTTTCTCAGCTTTTTTTCCAGTAGTTGCGCACACCTCTATTGAAGGAGAGGCTGACGATCAGAAGAGTGAACTGATCTCTTCCAACCTCTCAACTAACGAAAAAGAGGGACAAGAACATTCAGATTCTGAAAGCCAACCGAACCAAGGAACGGACAGCAACACCTTCTCTTCAAGCACTCCTGCAGCTCCAGCTCTTTATAATAAAACATACGAATTTATCAGTGGCACCCCAAATAAGACTCTGCCTCCAGAAGTCCTGAAATACTTGCCACAAAATCAGGAAAATATCCTAAACGGAACGAGAGCAATCCCTGAGCCGCCAAAAGAAAACCAAACAGAAATCCAGGTCCCAGGAGGAAAATGGATTTTTAAAGGCTACGACAAAGATGCGGAGACTATCCAAGATAAAGATGCGCATTTTATTGGCAAATGGGAGTTTGAAAAAGAGCCAAAGCAGGAAACAAGCACCTCAAGCAAGGAGCACTCTACAAGCAGCAAATCTTCAAAAAAGGCGAAGACTGCATTCACCCTGACCTTGCCAGTCATCGGTAGCTTACTAGCCATGTTGCTTGCAACCGGATCTTTCTTTTTCTACCGCAAAAAGAAGCTGGGCACAACGCAAACCGAGGTTCCTGCCACTTCACCGACGACTCCACTTAAAAACTCTCAAAAACAAAATTTCAAAGCAGCATTGAGCCGTTTTTCATCAATGATAACCCTGCTGGGATTCCGAAAACGTAAAGAAACTGACGAGGATTCCTGGGATTAACATGTACGCTCACAAACTCTGATGTATCAGTTTTAAAGAATTCTAATTTAGTATAGCCGATAAAAGCAAGTTTTGATTTTATCGGCTTTTTATTATGTCACTGCTAATATGCTAAATATCTCCACTTTGGAAAACTCAGACCAGACAAGCTCTGATAGCTTCTAGTCATCTCATGATTTATTTTCTGATTTCTACTAGCCGACCATCTTTTGGGACATCATCTTAATTATTTTTGCAAAGTTTGTAACTTTTAGTTGACGTCCTGAAAAATATACGCTAAAATAGTAAGAGTTGCGGCGGTATAGCCAAGTGGTAAGGCACGGCTCTGCAAAAGCTTGATCGTCGGTTCAAATCCGTCTACCGCCTTTCAATACCTGATTTATCAGATTTCAACCGAATGAAAAGCCCTATTTTACGGGCTTTTTTATTTTTTTCTTCGGTTTAAAAATGATAACTTTAAAAATATTTTGGGGCGGATTTGGGGCGAAAACAGACCGACATCACTGTCGGCCTGCCAAGTCCGTCAGAACGGAGATTTTCGAGATTTTCCGTTTCATTGGAATTTATTCTTTATCACGATAGCTATATTCCTCCTCGGCAGCTCTTCTTAAAGCAACGGCCTTTTCAAAACTTTTGCTAGAACCTAAATATTTCGGCTTCTTGTCGACATTGATGAAAGCTTGATAGCTGCCCTTTCGCTTGTTGAAATAAACCCCTCGCACACCAGTCGTGCTTTTGGCAGTTGGTTTGTTGGTCCTTAATGAATCTGGATCGCTGATTTCAGCCATTCGCTCTTTTGAGCTGCGATTTCGTTTGCAACCGCAACTAGAATATCGTTCAATCTGGTTGCTTTGCAATTCAACATGATTGCCACAATGTTTGCAAATGCAATTCCAGTAAACACGTTGATTTTTCGAGCGCGCTCTATCAATGACTTTGAAATCGTCCGTTTCCATGCCAGTCAAATCCTTGAACCGCTCGCGCTTCTTTTCTTCATTCAAGCAACCGCAAGAGCTAATTTCCCCATTTTTTAGGTGATCTCCACGCACGAAAGTCACCCTTCCGCATTCACAAAGACAATGCCAGAGAACCCTTCCTCGACCAGTTCTTTTTCCGACGTCACCAAGGACGGTCAAACGACCGAAACGTTGGTTTTTTAAATCATCTTTTACCATATTCTACTCTTTATGCTACAACTTCCATGTGCAATTTTACAGCACGCATAGCCAATGACCATACGCTAGTTCCTGGCCAAGTTTCTTTTTCCATGTTTTCAACATTTACCATTTTTGTGTAAGCGTCCATTTCAAAAGTAACGCCCAATTTCTTGCAAGCCCAATCCCAAGCTTTTGCTTCTTCGGATGTTTCAGCGTCAGCATATTTTTGGTTAAGTCCATCAACCACATCTTTCTCACGTCCCCAAGCCTCTTTCAAGCAAAGAGAGAAAGTCTTTTCGAAGAATACCATCTTGCCGTTTTCGTAGTAGTAAACGTCTGCGTATTCAAATTCAGCGATTGTGAAGTCTTCGTTATTGAACAAGTTCCAAGCGTCTTTCATGATTCCTGATTTGTCATAAGTTACTTTTTTCATTTTTGTTTTCCTCCGTTTTTTGTTTTATTTATCTTACAAGTATAGTATATAACATTTGTTATATATTGTCAATAGAAAAACAAAGAAATTTTAACTTTTTATTTAAAAGTATAGTAAAATTTTTGACAAAAAAACCAGCATTTAAGCTGGTTGATTAAAATTCTAAAAGGTTGCTTTCTACGACTGCCTCAAGTGCTAGAGATTTTTTCCCTTGGTCTACAAAATCAATAGTGATTGTGTTGTCTTTAATTTCTATCACTTTACCTGTTCCAAACGATGGGTGTTTGACCGTTGATCCTACGACACCTTTGTTAGACTCAATCCAATCTTTGACCTTCTCGTTTTCTTCCTGAACTTGAATAAGACCAAACTGCTTCATCAATTCGACTACCTCAAAATATCCATCTACAAATGTCTGTTTGAAATCTGGACCCATAGTTAATTCTGAACGTTTTACGGGCTCACCCAGCCCTAGCATTAGTTGAATAGCTTTCAAAATGGCATCATCTGAAACGTTGCGGCTATCAAGCTGCCCGCCAATTGCGTCGCCGTAGACACCGTAAAAGTGCCCATCTTCACCGTCATGGCCGTAAATATCCATGATATTGCTTGTTTCACAGTTGCAATAAACTGCCCCATCTTCGTTTACAATAGCATACGCTACATCGTTATTTTTTATTTCTTCAAGTAGTTGTTTTGCTTTTTCCATTTTTAGCTCCTTCGCACAGTTTGTCAATTTGTGTCCAGTCTCTATTGTGAGATTCTCGATCTTTCTTTTTTTATTGACCAGCGCGGAAACGGTCGGTTGAGGTATACCGCTCATTTTCGCAATCTG
>ERZ773014.2501-NODE-2501-length-10573-cov-6.199468_pt1 | contig 10573 bp, 9 predicted proteins | sample MGYA00580841_ERZ773014 | MGnify/ENA primary metagenome ERZ773014 (study PRJEB29015, sample SAMEA2737989) | human oral metagenome | biome: human oral; feature: human-associated habitat; material: dental | place: China | collected 2067 ...
TTACAGCTTGAATAGATAGAGCATGAATTTCACCTCTACTCCTCGCCCTTAGGGGGACATTTTAAAATTTAAGGAGGAAATATTAACAATAAATTTGTTAAAACAAAAAATGAACAAAATTAAAAACATTGCAATTATTGCACACGTAGATCACGGAAAAACGACTCTTGTCGATGCTTTATTGAAACAGGCAGGAACATTTGGGGAACATGAAAAAGTAGATGAAAGAATTATGGATAGTGATGATTTGGAGAAGGAAAGAGGGATTACGATCTTTTCTAAAAATGCTTCATTTCATTATGACGGATATAAGATAAATATTGTAGATACTCCAGGGCATGCGGATTTTGGTGGAGAAGTGCAAAGAATCTTGAAAATGGTGGATTCTGTATTATTGCTTGTAGATGCATTTGAAGGAGTAATGCCTCAGACTAAATATGTACTGAAGCAGGCTCTGGAGCATGGACTGAAGCCAATCGTAGTAATAAACAAGATAGACAGGCCTAACTCTGATCCTGACGGTGTTGTCGATACAGTATTTGACCTGTTTGTAGATTTGGGGGCAAATGACATTCAGCTGGATTTCCCAGTGGTTTATGCTTCAGCTAAAAACGGTTTTGCAAAAATCAATATTGAAGATGAGAACAAGGATATGAAACCTCTGTTTGATATGATTCTTAAGCATGTGGAAGATCCTGAAGGGGATGTAAATGAAACATTGCAGATGCTTGTAACTAATACTGAATATGATGAGTATGTAGGGAAATTAGGTACAGGAAGAATTTACAATGGAAAAATAACTAAAAATCAGGAAATTACCCTTATAAAAAGAAATGGAGACCTTGTAAATGGGAAAGTTTCCAGAATATATGGTTATGAAGGGCTGAAAAAGGTTGAAATGGAAGAAGCTTTCGCTGGAGATATCGTTACTATTGCCGGAATTGATAAAATCGATATAGGGGAAACAGTTACAGATAAGGAAAATCCGAAGGCATTGCCACTTATTGATATTGATGAACCTACTCTTGCAATGACGTTTATGGTAAATGATTCGCCATTTGCAGGGAAGGACGGAAAATATGTTACTTCGAGAAATCTTCTTGAAAGACTTACAAAGGAAGTAAATCATAACGTAAGTATGAGACTGGAAATGACAGATTCGCCAGATGCATTTATTGTAAAGGGAAGAGGAGAGCTTCAATTATCAATACTTCTTGAAAATATGAGAAGGGAAGGATATGAAGTGGCAGTATCCAAACCGGAAGTTATTTACAAGGAAAAAAACGGAGTGAAAATGGAGCCGGTAGAACTTGCAATAATTGATGTTGCTGATGAATTTGTAGGAGTTGTCATAGAAAAGCTTGGACTTAGAAAAGGTGAAATGGTAAATATGGTTCAGGGAAGTGACGGATATACAAGACTTGAATTTAAAGTACCTTCAAGAGGTCTGATTGGATTCAGTAATGAATTCCTTACAGAAACTAGAGGAACAGGAATATTAAACCATTCATTCTTTGAATATGAGCCATACAAGGGAGATGTTACAGGAAGAAGAAGAGGAGTGCTTATTGCAATGGAGGCAGGTACAAGTATCGGATATTCACTGAATAACCTTCAGCCTAGAGGAATTCTATTTATCGAGCCTGGAGTGGAAGTATACGAAGGAATGATAGTCGGTGAACATTCCAGGGAAAACGATCTTGTGGTAAATGTATGTAAAGGTAAAAAGCTTACAAATATGCGTGCCGCAGGAAGTGATGATGCACTTAAGCTTGCACCGCCGAAAGTATTTACACTGGAACTGGCACTGGAATATATAGAAGATGATGAACTTGTGGAAATCACACCTAATAACATAAGATTAAGAAAAAAATATCTGAATGCTAATGAAAGAAAGAAATTTGAAAATTCAAAAAGCTAACATGGATTATTTTTAGAAATCTATTGTTTCACATATAAGTAATTCATGTTAAGGGCATGAATGGAGTGAAATCTATGGGAGAAGAAAAATTAGAAGAACTGGAAAGAGCATTGAGAAATGAACTGTCTGAGGATAAGCTGAAGTTTATAGATAAATATAGGCTGCAGCTTAATTCCAGAAGACGTTGGGTATGCAAAAAGAACCAAACTCCTGAGCGTGTGTATTTTTCACATAAGTTTGCCATGGATAACGGCATACTGGAATTTATATTCAGAAAATATCAGTTCTGTTTTGCAAAACTGAAATATTTCAGAAAGAATCTGGATAAGTTTTCCTTTTGCAAATATCATCCTGAAAAAGGTTTTTATAAGACTGAGTTATGGGATGCGGAATTTTTCTGCCATAAACAGTCTGGAAAAATGATTGATTTCAGGTATCTGCAGCAGATAAGACAGGTGGAAGTTTTTCAGGGATTTATAAAATGGCTGGAAGAATTGCCTGCTGCTGAGGAAAAGTGAGGGAAGGACTTAGTTGATAGGTTATCAATGGGATTGAGAAAAGAACATTTCAAGAGATGTAAAAAAATGATATTTACTTATTTTACAAAATTTTATTTATTTAAAATATTTACTTATTAAATAAGAAAAAATCATATACTTGCCTACAGGTTCAAATAATGATTTTTTCTATAATTTGTTTTTATTTTGAATTGTAAAATTTCTGAATAAATTTGTTAATATCATTTTTTCTTTTGAAATATTTTTTCCTTAATTTTTCTTTTTCAATTCTTCTGTATACGCTTCTTCCATATATTTTGAATCTCTATCTTTAAGTTTTTTTATTACAGGACCCAAAGCAACCAACTCTGCTTTTGTTCCATATATTGCTATACTTGTTATAGCTGTTTTTCGTGTAAGTAAGCTGCTGTTTTCATCTTTTATAATTTCTTTCATTGCACTTATAAACTCTCCTTTGTTAAAATAAGGAGCTGCTTTTAAATTATTAGCCACTGTTGATTCAGATAAATTCATTGTTGAGATAGTAAACCAGTAAGGAGTATCTCTTTTTCTTGGAGTTTTTTTGAAATAATCCATGGTCATTTTATAAGCCGTTTCATTTGTATTTTCATTCCACCATGATCTAATAAGACCAATAGCACAATTTTCCTGAAGATCCTCTTTTGAGTCATCTTTCATAATTTCTGCAACTTTTGCCAAAATTCGTTCATTATTTAGGTGTCCTGAATTAGAACATGCAGAATGTGCAACTAATGGAACTTTATCATCTATAAGCATTAGCTCAGTATCTACAGCTTCTTTAGAATCTTTAAACCAAATTCTTCCAAGGTATATTGCTACTTGATTTCGGATTAATGCATTATCGGATTTAGCTTCTCTCAATATTAGTTGTGCAATTTCAGAATCATCAGGTTTAGTGTGATGTTTCAGATTTGATAAAGCGTGGATACCTCTATGCAGAACAAATACGTCTTTTTCGTTTTTAAATGCTTCTTTGGCAATATCCACTATTTCATTTGTGTAAGCTCGGTAGGATTGTAATATATTAAATGCATATCCTCTAACTAGAGGTGAAGAATCTGCAAATAATTTTTTTAATACTGCAACATCATACTTAATTGCAGGTTCTACTTTTTGTTTTTTTAGTGTTTCTATAGTGATATTTTTATTATAATACATTAAAGTATTTTTATCATAGTCAGTAAATGCGAGAGTTTGAATTAATTTTACATACTCATCAGCCGTAATTTCTTCCTTATCTCCTCTTATTTTAATTAAAAGAGCTTCTGGAGATTTAATGCTTTCATATTCTTCTTTTTCTTTTTGGAATTGCTCAGCACTAATTTTTTTATCATTTTTATCATTTTATTTTTTCCCACAACTTATAAAAATTATAATAAAAAGGAAAAATATAAAAAATATAAACCTACGTTTTTGAATTTTCATAAAAATCATCTCCTTAAATTTTCATAATACTATTCTTAAATTGTGTTATTCATATTTCTATATTTATATTTTTTTATTATACGCTGAAATATGACATTATAAGAATAATTGTGATTAGTGACATTTCTATTTTTTTCCTTTTATGTAAATATTACATTTGTATACCTAATGTTACTACTTTTTGAAATTTAGCATTCTTTTCAGAGTTTAATTCCCAAGTATTACCTTTTTTCGTATAGATTACATCAAATGTTTCCTCATTGTATTTCAAATCAGGGCTGTTCAATTTTTGTGAAATTACTTCTGATAACATTTTTTTACTTTCTTCTTCTAATTCTTTTCCAGATTTTCCCATCAAGTTTTTGGCATTTTGCATAGATTTTTTTTGCACTTTCTGCATTACTCCTGTTAAGACAGGAGATTTCATTGTAACATTTAAAATGGATTCATTGTCATTTACAGTAACTTTATTTATTTTATATGTTATTTTTTTGTATGCGTCAGAAAAAATTTTCAGTGCTTCTGCTGTTTCACTGTCGTTTCCTGCCAATATTGAAGTATCTCCTCTCTGTAATACATTCATTGAATTTTCAAAATCTTTTTGAGTAATGTGTTTTCCACCACAGCTTACAATTGTCAAAAAAATTAAAATTAATACTGATAATATTTTTTTCATAAAAACCATCTCCTTCAAATTTTTTTTAATGTTTTAGTAATACCCTCCAATTATATGATACCTTGAAAAATATAAAAAACTTATCATAAATTGTAAAAACTTAATTTTTATAAAAAATTTTTTATTATTAACTTAAAAATAAAAAAACATGCTAATTTTATGTGGTATAATAATAGGAGAATAAAATATGTTAATTAAAATTTTAAGCGTATATTATTGTTAAAATAAAAAATTTAAAAGAAATGAGCTGATAAAATGAAAATAGAAGAGATTGCCGAGTATATGAGGAAAAATATTGAAAAAAATTGTACTGTTGAAGGTACAGCAAAAGAATTTGGGTACAGTAAATTTGAATTTAGTAAAAAATTTAAGAGAAAAACAGGATTTTCGGCAAGTCGTTTTCTTTCATTTCTAAAAATTGAAAAAGCTTTGGATATAATAATTAACGAGAATGAGGATATTATCACTTCTCAAATAAGGACAGGTTACAATAGTTCAGGTACTTTTTCAAATATTTTTAAAAAATATACTGGAATTTCACCATCAAATTATAAAAAAACTATAAAAGAATTTTATAAAATTATAAGAGAATATGTAAATTCAAGTGGAATAGAAGAAATTTCTTATGGTAGAAGTTTAAAAATAAGTAAAAATAATACTAAAAATTTTTTGTGTGTAAATTTAGTTTATCCAGAAAATTATGAAAGTGAAATTACATTTTTAGGACTTTTTAAAAATTGTGTTCCCGATGATTTTCCTGATTTTGGAAAAGTTTTAATTTCGGATAAAACAAAAAGTAGGTGTATTTTTGAAAATATTCCTGAGAGAAAATATTGGCTTATGGGCTGTTCGATAAAAAAAGGAAGTGATCTGAAAGAATTTTTTTATCTCAAAGATTCTATACGGGCAAAAGAAAATAAAGCCATTGTTTTACCAACGGATAATGAATACACATTAAAGTTTAGAAAACCAGTGTCTTCTGATTTTCCAGTTCTAATAAATATTCCAAAACTTGTAAAAGAAGTAACTGAAATTAATACAGATTCAATTTTATCAGTTTCGGATAATGAATAATTTTTAATAGTTCTATTTTTTATGGATTCGAGTACATTTAGAATTTAATAAATTAAATATTCTGAAACAAAAGATCTCGTCACTTGTAAAAATAAAAAACTGAAACCTCATAAATTTTTGAAGCTACAGTTTTTTTCTTTAAATTTATAAAATTTATTAATTATTTTTTAGTTTCTACCATTTTAGCCTGTTTTAAAATGCTATCTGGTATTTTTATTCCCAATAATTCCATATTTTGCTTATTAATTTCAATTTGCAGGTTTTTAACTGTTTCTATTGGAATTTCACTTGGTTTTTTACCTTTTAGTAAAATTTCTGCTGCGATTTCTCCAGAACGGTAACCGATATTGTAATCTGTAGTTCCTTGTGAAATTAGCCCTCCTGCATTTGAGTAAACGTCATTTGTGGCTAAAACAGGGATTTTTGATTTATTAAATACATCTAGCAATGCTGCGAAGTATGATGCCACTGTATTGTCTTGAATAGCGTAATAAATATCAATATCTTTTGCTATCAAGTTTGCCGCTGCAACCATTTCCGTTCCGTTTGTAACAGCTTTTTCAACTACTGTAAATCCATATTGTCCTGCGAGTTTTTTCAAATTATTTACTTCAGAAACTGAATTTTGTTCAGATGAATTATAAATGATTCCTATTTTTTTAGCTTCTGGTAATAATTCTCTCATTAATTTCAAGTTTTCGTTTACTGGTGCCGCTCCGCTTGTCCCTGTAACATTCGGAATTCCTTCAAGCCCTGCACTTTTTGGATCTGTAACTGACGCAAACACAACTGGTATATCTCCTGTAACCTGATTTTTAGCCGCCTGTGCTGTCGGTGTCGTAACCGCAAATACCAAATCTTTCTTATCTGCTGCAAACTGCTGCATAATCAATGTTTGATTACTCATATCATTATTTGCAATTTTATCATCATAATCAGCCTTTATCCCAGCCTTTGCCAAAGCATCCTTAAAACCTTGTTTTGCTGCATTTAACGCTGGATGATCCACAATTTGTGACAATCCAATTTTATAAACCTTTTCACTAACTTGAGAATCTTTTTTTCCGTCTTGAGAATTATTACTTTTTTTATTTCCACAAGACAAAAGCATTCCTCCTAACATACCAAATAACAGTACACCTCTCATAATTTTTTTCATCTGTTTTCCTCCTAAAATAAATAATTTTGAATTTTTATAGTAAAATTTTTAAAGACAAATTTCAAGCTATGTCACTAATATAAAATTGATAAAGATTAAACGCATATAGAGTTTAGTTCCAACTTTGAGTTTGATTTTAAACTGATTTTACTATGTCAGTATTTTACCATATTTTTGTAAAATTTTCAGTAATATTTTGAAATAAAATTAAAAAATTGAGTTATAGTTATTATAAAATTTTTTTTATTAAATTATTAAATGATTTATAAAATTGAAAAATTTGCATTAAAAAAAAGTTTAGTAAAAATTTTTATAATTTTACTAAAAAAACTAAAAAATTATATCATAAAACAAATCAAACATTAAGAAAAGTATAGTATAAAAAAGTAAATTTTAAGTTTTCAAAGAGAGGAAAAAAATGTCTACAATTAGAGATGTTGCAAAGTATGCGGGAGTTTCTATTGCTACTGTTTCCAGAATTTTAAATAATGATGAATATTTTGGTGTAACGCGGGAAACAAAACAGAAAGTATTGGATGCGGTTAAGAAGTTAAACTACAAGAAAAAAAATACAAAAAGAAAAAATATCCAATTAAATGTTTCAATTATAAAATCTTTTGATGAAAAAATCGAAAGTGAGGATCCGTATTTTGTATCTTTAAGGCTGGATCTGGAGTATGCATTAAAGAAAAAAGGGATAAAAAGTAAAGTTTTTGAGTTGCAGATGTTTGAAAAAAATGAGGAAATTTTAATGAATTTTATTGTTTGCAATGCAATTATTGTGATTGGAGAAATAAAAAGAAGCCAGTTGGATTTTTTAAAGTCATTGAATGATAATATTATTTGTGTGGATGCTTATAATTTTGATAATTCCATTGATTATATAAAATTTGATATGAAACATTCAGTAAAAATTGTAATTGATTATTTACTGAAATTAGGACATAAAAAAATTGGACTATTAGTGGGAAGAAATCAGATTGTTAGAAATCTTGTAGATTTTCGGGAGAAGTATTTTATTGAAATTATGAAGGAACTTGAATTGTATGATGAAAGATTTGTAAAAGTAGATGAATTTTCGCCTGAATCAGGATATGAAATGATGAAGGAAATACTAAAACTGAAAGATAGGCCAACTGCGATATTTTGTGCAAATGATTCGATTGCAATGGGTGCTTATAAAGCAATAAGAGAACATAATTTAAAAATATTTGACGATATTTCAATTATTGGATTTAATGATTTAAAAATTTCTCAATATATGATACCTCCTTTAACAACACTTAGAATAGATACTAAAATTATTGCACAAGAAACAATAAATGTACTTGTGGAACTGTTAGAACATAACAGAAGTTACAGGAAAAAAGTTTATTTGCCTGTGGAATTAATCGAAAGAGAAAGCTGTGGAAGCATTTGATGAGGACAAAAAGTGTCCTCATTTTTTAATTCATAAATTAATTTAAATAATTTTGGAGTTTGAAAAAAATAGTTATATCTTTATATTTTATTTAAAAAATACAATAAAAAATATTAAATTTTAAGTCAAAAAAAATATCTTTGTTTACTTAAAATAATTTTTTTAATAAATATAAAATCAAGACAAAAAAAGTTTGTTTACTAAACAGTGGTTATTTTTAGATAGTTTGATGTATTGTAATTTCAGTATTTTGAGGGTATATTTCAATTGTGAGATAAATAATATATTATTTGAAAATTTGTAACTACGTAGTGAAACGAATTAAAAAATGGAGGAAAAATAATGAAAGTTATATTAGGTTCTGATGTGGATGGTAATGAATTAAAAGATTATATTAAAAATTATTTGCTGGAAAATGGTTATGATGTAGTTGATAAGTCAGAGGATAAAGACTTTGTAGATACAACTTGTGCAGTGGCAAAAGAAGTTTTATCAGATGATGATAATTTAGGAATTGTGTTTGATGCGTATGGTGCGGGAAGTTTTATGGTCGCTACGAAAATAAAAGGAATGGTAGCGGCAGAAGTTTCAGATGAACGTTCAGCTTATATGACAAGAGGACATAATAATTCAAGAATAATTACAATAGGTTCAAAAATTGTAGGAACAGAAGTTGCTAAAAATATCGTAAAGGGATTTTTGACTGCTGGATATGATGGTGGAAGACATCAAATCAGAGTGGGTATGCTAAATAAGATGTGCTAATTAGATATTTAAGTAATGGTTTTGTATTTAATTTTAAGGTTGTTTTATTTGTTGATAAGAAGAAATAAAAAATTATTTGAAATTTGACTGAAAGAAATAAAAATAAAAGAGTAAAAAAGGATGGTAAAAAATATGAAAATAGCTATTGGATGCGATCATATTGTAACAGATGTAAAAATTGCAGTATCAGATTTTTTGAAATCAAAAGGTTATGAAGTTTTAGATTTTGGAACATATGATTTCACACGTACTCATTATCCAATTTATGGAAAAAAAGTAGGAGAAGCAGTGGCAAGCGGCGAAGCTGATTTGGGAGTATGTATCTGTGGAACAGGTGTTGGAATTAATAATGCTGTAAATAAAGTACCAGGAATACGTTCTGCATTAGTAAGAGATATGACAACTGCGATTTATGCCAAGGAATATTTAAATGCAAATGTAATTGGTTTTGGAGGAAAAATAACAGGTGAACTGCTAATGTGTGACATAATAGAAGCATTTATAAAAGCAGAATATAAAAAAACAGAAGAAAGTGAAAAATTAATTGCTAAAATTAAACATATAGAAACTGTAAATCCAGAACAAACTAATACAGATTTTTTCACAGAATTTTTGGAAAAATGGGACAGAGGGGAATATAAAGATTAAAGGGGCTGATTAAGATGATTTTAACAGTAACAATGAATCCGTCTGTTGACATTTCATATCCTTTGGAAAAATTTAATTTGGATACTGTAAACAGAGTAGCAAAAGCAATTAAGACACCAGGAGGAAAAGGGCTGAATGTAACGAGGGTGCTAAAACAGCTTGATGATAAAGTTATTGCAACGGGGCTTATCGGCGGAGCTTTGGGAATTGATATTCAGAAAAAATTAACAGAAATGGGAATAGAAAACAAATTTTTTGAAATTTCTGGGGAAACAAGAAATTGTATTGCAATTCTGCACGAAGGAAATCAAACAGAAATTTTGGAAAATGGGCCTACAATTAGTCAATCTGAAAGTGAAAAATTTTTGGAATATTTTGAAAAATTAGTACAGGAAGTTGAAATTATCTCAATTTCAGGAAGTTTGCCTAATGGGCTAGAAGATGACTATTATTCAAAAATGATTGAAATTTGTAATAAATATGAAAAACCTGTTGTGCTTGACTGTTCGGGAAGAGCATTGGTAGAAGTTTTGAAAAATGAATATAAGCCAAAAGTTATAAAGCCTAATACAGAAGAATTATCGCAGTTGATTGGGAAAGAAGTATCAAAAGATATTAGAGAATTAAAGGAAACTTTGAAAAATGAATTATTTGATGGAATTGAATGGATTATTGTTTCGCTGGGAGCAGATGGCGCTTTTGCAAAGCATAATGATAAATTTTACAAAGTTAATGTTCCAAAAATAGAAGTTGTAAATCCTGTAGGTTCTGGCGATTCTACTGTAGCAGGAATTACATCGGCAATTTACGAAAATGCAAGTGATGAAAATTTATTGAAGAAGGCTAATACGTTAGGAATGTTAAATGCAATGGAAAAATTGACAGGATTTGTAAATTTGGAAAATTATGACAAATTATTTAATGAAGTAGAAATTTTAGAAATATA
>ERZ773014.2502-NODE-2502-length-10571-cov-19.309433_pt1 | contig 10571 bp, 13 predicted proteins | sample MGYA00580841_ERZ773014 | MGnify/ENA primary metagenome ERZ773014 (study PRJEB29015, sample SAMEA2737989) | human oral metagenome | biome: human oral; feature: human-associated habitat; material: dental | place: China | collected 2067 ...
AAAGCGGACAAAAAAGATGCGCTAAGATGGCGTGGCTGAATTTATCAGTGCTTCCTTTATTTCATGAAAGGCGTTTACAATGGAAAAAGAATTTCGTTGTGATGTTTCTTCAGCTATGATTGAGTGTCGCATTATGATAAGCTGTTGACGGCAGCGTTCTGGGAAATGAGGTATCCGAATGAATCGAACCGAAAGAGTGCTTTCCTTCCTGAAGGAACGTCACAACAGTTCCGCGCAGGGGATCAGTGCAGCGGAACTCTCGGCGGCACTTGGGATTCACCGCAGTGATGCCTCCCTTGAATTGAACAAGCTGTTTCGTCAGGGTGTTCTGTCAAAAACGGAGACGCGTCCCGTCTTGTTTTGGGTGGATGAGAGTGCAGCGTCTGTGGAACGGGAGACAGACCGCGATAGCTTTTCCACGATCATCGGTTATGACGGCAGCATCAAGGCGCAGGTTGAACTTGCAAAAGCGGCGGTCGGCTATCCGCCGCACGGACTGCACACACTGATCTATGGGGAAAGCGGCGTCGGCAAGAACCTGATGGCGGAATCCATGTGGGGCTTTGCCAAGAAGCATTGGACAGAGCAGCGAGAGGTTCCGTTTATACACTTCAACTGTGCCGACTATGCGGCCAATGAACAGCTCCTGCTCTCGCAGCTTTTCGGCTATGTCAAGGGGGCGTTTACCGGAGCTGCAGCAGATCGGGAGGGGGTTGTGGATCGTGCACAGGGCGGCATCCTCTTCCTCGATGAGATTCATCGCCTGCCGCCTGCGGGACAGGAGCTCCTGTTCCTGCTGATCGATAAAGGCAGATATCGCCGTTTGGGGGAGACCAGTGACACGCGGCGTGCGGAGATCATGATCATCGGTGCAACGTCGGAGGATATCTCGAGCAATCTGCTGATTACATTCCTTCGCAGAATCCCGGTACAGATCGGTCTGCCGACGATACGCGAACGACCGATTCAGGAGCGGATCAATATCATCCTCCATTTTATCTGGCAGGAAGCCAAGCGGTTGAACACGCAGATTGAGGTGTCGGGCAAGACGCTGGAGGTTTTTTCCAGCTATCCGTGCATGGCCAACATTGGGGGATTAAAGAACGATATTCTGCTTTGCTGCGCAAAATGCTACCTTGAGTTCACGACAGCGTGTGAGGATGTCCTGCACCTCGATGTGCGGCATATTCCGGAGCGGATCGTATCGTTTTCTGCAAAACAGACGATATTGGATGAAAAACTCCAAGAACTTTTTCGGAACGGCATACGCATCGACGCTACACATAGCCCACTGGACTTTCAACCGGTTTCAACACCGGGAATCCGCCTGAATCTTTATCAATACATTGATCGGAAACTTGCCTCCTATCGTCAGCAGGGAGTCGCCGAGGAAAAGATTGCCGGATATGTCGGACACGATCTTGAAGAATATTTCGGTTCCGTTGCACGCATTCTGCACAAGGACGCCGAAACGGCGATGCCCCGCAGCCTGATCGAAGAAGTGATTTGGGATGCCGCGAAAGGGCTGCTCGAGAATGCCGCGCAAGCTCTGCAGAGAAGATATGGTCAGAATACGATCATGGCGCTGGCGTGGCACCTCCAACAGTTCAAAGAGCGTTTTTTGGCAGGACAGAAAATCTTCCATCCAAACCTGACGAATATTCGCGCGCAGCATCCGCAGGAGTATGCCTTTCTTCAAATTCAGAAGACTGTGTTGGAAGAACGACTGGATCTCCCTATCCCAGAGGATGAGCTTGGCTTTCTGACAAGCCTCCTCGTCCATGTATCGGATCGAGAAGAGTCTGCGCGCATCGGTTTGATCGTTGTGTCGCACGGGCGCGGCGCAGCTCTGCATATGGCTTCCGTGGGGAACCACTTGCTTGGCACGGATTGTATTCTGTCTTACGATATTCCGCTGAATCGAGGCAACACCCGGACGCTGGAAGAACTCGGACAGCTCATCCAGCGCATCCATGCGGACAAGGGCGTCGTCTTGCTTGTCGATATGGGCTTCTTGATGACGATGGAGGAAAGTCTTTCGCGGCAGACAGGCATACCCGTACGCATTCTGCCGAATGTGACGACGGCTCTGATATTGGAGGCGGGGCATCAGCTCTTTTTGCAGCACAAGGACATTGACTCATACGTACAGGCTGTCGATCACGCATATCAGGAATATGTGGACGCAACACGGCAGAAGTACCGCGCAAAGGCGTTGACCGTCCAAGAAAACATAGAAAGCATGTCTGCCGCCTCAGAATGGGAACAGCGGGATATCTTTGAGCAGCTCTCTTCACAGATCGGAAAGTTTCTTAAAGTCTTGTCGTCAAAGCCGGTCAATGAATACTGTGTTGCGGTGGTTCGGCAAGTTTCAAGGCATTTCTTCCATGAGTCGCTCTCCTCTGACGGCATCGTGCGCACCTATCTGCATACGGCCTGTATGCTGGATCGCATCTATGGAGGAGAACCGTTGGATGAGCCCCATTGGGGCGCGCAGCTGAAAGCCGATCGTCAGGAAGATTTTCGGCGGCTCCAAGAGATATTTACATCGATCCATACAATATTTACGAAAAAGATTCCGGATGGGGAAATCTGTTATTTCCTGAACAGCATTCCGAGCCAATCAGAAAGGGAGTCTTAACATGTGTATAAGGGGGATCGCCTTTGATCTGGACGGCACGTTGCTGAACAATCAAAAAGAGATTACGCCGACGACGCGGAAGTGCCTTGGGGAAATGCAGGCAGCGGGAGTAAAAATTGTCCTCGCTACCGGACGCAACGATGTCTATGTGAAAGGACTGGCACAGCAAATCGGCGGCATCGATGCGATCATTGCCTGCAACGGGGCACTCATCCGTGACATGCGTTCGTGGGAAAAAATAAAGCAGACACCGATCACGGCGTCTGCAGCAAATGAACTTGCGGATTTTGCTCTTCGTGAGCAGCTGGATTTTACGATGAGCATTGATGGTGCAATGCTCTGCGTTGAGGGCAGTCAGCGTGCACAGATTTTCGTTCAATACAACGCCTCCATGCCGGAGCACCTGCGTGTGCCGATCCATTCGATTCGTACGCTTGATGATATTGAGGGGCATACCATTTTGAAGATGTTCCTATGGAATATGAGCACCGAAAAAGAGGAACGGTTCTCTCAGTGCTTCGAGGGAAACGAACACATCCGAATCTTTGTGTCTGAAAAAAATGGAACCGATATACAGGCCGTCGGTGCCGACAAAGGGAATGCACTTGAATTTCTGTCCGATTTTTACCGAATCTCTTTGGAGGAGTTTGCCGCCTTCGGGGACTATGCCAACGATATTGGCATGCTCAACAAGGTGGGATGGTCCTTTGCAATGGGGAATGCTTCGGAGGAAGTGAAGCGGCACGCAAGGTATACAACGAAGTCGAATGAGGAGGATGGCGTGGCGTGGGCAATTGCGCATTGGCTCCTACCGAGAGTTCGTCATGAAAGCGTTTGAATCGTATATTCCCATCTGCTGACAATATGGCGGTATAAAATCGCCCCCGCACATCTGTTGTCGATGCGCGGGGGCATGCATTACTCATCGTTTTCGTGGATTTTGTTATTCGCGCGCGCGAGGAAGTCGGCGATTTCACCTGTGTGCTCCACGGGAATCCAGACGGATGCCTTTGGCTTCCACCGGTCCTGCACCCTCTTTCGGAAGAAGGGGGTGACGGCGGTGTAGCGACGCCCGCGTGAGCGGATGATGGACACGCGTATTGCCTGTGTGTTCGACATCTCCAACATACCGATCTCGACGGTCGCATCGATGTTCAGTGCAAGTTCCTTGGTGTCCTGCACCTTTTTTGCCCGTGACGTCTTTTCTGCCATATTCGATTCCTCCCAACAATGGCTTCTTGCTGCTTGGATCATACCATTTTTTTAATAAGTTGCCAACTTTTTTCTAACAAAAGACCCCACACGAGGAAAAATTTGTTTTGCTCGTGTGGGGAATTTCATCATTCATCCGTATATAAGAGTGTCAGAGTACCCGTTGCACGGGTTGCGGCGAGATCGATGACGCGCTGGTTGCGCGAGCCGCGGAAGTGGAGCGTAAGGTCACGCTCTTCCTCGCGGTAGTCGCCGTCAACGAGCACATCAAGCTCATCGAGCAGGGCATCCACGGCAGAATTTTTCTGTGCACGCAGCTCCTCAAGCGTGTAGCCCGTGTAGCTCCACACATCGAGCCCGCGTGCATGTGCGCCGCGTGCGAGCGGGAGCAGCGCGGCGGGCTGTAAGAAAGGCTCACCGCCGCTGAGGGTGAGCCCTGTGAGAAGTGGATTCTCGTCGATCTCCGCAAGCACCGCGCCGACCGTCGTCATGCGCCCGCCGACGAGCGGCTGCGTATCCGGATTATGACAGCCGGGACAACGGCGTGGGCAGCCCTGTGTAAAGACGGTCAGCCGTATGCCCTCGCCATCCACGATGGAGTCCCGCGCGATCCCTGAGATGTGGATCTCAGTGGAGTCCGTGCTTGACACGCTCATGCTCCTCGGCCTGCTTGGCGTTGTTCCAGCGATCCGTGGTGCCGACGAGGTAGCCCGTGATGCGGCGGACGCGCTCGAACTTCGGCTGGCGCATCTCATAGCCGAGGGTGACACGACCGTCGTCCGTCCCCGTGATGGAGAGGCGATCCAGTTTCTCATGGGTCTGTCCCTCGATGTAGGCGATGTAGTTCTCAACCTCGTGCGGAGTGATGTCCGAGAGGCCGTTTACTGTGACATTGATATCGTTGACGATCATGCTGCATTCTCCTTTTTACACGCGCCCTTCCGGCGCGTTTTTCGCTTCGGCGATGGTTCACCGATTCGTGAGGATTATACAACATCTAGTGGGTGCTCGTCAATAGAAAATCTATATATAGTTGTTTGTGCACAAACTTATCCACAGGGATTTTTTGGAAAACGGGAGGTTTTTCAGCAAAAATATTGATGGGAAAAGGCATGGCGGGCTCGGTGACAGGCATAAAGTTATCCACAGTTTCCCCAGGGATAAACTGTGGATTTTGTGGATAACATTGGTCTTTGTGTGTTTATGAAGCGGTGCCCTGTGGATCGTTTTCCGCAGAATCTGCGTTCTCCTGTATGACGGTTCGGATGGGATAGGGGATGTCAATGCCCTCGGTGCGGTAGCGGTCGGTGAGCGCCTTGATGAACTCGTGCTTGATGATGTCCTGATTGTCGAGCATACTTGAGGGCAGAATGACCTTGAAGTTGATGGAGGAGTCACCGAAGTCCGTGTAGCGTACGAGCGGCTCCACGTTCGGATTGTTGTCGACCCGCGCAAGCACTTCCTTTGCCGTCTCGATGGTGATGCGTTCGACGGCAGCGAGGTCGCTGTCATACGCGACACCGACGGGAACACTGACGTTGATGTTCAGCGTGGGCCGGCTGAAATTCGTGATGTTCGCGCCCGCGATGGTCTTGTTCGGGATGACGATGGTATTGCTCGCGCCGAGCGGGATGATGGTGGTAAAGCGCCATGTGATGTCCGTGACGCGCCCCTCCTCCCCCGATCCGAGGCGGATGTACTCACCGATGCGCAGCTGCTTGGAGAGGATGAGGTGCAGCCCCGAAAAGATGTTGGCAAGCGTCTCCTGCAATGCGAGCGCGACCGCCATACCGCCGACGCCCGCCGCCGTCAGGATCGGCGCGATGGAGATGCCGTAGTACTGGAGGATGACGAGGAGTCCCATGGCGTAGATGACACCGATGAGGATGCTGTTGAGGAGCGTCGTCTTCGGGAGATTCCGGCCCGAGCGCTCAAAGTACATGGTGACGACACCGTCCACCGTACGTGCAAGAACGCGCGTGATGGAGAAGACGTTGCTCGTAAAGAGGAGATACGAGAGCAGCTTGGTGAGCGTCGGGGAGATCTCGACGGCATCGATCGCCCAGTAGAGTCCGATGACGAAGCTGAAAAAGATGGGGACGCCCTGCATGGACCGGACGAGGACGTATTTCCATGTGCTTTCCTCCACTGCGACATGGTGACCGATGTAGCGGCGGATGAGTCGGTCGGCGATGATGCCCGCCGTGAGTGCCGCAAGAACGATGCTGCAGGGGACGATGAGGAGGTTGACAAGGTTGTTGAAGTTGAGTGTGTGAGAGAATATGGTCAAGGGATACTCCTTTCAAAATACATCAGTGTGCCTCGGCGGTAAGAAACTCCTCCCGTGCAGCAAAGAGGCACATTGTGCCGACGGGGCTTGTAATCGGGAGGGTGAGCTCGGGTGCGAGAGGTTTCGCCGCCCCGTGATCGTGACGCGGCGGATCGACGATGGATACGGCACTGCCATCCGCACGCATACGCGAGGAGAAATGTCCGTTGATGACGTTGAAGAGCTCGCCGACCGCATCCACGGCAAGCTCGTCCATTCCGTCGAGAGAGACGCCGCTGTAGCCGCTCGCAAGTGCGTAGAACGCGTCCACGGAGGCGGAGAGGGCGACGATGAGGGGGCCGCCGTTCGCATCGAGGCGCTGCGATATCGTGATATAGGCGGCATCGCCTTCCCCTGCGGCAAACGCAGCGGTCACATGCGCATAGTCGGCGAGTCCCGTGAGAAAGGTGTCGGCGTATGCTTTGAAAAAATCGTTCATTGCCCCTCCACGTACTGCCTCATCTTGGTAAGTGCCGCCGTGATTTCGTCATCGGCATAGGGCTTCTGGATGAACATGAGTGCGCCGTTTTCGCTCGCGCACGCAATATTTTCTGCGCTTGCCGCCGTCGAAAGCATGACGACGGGGAGGTTCGGATGCTCCGCACGCAGGCGGCGCAGCACCGAGCAGCCGTCGAGCTTCGGGAGGATGATGTCGAGGAAGACCGCGTCGGGCGACTTGTCCGCAATGAGCATCAGCGCCTCCTCGCCGTCGCGCGCTTCGATGACCGTGTGTCCGCGGTCAAAGAGCTCCGCCTTGAGTTTGATGCGAACAAGGCGCGAGTCGTCAACAATCAGTATCTTCATGTTCGCGTTCCTTTGTGGGCAGTGCTGCCGCGCCAAAAGCGTGCGGGAGGAGTTCGGCGGGAGTGAGAACACGCACATCGCCCGCCGTATTCGCAAGGATGATGCGCGCAATCGGAAACTCCACGAGCACTTGGCGGCACATGCCGCAGGGTGCGCATGGGGCCGGGCTGTCTGCGATGACGGCGAGCGCCTCGAATTCCCGCTCGCCTGCCGTAACTGCTGCGGCGATTGCCGCACGCTCGGCACAGATACCGACGGGATAGGATGCGTTCTCGACATTGACGCCGCCATAGACTTTCCCGCTCCGCGCGCGGAGCGCCGCACCGACGGCAAAGCCCGAGTAGGGCGCGTAGGCATGACGGCGGAACGCAGCCGCGCATTCGATGAGTTCGTTGTCGTTCATGTCATTCCCTCCTTATAATTCAAGACCTGCGCGTTTGCGCGCGCGATATTCGCGATCAAGGATACCGAGGACAACGAGATTCTCGTAGACGCCGCGATGCAGAATCGTCTCGCGGATGAGTGCCTCGCGCACCATGCCCTCGCTCTCGTAGAGATGCAGGGCACGCGCGTTGTAGTCCTTGCAGTCGAGCCAGGCGCGGTGTGCGCCCCTGTCCTCGAACGCCCACGCCTTGAGCAGGCGCATTGCCTCGTGTCCGTAGCCGAGCCCCTTCTTCGCGATGATGACGTGTGTCCATTCCTGCTCCTTCGAGTCGAGCAGCAGTCCCGTGACGTGGAGATAGCCGACGCGTTCTCCGCTGTGTTCCTCGACGATGATGTCCATCGCCGCCTTCCCCTGCATGACGATCGTCTCGTGATCTGCGCGTGAGAACGGGACGATAAAGTCTCTGTTTTCCTCTGCCTCCTGCAAGCCGCAGATATAGTCGATGTCCCCTGCCTCAGCGCGGCGCAGCTGGAGACGCGGTCCTTCTTTCAGTATGTCAGACATAATGTCCTCCCTTGCTCCAATCATTTCCTTATATTTTACATTGAATGGATATAGAATTGCAAGATGTCTGTAGCGGTACATATAATTATAGATTGACGATATGGGACGAACATCTTATAATGGAAGGACCAAGTAGGGAATGTGTATCAAAAGGGAGGAAGGGTATGGAGGCGCAGAAAAAGCCATCGGTGCGTGAGGTGCTTTGGAAGAAGAAACGCGCGCGCGATCGGATACTCGACGCTGTGGGCAAGCTCTGCAACGAGGCGTGGGCACTTTTTGAAAAAATTGCAGCAGATCGTTCTGCAAGTACGAAGGATGCCGTGACTGTACGAGAGATCGGATTGCGCCTACGCGCGCTCGGGTATCTCATCGAGGGCGAGCATTACATTGACCGCATTGCCTTCGAACTGCAGACGAGGGATGCCTATGTGACGGCGAACGAGGTCGCAGGAGCGTATGTCAAGGATATGGTTCTGCGGTATCTCGACGGCATTCTCCTCTATGGAAAGCAGTCCGAATGGGACGATGATGCTCGGCGGGCGGAATACCTGACCGCGCTCGAAGCGTCTCTCGAAGAGATCCACACGGCGCTTGTCCCCGTAGCGCCGCAGCAAGCAGACAAGAGCGCTGCGGATGATTGATTGAAACAGAGTTTAGGAGGCTTGCCGTAGATGTTCGGTATGTCAATGGATATCGGAATTGACCTTGGGACGGCGAATGTACTCGTCTACGTCAAGGGCAAGGGGGTTGTTCTCAAAGAACCCTCAGTAGTCGCGGTGAACCGCGACACAAATCAGGTGCTCGCGATCGGAGAGGAGGCGCGGCAGATGATCGGGCGCACGCCCGGCAATATCGTCGCGATCCGCCCGCTGCGCGACGGCGTTATCGCGGACTATGACATTACGGAGAGCATGTTGCGCTTCTTCATTGAGAAGGTGGTCGGGCGCAGCATTGTCTTTCGTCCGCGCATTATGATCTGCATCCCGTCGGGGGTGACGATGGTGGAGCAGCGTGCCGTGCAGGAGGCCGCCGAGCAGGCGGGTGCACGTCACATCCAGCTCATTGAGGAGCCGCTCGCGGCGGCGATGGGCGCGGGGCTTGACATCGTGGAGGCACAGGGAGCGATGGTCGTCGATATCGGCGGCGGAACGACGGATGTTGCCGTCATCAGCCTCGGCGGCGTCGTGACGAGTGAGAGCATCCGTGTCGCAGGGGATTCCTTTGATGAGGATCTCATCGGCTACGTCAAGCGCGAGTTCAATCTGCTGATCGGTGAGCGTACGGCGGAGGACATCAAGGTGCGTGTCGGTGCCGCATATACATCGGCGCGGCGCGAGCAGATGGACATCCGCGGCCGCGATCTCCTCACCGGGCTGCCGAAAAATGTTACGATCTCTACAGCACAGGCCTCTTCCGCCATTGACAGCTCGGTCATGCGCATTGTCGACTGTGTGAAGAAGGTGCTTGAGGAGACCCCTCCGGAGCTTGCGGCGGACATCATGGATCGCGGTATTGTACTGACGGGCGGCGGTGCGCTGCTCTATGGCATGGCGGAGTTGATTCAGCGCGAGACGGGAATACCGACCCTCGTGGCGGAAGAGCCCATGACATGTGTGGCGCTCGGCTGTGGCAAGGCGCTCGACATCTTTGATAAATTTGACGGCAAGGCAACGAATACGAGTTTTGAACGAAAAAAATAACAGGCAGGAAAAACGCATCTTACAGCGAAATTATACGAGAAGGCTGTTTTTCGGAAAAAGAGGGATGAGATATGTGGAGAGGACTGTATATTGCTGCGTCCGGTATGATCACGGAGACGAAGCACACGGATATGATCGCGAACAATCTCGCCAATGCTGCGACGACGGGCTTTAAGCGCGACGATATGGCGATCCGCGAGTTCGAGCCGATGCTTCTGCGCCGCATCAACGATCACTCTGCGGACACAGAGGTGACGAGCTTCAAGGGGTTCCGCGTCGATGGAAATCGTCCGCCGCGTGTTGGCACGTTGGGGCTTGGATCTGCCGTGGATGAGATCGCAACGGATCATCTTCAGGGGGCGATGCAGACGACGGGCAACACCTATGATCTTGCCATCTCGGGCGAGGGGTATTTCGTCATTGGCACGCCGCAGGGGCCGCGCTATACGCGTGACGGCAGCTTCTACCGCTCGAGCAGCGGACAGCTGCAGAATGTACGCGGACAGGCGGTGCTCTCTTCGCGGGGGCGTCCGATCACGATCCCAGAGGATGCGACGCGCGTGAATATCTCGAGTGACGGACGCATCTATGCGAACGGTGCGCAGATCGCCCAGCTCGGCTTTGTGCAGTTCGATGCACCCGATGCGGTCATCAAGCAGGGAGACAACCTCTACCGCCCACAGGAGGGCGCGCAGCCGCAGCAGGCGACAGGCGTGATCGAACAGGGGATGCTCGAGATGTCAAATACGAGTGTCGTCACAGAGATGGTCGAGCTCATCAACAATTATCGCGTCTATGAGGCGGGCTCGCGGGCGGTACAGACACAGGACTCCTTGCTCGACAAGGCGGTCAATGATCTTGGGCGTACGAGTTAAAATGATTTAAGGAAGCACTGATAAATTCAGCCGCGCCATCTTGACGCATCTTTTTTGCCCG
>ERZ773014.2503-NODE-2503-length-10569-cov-4.142952_pt1 | contig 10569 bp, 10 predicted proteins | sample MGYA00580841_ERZ773014 | MGnify/ENA primary metagenome ERZ773014 (study PRJEB29015, sample SAMEA2737989) | human oral metagenome | biome: human oral; feature: human-associated habitat; material: dental | place: China | collected 2067 ...
GCGAATTCTTAATTTTTATCTGTTAAGAAATCTGGCTAGTAACGAACTATTTTCTATTGAATTATTAGTTCCCAATTCATACTTTATATAAAAATCCAAGCTATTAAAAAATCAGTAGCTTGGATTTTTTATTTAATATATTTTTTCTAGTAAATATATTCTTTCCATATTATGAGTTACTTTTTGATAATCATAAACCTTTTTAATTTCATAAGTTTTTAATAATTCTTTTGGTTCTTCTTTTCCTAAAAATAAAATTATTCTTTCATCAGGAATATTTTTATTTAAAGATTTAATTTCTTTACCTAATTTCCATACATCTTCTATATCAAAACTTTGTGAATATATAGGAGCAGGATTTCCTAAAACTTCTTGGCTAATAGGGATTCTAAATCTTAATAAATTATTTTGCATATATTTACTTACAAGTATCCATGAAGAGCTAAAATTTACAAGTAACATTGTTAAACCAGTAAAAATAATGACTCTTTTAGCATAACTAATCTCAGTATATCCTACTGCAAATAAAAATAGAAATATTAAATTTTTATTGATTATATCAATTATATTTTTTATATTAACACAAACACCATCATAATTAGGTTCTGTTCGATGGTCTTTTTGTTTTTTACCTTATTTTTGTGAAATGTTAATAATTATGTCTTTATATTGTTTAAAAATACAAAATTTAAAAAAATATATTAATATACTACAAAATTTTAATAGAGAAGGCTATGTCCTTTCTTTAGCAAATGTAGATGGAATTGATGATTTAAATGAAGAAATTGAAGATTTGTTTTCTAGTCAATTTTTGTTATACGATATAAGATCAATTAATGGATATTCTCCAGTGGGAAATAAAAATATATCAAAATTATTAGTCACTTGGAGTTTCCATGGATTTTTTGATAATAAAAAAACAATTAATAATTTATCTCAAATGTGTGGAAATAAATGTTATTTTGATTTATTGAATATAACTTCGATTATTTTAAAAAGAGATAGAATTTTAGAAAATTTAAATATTGAAACAAAATAAAAAAAATGTGGTTATCAGGTAAAAGATTCAAAAATAAAAAATTTAGTATATTATGTAAAAACTAATAATGTTGTGGAAAATATTTCATACATGTCTAATGGAATAAAAATCAATAAAATTATTGAATTAAAATCTAATAAAGAAAAATATTTAATATCTTCCATTGATTCTGGAACAATTATATTGAGTAAAGTGTATTGAAAAGGCTATCAGGCATATATTAATAGAAAAAAATTAGATATTATTAATGAAAATGGAATAATAAATTAAATATACCAAAGAATTTAGATACAGCTACGCTAGAAATAAAATATTTTCCTGAAAGTTGGAAATATACATTATGGTTTATACCAATTGAATTAAGTTTAATATTAGAGTATCAATATACAAATTAAAAAGGAATAGAGTTTAGATTAGGATATATCTGAAAACTCTGAATTTATAATATTTTTAAAGATTACTTAAATTTATGCTAAAAATTATATAGCCAATATAAATGAAATTCATAAAAGAACTTGTCAGTTTATAGTAACGTAAGATGTAAGTTTATTTAAAAGACATTTGATAGCTGTCTTTTCTTGTAGATATGGTAATCACATTTCCCATTTATCTTTTGTATTGGATTTCAGAGATATTGTATATTTCTATGTATTCTTAGTCAACTGATAATAATGGATATTCAGTCTATCTATAACTGTATGGGTTTAGCTATTTTTTCATCTGAACTTTTGCCGATGTGCTAATTTACTTCTGAATTTTCTGTCTCTTTTTTGAAACTATACTACTCTGATGAGCTCTAAATTAATGTTAAGATTCTCATTCTCATAGTTAACATCTTTTTTCAAATGTTCTAATACCTTATAAAAAGTTCCTTCATCACGCATGCCATTGACAAAAATGGGATATACATTTTTTATAAATCAAAACGTTCAAGAAGATCTTTCCAAGATGCCGTATTACTGGAAATCAATAGTATAAACGTACGGTGTGAACTTGGCTCAATGACCTGTTCTGGCTTAGGAAACATATGCTTTTTATTCATTGATTATTTAACTTCGTATCTCCCTTACGACAAGCTCTCCTTCTATGTCTTTTATTTTATTGTAGCAAATATGGTATATTTTAATAAATTATGAGTATTTTATTTAGTAATCATTAAAAATGTCATGATTCAGGATTTTTAGGATGTATTTCAAAAAAAATTAAAAATAGTAAAAAGGAGATTTTGTTTATGAAAGAAAAAAAAATTAGAAAAGCTGTAATTCCTGCTGCAGGTCTGGGGACAAGATTATTACCGGCAACTAAGGCACAACCTAAAGAAATGATAGCAATTGTAGATAAACCTGCATTACAATATTTAATTGAAGAACTTATTGAATCTGGCATTGAAGAAATTTTGATTATAACTGGAAGAAATAAAAGCTCTATTGAAAATCATTTTGATTATTCGTTCGAGTTAGAGAAAACTTTAGAAGAAAAGGAAAAAAACAAGCTTTTGAAAATTGTAAATGATATTTCAAAAATGTCAAATATTTATTATGTAAGACAAAAGAAGCCTTTGGGTTTGGGACATGCTGTAAGTCGTGCTAAATCATTTGTTGGTAATGAACCATTTTTAGTTTTACTTGGAGATGATATAATTTATACGGATAAAAATAAAGGGGAATTGCCAGTTTCAAAACAGCTTATGAATAAATATGAAGAACTTCAGGGAATGATTCTTGGAGTTCAGAAAGTTCCTAAAAATGATGTTAATAAATATGGGATTATAAAATCTTTAAATTATATAGATGATGATACGATGGAAGTTGAAGATTTTGTTGAGAAATCAGCTATAATCGAAGCTCCAAGTCAATTTGCAGTATTAGGAAGATATATATTGGAACCAGAAATATTTAGTTATTTGGAAAATTTAAAACCTGGAAAAAATGGAGAGATACAACTTACAGATGCTATTTTTAACATGAAAAAAGATGGTCTGAAATTATATGCTTATGATTTTAAAGGAATAAGATATGATATAGGTAATAAAATGGGAATTTATAAAGCAAATATAGAATTTGGACTTCGTCATCCAGAGATAAGTGAAAAAGTTAAGAAATATCTCAAAAAATTACTTAAATAATAATAGATTTTTTTAGTATAATATTTGAAATTAACATTAATAATTAATTTAAAAAGGGGAAAAAATGAAAAGAATATTTTTTTTATTAAGTATAGGAATAATGGGATTTAGTAAGATTTCATTTTCTATAAATAATAATACAGTAATAAATAGAGAAAATAAAAAAATTCAACAAATGGAAAAAATTTCTGAAAAAAGTGAAAAAAAATCAATATTTTCAAAATTAAAAAATCGAAATAAAAAAGAATGGAGACTTGTATGGAGTGATGAATTTAATGAAAATCAATTAGATAGTTCAAAATGGGCTTATTGGGAAAACGGAAACCCTTCGAGTCAAGGAAATTATTTAGATGAAAATGGAAATCTCGTAAATGATTATGGATTTAATGCAAAACAATACTATCTTAGAGAGAATGTTAAAGTTCAAGATGGAAATTTAGTTATAACAATAAAAAAAGAAGAAAATAAAACAGTTTTAAAAGATGGAAAAGAAAGAAAAATATTGTATAGTTCAGGAGCAATACATACAAGGAATATTTATAATGTGAAGTATGGGAAAATAGAGATGAGAGCTTCTATGCCTCAAGGTGTAGGGACATGGCCTGCATTTTGGATGTGGCCAGCAGAGCATCATCAGATACCTGGAGTTTGGGCAGATGGAGAAATAGATATAGTGGAAGTTTATGGTTCAGATTTAAAAAAAGTAGTTGGAACGACTCATGTTTTATTAACACCTCCTGAATACCAAAGTTTTATTGGAGATGATTTAGTTATAAAGAAAAATGAAGATTTAACAAAATTTAATACATATGCTGTTGAATGGGACGAGAAAGAAATAAAATGGTTGTTTAATGGAAGGATTTATAAAAAATTTGCTACAAAAAAATCTTTAAAATATATGAATCATAATCCATTTAATAAACCTTATTTTATGATGATAAATGTTGCTTTGCAAAACAAAACGGGAGAAGATGGAGATGCACATTTCCCAACACAAATGAAAGTAGACTACGTTAGAGTTTATCAAAAAATTGAAAAATCAAGAAATTAATATTTATTTTTTTTTTAAATCTATAAGAAAAGTAAATTTACATTTTTTTAGTAGTTATGGATATATTTTATAAAATTTAGAAGAGGTGTCTGCCTCTTTTACAACAATTATAGAAAAGTATGTACGACAAAATGGAGCTGTCTCATAAGGATAATTTTATGAAACAGTCTTTTTTCAATAAACCTGATTACAAAAATAAGATATCCTTTTAAAATAATTCGGGCGCAGAAATTATTTCAAGCTTTTCATTAATTTCGAAAATTAAAGGCTTTCCCGTAGGAAGATTTAATTCCAATATTTTTTTATTATCAATTTTTAACAGATACTGTATTAAAGCCCGTAAACTGTTTCCATGGGCGGCTACAATTACATTTTTTCCTTTTTCTATTTCTTTTGAGATATGTGAATCCCAATATGGAAGTACTCTGTGGATTGTATCTTTCAGGCTTTCTCCTCTAGGACATTCATCAACAGGAATATTTTTATATCTTTCCTGAAATAGAGGATAGTTTTCTTTGTCATCAGTGCTTATCAGTGGAGGAGCCACATCAAAGCTTCTTCTCCATATGTGAACCTGTTCATCACCATATTTTTTGGCAGTTTCAGCCTTATTCAGCCCTTGAAGTGCCCCATAATGTCTTTCATTGAGTCTCCAAGTTTTATAAACAGGGATATATAGCTGGTTAATTTCTTCAAGTATGTAGTTCAGAGTCTTGATTGCTCTTTTCTGAAAAGACGTAAAGGCAATATCGAAAACATATCCCAGCTCTCTTAAAGATTTTCCTGCAGCTTTTGCCTCATTTACACCCTTTTCAGTCAGGTCGACATCAACCCATCCTGTAAATCTGTTCTGAAGATTCCATTCACTTTCCCCATGTCTTACAAGTACTAGTTTCATAAAAATACCTCCTATGTGTAAAAATTTAATCATAATAGATATTGTCTATATACTTTTATTATATACCTATCAGATAAAAAAATAAAGTAATAGGGTAGAAATCTAAAATAAATATGGTATAATCTTAAAGCATCAGTTATTTCGGAAGGAAAGAATCAAAATAGCTAAAACATCCGCAATAACAGCCATACAGAGAAAATTACAGAAGGAATTGTGAAAACAGATGGAAACAAATGAGATAACAATTGGCACAAGGGGAAGTATTCTGGCTCTTGTACAGGCAAAAAAAGTGAAAAAAATGCTAACTGAGAAATATGAAGAATTAAGAAAAAGGAATGATTTTAATGGGATAAAAGGATTTGATAAAAATTTTCCATTAAAAGTAAATCTGGAAGTTATAACTACAAGCGGAGATAAAAATCTGAAAGACTTTGCCAAGATGAAAAAAGCTATACAGAAGGATCTGTTTGTAAAGGAAATAGAAAAGGAAATGATTGAAAATAAAGTAGATCTGGCGGTGCACTCCTTAAAGGATATGCCTTTACGTACTCCTGAAGGATTGTTGAATGCATGTTTTCCCATAAGGGAGGATAACAGGGACGTGCTTGTTTCAAGAAATGGACTAAAATTAAAGGAATTACCTGAAAATTCTATAATTGGTACAGGAAGTTTCAGAAGAGAAAAAGAAATTCTGAATTTAAGAAAAGATGTACAGGTAAAGCCTATACGTGGAAATATTCATACAAGGCTGAAAAAACTTGATGACGGAGAATATGATGCAATTGTCCTTGCGGCTGCAGGACTGAAAAGGGCAGAACTGGAGGACAGAATAACAGAATATTTTGATGTTGATACTTTCATGCCTGCACCAGGACAGGGAATACTATGTATTCAGTGCAGGGAAAATGATGAAAGGATAAGAGGACTGCTGGAAATAATAAATGACAGGGAAGTTACACTGATGTGTGAAGCCGAGAGGGAATTTTCCAGAATTTTCAATGGAGGATGTCATACACCTATAGGATGTTCTTCGGTTATTGAAGGGGATATATTGAAATTAAAGGGAATGTACAGTAAAAATGGTAAAAGAATATTTAAGCAGGTGGAAGGTGACAAAAATCAGGCAAGGGAACTTGCAAAAAAATTGGCCGGGGAGATAAGAAATGAATAATAAAGGGAAAGTCTACATTGCAGGGGCAGGATGTGGAAATGAAGGGCTTATAACGGTAAAACTTAAAAGTGTGCTTGAAAAGGCTGAGTGTATAATTTATGACAGGCTTGTAAACGAAAGCATACTGCAATATGTGAAGCCTACTGCAGAACTTATCTATATGGGGAAGGAAAATATGGAAGGGGGGGAACTGCAGAAACAGATAAATGAAATGATAGTGAAAAAAAGTATGGAAGGACTGACGGTATTAAGGCTTAAAGGAGGAGATCCGTTTGTATTTGGACGTGGTGGTGAGGAAATAGAAGCGCTTATAGCAGAAAATATAGATTTTGAAGTAATTCCAGGAATAAGTTCGGCAATTGCTGTTCCTGCATATGCCGGAATACCTGTAACACACAGGGGAATAAATACTTCCTTTCATGTGTTTACAGGACATACAAAAAAAGATGGAAATGAGCATGATTATCCGACTATTGCAAAACTCGAAGGAACTCTCGTTTTTCTAATGGGGCTGGGAAATCTTGAAAAAATTGTAGCAAATTTACTGAAATACGGGAAAAATCCCAATACTCCGGCTGCTGTCATAAAAAACGGAACAACTGCAAAACAGGAGACATATACAGGAACATTAAGGACAATAGTGAACATTGTCAAGGAAAATAATGTTAAAGCGCCAGTTATAATTATAATTGGTGAAGTGGTAAACTTGAAGAAAAAAATGAAATGGTTTGAGAATAAGCCGTTATTTGGGAAAAATATACTGGTTACAAGAAATAGAGATAAACAGGAAGAAATTACAGATAAAATTATTGAATTTGGAGGCCAGGCCATAAATATTCCTTTTATAAATATAGAATACATTGATTTTGAAATGCCTGACCTTTCAAAATACAGCACACTTTTGTTTAACAGCCTGAATTCGGTGATTGGATTCATGAGGAAGATAGAGGATATGAGGGTGCTGGGGAATCTTAAGATAGGCGTTGTAGGGAAAAAAACAGACGAGGAAATGAAAAAATATAGAATAATTCCGGATTTTTATCCAAAAGAGTATACTGTTGAAAAACTTGCAGCTGAAAGTGTAAACTTTACAGAAGAAGGAGAAAATATATTGTTTATAGTATCTAACCTTTCTCCTGTAAATGAAGAAAAATATACAGAACTATACAATAGAAATTATGATAAGCTGGTAGTGTACAATACACATAAACTGAAAATTGACAGGGAAAAAGCAGAAAAATATGTAAAGGAAAGTGATATATTGATGTTTCTGAGTTCATCAACTTTTGAATCTTTTGCTGACAGTCTTCATTTAAGTGAAAACGATGAAATGAAGGAAATACTAAGTAAAAAAACACTTGCTTCAATAGGTCCTGTCACAACAAAAACAATAGAAAAGTATGGACTGAAAGTAGGAATAGAAGCAGAAGAATATACTGAAAAGGGACTTCTTAAGGCAATTTTAGATAAAACTGCTTCGGAAAAATAAAATATATGAAAATTTTCAGTTTGTTTTCATTTTAAAATGGTATATAATGTATACACAAAATAAAAAAGGAAGAAGGAATAACAGATGAGAAAAGTACTTTTAGTAACAGCAATACTAGCAGTATCAGTTTTAGGAATGTCAGCAACAACATCAGCCGGATATGTAAATAAGGCGGCAGGAAAAGCATCAGTTGCAACAGGGAAAATATCAGAAAAAACAGCTGAGGCAACAGCTTTAAATTTTATTAATATTTATTACAGTAATTTACGAAATCAAATAGATGACAGTAAATGGTTTGAAGCACAGCCACTTACCAATAATTTTAAAAAAGTATATAAAAATCAGGAAAGAGCTATAGAAATATCGGAGCAGATTTTATCTGGGAAAAAAGTAAGTAAAGCAGACGAGGAATTTGCCAGAAAATATTCGGTAGATTATGCACCTATTTTTGGAGCAGCAATACTTGATTTAGATGAAAATTCGGTTTTTGCAGTGAAATCATACAATCAGAAAACAGGAATTGTTACTCTGAAGGATGAAAAAACAGGAATAGAATTACCTGTAAAAGTAATAAAAGTTAAAGGGCAGTGGCTAATAGAAGGAGCGGGAACTGTAAATATCCCCAACTAGAATAAAAATATAATAAATATAACTGTATGAGAGCTTGAAATTGCTCTCATATTTAGTTACAATATAAATATTAATAAAGTATGACAAGGAAGAGGAGATTATTTTGCGTTATTCAAAAATTCTGGATGAAACAATAAAAAACATAGTACCTTCCAGCAGGGAAAGAATGGCAGAAAAGGAAAGGGAGCTGAATTCTCTCCTGAAGACACCGAAAGGCCTTGGAAAGCTTGAAGATCTGGCAATACAGCTTGAAGGAATAAAGAAGGATTACAGGCCTGAAAAGAAAATAGTCGTTGTAATGGCTGCAGATAATGGAGTGGAAAGGGAAAAAGTCAGCAAATCAAAGAGAATTATTACCCAATATGTGGTGGAAGCCATGCTGCAGGGGAAATCCTCCATAAATGCCCTCGGAAATACATTTGGAGCAGATGTTAAGGTCATTGACCTTGGAATAGATGAAACTACTGACGTGGAAGGAAAAATAAATCTGTCAGGAATTATAAACAGGAAACTTATGCAGACAGGGACTCGTAATATAGCCGAAGGAGCTGCAATGGATTATGATACAGCTGTAAAGGCTGTTGAAACAGGAATAGAAATAGCTGATATTTTTGCTGAAAAGGGATATAACCTTTTTGCCACAGGAGAAATGGGAATAGGAAATACTACAACAAGCAGTGCGGTACTGAAGGTTCTTACTGATTTGCCGCTGGATGATATTACAGGGTATGGAAGCGGAATAGATGACAGAACTCTTGAGCATAAGAAAAATGTCATACAGAAAGCAATCGATGTGAATAACGGTAAACAAGGAATAGATACTTCTGATCCAGTTGATGTGCTGGCAAAGGTTGGAGGACTTGATATTGCAGGAATGACAGGGATATACCTTGGATGTGCCAAAAACAGTATTCCAGTTGTAATAGACGGATTTATTTCATCAGTGGCGGCATTATGTGCATACAGGCTATGCGGGAATGTGAAAGACTATATGATTCCTTCACATATGAGTGAAGAGCCTGGAATGAAATATATTATAAAGGAACTTGGAATGGAGCCATTTCTTGCTATGAATATGAAACTGGGGGAAGGAACAGGGGCTGTAATGATGTTTCCTGTAATAGAAGCTGCCTGTAATGTAACCCGTACAGTTAGAAAATATCCTGAAGTGTGATAAAAGAAAAGGAAGTAAAAAAAATGAGCGTAAATTGTAATAATAAAGACAAAGAGACTTTAAAATTATACATTGTAAGGCATGGAGAAACAGAATGGAATGTAATTAAAAGGTTTCAGGGACAGCTGAATACACCATTAACAGAAAAGGGAATAGAAAAATTAAGGGAAACGGGGAAAAAGCTGGAGAATGTTTTATTTGATGAGGTTTATACAAGTGAACTGGGAAGAACTGTAGCATCTGCAGAAATAATTTTAAATGAAAACAGAGGATATAAGAATAAAAAGCTGGAACTGAAAAAACTTGGCGAATTAAATGAAGTTTATTTTGGAGTGTGGCAAGGATTAACTTATGAAGAAGTTTTTCTGAAATATCCTGAAGAGGCAAACAATTATTTCTATAATGTGAAGAATTATAAGGCTGAAAATGTGGAGGCTGAAAATCTGAAGGATGCCCTGGAAAGATTTTTAAAAGGGATAAATAAAATACTTGATAGCCATGAATCAGGAAATATACTTGTAGTAACTCATGGAACAGTACTTGAGATGTTTATGAATTATGTGGCAAATAACAGTATATTTGATATTGATGAAAGAACTCTTATGGGTAATGGAGATTACAAGATTTTTAGTTATAAAGATGGGAAATTTCAGGAGGAAATGGATAAATGATATGGATAGTCGGAGGAACAAAGGATTCAAGGGAAATATTTGAAAAACTTACGGAAGAAACTGGCATAAGCATACTTGTCAGTACGGCAACAGAATATGGCGGAAAACTTCTGGAAGAATATATTGAAAAAAATAGAAATGTCAAAAGGGAACTGAAGGTAATGTCTGAAAGACTTAATGAAGAACAGATGAAGGAACTTATCCTGAAGGAAAATATAAGTCTTATTGTGGATGCCAGTCATCCTTATGCTGTAAATGTGAGCAATTCTGTAATAAAAGTGACAGATGAAATGAATGTGGGATATATAAGATTTGAGAGAA
>ERZ773014.2507-NODE-2507-length-10560-cov-2.711566_pt1 | contig 10560 bp, 10 predicted proteins | sample MGYA00580841_ERZ773014 | MGnify/ENA primary metagenome ERZ773014 (study PRJEB29015, sample SAMEA2737989) | human oral metagenome | biome: human oral; feature: human-associated habitat; material: dental | place: China | collected 2067 ...
GCCCATTTCCTCTGATAATATATTTTGTTGTTGTAAGCTCTCTTACACCCATAGGACCTCTTGCATGAAGTTTCTGAGTGGAAATTCCAATTTCCCCACCATAGCCAAATTCCCCGCCGTCTGAAAATCTCGTAGATGCATTCAGATAAACTGCCGCTGAATCCACTTCATTCAAAAATTTTTCAGCATTATCTATTGATTCTGTGATTATTTATATATTCTATTGCTTCATCTATATTTTCTACAAGTTTCAGTGACATTATCATATCAAGATATTCCGCACCAAAATCTTCTTCATTTGCGAGCTTTACATCACTTCTATTTATAATATCAAGGGCTTCTTTGCTATATCTGAGCTCCACATCGCTTTTTATAAGTATATCTGTAAGCTCAGGCAGGATCTTCCCAGCAATATTTTTATGAACCAGTACTGTTTCTATGGAATTACATGTACTCGGCCTCTGAGTTTTTGCATTTTTTACAATCGGCAGTACATTGTCCATTTTTGCACTTTCATCTATAAATATGTGGCATACTCCTGCACCTGTTTCAATAACGGGAATGGTAGCATTTTCAATAATAAATTTTTTCAGTCCTTTTCCACCTCTAGGTATAAGAACATCGACATACCGATTCATTTTTACCAATTCATTTACAAGTGTCCTGTCAGTATTTTCTATAAGCTGAACTGAATTTTCAGGCAGTCCGGCCTTAACTCCCGTTTCGTTAAAAAGCCTGTTTAAATAAATGTTCGAGTTTATTGCATTTGCCGATCCTCTTAAAATTACCGCATTGGATGATTTTATTGCAAGTCCTGCTGAATCTACAGTTACATTTGGTCTTGATTCATATATGATTCCAAGTACACCTAATGGAACTCTTTTTTTCTCGATAGTCATTCCATTCTTATGTTTCCATCCTGTCAATATTTCTCCTATCGGATCAGTAAAGGCAGCTATTTCCATTAATCCCTGTGACATAGCTTCTATCCTTTTATCTGTAAGTTCCAGTCTATCAAGAAGTGCAAAAGAAAGTCCTTCCTTCCTTCCATTTTCAAGGTCTACCCTATTTGCTTCCTTTATTTCTTCTTTTTTATTAATTAGCTCTTCAGCAATCATTACAAGAGCTTTGTTTTTTATTCTCGTATCTAAAGTAAGCATTTTTTTCGATGCTTCCTTTGCCTTTCTTCCCATTTCTTTGATATATCCGCTAATCATTTTTCTTCCTTTCATTATGTTCCATATAGTTACAGTTTCTTCAAAAATCTATAGTCATTATTACTGTCCTTTTGTAACTACCATATTGTCTATATGTACTACAACGTCATCGTATTTATGACCAAGTATTTTTTCTATATCCTCACTTCTATGTCCTTTAATAAGCTCTATCTCATCTGAAGAATAGTTTGAAATACCTGTCGCTATATTTTCTTTTTTCATATTCATAATTTTCACTACTGTTCCCTTATCAAAATCACCTTCAAAAGATTTTATTCCTACAGGAAGAAGACTCTTTCCCTTAAACAATGCTTTTTCAGCTCCTTCATCTATAGTAAGCAGACCTTTTTTATTTGTTCCATATGCAAGCCAGTATTTTTTAGAACTTATTTTTTTATTTTTCTTAGTAAATAGTGTTCCTATATTTTCTTTTTCTACTATTCTCGATATATTTTTGGGATCATCTCCACTTGCAATTATCATGTTTGTACCTATTTTAGTTGCCATTTCCGCAGCAATTATTTTAGTAATCATTCCACCTGTACCAAATTTCGACCCTTCTCCACCTGCAGTTTTTTTAATATCATCATCTATTTTCCCAACAATTTCTATCAGATTTGCATCTTCATATTTCTGAGGATTCTTATTATAAAGTCCCTGAACATCAGACAGGATAATCAGCAGATCTGCGTCTATAAGTCCCGAAACTAATGCTGAAAGGGTATCGTTATCTCCTACCTTCAACTCATTTGAAACTATTGCGTCATTTTCATTTATTACGGGTATTATTTTATTTTTAAGTAATGTATTACATACATTTCTTGCATTCAAATATCTTCTTCTATCTGAAAAATCACCTCTTGTAAGCAAAATCTGTCCTATTATTTTCCCATATTCCTGAAAAAGTAACTGATACAGATGAGTTAATGCCACCTGTCCTACAGATGCCAGTGCCTGTTTTTCAGATAAAGTTTTTGGACGCTCCGTCATATTGAGTTTTCCCATTCCGGCTCCCACTGCTCCTGATGTTACCAGTACCACATCATAGCCTTTGTCAGATAAATTACTTAATTCTGAAACTATTTTTTTTATTTTTTCTATATTTAGACTGCCATCTTCATTTGTAAGTGTTGATGTTCCAACTTTTACTACTATCTTTTGAATATTTTCCAATATCTCTTCTCTTCTGTTTACCTGTCTTTTCATATTCTCCCTTGCTTTCTGTAAATTATTTTTTCTATTGCTTTTCATCAGGAATCCATACGGAAACTTTTCCTGCTCTGACTTTAAATGAAGCAAAACCGTTATCATCTATCACAACATTTTCAAATCCACTTCCTGTAACTTCTTTCCATACCTGTCCTGTACGGTTCTGTCCAACCTCTATCTGTATTTCCCCTTCCTCATTATTTGACAGAAGAGCTATACATCCTGTATTCAGTTCATTTTTCCTTCCTGTTCTGTAAATTCCTATAATATTAGGATTATCAAAGTAATCAATTTCTCCACCATAGGCATAATTTTTTGTTACATAAAGCAGCTGATCTATTATCCATCTATGTTCACTTTCCTGACCACCTACACCATAATAATCACTATAGAACAGGCAAGGATAACCTCTTTCTGCCAGAAGTATTATCGTATAGGCATGTGGTTTAAACCAGCTTTCTATCTGAGATTCCAGTGCACTCCCCTTCTGCGAGTCATGATTATCCACAAAAGAAACTGCCTGCATTGAATCTGACATCAGTATTGTATTATCAAAAATTGTTCTCAAATCAAATTCCTTTCCTCTTACTGAAGCCTCATGAAAATTAAAATGCAGTCCCACATCAAATAAATCTGTTGTATATTCCAAGCTTTCCAGATATTCCTTTAATGTTTCAAGGTCATCTTTCCAATATTCTCCTACAGAATAGAAATCCTGTCCATAAACACTTCTGACTTCATCAAGAAATTCCTTCATAAATCCTTCACTTATATGTTTTACCGCATCCATTCTGAATCCGTCCAGTTTCAGTTCATTCACTACCCATTTTCCCCAGCTTATTACTTCCTTTCTGACTTCAGGATGGGCATAGTTCACATCTGCATTCATAAGATAGTCATAATTTCCCATTTCCCCATCCACTTCTTCAGCCCAGTTCTTGTTTTCTCCTACTATTTTATAAATAGCCGTTTTCTGATTTTCATTATTAAAATCTACTCCTGTAAAAAGATTATAGTTCCATTTAAAAGCAGAATATCTGTCGTTTCTTCCAGGAAATGTAAATTTTGTCCATCCTTCAATTTCATAAGGTTCCGTCACTTCTTCATTTCTGTTGTCAGAAGCTACTTCTATCGCCATAAATCTTTCTGTTTCATCTGCTCCTGCCTTGTGATTCAATACAACATCAAGATAGACATTTATACCGTATTTATGAAGTTCATCAATTGCTTCTATAAGTTCCTGTTTTGTCCCATATTTCGTTCTTACGGTACCCTTCTGATCAAATTCTCCTAAATCCCATAAATCATAGGCCCCATATCCAACATCCATTGAAGAAGTCCCTTTATATGCAGGTGGAATCCATACTGCAGAGACTCCTATTTCATTTAAATGTTTTGCATCATTTTTCAGTCTTTCCCAATGTTTTCCATCATCAGGAAGATTCCATTCAAAATATTGTATCATTACTCCATTTTCCATATTTTTTTCCTTTCATAACTTACATTTCTATAATGTTATACCTTTTTCCCTGACATATTCTATAACTTCCGCCAGATCTTCTTCCGTATCTACTCCTATTACTTCAGAATCTGTTTCAAGCACTTTTATTTTATAGCCATTTTCTATAAACCTGAGCTGCTCCAGCGATTCCATCCTTTCCAGTATTCCTTCCTTGAGATTTTTAAGTTCATTTAAAAATTTTGAAGTATACCCGTATATTCCCAAGTGTTTATAATACCTGAAATTTTTGACAGAATTCCTTTCATAAGGAATTACTGACCTACTAAAATAAACCGCATTACTGTTAAAATCTGTTATTACCTTCACTATATTTGGATTACTGACATCCTCATCTTTTCTGAATTCCTTCTTCAAAGTCACAATTTCAGATTTTTCCTCCCTGTAATTATTTGCCAGAAGATTAATAGACTTTATATCTATAAGAGGCTCGTCCCCCTGTATATTTATAATGAAATCAAAGTCACTGTATTCTGTATTATTTATTACTTCTATTATTCTTGAAGTTCCATTTTCATGTTCTGCAGATGTCATAACAACATTTCCGCCAAAATTTTTAACCGCATCATATATTCTCTGATCGTCAGTTGCCACAACAAGTTTATCAATATCTGCATTTTTAGCCCTTTTATATACCCATTCTATCATGGGGTTTCCATTTATATCTTTTAAAGGTTTTCCTTCAAACCTTGTTGATGCATATCTTGCAGGAATTACTCCAAGTATTTTCATAAATTCATCTCCTTAAAGGTAAATTTTATAGATAATTATATCATTTATCCTGTTATATTGAAATAGATATTTTATTTGCAAATTAAACATCTATAATATATACGCTGCTATATATAATTTATATTTTTATTTTACTTGTAAATAATATATTATAATAATAACACTAAAAGAAGGATGTGGTAAATTTGGAACATAATTTGTGGAAATTACTGGAAACGCTAAAAGAAAATAAATGGATTGATTTAACTCATGAGCTTACAAATGACAGTCCTTACTGGGGAGGGATGCCTGATGGAGTCCTCGAGCTTAATAAAACTATCATTGATTTCCCTGAAATGAATCTTAATATACAGACACATAAATTTCCTGGACAATTTGGTACACATATAGATTATCCTGGCCACTTTGTGCAAAATGCACGTCTGGCAGGAGATTTCAAAGTGGAAGATACTGTTTTACCTCTAGTTGTCATTGATTTAAGTAAAAAAGTTCAGGAAAATAACGACTATGAAATAACTATAGATGATATTCAGGAATTTGAAAAAGAGCATGGTACTATACCTGAAAATTCATTTGTTGTTTTCAGATCTGACTGGAGCAAGAGATGGCCTGATATGAAAGCACTTACAAATGCAGACAATGAAGGGAATGCACATACTCCAGGATGGCCAGTTTCTACACTGGAATTTCTGTTTGACAAAAGAAATGTGACAGGGGTAGGACACGAAACTCTTGATACGGATGCCGCTGTCACTTGTGCAAAAAATGGAGATCTTATAGGTGAAAGATACATTCTTCAAAAAGACAAGTTTCAGGTGGAAGCAATGGCAAACCTTGACAAACTTCCTCCAGTAGGAGCTGTCATATTTATTGCTGCACCTAGAATTATTCATGCAAACGGATTGCCTGCCAGAGTATGGGCTATTATTCCGAAGTAAAAGCTAGGATTTCTTAATACTTCAAAATTAAATAATAAACTATTTTCATTATAATAAAAAATAGAGTTATAAAATACATAGCAACTGATTAGTATTTCTACACTCTATTTTTTATATTATTTTTCTATTCCTTTTTGTTATTTTCTCTGTAATATTCCCATTCTTCCACTGCTGTTCCATCTTTCAGCTTACAAATTCCAAAATCTCCCTTTTTACTTCTTACAAGAATTGACTCTCCACCTTGCTCCACACAATAAACTGATGCTGGATTTGGCATTCCAATCACCGGTAACTTTTCTTCTTCCTTTTTTTACAACTTTCTTTACAGTTGTTTTCTTTCCTGATGTTTTTCTAACAGTAGATTTCTTTGCAGCAGACATACTTGCAAAAGATACTACCAACATAAAAATACTTATCATAACTTTAAAGTTTTTCATAATTTTTCCTTCTTTCATACATTATTTTCTGTTTTATTTTATCATAAATAACTGTGTTCTCACTTATTTATTTTAAACAAAACTCCCTTGTCTTTCCATACAGAACATATTTTACCTTCTGGAGTTCCTTTACATTTTTAGCATTTAAGGCGCACATTATCATTCTGCATTCTTCTTTCCAGCTGTTTATTATTTCGATTATTTCTTCAGTTGAATTATTTTCTGCAAGCCTAAGCATTGTTCCTGAAAGTCCTACCGCCTTTGCTCCCAATACAAGAGCCTTTATAATATCGAGAGGATGCCTTACACCTCCGCTCGCTATTATTTCAGTTTTATTTATATAATCTTTTAAGCCCAGAAGACATGACACAGTACTCTGCCCCCATTCATTCAGATAGGAAAGTCTATTTTTACCTCTCATATTTTCAATATAGGCAAAGCTTGTTCCTCCTCTTCCACTTATATCAAATGTTTTTATTCCAAGCTCCATACCCTTTTTTATTGTGTCAGCACTCATTCCAAATCCCACTTCCTTTAAAATGAGAGGAACTTTTACATTTTTTACAAAACCGGATATATTTTTCTTCCATTCATTAAAGTTTCTGCTTCCTTCAGGCATTATAAGTTCCTGCATAAGATTAACATGTATCTGTAAAAATAACGGATTCAAATCTTCTACAGCCTTTATTCCTGCCGTATAGTCCTTATCCGCTCCGATATTTGTTCCAAGAAGAAGCCCCTCATTTTCTTTCCGTACCACTTCAAATGAATCGTCATCAGGATTTTTCAAGGCAGCACTGTATGAGCCTGTAACAAAAAGGATATTACATTCCTTTGCAACTTTTGCAAGTTTCCTATTTATCTCTTTACCTTTTTTACTTCCACCTGTCATTGCATTTATAAAAAAAGGATATTCGAATGTATTTTCTGCAAAATTGACTGACAAATCTATTTCATCCAGATTATATTCCGGTATGGAGCACTGTATCAGTTCCATATCATCGAAACTATTACAGGTACTTTCATATGTTAATGCATATTTTATATGCTCATCCTTTCTATTCATCCGAAAACTCCTCCCAGTAAGCCTTTTTTAGAACTCTGATTTATAAAGCAGTTCTATATCCTCGTTTTTCCATCTTTTTAGCAATTCTTCCGTATCATTTTCATTGAAAGATATGGCAATTCCACAATCTCCTCCGCCTGCTCCGCTACTTTTAGCACATATATCCAGTCCTTCTGCACATTCTACCAGTTTTAAAAGTTTCTGGCTATAAATTTTTTCATTAAGTTTTCTCAGCAGTTCGCCATTTTCTCTAATATTTTCTGAAATTATTTTTTTATTTCCCTTTTCTATTCCATTTTTAAGATTCTGAACAATTTTCTCAGATTGTTCCAGAAAATCCCTGTTTATCGAATTTTTGACTTCATCTATCATTTTTCCTGAAATAGCAGGCACTCTAGTCCATCCCGCTAAAAATTCATATTTTTCAGGGCAATGTATCTTTTCTATTTTATATCCCCATGACAAGTCCATTATTTCTGCAAGGGAATTTATTTTCATTTTTTCTTTTATTAAATTTCTGTCAAATGAAGTATACATTACAGGATTTTCGTAGGAAATGCAGGCTATATCTCCCATTGAGCCATTATCTCCTCTTTTTAGAAGTACATAGGAAGACAGTTTAAAAAGCTCTTCCTCAAAAATATTATAACTGTAAAGTTTTGACATTGCCTTTACAGTAAGTACCGTTACACTTCCACTGGATCCAATTCCATATTTTCTACCATTTTTCTCCATTTTTCCAGTAATTTTCATATTAAAAGGCTTTATGTGTATTCCTTTTAATTGTAAATATTCCTTTACAATATTTACAGTTTCTGTAATCAGGGAATAATTTTTATCATCTTCTTCCAATGTAACTGAATAATCATACATATCCGAGTAAATACTGTAGTCTTCTGAAAATTTTATTTCAGCCTTCATGAAAATATCTATATTTTTTATAATTGCACTCTGATTTGGAGTCAGAACAGAATATTCTCCCGCGATATAAAGTTTGCCACCTGTTTTTACTGTATTTACAATATTTCTCTCTATTTCTGCTTCTCCATTTTCTTTTTCTTTAATCATCATTATCACTGATTACTTTGCATTTTGACGCTATTATTTTATATTTTTTTCCAAGTATATCCTTCAATCTGTCAAAATCCTCTTCCAAACAAAGTACTTTTACATTAGGCCCGGCATCCATCGTAAAGTAACATTTTTCTCCCTGTTTACGTAATTCTTTTATATATTCCATAGCCTCAAAGGATTTTTCTGTCAAATATGTAAAGGAAGGATTTGCATTTTTAGTAGTTTCATGCATTCTAAGCGCATTTTCTTCTGTAAGCTTTCCTACTTTTGAAAAATCCCCTTCCCTCAGGTACTTTTTCATGTTTTCAAAATCTATTTCTGACTGTCTTATCCATTCATTAAATGAAGTTGAAGTTTCCATACAGATTGCCATTCCTTTTCTGCTTGAAATTATCTTCTTTTCTTCATTCAGCACGAGAACAATCATTGCAAATTTCAAATCTGTTTTAATTTCTGAGATTTCTCCTGTATCCTTGTCCCACATTCCAACCGGACCGAAAAAGCTTCTTGCCGATGATCCTGAAGCAAACTTTGATATCTGCGCAAGTTCTTCCCTACTTAAGTTTTTCTCAAATAGCATGTTACATGCCTTTATTGCTGCTGAAAGTCCGCTTGAGCTTGAAGAAAGCCCTGCTTCTGTAGGCATATTATTTCTTGTATCTATTTTTACAAGCTGATTTCTGTCATCTCTGAAAAGATTTACAACTTTAGTTATTTTTTCTATCTGTTCCTTATCCTGAAGTTCTCCGTTTATATAAAGGATATCACTTATCTGACTTGTTATTTCAAGGGCTTCTTCCCTGCTGATAAAACTGATTTCTGTTTCAGTAAACATATTTTCCAATGTCAGGGAAATACTGCTTGTAGCAGGTATCATTTTTACAGGATCCTTTTTCCCCCAATATTTTATAATTGCTATATTGGCATAAGATTTTACAGTGCTTCTATCCATATATTTACAGCTCCCTTTTCCATCAGTTTTTTCCCAGTCATTTCAGCCTTCTCCCTGCTTTCCATGAGTGCTATTATACAGCCTCCAAGTCCTCCACCGGACATTTTTGCACCATATGCTCCTTCATCAATGGCTGTTTTTACAAGAATATCAGATTTTTCAATGCTTACCCCTAACCTTTTCAGTTCCTCATGTGCAGAAATCATATTTTCTCCTATATTAACAACATCTTTTTTTTCAATGAATTTTTCTGTTTCTTCTGTCAGTTTTCCAAGCTTTTTCAGCATAGGTAATGCTTTATTTCCCATATTTTTTATATTCATTATTGCATCCCTTGTATGCCCATGTATTCCAGTATCTGCAATCAGTAAATACGCTCCCAGATTCATATCAATGTTTTTGAATCCTTTATTTTTTATGAATTTTATGGCACTGTCACTGAGGCATGTTTTTGCATCAAGTCCACTTGGAGTATTATGAGCTATTATTTCAGCTTCATTCACAAGTTTCTCCAATGTCACATTATCAACTTTTCTGTTAAAATAATCAAATACTCCCCTTATGGCAGCAATACTCACTGCCGCAGAAGAACCCATCCCCCTTTTTGGAGGAATATCCGATATTACTTTATACTTTATATTTTCATTTTTTCTGTTCAGATATTTTAATGCTGTGTGAACAGCTGTAGAGAGAGTATCTTTTTCATTATGAAAAAATGGAATCCTTGATCTTTCCACAATACATTCCATCTGTATATTTTTTAGAGGAATGGCTATTGCAGGATATCCATACACTACAGAATGTTCTCCCATGAGAATTATCTTGCTATGGGAAACTCCTCTCCCTTTTCTGTTCCTATTATTTCTATTTTTATCGGATAACTTAATTTCCATGATAGGTATTTTTATTCCTCCATCAGATTTTAACTTTTATTTTACCTTAACTATTTTCTTTTTTCCTGCTCTTATAATCATTCCGCTTTCAGGAACAACAGTTGCCTTTACATCTTTTACAGCTTCATCATTTATCTTGAATCCTCCCTGTTCAATAAGACGTCTCGCTTCACTTGTAGAGCTCATAAGTTTCGTTTCCTTTACAAGAAGATCTATTATTCCTGTTTCCCTGTATTCAACTTCCACCTCAGGCAGATCCACATCAAGGTTCTTTTTACTGAATACATTTTCAAACCAGTCTCTGGCTTCTTTAGCCGCTTCTTCTCCATAGTAAATTTTTACAACTTCTGCTCCCAGCTGTTTTTTAGCTTCCATGGGATGTAAACTTCCATCTGCGATTTGAGCTTTAATTTCTGTAATTTTTTCAGAAGGAACGTCTGTTATCATTGTATAATAATTTTCCATCAGTTCATCTGAAATTGACATAACTTTACCAAACATATCATTTGGAGTGTCTTTTACA
>ERZ773014.2508-NODE-2508-length-10558-cov-6.684852_pt1 | contig 10558 bp, 10 predicted proteins | sample MGYA00580841_ERZ773014 | MGnify/ENA primary metagenome ERZ773014 (study PRJEB29015, sample SAMEA2737989) | human oral metagenome | biome: human oral; feature: human-associated habitat; material: dental | place: China | collected 2067 ...
GCTTTATTTGATTTTAGGTGTATAATCAAGTTATACAAAACTAACACAAGTTGTTATTTATACACAGGAGGTAATCCCATGAATAATAAAAAAGTTACAGTAGCTGGTGGCGGTGTACTAGGCAGTCAGATTGCTTTTCAGAGTGCTTTCTCCGGATTTGATACAACTATATGGCTAAGAAGCGAAGGCTCTATCGGCAGATCTCAGCCTAAGATAGACAGGCTCTACAAGATTTATCTATCTGAAATTGAAACTCTAAGGCAAAACCTAGGCAAGCCTGGAATTCAGGTTCCTGGAGGTTTCGGGGTAAAAGCCGAAGACCTAACTAGCGAGAAGCTCGACGAACTCCAAGAAAAAGTTGAATCCGCTTATAAGAATCTAAAACTCTCTCTTTCTCTCGAGGATTCTGCAAAAGGCTGCGATTACTACATAGAGAGCATGGCTGAGATTCCTGATGAAAAGCATGAGTTCTATAGAAAGCTCGATAAAGTGCTTGACGATAATACCATCGTAATGACAAATTCTTCGACATTCCTTCCTAGCACATTTAGAGGAGATATATCTAAGCCTGAGAGATACCTTGCACTTCACTTTGCTAACAATATCTGGAGAAGCAACATAGGTGAGGTTATGGGACACAGCGAGACATCCCAGGCCGCATATGACGAAGTAGTTGAATTCGCTAAAGCCATCAACATGGTCCCTATCAAGGTACTGAAGGAACAGCCTGGTTATCTGTTAAATTCTATGCTAGTGCCATTCCTAAATTCTGCACAGTACCTACTCGCTAACGGAATAGGCGATCATGAAAATATTGACCGTGCTTGGAAATTAGGAACAGGTTCGCCTCTTGGTCCTTTCCAGATACTCGATATCGTCGGACTCACAACTGCTTACAACATCGTATCCAGCAATCCTGAGTCAAAGAACCCAGATTCAAATGCAGGCAAAATTGCAGCAATGCTTAAAAAGTACATAGATGAGGGTAAGACCGGCATCAATGCTGGTGAAGGTTTCTATAAATATAGATAATCTTCTGAACATCCTATCTGTAACATCAGAGGTGGCATTTAAATAAATGCTGCCTCTCTCTTTATTTATTAATGACCTCACTTCACTCTGATGATATAATACCAATGCTAATAGATATTAGAGGTGACAAAATGGCATATATCAATTTTAAAGAAATCGACAATTCAAATGTAACTATCGAATGTAATTCCAGCAACAAACCAGAGGATTATACGCTCGGTACTTTCTCATGCGAGGAATTCCTGCAGCACCTAATCGGCAAAGGAATTATCCCTATAGACGAAAACGAAGCAGAGAGACCTCATGTACTTAACACAGTCAGAGAGTTATATGAGCTCTGCAAGAATAACCTCGGCGATATTCAGGTTATGACTGATGCAAGAGCGGATCAAATAATCGCTTGCCGTGAAAATGCTGATGATAACCAGTCAAAATTCACCGGCTACAAGCTCCTAGAGCTTCGCTACTACGACTGCGAACCGGAGTCGCAGATTATTAATTTCAAGTACCCGTATACCGAAGAAAAGCAGTATGACTGTAATTTCAACGTTAAGATGTTCATCAACAATCCTATATTCTTCAATACGGTCATAAGGCTTCTGTATGAATACAGCGGTCCTGTGCTAATATATGATTACTGGAGACCAGTTGGCATGGAACTTCTTGGTACAGTTGAAGGAATAGAGCAGATTGCGCGAGTTTAATCATAGGTTCTCCCATATGCATTACAGACAAGATGTGCTACCTAATATTCTGACAAAACATATCGCTGATTTATCAATTTAGATAAACGAATACACACCCCCTGCTTGAAAGAGCAGGGATTTTTATTCATCTTGCTCCCACATACTCCTAGCGTTTAAGATTTCTAGTTTGTATATCAATCTCAGAGGAATTTCTTTATCAAGAATTGTGATAGTCTCTTTATCTGGTCTGACCTTTGTGACTAATCCACTAATTTCTATATATCTGCCATGCAGCTCATCATTGGTAAGAGGTTCAAAGTAAAGTATTCTGACCTCAACACCATTTTCTCTAGCTAATATGCTATTGCTACACTTTTCGTATATGGTTGCAATCTTACAATCTAAATCAAAATACTCATCATCAGTAAGTACCCTTTTGATATCGTAGATTACCTCCTTCTCCGCTAAAGCATCATCGTACCCTGACAAGGCAGCAAAAGGTGCGAATATCTTAGCTCGCTTCTCATTACTCATCCGCGGATACTTGTACGAAAATCTATCAGCCTTATGGATTGGTCTAACTCTATTGATAATATCGGCATATTCAAATTTTGTTGCCCGTATTATTCTTTCATCGTATACACCCATCTATGCTCTATGACCTCCTATCTGATTGTTCCTCTCTATATATGTGCTTCCCTCTTCGAGATTCATGCCTTTTATCAAGGCATTGCTTCCATACTTCTCGCGTATTGCTAGCATAACCACTTGCAATTCACATTCTTTAGAGTCATCTGTATCGCAAGAGTCTAGTGAAAATATATCAATCTGCTCATCTTCATCTACTCCTTTGATATCGTTGGCGACTATGGTTATGCGCCTTATGTAAAGTGTCGGATCTATCAGGCGATCAAAAGCTTTCTTTAAGTTCCCTACAATCTCTACAGTGCTATTCGTATCAATTCGTAGCCTAACATTGCCAGAAACACCCTTAGGCATCAGTCTTCCGTAAAAATCAACCACAATCGGCCCATTATATTCCCCACTCTCAAGACTCTGTCCATCGAAACTGATCCAAAACGAAAAATGTGATGCTCTTAGTTTCTTCCGTACCATATCCATGGATAGCTTATCAGCCATCTCGATAAATATATTGCGGCCTTCTCCATAAGCATATGCACGAGGCAGAACCTGCCCAGTAGAGAGAGAATGTGCTGCTGGCTTATAAGACTTGATATCCGACATGGTACATGGTTCCTTACCCCATGCATGATCAATCAGAATCTCAGCGTCTACACCAAATGCTTTATATAGGTATTCCTCCTCATTAATCGATATGCGAGCTATATCCCCCATCGTATAAGCCCCAATTTTAGCGAGCCTTCGGGCTTTACCACGCCCGATCTGCCAGAAGTCAGTTAGCGGTTTATGGTTCCAAAGGAGATACTTATAAGATGTTTCATTGAGCTCTGCAATCCTTACGCCATCTTCATCGGCTTTGCTCTTCTTGGCAACTATATCCATACCAACCTTAGCAAGATACATATTAGTTCCAATTCCCGCAGTTGAAACTATGCCTGTCTCAGACAGCACGGCTTTAATTATAGTCATCGCCATCTCACGAGAAGCCGAAACCTTGTGGCGAATCGCTGCCTCCTTATACATGTGAAGGTAATGCGTTATATCCATAAAGCATTCATCTATGCTGTATACATGAATATCCTCCGGGGAAACAAAATTCATATAAATGGAATAAATTTCCGATGATATGCGCACATACTCAGCCATCCTCGGCGGTGCTATGATGTATTCAATCTCATGACCACACTCTATCTCCGCTCTTCTTATCGCCTGCTTCGCTTCAAATAATCTAGGTCTCCCCCGCACACCAATGGCCTTCAGTGCGGGTGAAACCGCTAGGCAAATCGTGTTGTCTGATCTAGTTGGATCAGCAACTAGTAGCCTAGCCTCGAGCGGATTAAGCCCTCGAGCTATGCATTCGACAGACGCATAATAAGACTTCAGGTCGATGCACAGGTAGGTCCTGCTCCCCTCAAGCTCCTCCTCTTTATTAAATATATTTATTGACGCATTCCCATCCATCTTCACTCCCTGATGACGACAAATACACCGCTTGACTTTTTTGCTTGTCCCAATTATAGTGGAGGCACAGGCAAAAATCAAACATATGTTCTTTTATTTTCCCGCTAAATCTTTATGATTTTTGTTGAACTCCACTGACCTCAAGGTGTTAAAAATTTTTTGATAGTTTTGTGAAACTTTCTTTCTACATTGACATGATAAATCACCGGTGGTAAACTGAAAATGATTTTTAATTTCGGTTATTTCCCCATTTTTATGTCGTCTCCGCTTCGGTTCATAGAAGACTTGCGGTACTCGGACAATTACAATAACCGATATTATTTTTGCAAAATCTGTATTTTTCACGTTACATAGCATGGAGGTTTTTATGAAACGTAACAAGCTTATTAAAATATTTGCAATTATGATGATTGCAATCCTTTCACTTGGTACACTTGCGAGCTGCGGCAAGAAGGAAGCAGACTCCAAGAAGCTCAAGATTGTCGTAACTACATTTCCTGAATACGACTGGGTTAGAGAGATTCTAGGCGACAGAGTCAAGGATGTTGATCTGAAGCTTCTTCAGAAGAATGGTACTGATTTGCACAGCTTCCAGCCTTCAGCTCAGGATATAAAGGATATTTCAAATGCTGATATTTTCGTCTATGTTGGCGGTGAGTCAGATGAATGGGTTGCGGACGTTCTCAAGAAGAAAAAGAACAAGGATCTCGTTGCAATCAACCTCATGGATGAAATGAAGGACAGTAAGAAGGCTGAAGAAGTCAAGGAAGGTATGCAGCCAGAGAAGGAAGATGAAGACGAAGGTGACGGTCATCATCACGAAAACGCCGAGGAAGTGGAGTATGATGAACATGTATGGCTATCTCTCAAGAATGCGATTAAGCTCTGCAAGCCTATCGAGCAGGCAATTGCTAAGAAGGATGAGAAGCATGCCGATACTTACAAGAAGAACCTCGATGCCTACACTAAGAAGCTAGAGAATCTAGACAACAAGTATGCTGAGGCTGTTAAAAATGCTAAGGTTAAGACGCTCATCTTCGGAGATCGTTTCCCATTCCGTTACATGGTAGATGACTATGGTCTGAACTACTATGCTGCATTTGTAGGCTGCTCAGCTGAATCTGAGGCTAGCTTTGAGACAATTAGCTTCCTATCTAACAAGCTCAACCAGCTTAAGATAAAGCATGTTTTAACTATTGAGAACTCTGATCACAAGATTGCTAATTCAGTAATAAAAAATGCCGACGGAACTAAGAGAGATATCAAGACTCTTGATTCCCTGCAGTCTATGAAGAAGGGCGACCTCAAGAAAAAGACTTACCTCAAGACGATGGAGAATAACCTCAAAGTCTTGCAGGAGGTTCTAAACAATTAGGTATTACTAGGAGAATAAATTGAACAAAATGGTAAGAGAGAGTAAAGACTCTTCATTTAGTATCATTTGCGAGGGGCTTGCTGTCGGGTATTCGGGCAAGCCCCTCTGTAATGGATTCGATCTGGAGATTAATAATGGGGATTATATTTGTATTGTAGGAGAAAACGGTGCTGGGAAATCGACCTTGATTAAGACCTTGGTCGGTCTGATTCCAGCGATTAACGGCAAGGTCTTGCTGCGCGGCGACATTGATAAGAGTGATATCGGCTACCTGCCGCAGCAGCGTGAGATGCAGAAGGATTTCCCGGCTTCCGTATGGGAAGTCGTACTATCTGGATGCCTGGATAGACTTGGATTCAGACCTTTTTATGGGCATAAGGAGCGAAAGCTTGCCGCTGATGCTATCCGAGAGCTTGACCTCGAGGATATTAAGAATGAGAGCTTTCGCGAGCTTTCTGGCGGGCAGCGGCAGCGCGTGCTCCTCGCACGCGCCATAGCCGGCTCCAAGAAAGTGCTGGTTCTGGACGAGCCGATCACCGGGCTCGACCCGGTGGCCGCTGCCCATCTGTACTACCTGCTAGATAGACTGAATCAGAGCGGAACCACAATCATAACCATATCGCACGATATCAGCAAAGCGCTAGCTGCAGCTAATAAGCTTCTTATAATGAGCGATACGCCTCACTTAGCTTCAGAAGCAGAGAGGAGGGAGATTCTAGATGTCTAATATTTCAGAACAGCTGCACATGTACCTTTCTCACTCCTTCGTCCTATATGCGCTGATTGTAGGCGTTTCAATCGCCCTCTGTGCAGCTATGGTCGGGGTAACACTTGTTCTTAAGAGGTTTTCATTTATCGGAGATGGGCTATCACACGTTGCCTTTGGTGCCATGACAGTCGGCACAATTTTACACGTATCGAGCAATCTGTATATTACCATGCCAGTAACCATAATAGCAGCCATACTGTTGCTCCGTGGTGGTCAGAATAGCAAGGTCATGGGTGATGCTAAGCTGGCGATATTGTCCGTCGTGTCACTTGCCTTCGGATATCTGATGATGAACGTATTCTCTTCATCTGCAAACGTATCCGGTGACGTATGCACGACATTATTTGGCTCCACATCGATATTGACGCTGACGACAGAGGACGTAATTATATGCCTCGTCACCTCAGCAGTGGTCATAATTGCCTTCGTATTCCTATACAACAGACTTTTTGCGGTAACTTTTGATGAGGAATACGCGAAAGCGACAGGCACCAAGACAGAAACATATAATTTAATCATCGCAATAATCATTGCTGTTATAATAGTATTGGGAATGAACCTGGTAGGCTCACTTTTGATATCCGCACTCATAATCTTTCCTGCTCTATCGGCGATGTGCGTATTTGGAAGCTTCAGAGCGGTAACCATCTGCTCTATAATCCTGTCAATAGTTGCAGCCTTGACCGGGATGTTTATATCAATCCTAGGCGGAACTCCAGTAGGAGCAACGATTGTAACGGTGGATGCAATTATGTATCTTATATTTATACTCCTCGGCAAAGTGACTGCCAGAGGATAATTTTACAGAATACAAAGATGATAAAATGACTAACAATAAAAGGACTAAACTAATTATAATAATAATCACGCTACTGGCTTTTGTATCAGTATGTATCGGGGTTACACTCCATATCGTAGCTCACAATAAGGCAAAGACGGATGGTCATGTTGACCTTGATCTCAGTACCATGAGTGCAACGGCAATCTATTCTGAGGTATCCAACATGATGACAAGTCCTAAGAAGTACGTCGGCAAGACAGTCAAGGTAAAAGGCTATTATGTCGTTAGCGTTGACCCTAGCACCGGCGAACGCTCTACATATTGTCTGATTCCTGATGCGACAGAGTGCTGTCAGCAGGGGCTTCTCTTCAAGCTCAAGAAAGGCGAAGCGTCGAAGCTACCAGCTGAGGATAAGAAATTTGTCATCTCTGGTAAATTCACTCTCAAGACACTGCCTGATGACAAGAATGCTACGTACGTAGTGCTCGAGAATGCAAAAGTGTATAAAGACGGTAAGTAACGTATATAACGCATATAAAGAAAAAGGCTATAGTAAATCATAAATGTACCGACCTCAAGTTAGACCATAATCTAACGATTAGGAGGTCGGTACATTTTACTATAACCGTTTTTATCACTTATTATTCCATTTTGTTCCTGCGACTCGGCCTTCTCTCGAGGACTTTAATCCTCTTACATAAATCCGAGCATTGTATCAACAATCGGTACTACTATGACGAACAGAATCGTACTTAGTGTTACTACATTAGTCGAGAACTCGACATCACCATCTCCATGGCTTGCTAGGATTGGCAGCACCGCTAGAGCAGGTGCAGCCGCCTGTATAACGAACGTCCTAAATTCATCAACTGGCATATTCTTAGCTGTGAGCATAAGTATTGCAACCATAACTACAGGTCCTAATACGAAACGACCTACTAGGGTTATAATCGTATCCTTATCCAGTGTAATCGTCTTAAGACCAGCCTTTGCAAGGACTATACCTATATAGATTAGCGACAGCGATGTTACGATATTTCCTACATATGTAAGCGTGCTAGTAGCAAAAGCTGGAACTGGAATTCTCAAAACGAGAAATACTATAGCCACTAAGAACCCAACTAATGGCGCTGGAAGGAGCTTTTTCAAGTCGAACTTTTCTGCATTTTTATGTTTACCAGATTTACTATCGCTAGACATCAGATAAACTCCTAGAGTCCAGGTCGAAACGGTATTAGTGATGTAGTATATGAGGAAATATGGCAAAGCCTTGTTCCCAAATAACGCTATATTGAGAGGCAAGCCTATGAAAATGGTGTTGGCATTTACAAAGGTATTTATCATCGTGCCCCTGCGCCCCGGCCTTACATGAAATGCTTTAACTGCAATAAAGGCTGCAACATATCCTAGTCCAAATGCAGCAAATGTATAGACGAGTCCCTCAGATAGACTAACAAGTTTATCGAAGGTTAGGTACTTCATCACTGATACGAAAATAGATGCAGGTAATGCAATATTCATTATTAAACGCGATAGATTAGACCCAAAGTTCTCTCCAAACCATCCGTGATTCTGTAGAAAGTATCCTAAGGCTATTATCGCAATAATTGGAATAATACTCTGTATAGAGGTGATTAATATCTCCATATCGCTCCTTTCTAGAGCCTAAACCCTTTTATATTCCGTGAAAGTCGGACATAATCCGGCCTTCACGGGGATATTTTAATCTCTAATTTTAATACTCTGGATACCATTTCATATTCTGAACAGCCTTGACCATATCCGTTTCTTCAGCACGTGCAAGTCCCTGCTTCTGGGCAGTCTTAGCAACTGCTTCTGCAACTCTAATGGATACATCCGCTACGTACTTGAAAGGAGGTAGCACAGGTGCTCCCGGCTTGCTCATATCAATGATTCCACTCAGTGAGTGAGCTGCAGCCCCAATCATCTCATCTGTCAGTAGGCTTGCCTCCGATGCGAGCATTCCAAGTCCTAGACCTGGATAGATTAGCGCATTATTAGCCTGTCCGATTACATAGTCAACCCCCTTGTACGAAACTGTACCTGCTGGAATTCCAGTTGCTACAAAAGCCTTTCCATCAGACCAAGCGATTAGATCCTCTGCAGTTGCCTCTGCGAGCTTCGTTGGATTTGATAGAGGGAAGATCATTGGGCGCTCAGTATTCTCGCACATAGCCTCAACAACTTCCTTCGTAAAAGTATTTGGCACTGTTGATGTTCCAACAAGTATTGTTGGTTTTACTGTCTTCACAACCTCAAGTAGGTCTGTCAGCTTATCTGCGTTAGGATAATCAGAACGCTTCTTAGCAAAAGGTCTCTGCTCAGGAGTCAAATCATCCATATCATCGAAGAGAAGTCCCTGCTTATCCACCATAAAGAACCTCTTGTAAGCATCTTCTTCTGAAAGCCCCATAGTTACCATCTCGCGGAGTACACGTGAGGCAATCCCTGCACCGGCAGTTCCACCACCAAAGCATAGGTATACCTGGTCGGTGAGTTTCTCACCTATAACCGCAAGCGATCCGAAGATTCCGCCAAGCGTTACTATACCCGTTCCCTGTATATCATCGTTAAAGGTAGGAATATCCTTACGATATTTCTCGAGAATATTTGCGGCATTTGAACGCCCGAAGTCCTCCCAGTGCAGATACAGCTTAGGGAATAGCTTCTCTGCCGCATTGACAAACTTATCGATGAAGTCATAGTAGCGGTCACCACGTACTCTCTCATGGCGATTTCCAAGATAGTTAGGGTTATTACGCAGTGACTCACGGTTTGTTCCTGCATCGATAACTAATGGTAGAACCGTAGCTGGATCAATTCCTGCCGCACCAGTGTACACCATTAACTTTCCAACTGAAATATCCACACCATTAGCACCCCAATCGCCAATTCCGAGGATTTCTTCGGCATCGGTTACTACAATCAGTCTTATATCCCTACCGCCAGCTGCATTTCTAAGGGTTTCCTCAATATGCTCTGGATGATTGATGTTTAGGTAACCTGCATACTGCGGATTTACAAAGAGATTACTGTATCCCTCTATAGTATCGGCAATAGTTGGGTCATAGACAATTGGATTGAACTCTTCTAGATGATGTGAGAAAAGATAATAGAACAGTGTGCGATTGGTATTAAATATTTCCATGAGAAAGAGTCTCTTCTCAAGATCATTAGCCTTGGTCTGAAGCTGAGCATAAGTCTCAGCAGCCTGTTCCTCGATGGTCTGAACGTAAGGTGGCAATAGGCCAATAAGCCCAAGCTCTTGACGTTCCTCTAGATTAAATGCGGTTCCTTTATTAAGAAAAGGATTATTTAAAATATCATGTGCATTCATAGTACACCTCCACTTTTTACACCTGTATTAAAATTTACTACATCATATATCTCTAACTACTCGCTGTAAAACTTTTACACAATTAAACACGAAAACTACACAAACCAAACAGAGAGCCGAACACCTTGTTCTGGCTCTCCATTCTCATTCTTATTATTCGCATCTATTAATCAGTTCGGTGCTATGCTTTCATCCGGAATGCTAACATCCACACCATTCACCGTAATTCCTTCGCTAATCGGAATCATAAGATAGCTACGACCATCGATAACCTCCGTCCTGATTCCAAAGGCATGTTCTGGGTCAACACTGACATTCACCTCAGGCGTCTCTATCTTAAACTGCCTGCGGTTGATGAGGTTCTCAGGGTTAAAGAATTCTTCCCCTTCAAAATACTGCTTACACGTATCATGGAACTTCTCGATTGCCTCGTCAGAGGTTCCGCTCTTCATGA
>ERZ773014.2512-NODE-2512-length-10548-cov-3.879729_pt1 | contig 10548 bp, 14 predicted proteins | sample MGYA00580841_ERZ773014 | MGnify/ENA primary metagenome ERZ773014 (study PRJEB29015, sample SAMEA2737989) | human oral metagenome | biome: human oral; feature: human-associated habitat; material: dental | place: China | collected 2067 ...
GAAACGCGCCCGCCGTTCGGTCATCATGTCACTTTACCGGCTGATAGTAGATAGCTTTCGCCTTGTTCTCAAGCACGAATGCGTCAAAGTAGAAGCGACCTTCCACAAGAGAGCCGGAAAGCCCCGGCGGATCCGTGTGGATCTTGTAGTCAGAGAGCTTGACTGGCGCGACCGTTGCAATCGGATGCGCGATCATAAAGCCGAACTTCTCCGGCAGACGCGCCGCAGGCACTTTGATAACCCGTAACCCGTCAAGGTTGCTGATAACGCCGCGCAGACGCATTTCCGCGCCTGTCTCCGTCTCCATGACAATATCCTTGCTGCGCTTCATCATGTAATAGACATCCGGCGTAACAATGAGCGCACGCGCCATATCGGGCGCAAGTGCGTTATCAAGGGCGTTATTCCCCGCAAGAATCTTGTCAAAGATATTTGCGGCCGTGAGTGTATCTGCTGCCGCCTTCGTCCCTGCGTGCTGCGTCATCACGCCATAGATATAGGCGTCAATCTCTGGTATTGTGACCTCTCGAAGCTGACGAGCAAGAGCCGCCGCCGCGCCGAGAACCTGCGCAGTCTCGTCAACGTCCATCTTGTCGACGGCGAACGTAAACGAGCGATCCTTTGTAAGCGTGTACGTCTCGACATCATTGCCGATGCCGCCGACCGTGCCATAACGAGAGCCGCCCGCGCTGGTGTGCGCCCCCGAGCGGTCATAGTCCTGCATCTCGACAGTGGAAACTTTGAAGATTTTCACCGTCTTTGCTCCGTCAAAAGAGAAGTCGCCATTTGTGACAAGCCCGCGCTGCGATTCCGCAAAGAAAAGCTCGTCGACGTAGGGCTGAAACTTCGTTACAAGCTGAATAGCTGCCATGTTCTTTTACCTCTTTTCCAGTCCCATGGCTGACCTTATGTCCTTCGCTGTCTGGCGCTTTGCCTCCGCTTCGTATGCGTGCGGGTTGCCGATCACCGTGCCGCCCGCCATCGGCGCTTTGCCGCGAAGCATAATGTTGACCATGGTATTCATGCTGTTGGTTGCTGTTTCATCATCCGAAATATCGAGCACATCCGCAAGGTTGCCGTCGAATCCACGGCGCATCAGTTCTTCACGAACGCGAAGCCGCCTATTTGCGGTCTCATATTGCGCTTGGAGCTTGACCTGCTCCGCATTGAGCCGCCTCGATACAATCTGATTGACTTCTTCCTGCGTGAATGTTTTTTTTTCTGCCATTTTCATAACCTCCATTTTCGCCTAGAGTGAGCTGCAGCAGGCAATAAAATAAGGCACGATGAAACAAGCTGAAGGAGTCGCTTGCTTTTCTCGTGCCCGAAGGAGTAGGCTTACAGCGTCGGACGGTACAACTGTCTGCCGCTGCGATACTCACGCGCCTTATTTTATTTTCCTTATCGCCTATTATACAACGCAAAGCCTCGAAGGGCAAGCTCGGCGCTGCTTCGGGCGATGTTCCACATGAAACAGGGGTCACGATTCGTTACACCCTAAGCATGTACTACACGCCGAAGAGCATGAGAGCCATATCGCGAAGGGCGGCGCTGGTCTTCTCTGCTGTCCACTTCTCCGAGTAGCCTGTTTCCCGTGCTGCATACCATACGGGAAAGCCGTCGATATAGCGCAAGCGGACGAGTTTTGCGGCCGGTTCGCCGAGCGCATCCAGGGCGCGATCTACCGCCCGCCGCTGTCGTTCTATGTCGTCCATGAAGCGCATAATCTCCGCAATGCGGGCGGCTGTCTTTTCCCGTCGGGCGGCTGCCGCTTCCGTCGCGGTCAGTTCCGAAGAGCCTCCCGCCGCATCTATGCCGTAGCGGCTTATGGCGATGGATTCATCCTGCAAGGACGTTTCGAGCAGCGTCTTTTCTTCTGCAAGGTTCTTCAACGCCGCTTCCCATTTGCGATAGTCCTTGAGCAGTCTCTTGACTGCTTTCACTTCGTCGCTCTGCTTTTGCATGCGCTGCCTCCTCGCTTCGTGTATCCATCTTGTATACGATTCGTGTCCAGCTTTCAGCTGCGCTTGCGTGGCGGGATTGTCGAAAGGTATGCGTGTCGATAGCCGTGTGCATCTTCCCGCTCCGGCGTGCGGCTTTTCCAGCGCACATCTTCAAAGAGCTTCTGCCGAACAAAGAGAGCAAGGCGGCTGACTGCCGCCTCTTCCTCGCTCTCGTAACTGATATGAACCTTCATCGCATCGCCTCCCCCATTACTGCTTTTTACCGTTCTTACGCCGTGCCCGCTCTGCACGCTTGCCAACAATAAGCCCCAGCTGATACGAGGAGAAGCTGAGCATGAAGAGAAATGCCGAAACATCCTTATCCTGCCTGTACTCCTCTACCTCGTTATCGCGAATCATCATAAGCGCACGCACCACCTCTAAGGGCGGGGCGTCATCCTGCAATTCGACCAGCTCGAACAGCTTCTTTGCTTCCTGCCGCAGTTCCTTCATTTCTGCCGTTGTCATAGCTGCTTCCTCCTATCCTTGCACCCTCTCCTTCTACGGGCACGTTCCTGCCGCTTGCCCTGCATCACGCCGTACAGATAGCACATTGCACCAATCCAGCAGGCATTATCCCGTACGGGTTCAGCTGTACGAAAATAGGCTTCCACGATTTCCTTGATTGGGTCTTGACTGCTCCATGGGACGGGTGTACGTTCAAGAATCTGTATTGTTGTCATCTCGTCTGTCTCCTCTCTGCTCCACAAGGGGCGCGGTCTGCTGTCCCTCGTGAGCGATAGATCAAATGCGGCTTTTCAAAAAGTGCTAAAATGCACAAAGTGTCATTTTTTCCTTAAAGTCGCGTATGCGTGAAAAAAAACGTGGTTTTTGTTCTCTATAGAGAGTTTACGGAAAAATCGTCATAACGTCACTTTAGCACTTTTTCAATTAAGAAAGTCAAAACTCCTTATTTCGATTCCCCGAAAGCAATGCCCTATATTGAAACGACGAACACCATACCCCTTGCGGCACATCATCTCAACGACGCTTTTTCTTTTTATGCGTTCGCCGCACCATTTGACATAGCTATCATAGAAGTCCTTGACCTTGGCGCGGCATCCATCGCCGATGCAGCACTCTTCGTCGATGAACTGCTGCAGGGTGTCGCTGTCGGCGTAGAAGCTGCGTGCTTGTCGCTGGAAGCTCTTCGGGGGCGTTCCAAGTCCTCCGTCCCGCTGCCATTTCAAGCACCCTTCCACGCACCATGCAAGGACGGCGGCGATCTCGTCGGGTTCTTTGAGCCGTTCCTTCAAGGATATGTCACGCACATCTTCGAGGTTCTGCATGAAAGGCGCAATGACAAGCCTACGCCGCAAGCCCCCATCTGTGGAGTCGTGCACCGACGGCAGATAGTTCGACGAGAGGACGAATTTCACGACGGGCGTGAAAGTGAACTGCTGCCCGTAGAGGAATCGCGCCGTGAGGTCGTCGCGTCCTGTCATATTCTTCACTTTGGCATCGTTGAGCTTCCTGCCTATGCCGCTCTCGCTCGCCATCGCCGCCCGCGTGCCTGCGAGTTTTGCGATCTCCGGGGAAGCATTCGCACCGCCGCCGTGCCCGTCGTTCCTGCTGGCAAGAAACACCTCAATATCAACGGTGTCGGCGTAGTCTCCCATCATGTAACCGATGGTGTTGATAAATGTCCCTTTGCCGCTGCCGCCGTCCCCGTAGAGGAACAAGAGCTTTTCTTCCGGCGCTGTCCCGACGAGCAAGTAGCCCGCCCATTTCTGCAAGTAGGCGCGTTCCTCTTTGTTGGGCACGATTCGCGCCACGGTCTTTGTCCAGAGCGATTCTTTCCCCATGAGAGCGGGGCGATACTCTGCGCGGGCGATCCGTGAGCACATCAAGGCGCGATCATGCTTGTACAGCGAACCCGTCCGAAGGTCAATGACGCCGTTCTGCACGTTCAAGAGGTTTGTTCCTGCATCAAAATCTGTAATGGATGCTTCAAAAATCTGCTTCGCGCGTTTGAGACAAGCGTCGATGCGGTTCTGGTTCGCAGACTGTACGAAAAAAGCGCGGGCGGCTTTGTACGCCTTTTCCTTCTCACGGTACGCTTCCCGTATGGCTTTCAGCTGCTCCTTCTGAGCGCGAACTGCGGCGGTTATATCTTTTGCCTTATCCTTAATGCCGGCCGTAATAGCGACCCGCTGCGGCGGATCGAGCTTCACAAGCGATTCAAACGCCCGTTTCGCCCTTGTCGCTGTATCACTCACGAGGCCGTACAGGGATATTTCAAACGATGGTTTCCAACGCTTGCCGTCCCACATCATCCATGCGGCGCTTTTGCCGCTGCCGTTGCTCTTTTCGGGCAAATACAGAATGTCCGCGCCGTGCAGGAGTTCGAGCCGCTGCGCGTTCCCTGTGTCGGTCATGGGCAGGTAGGCCAGTTGATGCTCCACCCATCCCGCCCGCGCCTTTTCCGTCGTCCAAGCACGATAGTCGGCGCGTTTCTTCCACTTCTCACGTCTGCCGAGAGCCGAGGCGGAAAAGACCTGCTCCATGACAGCGGGATCGCCACCCGTGGCGAAAGCGATCATGTTCATGAGCGCCAAGTCCGCTTCACTGTCCGAGGCATATCCCGACGCATCCCCCTCGTCAAAGAGCTTGGCGAATAGTTCGGCGCTCTCTTTCTTGCGTGCACGCGCTATGGCTTGCACGGCGGCGGGCGGCAGGTTCTTCGGCGCGGCGGTCTGCGGCGTTTTGCTGTCATCTGCCCGCGAATCGCTGCCGCTTGCCCGCGCTTTTCGGACGGTCTGCCGCATCGCCGCGCTTATAGGGAACTGCTCCCTCATGAGCGCATCGAGCGCGGCCTGTATATCGTGAATCTCTCTGCGCCCTTCGTAGATATTGCCCGTCATGGCGATAAAGCGCTTGTCGGGATAGACTTCAATTCTCTCGTTCCTGCGCCCGCGCTCGATGTTGGCGCGTCCGAAGATATGCAAGCCTCTTCCGCTCTGCGATACTTCCGTGTAGCTGCCGAGCGCGGCGACAATGCCCGCCGCCCACGCTTCCTTCTCGCCGCCGTCAAGGCAGTCGTCGAGGTCTACGCAAACATACGGCGAATCCGAGAGCATGAACCCCACGCCCCTATACCGCCCTGCCTCTACACGAGGCGCGGCGCTCTCGAAAGCGCACCATGTGGAAGCGTCGTTGCTCTTCGCCTTTGCGCCCGTGATCGGATTGTAAGGAATCTTCGTCACTCTGCCGCCAACGCTCTCCGTCCTCCATACGCACCAATTCGGGAGTGCACGAAGTTCCGCGGGGAAGTCCTCATGCGATAACTGCGCAGACTTCATACAGCCCCCGCCTCCCTCCGGACGTTCAGCGTTATCTCGATGCCGTTCTCTGCTGCGTATGCGTCCACAAGGGCTTTCCAGATTCGGCATGCCATGGTATAATTGGATTCAGCAGAAATCCCCGTGTCACAGGTTCTTTCTGCTCCCGCTGCCATTGGTGCGCCTACACCGATGGCGGCTTTTTTTGTTTCCTTCATAGAATCCCCCTTTTGGTATCAGTTTGGTTCGGTATCATCTTTGGTATCATTCGGCTTTGGTTCACTCTTTCATCTTGCAGACAATGCACGCGCCCGCCGTGCGTTCGATGGGCTATCAGTTACGCTTGCGTTTACCCGCCGCCGCGCCGTGACAGTACTGCTTTCTCATTCGGTGATGAGATCGCGCAAGGGAATTTCGAGCGTCCGCGCAATGCGTCCGAGCGTATCCAGGCGCGGCGTTCGCCCGTGGTTGACCCACGCGTTAATCGCCGCCTCACTTACCCCGGATTCCTTCGAGAGAAGCCGCAGCGTAAAGCCGCGCTCCGCGATCATGATTTTTAGCTCTCTGCTGTCAAGCTTTGCCATGTGCTTACCTCCTTTGTTTAGCTAATAAGCTATTTTACATGCAAATAATAGCTTATCTTTTCCTTTTTGTCAATAGCTTTTAGTGATTTTTTGTTTGCTTTTATTCGCCTTATAAGCTATTATTGAGTTATAGCGAAAATAAGAGAGGTGTCTATTTTGTCAACACTAGGCGAGAATCTGCGTTTTTACCGCGAAAAAGCTGGTTTTTCAACTGCAAAGGAATTCGCCGCCGCGATCGGTATGAATTACGCGTCATACGTCGCCTATGAAAACCGAGACAGACAACCAGCAGCAAATACACTATTGAAAATCGCCGACGCTCTCAACGTGTCAATCAGTGCGCTTTTAGGCTTTCCAGAGGTTGAACGCTATGAAGAGTTCAAGCGTCTCGTCATTGATGCGGGCTATCCCCTTGAGGAGAAGGGCGATAAGATTTATGTCACCGTCCCCGGGCACAAGCTGAAAGCGACCTTCTTCAGCAAGAAGGAATTTTGCTATTGGGTCGGGAAAGGCGTCGAGCGTTTCGACGCTCTCCTATCCCCTGTAAAATCCGAGTTCATCCGTCAGGCACTCGACGATTTCATGCGTCAATAGCCCGCTACGCCGCCGCATTTGCCCCTAGGAGACGTTTTACAGGCGCGTGCATACATTTCTACCCTTGACAAGAAAAAGCCGCCCTACGGCGGCGTCATGGTTTATTCTTTCATCTTGCAGACAAGTCGCACCGCGATCAAAGAAGGAAAGAGGCAAAAACCATGAAAAGAGCAGCTTTATACATTCGCGTTTCCACAGAGGAGCAGGCGCGGCACGGGTATTCACTTGCCGAGCAGGAGCACGATCTGACCGAGTACGCCCGCGATCACGCCTATATCGTTGTTGACGTGTACGCCGACGAGGGCGCAAGCGCACGCAAGGCTATATCACGCCGTCACGCATTGCAGCGACTTCTCCGTGATGTGGAGGCAGACAAGATCGATATTATCGTTATCAAGTGCCTAGATCGTTGGTTTCGCAATGTCAAGGATTTCTACAAAGTGCAGGAGATTTTAGACGCGCACGGCGTAGAATGGACGTGCACGCAAGAGAAATTTAACACCACAACGGCGAACGGGCGCCTGATGCTGAACATGAAGCTCTCCCTTGCACAGCATGAGAGCGACCAGACAGGCGAGCGCATGAAGTACGTTTTTGAGGGAATGCGCCGAAAGCGTATACCCTTAGGGGGAAAGCCGCCCTACGGATACATGATAGACAAAACGAGCGGGACGCGCCGCCTTGTGATAGACCCCGAGACCGCCCCGAAGATGAAGCAGGTTTTTGAGTTCTTCCTGCGTGAGCGCTCGATCGGGAAAACAAGGACATTTATGCACAAGCTTTGCGGGCGTTCATGGTGGAAGGAAGCTGTCCGCGATATGCTTTCTAACCCGACCTACAAGGGCGAGCGTCATGGCATCGCCGATTTCTGCCCCGCCATCATCCCCGCTGAGATGTTCGAGCGCGTGCAGAATATTCTAAAGCAACGCGCCACGGTCTTTGACCGTAGCAAGTCATCTGGCAACGTGTATATTTTTACGGGGCTTATCTATTGCCCCCTTTGCGGCCGTCATCTCTTCGGCGGTTGGAGCGTCTACACGAACGGAAAACGGCGGCTTCACTATACTTGCCGGATGCACTACAACGAGCACAAATGCGAATATTCGAGGACGATCCTGCAAACGACGCTTGAGGCATGGTTGCTGGATAACGTGCAGGGGCTTGTGTCGTCGTTCCTCGTAGATGCGCGGGCAAGTGCAGCAAGAAGGCGCGACAAATCCCCCGACAAGGTTATCAAAGAGACGCGCGGCAAACTTGAGCGCCTGTCACGGGTGTTCATCGACGGGCTAATCTCAGCCAAGGCATACGAGCAGGAAAAGGGCGCACTTGAAAAAGTTCTTTCCAGCGCACTCGTTTCATCCCACCACACGCCCGCGCCGCCATCGGTAGAGAAATATCAAGCGATCCTTGACAGCGGCTTCCGTGCCATATATGACGCACTCACGCAAGAGGGAAAGCGCACATTCTGGCATAACACCATCGAACGAATCGACCTGCCCAAATACGCGCCCAAGGGCAAGGGCGGGATAAAGACGTATTACATTACGTTTCAACGCTAAAAACCGCATAAGAAAAGGCTTTTTCCCTTTTGGGGGGAAGAAGCCTTTTCTGTGTGTGCTTTTGTTGGTTGTTCTTGATTGTAGTCGTTGATGACCTTGCCCACATACGAGTTTTTGAACGTGTCGCGGATGTCGTCCGTGATCATGTCCACCGCCTCGATGATCTTGATGTAGCGAAAATCCTGCCCGACGTCCGTTGTGAACGTATGAAGGGAGTTGCACGCACGCGCAATCTTCACGCCGTTGCCGTCCATCTCGTCGATAAGGCAGAGCTGCCCCTTACTGATGCAGTCGTCGATGTCCTCGTACACCTCGCAGTCATAGACCTCGTTCAGCTCGTAGTACGTCGCCGAACGGTCGAGCGCAAGTCCTGCAAGAATGCCCATGATACGCGATGTGTACTCCGTCGAGGTATAGACGAGATATTCGGGGATCGAACTCTTGACCTTCGTCTTGTCGCCGTTCGCCGCCTGGAATGCATCCGTATAGGCTGGATTCACGCAGCGGATGTTGTCCGTCGTGAAATTGATGACGCCCTTGTCGTCCGCGTCAAAGTTCGCCACGACCGCCTTGAACGTCTTGCGTTTGATATTGCGCTCCTTCTTGACCCAAGTCGCAAGGTCTTCCTGGTCTTGCGCTGTGCCTGTCGGATGGCAGATATAGTTCCACTTGATATTGTGGAGCTTCTTCAATACGTCTGCCTGATTGAGTAACGTCCCTTCCCCCGGCACAACGTCCGTCGTCGGCAGCGTGTAGACCAAGAGGCGCAGTGGCACACCCAAGAGCGCTTTCTTTATGAGCGTCACATTCTTTTCGGTCAGCCCCTCGTCGGGAATGTCTGTACTGTCCGTGATCTTGTAAAACTTCGATACGTTCGTCAACTCGTTGTTCAGAATCATCACGCCGATACCACGCGCACTGCGGGCAATGGCGGTCGTCGACTTCGTGCGAAAGTCGATGATGACCTGCGGCAGACCGAACTTTTCTGCCTCGTTTGGCATATGTCATTCCTCCTCTTCGATTTCTCTTTCTCCGTTGATGGAAAGCTCCTTCATCAGCTCTACAGGCTCTTCGGGCATCGCGTCCGCAAAGTCAAGTGAGAAGCTGTAATGCAGCACCTCATCGACAATGCGGCTCGATGTCTCCTGCACCGTGATATGGCGGTCGCCAATCGTCAGCACGGGCAGGAGCGCCGCGTCGAGTGTATCGACTGCCTCGTAGAGCTTGGCGCGATCGATACGCCCGCGAGCGTCGGGCGGCAGAACCAACTCCATCATGACATCTATCTCGCGCTCGTAAATCACGCGATCAACCACATGCTTTTTAGGAGCAATCTCGACGTGAAAGTATCCCTTGTCGGCGCTCGCGTTGTTCGTAAAATAGACGGCATACGGAAAATGCTGTTTCAGCAAAACCGAAAGCGCACTGCGAATCTCAACGGCAGCCATCATTTGAACATCGCCTCCAAGATTGCTTTTGCGTTCTCTCGAAACATCGCTTTTTGCTGTAGCACCGATTTTCGGAGCATCTTCACACCAGGGGCGGTCTTTCCCGTATATACCTTCTTGCCCTTGACCATGTGGACGATACGATGCCCATACTCGACATGCGCCGCGTACCTCGTGTTGTTGTAGACGCTGATCAAGCCGTTCTCCGACTGCGTCCTCGCCCAACCGCTACGCAAGGTACTCGTGTCGACAGGCGTATTGCCACGCACCGTCCCCAGCAAGAGTTCCGCCTGCTGCTTTAAGAAACGATCTGCCGCCCCGCGATACCGCAACTCCGCCTCAGCGAGCTTTCTTTCCAGCTCATCCAAGCCCTCAATCACTACGCCCATTGCCGACCTCCCCTCTCTTCCTCAGCACGATTTCCTGATGCGTTGAATAGGGAAAGCTCACGCCTGCAAAAAACTCCATGCGCCGCCCGTGCCGCAAGACAACAACGCGGTCATTCTCGCGGATGTCAACGACAGGGTCGCAGCAGAGCCTAAGGTCGATAGAGACGCTCATCGCACGCTCTATCTTAGTCGTCGTCAGCTCCTTGCCATATTGCGAGAGCTTGCATGGGAGCGCAGCATATACAGGTGTTTCCTCCTCGGCATAGTCGTCCGAGCCGTCTTCCGCCTGCACCTTCTTGAGGCGATACACGTCCGCCCTGTCAAGGTACATCAGACGATGCAGCACACCTTTAAGACTCATGCCCAGCTCACCACCTTGCGGTAGAGGTTTAGCTTTGGCTTGAGCGTCGCAAAATCGAGATCGGCAAGGCATCCCGTCGGATCAACGTTTGATACGGCAAACTGAAATTCTGTATCGTCCATCTTGACGCTCGCAAGCGGCGCGTTGGACGATACGCCAAGCTCACTGCCTGCGGACGCATCCTCATCCGCGAACCGTTTGCAGATGAGGTCAACTGCCGAATAAATGAGCGCATCGGGAAAATCGGCACGATGACAATAGTCGAGGATGTCCGTGACAAGCTTCTCGACGTAGAACGTGAGCAGCCCCTCGTCAAGCGTCCTCTTGCT
>ERZ773014.2513-NODE-2513-length-10544-cov-6.427209_pt1 | contig 10544 bp, 5 predicted proteins | sample MGYA00580841_ERZ773014 | MGnify/ENA primary metagenome ERZ773014 (study PRJEB29015, sample SAMEA2737989) | human oral metagenome | biome: human oral; feature: human-associated habitat; material: dental | place: China | collected 2067 ...
AAAGAATTAAATAGCATTGGTAACAACTTAAATCAGTTAGCGAGATACACAAATACACAAAAGAAAATGTTAAAAGAAACTCTAATTGAAGTAGTTGACTTAGTGGAGAAATTAAAAAATGTTTTTAAGAAATTGTAGTTAAAATTGGAGGTATTTTATATGCAAGTAATATATAAAATAGCAGAAAAGCAAAGAAAAACACGTGCAGGATTTATGCAATTAATGGATTATATTAGTAGGGATTCTTTTAAGACGTTTGGTGTAGGTGTAAGTGATGATAAAGATATTGCAAGTAGACAATATTTAATCAATAAAGACCTTTACGATAAGAACAAGGACGGAAAAGATAGATTCACATATCACGTTATGGCAAGTTTTGGAGTAGACGTAGGAGTTGAAAAAGTCATTGATATAATGCTTGAATTTTGCGAAGTAAATTTTTATGAGAAAGATTTTAACTCATTTTTTGCGATTCACACTGACACGAATAACATTCATTGCCACGTTATCGCAGACAATGTTAATTTTGAAACAGGTAACTTGATTCATTCAGTTACAGAGAAACAGTATGAGTCTATGAGTCAAAAGAAGAAAGAAAAAAATGAAACGTTTGTCTACGAACATCAAAGAAAGTTATTCGAGGACATCTGTATTAAGCACGGACTAGATATTTCAATGGAAGAACGTTACGAATATATGCACGAGCAGAAACAAAAAGAGGGGAGAAAGTGGCTAACAAGAGAACAGTACAGAGCAAAGAAAGATAAAGATTCGTGGAGCAACGAGATTAAAGACAAATTAGAACAGATTTATAAAAATGAGGACGTGAACGAGGACAATATAAAAGATATAGCAGAGAAATATGGCTTAGAAGTAACTAGGCACAACAAAGATAAAAAGTATATAACGTTCGCTTTATTGGACGAGCAGGGAAAGAGAACAAATCAAAAGTTAAAATTAGTGCAGGAGTTAAACAAGAAGAAAAAGAAAAGCCAAGATGAAGTTACAGAGGACACAGTAAAATTAGGAATTAAATTAGATACATTAGAAGTCCAAGAAAGAGAATTAAAAAAGGATTCAAGCAAGAACGTGTTTAATTATGATAATTTCTTCGGAGGAAAAAAGAAAGAAGAAATAGAAAAAAGAGAAGAAACAAGAGAAGAAATTTTAGAATTTTTTGCAAAAGAAAAAGAAAAATTAAGAATTAGAAAAGAAACAGAGGCAGAGGCAAAAGCTAAGGAAGATATTAAACCTGTAGAAAAGGAAAATATTAAGACTCCTGTTAATACTTATATCGTTGAAGATTCTAAACCTAATGATTTTCAACTTGAGAAAGAATACAAAACAGAAAAAGAGATACTAGACAATTTTTATCAAGCACAAGAAGAAAAAAAGAAAGAGGAAGATTCTAAAGCAAAAGCATTAGAGGAAGAAATTAAAAATATAAAGAAAGCAGAGATAGACAAGATAACACAAGCAGATGAAGTCTTAAGACGTCTAAATATAGATGAACAAGAAAGACAAGCAGAGTCTAAAGCCAAGAAAGAACAAGAGGAAAAGGCTAAGCATAAGCAGGTTGATATTGATTCCTTATTAGAAAAGGTTGATTCTTATAAGTTAATAGAAAAATACGATTTATTCGACGCATTACCACAATTTAAAGTAACATTAAATGAAGAAAGTATTTTATTTGATAGTGAAACTGGAGAGGGAGACATTGAACTTGCTAAAAATTTAATTAGAGCAAAAGGCGATGAATATAGGGATAATATAGACTTAAAAGACATTAGAACTTGGGAAGATGTAAAAATGATTACTACATACTACTATGATTCTTACGATGAATTAAATAGATATAATGACTACAATGAATATTCTAGGGATACTATAAAGCAATTTTTAGAAGAAAATACAAGCATTGCAGAAGAACTAGCATATATATATAATATGCAAGATTCTAATTCTAAGACTTATGAAGATACAAAAGTTGCAAGTGTAGAAAGTGTAGAAAAACAAGTAGAGACTAAGAAAGAGCAGGAAGAGGAAGAAAAGCAAGACCTAGATTCAAAAGAAAAAGAAATTGCAGTTGCAGAGATAGTAGAGAGTAAGCAAGTTGATATTGATTCCTTATTAGATAGGATAGATTCTTATAAGCTAGTCGAGGAATACAGCCTGTACGATACATTACCAGCATTTCAAGTTATAACAGATGATATTATCTTTAATAGTGAAACAGGAGAGGGAGATATTGACCTTGCTAAGTCTTTAATTATAGACGTTAAAGGCGAGGAATATTGGCGTAATATGAATCCAAAAGATATAAAACAATGGGAAGAAGTAGGAGTCTTTACTGTTGCCTATACAAATATAAACGACGATATACAAGAATATAGAGGATTCGAGGACTACTCTAAAAGTACAATAAAGCAGTTTCTAAAGGAAAATACAGAACTTGCAGAGGAACTAGCAAAGAAATATATGCCTATGGATTCTAAGAAGAAAGAGCAGGATTCTAAAGATATTGAAATTAAAAAGGATAAAGAAAGAGAAATAGACTTTAATTAAAGTAAAGCAGGGAAAGGACTAAAATGTCCTTTTTCTTTTTTTATAAACTTTTTAATTTGTGGGAGTACCCACACCCCACTACGTAAAAAATCGTTCATTAGTTTTATTCCATAAAACATAATTCAGTTTTTTCACGTCCACAAAAGAGAGTAAGCAGATTCCATTTTCTAACCTGTTATAAGTATCATTTTTACAGTGTTTTTATAAGTTTTATATATCATTTTTTATAAAAAAATTGACTTATATTTGTAGTATATTTATACTATATTTGTATTTTATTATTTTGATTATCTAATATTTAATTTATCTTATTATATATTATTAGTACATATTATTATATTTTTTATTATTATTCTATCAGCTGTATAGTATTAATTTTATATTGATATTAAAAGATATTTAAGATTACATATTTAATCCATTATACTAATTTATATAGTCTTATTTAAGTATAAAATGTATTTTAGATTATTGTTTTGAAAAAATAGAATATAAATTATAAAATATATATAAAAATATCAAATTATAGAACTCTAATTTTAAAATTTTACTATATACAGCAAGGGAAAAAACATCTTAAAAGTGAAGTCCTTTTTTAGTGTATTTTAGCAGTTTTTTTAGATTCTTAGTAAGCAGTGAGTAAGTCATCACTTACAGTAATTAGACCTAGATTCTAAATGTGGTAAGTGGTAAGTAAGCAGTTACTTGCAGTAATTATTTTAATTATTTTTTAGTGAGTAAGCACTCACTTACTAGGAGTAACTAGCCATTTTATCTAATATTCCTTAGATTTTAAAAGATTCAAAAAAAGAGTTTTAAAAAGTAGTATTTTTGAGACTTGTGTGTTATAATGTAAAAAAGTGAGAAAACATACGAAAAATCTAAATTTTATTTTTAGTTTTTATTTGAGAATAGTATCAAATTAAAAAAGGGGGTTTTAAAGACTATGTTATATGGATATGCAAGAGTAAGCAGACAAGAACAAGATTTAAAAAGACAAGTAAAAGAACTACAAGAATACGGAGTTTTAAAGGAGAATATAAGAGAAGAAAAAGAAACTGGAAAGACATTCCAAAAAAGAGAAGTATATCAAAAACTTGTAGAAGAATGTCAAGCAGGAGATAAGATAGTATGTGTAAGTTTAGATAGATTTAGTAGAAGTGTCAGAGAGACAACGAAAGAAATTGAAAGACTAGAAGAAAGAGGAATAACAGTAGTTTTTATCAAGGAAAATATAGACACAAGTCAAAAAGGTATTAGTCAGTTGATTTTAAGTATATTTTCGTGGGTTGCAGAACAAGAAAGACTAAACTTACTGGATAGACAAGCTAAAGCATACCAAGCACTTAAAAAGGACGAACAAGGACGTTTAGTAAGCAGTCGTACAGGAAAGCCTGTAGGACGTCAACCCAAAGAACTTACATCAAGACAACTAAAATTACTGGAAGATTTTAAAGCAGGTAAATTAAATATAAGTAACATTGAACTAGCCAATTTATTAGGAGTATCTAAAAGTTTTTTGTATAGAAGAGTGTTAAAGTAAGTGGTAAGTAAGCACTCACTCACTAATTACTATCAATGGATTCACAATCAAAAGAAAAAATATAAAACATTTTAAGAAAGGGGTTTAATATGAACAAATTACAATCAGAGAAGATAGCTAATATAAAAAAAGCTATAAGAGAAAAGGAAGACCTAAAATCAATAGAAAAAAGATTCTTTAATTCACCTAAGAAGAAACAAGAATACCTAGATAAAGTCTACAATTATTTTGACCCTAAAGACCTAGACTATTTAGAATATATCCATAAAGTCTATGGAAAAATCAGTGAATTTAAGCCACTTAAAGAAAAGGAAGAAGTCAAATCAATAGAGCCAGTGGAAGAAAAGCAAGACCTAGATTCAAAAGAAAAAGAAATTGAAGTTGCAGAGATAGTAACAAGTAAGTCATCACTTACTGACAGTAATGAAGAAATTACCGATAGTAAGTCTACAATTACTGTAAATAATAGTACAAATACTGTAAGTAATCAGTTACTTGCTAATTACTTTAGTAATAAAGAAAATACTGAAATACTAATACAACTAATTGAAGAACACAAGAAGAAATCTTATAAGATTCTTGACGGAGAAGAAATTGAAATACCGAGCGAAGTTTTAAAAATGAAGAATACAGGAGGTATAAACGTTAAATCTAATGCAGAGCAGTATCAAATCATAAAAGATATGGCACAGAAGAATAACGTTCCTATTGCAACTTTTATGAATTATGTTTTATGGTACTTTATAAAGAGTCATAGTTAAGAAATAAAAAAAGGCTAGTCATCTAATACTGAGGGGAGAGAACTAGCCTTTTGGCAAAATATATTGCAGATGTATTATACCATATTTTATTAAAAAAGAAAAAACACCACCTGTTCCAGCAAGTAGTGTTTTGTACCTTTTTTTTTTACTAATACTCATCACGATATATTTGTAATATACCATTTAGAATAAAAAAAGTCAATGAAATATGTTATAATACCTTGTACCTTTCGTCTGTACCTCTAAGCAATTGGAGGTGAAATAATGAACAGAACGATACTCATCACAATAATAGTAGTTTTATTATTACTATTATCAAAAAATGCTTATTAAGTGTTTTTTATAGGTAGTTATTCCAGTAGCTACCTAATTTTTTTAAAATCATAGTTAAAAAATCTTAAATAAAAAGAGAAAAAGGCTCTAATTCTCTATATAGTATTGATAGAGTAAGCCTTTTCAATGAATCAAAATCAAAAGAAATAAATATAATAATTTAGCAAGTCTATTATAACATAGAAAAAAGACTTTATTACTTCTACAAAATGAGGAGCATAAAATCTTTTTTACAAACAATAACTTGCCAAGAACAATTATATTATAACACAAGTTTAAAGCTGTCACAAGCGATAATAACACTCTAAAACTTTAGAGGTATAATTTATCCACCAGCATAGTTAAAACGTTAAATTAAGGCATTAGATAAGTTATTTTTTTAGCAGGAAATAAATTATATATAGAATATATAGAACAAGTAGCAGTAAATTATGCTATAATTAAAATGAAAAAAGAGAATTGCGGGAACAATTCTCTTTACAGTAATAGAAGAACTCTAATTTTTTTACATAACTTGTTAATCTTTAATAAATTAAAAATAATCTTAATTTTTCTCTATATTTTTTCACAAAAATTTCTTTTTTTCTACCTTGTAGGTTATTTATTTTATTATTAGTTTTTAGCGAGTTCATCTATTTTTAACTTTTTTACAATATAATTATACTATTTAATACATAAAAAGTCTATACCAAAATTAAAATTAATGTATATATTATACCAAAAAGTTATTTTATAATAGATTACAATAAAAAAATAGAAGTTCTTCAGATTCAGATTAATGAAAATGGAGGATTTTTTTTATGAGCAAGAAGAAAGATGAAGAATTAAAGCAAGAAGTATTAAAAAACGTAGAAAACAAGAAATATACAAAACAAGAAATAAGAGGAAAACTAGAAAATTTTAGTAGCACATTAGAAGTAAATAAGATAGTAGATAGAGAAAAAGTAGAAGAATACACGTTTTTAAACAAGAAATATAAATGTAAGAAAGAAAATATTTATGCAGGAGAAATAGAAAATAATAAAAATGGTACAGATAAAGTAAAACTAATAATAAATAGAATAAAAATCACAGATTATTTTAACAACAAAAAGATAAAATCTGTAAAAAAGTTGTGCCCTCAAAATGTTTTAAGGGCACAGGGAAATATTTACAAAGTTAGAAAATATGGTAAAAAGAATTACGGTATTTTAAAAAACCTATATGGTAAGAGCATAACATTTAAAAATACCGTAAATAAAATTTTAAAATTAGATTCTAATGAGGATTTTTTTAAAAAGGGTAAAAAGATAAAATTTATAAAAGGCTTGTGCCCTCAAAATGATTTTAGGGCACAACATATTTTTATAAAGTATAGGAAAAATGAAGATTACAAGTACGGTATTTTAAAAAACCTATATGGTAAGAGCATAACAATTAAAAAAACCGTATTTGGTTTTAGACATTATAATTTAAAAACTAAAACAAGCAGGAAAGAAATTAAGGCTAAAAGTGATTTTTACAAAAATAAATTTTTAAATTATATTGAGGATTCTTACTTAAAAAATATTGATGAAGATGAAAAAATTGATATTTTAAATAATTTAAAAAATAATGTATTGGCTAGTACAAATAAAAAGGGTATAACTAAGAATTTTACTTTTAAAACTTGTGATTTTAATATATTTAATGGTTATTCTAATTTTAATCTATATGGTAAAAATCTTAATGAAATATTAGAAAAATGCAATGATTTTAACCTTATAATTTCAGCTGATACTGAATTTATGAACGTTGTAGGTGCTAGAAATAAAGAGGAATGTGTCCTTTTATCAACTCAATTTGCTTTCTATTGGAGTGGATATATTTATACTTTTACTTTTTTAGTTAATAAAATTTATAGCACTAAATTAAGTTTAAAAGTATTTTTACAACATATTTTAAAATTCATTGATTCTAAATTATTTAAGATTAATAACAGGGATAAGAAGTGTAAAAATAGGCTTAGAGTTACATTATTACATCATTTTGCACGTGCAGATTTACAGCATTATAAAGAGTTTAATACTGTATTTTATAAAGGATTAGCCCTAGAAATTCAATCAGGGATTGATTCTATTAGACCTCTTAGCCTTGATATTAAATATCAAAATAGGGTTGATAGAAAAGAGTTAGAGTATAGTATTAGTCTTAATTTAAGGGATACTATGTGCTATTGTATTGATAATAAAAGTCTTGCAAATCAAACTAAAGAGCAGTTATTTAAAAAGGTTGATTCTGTAAATATCAATAAAAATGATATGATTAGTTATTTAATTAATAATACCAAAGAATTTCTTGATTATGCCGATATGGATTCTATATGTACTCTTGAACTTGGTTATAAAATGTGGGGGTTTAACGTTCCTTATCCTTTAAGTGTAGGACAATCTTCAGTTTCTGATTTTATTAACGTTGAAATGGAAAAAATTTTTGGTACTACTTTTGAAAATTGCAGGAATATTTTTAAATTTCTTTACAATGGTAGTTTTAAAGGTAATATTGTTAGTAAAGAAAATGAAAATGGAGGAATAGAGAGTAAGGACATTTTTACTAATGTAAACATTAATATTACTAATATTTTACATTATTATGGTAATTGTTTCTATGGAGGCTTAAATCAGTGTTATACAAGGGGCTTTTACAATGGTTTAACATACGATTTTGACCTTGTTAGTGCATATCCTACTTTTATGTCTTGTGTTCCAAAGGCTAATATGCTTTTAACTCCTAGCGAATATAATGATATTAGTCCTAATGTGGCTTTATCTTTATTGCTGGATAAAAAAGAGTTTAACCTTGCTTGTGCTATTGTTGATTATGATTTTAGTCTTGCAATGAATAGATATAAAAATCATTCTTGTATACCTCAAAAAGTTAATGATAATCTAGTTTTTACTACAAGTGGTAAAAATGTTTTAGTTTGTGGTGCAGAACTATACAGAGCATTAGAAGTAGGTGCAGTTGCTAAAGTTAAAAAACTTATTATACCAAAATATGTTGAGGACGATTCTACTTTTAAAGATTTTTATAAAAAGACTATAAAAATTAGAAATCTTTACAAAAAAATCTATGGTAAGAAGTCTATACAACAAAATAATATTAAATTTAAAAATAATTCTCTATTCGGTAAAACAGGACAAAGTTTAAATAATTCTAAAATAAATAGATTTATTAATAACATAGAAACAAAAGATAATATGCCACCGTCTGAAGTTACTAACCCTATCTATGCTAGTGTTATAACAAGTCTTGTACGTTGCTATCTTAATGACATAATAGCAGTTCTTAGTGAAAATGGATTCGTTATTCATAGTGTTACGACCGACGGTTTTATTTCTAATGCTCCGTTTGAAATTTTAGATAGTATATCAAAAAAAGATGAGTTTATAAAAGATTTTACAAATAGAATTTTAAACGTTGCTGGTGAAATACAGGACAATAAACTAGATAGCTTGTGGGAGATAAAACATAGTAATGATAGCCTTTTTAATTTAACAACTAGAGGAAATTTTGCAGTAAACGTTGAGGGGGTTTTGGCTTGTGCAGGTTCAAAACTTTTAAAAAAATTTAAGTATAGAAATACTATTTTACATTATCTTTTTAAAAATAATGGAAAATGCAATGAGAAATATTTAAAATTAAGTTCTGTAAAAGAAATGCTTTTAAAAAATGAGGCTCTAACTGGAGTCTATATACATAAAGGAGATTTTTTCCTTGAGTTTGACGGTAAGAACATTCCTGTTTTAGATACTGTTAATGTTGTAGACTTAAAATTAAAAAATCTAAATTATGAGATTCTAAACTTTAAGACTAGACAACCAAAAAACGTTGAAGAGTTTACACTTCTAAAAGGACTGTTAAAAAAATATAAAAATGCTACTTACGATAAAAATAAATTTTATAAGTTAATGCAGGAGTTTAACAGTGCAGATAATACAAAAGAAATTGAAAAAAATATAAATATCAGCAGAAGTACAAAAAATATTGAGTATGTTATTGTTAAAAATTTCTTAACAAACTATCTTAATAACAAATTAAATCCTACTGTTAAAAACTTCTTTGATTCTTACAGTAGGCAGGAAATAATTGAGTTCTTAAACATTAATTTTTTAAAGTTCAATGATAAGAAATTAACTAAAAATGTGTATGAGAATATACAAAAGCAAATTAAGAAACAGGCTACTGATAAACTAGAAAATGGCGATATTGAAATTAAAGTTTTAGAATTTATTAAAAGTCAAAAATAATCAAAAAAAAGGGGTATAGTATTATACCTCTTTTACTTTTTAAACGTGTTAAACGACGTCTGAGAGCCTCACTTTTTTTAAATATTTGTGTTTTTTTCTAAATCTTCTTTTTTCTCACTTACAACATCATCTGTCTTACTTTTTTTAGATTTTTTAACTGGAGCAGGAACAATACTATTTAAAATTTCAAGGATTCTTTTTTGTGAGTCCAATGCAGATTCAAAAGTTATTTTTTTATATTTAAAAGCATTAGGTAACTTATTTAATAATGTTAAAATTTCTAAATTATTTTCTCTGATTTTTTGTAAGTCATTAATTTTTTTTAAATCATCAACAGTTATATTATGGCTTTCTAATACTTTAATTATTCCATCTAAGTTTAATCTTTTTTTAGTGTTTCCCATTTTTTTTATTCCTCCATTTCTTTAAATTAATACTATTCTAGCATTAATTTAAGAGAAAGTGTAGTCAAAAAAAATGAAGATTATATATTTTAAAATCACACAATTTTTTTTGATTCCAAAAAAAAATATGTTAAAATATAAGAGTAAAATTTTTTCAAATTTGACTCTATATTTTTTTTAAAATATTAATCTTGCCAGTGTCTCCCCTTCAGTACATAAATAGCTTTCGCTATTTTTGTCCTTCGGCACTGGCAAGGGGGTTTTCCCCTTGACCCCTTTTGTAAAATTTTATGAAATGCGACTTTAAAATTTACATCTTACGAGTGTAAACTTTTAAGAGTCTTTTTCAAAAATTTTAATGGAATTGTATCGCCAATTCCAAGCCTTTACTCTATTTATTTTTTTAAATTTTATATATCTATGGAGGTAATTTATATGTATAACAAGCAGGTTAAATTTCTTGCGAATGAAGAAATTGAAAAGATAATTGCAGTACAAGTAGACAAGCTAAATCTCTCTAAGAGTGAATACATAAGACAATTAATTAAGCAAGACTACATAATAAAAGACACAGAAGTTATAGCAGATTTTAAAATAGACTTAAAACAAACTATAAAAGAATTAAATAGCATTGGTAACAACTTAAATCAGTTAGCGAGATACACAAATA
>ERZ773014.2514-NODE-2514-length-10539-cov-12.762877_pt1 | contig 10539 bp, 8 predicted proteins | sample MGYA00580841_ERZ773014 | MGnify/ENA primary metagenome ERZ773014 (study PRJEB29015, sample SAMEA2737989) | human oral metagenome | biome: human oral; feature: human-associated habitat; material: dental | place: China | collected 2067 ...
CTGGTAATATGAAGGTCCAAGAAATGGATGCTAATTTAGCAGAGAAACTGTCTTCGTATCTGGCTTATTTTGAGGATGAAAATGCGACGTCGCGGGCTCTGAAGACTTACTTAACCTGTGAGAAAAAGTGGGACGTTCAAGAAGTTGGTGCCTTTTCAAGTAAAAACAAGTATTCCTTTGTTCAAGTAAAAGACGGTGGAACCTATTTCTTCGGGGCTTATGAGTTTCTCGGCTTTACCCAAGCGATGGATCCTTACTATGAACATCTAAAACAGCAAGGTTTTCGAATCTTATCGCTTGCTCATAGCAAGGACCAGATTACAAGCCCAGACGATATGGAACTATTAGGGCATGTCGTTCTGTCAGATGAGATCAAGGATAATACCAAGGAAACCTTTGACTATTTCGAGTCACAAGGTGTTGAAGTGAAGATTATCAGTGGGGATAATCATGTGGCTGTATATGGGGTTGCTCGTAAGGCAGGATTTAAAGAATCAGCGCGAGCAATTGATATGATCAAGGTGAGTGATGAGGACTTTGAAAGAGTGGTCTTGGAACATGACATCTTTGGACGCGTGACTCCTGAGCAGAAAGAAAAGATGGTGACCGTTTTGCAAAATGCTGGTAAAACAGTTGCCATGAGCGGTGATGGAGTCAATGATGTTCTGGCCCTCAAGAAAGCAGACATCAGTTTCGCTATGAATGGTGCTACCAGCGCAGCCAAAAGCGTCTCCAACATCGTCTTTCTCACTGATGATTTTGCAGTATTTTATGATATCTTGATGGAAGGACGCCGTGTCATCAATAACATCCAAAAGGTCGCCTCTCTCTTTCTAACAAAGACCTTCTTCTCTATCGTGTTTGCGATTTTGAGTGTGATATTTGGTTTGGAATTTGCCTTTATCCCCATTCAGTTTACAATCATTTCAGCCATTACGATTGGGATTCCATCCTTCTTCCTAACTTTTGAGTCCAATAAAGAAAAGGTTAGCACACATTTTATGAGAGATATCCTGACTAATGCTGCGATTGGTGGTGGCATTCTGGTTGCTAGTGTTCTCCTGACTAACTTCTTTATCACTGTCCCAGGTCAGGTTAAATTTATTTGCTTCATCCTTGCTTTGGTCAATGGCCTGTGTCTCGTTGCCAAGGTCAGCCTGCCTTTTAATCGATACAAGATGCTCTTACTCGTTTTTTTGAGCCTTGCAGCCCTAGTAGGTGTGCTTGCCAATACCTTTATCCTGCAAGGAGCATTTGTGCCTTTAGAAGCCAATCAGATGCTCTATGTTGCCATCCTAACAGTAATAATTGGGGGCCTGCATTATCTGACTAGGAGAAAAAGTTGATACACAAAAAGAGTTGGGTCGAATCTCCCTTATTTCACATGTTTGGATAGACATTTTTAAGTTTTGGGAGCACTTAGAATTTAGAGTAAGTACTTGATTTTAAAGCGAGAAACTAGTTAATTGAAAGAATTTGTTTTAAAAACACTATTTTGATGAAATTGTTTTGACAGATAGTCTACAAGCCTTTATAATAGTATTATCATTAAAATTAGGGAGAAAATATTTATGCCAAACAATGAAAACGCTAAAGGTACGTTTCGTAAATTTTTAGATGGTTTTAAGCGTCTCATAAAAAGAGGAAATAAAGAAGAGTTGTCTACTGCAAGAGAAACTGAGGGCGAGGAGACAGGAGTAGCAGGAGGAAGTCTATCTCCCGAAGAAAGTGAAACTTTTCTTATTGATAAGGCTTTAGAGTCTATTCAGTACTACGATCGTTTGGATGTGATGAATATAGGTGAGGAAAGCAGTTCCGAAGAATCTCCATTGCCAGAAAGTGACTCTAGTCTTTCTCAAGAAAAAGAACTAGCTAAGAGTCAAACAGTTAGTGCATCGCATTCTTTGGAAACTAGTCTCTCTAAAACTACAGATTCTCGAAAAACAAAAGGCTTGAAGAGTACAGCAGACTCCATTTCACTATCATTAAGTCTAGAAAACAAAAAAACATCAAGTAGTTTATCTGTTCTTGAGTCAGCCTCAGCCAGCCGTTCAGCGGAGCAATCACTGAGCGCTGAGGCTGCAATCTCTCTAAGTGTTTCTATCTCAGAATCCGACTCAACCCGTCTTTCTCGAGTAGAGTCACAGACTTCATCTCGCGAGTCCTCTCTCAGCCTTTCGGTTTCAGAGTCCGTCTCAGTCAGTCATTCAGCGGAGCAATCACTGAGCGCCGAGGCTGTAAGCTCTCTAAGTGATTCTGTTTCAGTATCTGGCTCAACCCATCTTTCTCAAGTAGAGTCACAGATTTCCTCTGTTGAAGATTCTCTTAGCCTTGCTATTTCAGAGTTCGAATCACAGAGTGCCTATCTTGAACAATCTCTAAGTCAGTATGGTTCTCACTTGCTTAGCCTTTCAGTCTCAGCTTCGCACAGTGTTTATGCAGAAGAGTCTCTGAGTCAAGCAGCTTCCCTGTCTCATAGTCTGTCGGTTTCAGAGTCAGTTTCAGCAAGCCTTTCAGTCTCAGCTTCGCACAGTGTATATGTAGAAGAGTCTCTAAGTCAAGAGGTATCCTTATCACATAGTTTCTCTGTATTGGAGTCGGTGTCTCACAGTCTGTCATTTGAACACTCCCTTAGTCTATCTGCTTCTGAATCGTCTTCTCAAAGTTTAGTAATAACAGAATCTCTCAGCGCTAGCCAAGCAGTTTCAAGTGATTTAGTGGCTTCAGAGTCAGCAACTGACAAAATGACTGTTGACTTTAGTAGCACTACACAAGACTTATCAAAATTAACATTGATAAACAAAAGAAACAAGTAGACGCTGAAGAGATAGACTTCGGTCTATATCCGAATGAGGAGATTGTACATGAATCCGTATCATTCATCCTTTCGTTTTATTTGAAAGGAGATGCTCTTATTTTCTATCGAAACCTTGGGGAAGACCAGACTGGTCTTCCTCTTTTTGATAGTCTAGGAGGTAGGCTTACAAATGATATGCTTGTTAAAGTTACGAAAATACGAGGGAATTTCAGAAAGTTGAGAGAATGTAGTATCTGAACAGAGTTGATTGAACGGTTGAATCTTTATCGTAACTATTTAACTAGAAAGCTAGAACAACTAGCTTAATGACTTGCTTTTTCAGATTTTTGTCAGTTGAGCGTTAAAATAGGACATTTGAGAAGAGGGGAGGGATTTTATCTTTCTTGCAGAGTATAATTATGTATACGAAGGGGGTACTGAAAATGATGAAATCAATTCGCATCTTATTGTTACTGGCTTTGCTTCAGATTAGTCTGAGTAGCTGCTTGCTGTGGAAGGGATCCATCTTAACCTTAAAGCAGTCAAGCGCTTATTTTCTAGTGTTTATCGTATTGGCATCAGGTCTGTGCGCGGGCATGAATTTCTTTTATACTCGAGATCAGGATGTTCATAGCATCATAAACAGTCAGAAAAAAGTGAAACTATTTTATAGTACCTTGTTGGTCTTAAACCTAGTAGGTGTCTGTCTGGTGTTGTCGGAGACTATTTTAACACAGACAGCTTTTCAGCAAGAGCTGGTAGATCTTTTCTTGCCCTCCTTCTTTTTCTTGTTTGGCATTGATTTACTAGTCTTTTTGCCGTTTGAAAAATACAGCCGAGATTTGGGAGCAACTCTCAATAAGAAAAAAACAGTTGTCCTGACAGTTCTGGCAACCTTGCTGTTCTTGAGAAATCCAATGACAGTTTTATCCATTGTTTTTTATGTCGGTTTGGGATTCATTTTTGCTCGGTTTTTGTTTCCAAAATCCATGAGAAGAGAATTTTCCTTTTACGGTCATGTGATCCGAGATATTTTACTTGTCAGTGCTATGTGTATATTTTTTTAAAAACACTTTTCGATCACTAAAAATCCCTTATTTTACCAAAGTTGTTATAGTAAGTTTGTAAAGAAAATTTACATAAAAGAAAACTTTTTGGTATAATAGTAGCATGTACACAAAAAATGAAGAAGAGCTGATCAATCTGGGAGAACGCCTAGGGACCCTGCTCCAAAAAAACGATGTTTTGATCCTGTCTGGAGAACTGGGCGCTGGTAAAACAACCTTTACCAAGGGTCTTGCCAAGGGATTGGGTATTCGTCAGATGATCAAAAGTCCAACTTACACTATCGTGAGAGAGTATGAGGGTCGCCTTCCGCTCTACCACTTGGATGTCTATCGGATTGAGGGGGATGCTGATTCGATTGACTTGGATGAGTTTCTCTTTGGTGGTGGTGTGACCGTTATCGAGTGGGGACATCTTTTGGGTGAGGATTTACCAGATTCCTACTTGGAGTTGGAACTCTTGAAAGAGGCTGAAGGTCGTCGCCTCTGTTTTTCCCCTCAAGGTCCTCGTGCCGAGCAATTGATTAAGGAACTTCAAAATGGAGTATGAACTTTGTATTCGTGAGGCTGAAGCTCAGGATGCAGCTGCTTTGGTTGCATTCTTGGATTTAGTTGGACAGGAGACAGATTTCACCAGTCTAGATGAAAATGGTATCCTGATGACAGAATCTGAAATGGCGCTTTTTATTGAAAAGCAAGCGACTTCAGATAACCAAATCACTCTCCTGGCCCTCCTGAATGATGAAATTGCAGGTGTTTTGAACATCACGGCAGAGCAACGTATACGGATTCGCCACATCGGGGATATCTTTTTGGTCATCCAAAGGAAGTTTTGGAATCATGGCTTGGGAAGCATACTCCTTGAAGAGGGAATTGAGTGGGCTAAAACCAGTGGAGTTCTGCGTCGTTTGCAGCTCAGTGTACAAAAGCGCAACGAGGCAGCTATCCACCTCTATTCAAAATTTGGATTTGTTACAGAAGGCTTACAAGAAAGAGGAGCCTATTTAAAAGAAGGGATATTTTTAGACGTTTGCCTGATGGGTAGACTGATAGATAAATGATAAGATGGTAAAAAAAATAATCGGAATGCTATTGGCTTTTCTAGCAGTAACAGTTTTAGGTGTGGGTGCTTATGCCTATACTATTTATTATCAAGGAACTGAAACCTTAAGTAAAAAAACTTATAAGAAAATTGGTGAAGAAACCAATGTGATTGAGGCGACAGAGCCTTTGACTATTCTTTTGATGGGGGTGGATACGGGAAATGTAGAACGTACAGACCCTTGGGCGGGGAATAGTGATTCCATGATTCTTTTGACAGTCAATCCGAAAACTAAGAAAACAACCATGATGAGTTTAGAACGGGATATTTTGACCAAGATTGAAACTGGAAATGGCCAAGTTCAGGAGGCGAAACTCAATGCTGCCTATGCCAATGGCGGTGCAGAGCTGGCTATTTCAACTATTCAAAAAATGATGAACATCCATATCGATCGTTATGTGATGGTCAACATGCAAGGACTCCAACAATTGGTGGATGCAGTTGGAGGCATCACAGTCAACAATACGCTCGGTTTCCCGATTTCGATTGCTGACCAGGAGGAATTTAATAAAATCTCGATTGGAGTCGGTGAACAAACTTTGAATGGTGAGGAAGCCCTGGTCTATTCACGGATGCGTTATCAGGATCCTGAGGGAGACTATGGTCGTCAAAAACGTCAACGTGAAGTCATTCAAAAGATTATGGAAAAGGTCTTGAGCCTCAATAGTATCAGTCATTATCAAGCTATCTTAAAAGCGCTTAGTGATAATATGCAGACAAATGTTGATTTATCTGCTTCCAGTATTCCACAACTACTTGGTTACCAAGATTCCTTTAAAAACATCGAAACTCATCAACTTCGTGGTGAAGATGCTGAGTTGCAAGGAATCTCTTATCAAATCGTAACGACGGAGCATATGCTGGAAATGCAAAATCTCTTGCGTCGTTCCCTAGGGAGAGAGGACGTCGCAGAGTTGGAGACCAATGCTGTTCTATATGAGCATCTTTATGGTCGAACAGCGCCTTCAACAAATGCTTCGGGCGAAGAATCCGAATAAAATGAAGAATCAAATCGTGGGAATTTCCTGCGATTTTTTCAAAGAGAATCCGAATAGATAGGTAGGAGGAAAAATGAAAGCAGAAATTATTGCTGTAGGAACAGAAATTTTGACAGGGCAGATCGTCAATACCAACGCCCAGTTTTTGTCAGAAAAGCTAGCAGAAATTGGAGTAGATGTCTACTTCCAAACAGCTGTCGGAGATAATGAAGCGCGTCTCATGTCCTTACTAGAGATTGCGAGCTCGCGTAGCAGTCTAGTCATTTTGACAGGGGGCTTGGGGCCAACTGAGGATGATTTAACCAAACAAACGTTGGCGAAATTTTTGGGAAAAGCCTTGGTGTTTGATCCTCAGGCTCAGGAAAAACTTGATCACTTTTTTGCTCAAAGGCCAGACTATGCTCGGACACCCAATAACGAGAGGCAAGCACAAATTGTAGAAGGGGCAACTCCACTGCCAAATGAGACAGGCTTAGCAGTCGGAGGAGTATCAGAAGTTGACGGTGTGACTTACGTGGTCCTTCCAGGACCGCCAAGTGAGTTGAAACCCATGGTCTTAAATCAGCTCTTACCCAAGTTAATGACTGGTGCTAGGTTATATTCCCGAGTGCTCCGTTTCTTTGGGATTGGTGAAAGCCAGCTGGTGACCATTTTAGCTGATTTGATTGACCATCAAACCGATCCGACCTTGGCACCTTATGCCAAAACGGGAGAGGTGACCTTGCGCTTGTCCACAAAAGCAGTCAGTCAAGAAAAGGCTGATCAAGCACTGGATATACTAGAAAACCAGATCTTGGATCGTCAAACATTCGAGGGACTTTCTCTGCGAGAAATTTGTTATGGATATGGGGAGGAGACCAGCCTAGCAAGTGTCGTTGTAGAAGAGCTTAAGAAGAGAAAGAAAAGCATTACTGCAGCAGAGAGCTTGACAGCGGGCCTCTTTCAAGCTACTTTAGCAGACTTTTCAGGTGTTTCAGCTATCTTTAATGGAGGGTTTGTCACCTACAGCCTAGAAGAGAAGTCCAAGATGCTGGATATTTCCGAGCAAGAGCTAAAAAAACTTGGTGTCGTTTCAGAGTTTACGGCTAAAAAGATGGCAGAGCAGGCACGGCTCAAGACTCAGTCTGATTATGGAGTCAGTTTGACGGGGGTTGCTGGACCAGACAGTCTAGAGGGGCATCCAGCTGGGACAGTCTTTATCGGCTTGGCACATGCAAAAGGGACAGAGGTTATCAAGGCTAATATCGCAGGGCGGAGCCGAGCAGATGTTCGCCGGATCGCGGTCATGCATGCCTTTAACCTAGTTCGCAAGGCTTTATTAAGTGACTAACTTTTGATATAATAGTAGATAGGTCTTAGGACTATTAGAATACAGGAGAATAGAATGGCGAAAAAACCAAAAAAATTAGATGAAATTTCAAAAAAATTTGGAGCAGATCGTGAAAAAGCCTTGAACGATGCTCTTAAATTGATTGAAAAAGACTTCGGTAAAGGCTCAATCATGCGTTTGGGCGAGCGTGCAGAGCAGAAAATTCAAGTCATGAGTTCAGGTTCATTGGCTCTGGACATCGCTCTTGGTTCAGGTGGTTATCCTAAGGGACGCATCATCGAAATCTATGGACCAGAATCATCTGGTAAAACAACAGTTGCCCTTCATGCGGTAGCGCAGGCGCAAAAAGAAGGTGGTATCGCAGCCTTTATCGATGCGGAGCATGCCCTTGATCCAGCCTATGCAGCAGCACTTGGGGTGAACATTGACGAATTGCTTTTATCACAACCAGACTCAGGGGAGCAAGGTCTTGAAATTGCAGGAAAATTGATTGACTCAGGTGCAGTTGACCTTGTCGTTATTGACTCAGTTGCGGCCCTTGTGCCTCGTGCGGAAATCGATGGGGACATTGGAGACAGCCACGTTGGTTTGCAGGCTCGTATGATGAGCCAGGCTATGCGTAAACTTGGTGCTTCTATCAATAAGACCAAAACAATTGCCATCTTTATCAACCAATTGCGTGAAAAAGTTGGGGTTATGTTTGGAAATCCAGAAACAACACCTGGTGGACGTGCTCTGAAATTCTACGCTTCAGTCCGTTTGGATGTTCGTGGAAGCACACAAATCAAGGGAACTGGTGACCAAAAAGATACCAATGTCGGTAAGGAAACCAAAATTAAGGTTGTTAAAAATAAGGTGGCTCCACCGTTTAAGGAAGCCTTCGTTGAAATCATGTATGGAGAAGGGATTTCTAAGACCGGTGAACTCTTGAAGATTGCAAGTGACCTTGATATCATCCAAAAAGCAGGAGCTTGGTACTCTTACAAGGGCGAAAAAATTGGACAAGGATCGGAGAATGCCAAGAAATACTTGGCAGATCATCCGGAAATCTTTGATGCCATTGACCACCAAGTCCGTGTTCAATATGGCTTGATTGAAGATGAAGAAACCTCCGATGTTAGTCCAGTAGCAGAGACGACTTCTAACCAAGAAGTAACACTTGACCTTGGCGATGATCTTGGAATCGAAATTGAAGAATAACATAAAAAGTAGCAGATAGGAACTGCTACTTTTTATGTTTATTTAGGATGAAAGAACTAATGGTCACTGAAACGACGATACTCGATATGAAAGTCAAAATAATGTTCATCTTGTAATTTTTGGAAGATGTCGCGATAGGCTTCCTCGTCAAAGTGATCGCCGCGATAGAGGATTTCAAAACTCAAACCGTCGTACTCAAGGAAAGCGTTGGCTGTTTTAAATCCATTTTGTCGATAGAAGTCCATTCTAGCCTTCCTTTGCTCCAAGTTATCGCATTCTTCATCCAATCGCTCGACTTCCAGCAACATAGTTCGCTGGTAAAAATCAGTCAGCTTTTCGACAATTTCCTTTCCGTACCCGTGACTTCTCAGGTGGGGCATGATGGCAAAAAAGCTGATATAAAAGGCTTTTTGATTGGAGATGGCAAAAGCAAAGCCAACAAACTCTTCCTGATTATAAAAGGCAAAAAAGTGAGCGTCATCTCGGTCCTGATAGCGTAAAAACTCTGACAGAGGGACTCGTTCTTCCTCGGGGAAAGCTTCATTGTTTAGCTTTTCAACCTTATCAAGATCAGGAAATGCATCGGTTATTAATTGACTGGTCAAACTCATAAATGACCTCCTTTTCTTGATTATAGCAAATTGTCTCTCGGTAGGCAATTGATTGCAAGAAAACCAAGCAATTCTTGTCGCTCCTCTAGAAAGCTGATATAATAGGCTTATGAATAAGAAAAGAAAAGTGGATTTGGTCAATGGTCCAATCCTTCCTTCGCTTTTAAGCTTTGCCTTTCCAATATTGCTGTCTAATATCTTTCAACAGCTCTATAACACTGCTGATGTCTTGATTGTTGGACGTTTCCTTGGCCAGGAATCTTTGGCAGCAGTAGGAGCGACAACGGCCATTTTTGACTTGATTATAGGCTTTACGCTTGGTGTTGGAAATGGTATGGGGATTGTCATTGCTCGCTATTATGGGGCTCGTAATTTCACTAAAATCAAAGAAGCAGTTGCTGCAACCTGGATTTTAGGAGGGCTTCTAAGTATTTTAGTTATGCTGATGGGATTCGTCGGCCTGTATCCACTCTTGCAATACTTGGATACTCCGGCGGAAATTATTCCCCAGTCCTATCAATATATTTCCATGATTGTGACCTGTGTAGGCGTCAGCTTCGCTTATAATCTCTTTGCAGGCTTGTTGCGATCTATTGGTGATAGTCTGGCTGCGCTTGGTTTTTTGATTTTCTCTGCTCTTGTCAATGTGGTTCTCGATCTCTATTTTATTACGCAACTGCATTTGGGAGTTCAATCTGCGGGACTTGCTACCATCATTTCACAAGGGTTATCAGCGGTTCTCTGCTTTTATTATATCCGTAAGAGCGTTCCAGAACTGCTCCCTCAACTCAAGCATTTTAAATGGAACAAGGCCCTGTATGCAGATCTCTTGGAACAAGGTTTGGCTATGGGATTGATGAGTTCAATTGTGTCCATTGGTAGTGTGATTTTACAGTCTTCTGTCAATACCTTTGGCGCAGTGATTATTAGTGCGCAAACAGCGGCGCGACGCATTATGGCTTTTGCTCTTCTTCCCATGACGGCTATTTCTTCTGCCATGACGACCTTTGCCTCTCAGAATCTTGGGGCTAAGCGACTAGACCGCATTGTTCAAGGTCTTCGAATTGGTAGTCGCCTGAGTATGTCCTGGGCAGGTTTTATCTGTATCGTTCTCTTTTTTGCTAGTCCGACCTTGGTTTCCTTCTTGGCCAGTTCGACAGATAGCTACTTAGTAGAAAATGGTAGCCTCTACTTGCAGATCAGTTCAGCCTTTTATCCGATTCTGAGCCTCTTGCTGATTTATCGGAATTGTTTACAAGGTTTGGGCCAAAAAGTCCTGCCTCTGGTATCTAGTTTTATCGAGCTAATCGGTAAAATTACTTTTGTAGTCATGATTATCCCTTGGGCAGGCTATAGGGGGGTTATCCTTTGTGAACCCCTTATCTGGGTTGTGATGACTGTCCAACTTTACTTCTCCCTTTCCCGACACCCTTGGAT
>ERZ773014.2516-NODE-2516-length-10535-cov-27.919179_pt1 | contig 10535 bp, 9 predicted proteins | sample MGYA00580841_ERZ773014 | MGnify/ENA primary metagenome ERZ773014 (study PRJEB29015, sample SAMEA2737989) | human oral metagenome | biome: human oral; feature: human-associated habitat; material: dental | place: China | collected 2067 ...
TTAGCTAACTTGACGTAGCGATGTCTTCCCTGCCTAATATCGTGAACGATCCCAGCCTCCACAAGCTTATCGACGTGCTCCGTTGCGGTTGACCGTGATAAATGCACATAGCGGCCTAGCTCACCAACCGTCCAAGCACTACCATTCATGAGTGCAGCACACATAGCTGCACGAGACTGGTCAGCCAATACCTTGCTAATGATGGAAATATCAGGTGCTGATTCCGAAAAATACCGCTTAGTCATCACATCCCAACCTACCTCGTTCATTGTTCGGCCCACACCGAACAAAACCAGTCTTATAGTCAATCTTGTTCGTTCCAATTCTCTGAATGAAGGAAGGCTCTATGATGCTGCGAGTGGTGGGAATATGATGCGTCAGGAAACTAAACGCCCTGCCACCATGACGGTGCTGCTAGGATTCTTCGTCATCATGCTTGACACCACCATTGTGAACGTGTCACTTGCACATATAGCCAAAGATCTTCATGGCACTACGGCATCATTACAATGGATTATTGACGCCTATACGCTCTCATTTGCCGCATTATTATTGAGCGCAGGTACCGCGTGTGATCGCCTTGGTGCTCAACGAATATACCTGTTCGGACTAATCCTCTTTGCATTATTTTCTATTGCCTGCGCGCTATCCCCATCAATGGAAATCCTCATCAGCGCCCGAGCACTCCAAGGGATTGGTGCCGCAATGGTGGTGCCCAGTTCCCTTACCCTGATCTCTGAAATGTATTCCGATCATAAAGAACGTGCGAAAATAATTGGATTATGGGGAGCAGCCGGTGGCATAGCCGCGGCACTTGGCCCAATCATAGGCGGAGTACTGGTTTCAATGACTGGGTGGCGAGCCGCAACCATTAGGAGGCAGATTCTCTGCCAAATTTAACCCTTATTCCGCAATGTTTATTGGCCTAAGCGTGGGGGCGCTAGGCTTCTCAAGCCTGGCTATTATCAACGAGAACACCCCCTATGTTCTGGTTGCACTGCTAACATTTTGTGCCGGTTTCGGAATGGCATTCGCCATGCCGGCTGCCACTTCAGCAGCGATTAATGCTGTTCCGTACGAGTTTGCAGGTATAGCTGGCGGCATTATAAATGCTGCACGTCAAACAGGAAGCGTGTTTGGGGTTGCCATATTAGGCATCATGATAGCCAACGGGAATTTTTTGGCAGGTTTCCATCATGCGGTTCTCGTAGCGGGAGGTGTGTTTGCATTAGCCGCAGTACTTGTGATGTTTGCCAGCAGGCATCCCTCGTGAACATTATGTTGTCGAGGAAACTTATTCAGCTGCTGGGGAAAGAAACTCGTCTTACCAACAAGTAGAAAATCAGAAAGAACATGCCATCTAGATTGCATTTCCTTACTTACAGAAACTAATCATGCTGAATAAGCTTGAAGCTTATTCAGTTGCTGGGGAAATAGGGTTCGGTTGGTGGTTGGTAGAACATTATTCTGCGTATCACGTTAATCGCCCGAATAGTTGTGGGTTGGGGGAGTCTACAAGGGGTAGAAAGGATTCGCCATACTTTCAGGTGGGCTATGGATCGTTCGATAACATAGCGGATCTGGTTGATTCCTTTGTTGAATCGTTTCTGCCAGTCTAGTAGGGGTTTTCCTGGTCTTTTTTTGAAAGGTGTGTCGCACCCTAACCCAACATATCCTTTATCTGCGGTACAGTGCCAGGGTTGCATATAGTCGAATAACCCGGTGTTTCTTATAGCTGTGATGTCATGTGTTGATCCTGGTAGTGGCTTTAGAAATATAGAATATTTCACCTGCTTGGTCGGTGAGTATTTGCAGGTTATGCCCTGCTTTGTGGTGTTTCCCGCTGTATAAGTTCCTGGCGTTTTTCCACCACCAGCATGGTACAAGCGTGCCGTCTAACACGTATAGCCGTTGGGGATTAAGGTCTTTCGGCCTTGGCGGTGGCGGCAGCACCACATCAAGGATATTGAGTACGTTATTAATCGCCCTGGAGATAGTGGGTTGGAACGTGCCAAAAATATTGGCTAATGCTTGTTGCCTTATGTTTTCTTGCAGGTAGAGCATGGTGATTTGCATGCTGGTGAAGACTCCGAGGCTTGGTGGGCAGTGGTGGTCTAGCCCTGATGTGGTGATGATGTTCGCTAGGGTGAGGAGATTATCTGTGGTGAGTGTGCTAGGATCAGCGGTGCGGGGTCGATAGAGTATTTTGTTGTTTTTCACACTTATTATAAGTACACTACCGGCCTCGTTTTCCTATGCTTTCGGGGGTGATCAGTTACCAGGATGGCGGGGGTCGTAATTTCAAACGCCTGAATAAGCTTCCTCATATGAAAGCATAGCGGATCTTATCCACCCCTTGCAGATTCCCTCGAACCGTAACCATCTGGGCAATCAACGTGATACGAAGAAGAATGCTCTACTAACCACCACCTGAACCCTATTCCCCCAGTAGCTGAATAAGTTTTGAAGATTCCATAAACGCCCTCTCAACAAGCTCATTCAACCGCTCAACAGCATTATCTCCGTTCCCTACAGCATTCCTCCCTGCCACGAGCTGCTTCGCCATGGCGATCAGCTCACGTGATGCATCCGTGTCGGGGTAGGGCAGAGGCAGTCGGTTAATGTATTGGGTGATCCACCGGCGCTTCCCCGAATACAGTCGATTCCCACACACCTCATCGTAATACCGCACCCCCAGCGAAGAATTCGCCACGGCAAGCATCAAATACGCAATATCCTCATCACCAACATCCGCCAGGGAAATCCAATAACAGTTCCCATTCACAATTGCCCCCGACGTGTCTAACGCGAAACGCGGAGTGTCACTAATATCAGGGAACACAATCTTTGGCGTCGCCCACAATGCTGGCCGTTGCGGCACCCAAATTTCGTACCATTCACGCCCACTCTTGACCACATAGGCGCGACCACTTAACTGGTCATAATGCTGTAACAGGTATGATTTCGCGCCGGGCCAGTCATCAATATTGAGAGCACGTCGCTTCTCCGAGGTGAGGTCATAAGGGTATAAAACCCGCATAGTAAGGTGCGGTGAGATGGCCCAGGGGGTGATGTTGTGCTGGGTGATGAGTGGGTGCAATAAGTCCGCCTCCACCGAAGGTGCGCGGTGCTCCCAATCGTCGGCTAAAAACACATTGTCCGCAGTGGTTTTGATACCAACCCGGATTTTTGCCACATCGCCGAAGGATCGCCAGGTTGCGGCATTAATCGTGGCAAGCCACTCATCCGCCGTAGGGTCAGAAAGTCGCCACGGCGTTTTTGTGTCATCGGGCATGCGGAGGGTGCCGACCCGGACGTCGTAAAGTTTACCGTTGTGGGCGGCAATGCTGCTGGTAGGGGCGTTCAGGGCGTCGAAAAGCCCCAGATTAGTGGTGGAAGTGCTGGTTGGGATGTGATAGGCGCTGACGAACCGTGGGGTTTCGTGTCGTAAAGTGGTGCGAGTGGCAATAACAATGGCGGGAAGCACCGCGGCCTGGAACAGCTTTGTGTCGCCAAGATCGTAGAGTTCGGCAACATGCAGGTCACCGGCCATGAAAGTGCGGCGAATGTTCTCGCCGGCCAGAGTGGTCAGGAACCGGTTCGAGCACAACAACCCCAGCGTGCCATGTGCCGTAAGCAGCCGGGAACTAGCAGCAACAAAAGGATGCGTGAGATCAACCCGACCAGTGAGATGGAATTCTTCGGCCAGGAGTTGTGCCGTCTCATGGCCTAAGTTTTGTGTACGAACATAGGGTGGATTCGTGATGATAATATCCACCGAATGTGTTGGTAGTTCCCGTTGGTGCAGAAGAAAATCCCCCTGAATCACCTGTGCGTTGCGGGTGATGTTGTGCAGCCTAGCACGTGCCTGCTCGACCGCAGCGGCATCAATGTCGTAACCGATGAGCTTAAGAATGCCCAGGTAGCCAGCATTTTTCAGCGAACGTGCAACCGCAACCAATAGCTCCCCATCGCCACAGGCAGGATCAATAATGGTCAACTCCGACCTATCCAGATCTGCAACTGCGACAACATGATTAGCAAGGAACTCCGCAAGTTCCGGAGGTGTGTAGTGTTGTCCGTGCACTTTCACGCTCGCGGCTGCCCGATTAGTTTTCTGCGGCAATGTACACGTTCCTTACATCCCTTGCTGCTCCATGATGATCACACCGCAGTCTACCGCAACTCTCGGACAGTACCCCCAACCTTGGCAGCTTACAGCGACCCGTCACGTTTTATGTCCGCCCTGCTTGCTAACGTCGGCGGTAGTCACACGCCAACGTTTGGTGGCGCGCGGACCAGCCGAAATTGCGTAATCGGAAGGAAACCAAGAATCGTGATGATCGACACGCAACCATTCGTGGGTCAACACTGCGAAACCACCACCGTGGGAACCCTGCTGGTACAGCTCGGCATACACCTGAGCGAACCCATGCTCTTCGGCCTGGGGGAGGGGCTGGCCTACACCATATGGAAAATGAAAACCATGGACTTTCCCTTCCTTGGCGGTCGCATAAAACCAGACCTTATCACCGAAAACATCGCCACAAACCTTGGTCTACTACTCACGGTTAAGGAAACAACCTCGCAGGCCAAAGCGTGGCGGATGGTCAAAGAGCTTCTCGACGCCGGCCACGTGGTCGGCCTGAAGCTGGACTGCTACCATCTGGAATATTTCTCGCAACCCACCCACTTTGCCGGTCACTATGTTGCCATTCGCGGATACGACGACCACCAGGCGTTTCTGGTGGACACGCAGCAGCAAGGCACGACCGCCGTAACGTCCCTGGAAAGCCTGGCCCTGGCCCGCAATGAGAAAGGGCCCATGTCGTCACGAAACCGGTACTTCACCCTGGCGATCGACCCCGAGCACCCGCAGCCCATGACCCGCGAAACACTTGTGGAGACGGTTGCCACCGCGATCCGCAAGAACGCCGCGACCTACCTCAACCCACCCATTAAAAACCTGTGCTATAAGGGTATCGAGAAAACCAGTCTGGAAATCCTACGCTGGTACGACACCTCCAGTAACGTGCAGGAAGAGTTTGCCACCACCGCCATGCTCATGGAGTGTGCCGGCACCGGTGGGGCCCTCTTCCGCAACATGTACCGGGATTTCTTGCAGGAAGCCCACCAGCTCACCGGGGCGGAAAATATCAACGCGGCCCACAACGCCTTCATAAACATTGCGCACGATTGGTCCCAAGTGATCGCGCTATTCGAACAGGTTGGCGCAACCGGTGATCGAACCCACGTTGAACAGGCATCAGAATTGCTGAAATCCTTGGCGAAGCAGGAACAAGCAGCCATGCAACTCCTGCTTTAAACCTAACAGGCCCCACCCGCGCCACGCCGCGACACCATCAGGCGACAAAAGCACTCATCCGTCACCCGCAACATGTAGGGTGGGAGTGAAGCCAAAGCACGGAAGCGACAAGATGGCAGGGTGACTCATGGACGAAATCTGGCGACCGCTGGAAACCAACTCCACAAAGTACGTCACCTGCAAAGCCCTGTACGAGGGCATTCCCAAACAAATGGCGTCCGCCCTCTGGGAATGGATCCAAGCCGCCCTCACCGAACATCGGCAATCCGCAGGTCACCGCGGCTACACCATCGCCCTCAACAACACCCTGATGGAAACACTCTGCCGAGAACTCAGCGTCCCCCTCGACGACTACCGCGTGTGGGGCATGGGCTCCGGCAACAATTCCCGGATGGGCCGCCAACACATAGCCACCGCAATGTATATCCTGCACAACCAGGCTGACGGTCTCCAAGTGGCGGACTACCTCCTCGCCCGCCTGCCCGACGCCAGCGCCGACGAACTAGACAACTTGCTCATACGTAACAAATCCGCCTGGACCGTGGGTATCCGCGCCGGGCGGCGGGGGCTCACGCGGCGCGTCATCGTGGGCGGGTAGCGAATGTGGGGGAGAGGAACCTGGGCAGGCTAGTCCTTCATGCTCTTTACCAATTTCCGCAACTCCTTCCTACTGGAAGGCAGTCCGGCTTTTTTGAGCGCGTCAGTTGTGTACGGGTTTTCGTTGTACCAGAGACTGTCATCGTCTACCACAGCGCCCAGGAATCGTGCGGTTGCTTCCGTATTCAATACCCCGTTGCCATTTCCTATGTTAATGAGTTGCAGGAAAGGTTTCCACGGCTGGTAGTAGATGGAGAGGCAGAATACAGGCAGAGATTCCAGACGCGTGCGCTCTGCCTCAGCAATCCCGCTCAGATCGCGGGCAACTAGTTCTTCCACCACATCATCAATCCGCCCATCTGGTTCGATAATTTGTTCCCAGACGTCTTCAGTTTTCGGGTCGGATAATACTTCTATTAGCGCAGCTGTCCCCGCCTTGCTGCGGTCATGAAAAGCGGCAGCTGTTCGTACGCCCAGGTCATCGCTGGTGAGGTAGGCGCTGGTGTCTCCGCCCCAGGCCCCTAACGCGGCAACAGTGCCACCATCGACTGGATATTCCCGGAGCCGGGCACGAACCCTGTAGGCTAGCTCATCTTCTGCGTCAAAATACCAGGCCCATGCTCCTAAAGCCCGCGTATAGTATTCGCCACCTTTCTTGGCGTCGAGCGCAAGCAAGGTTTCCACCACGGAAGCGTTCTCCTTGTGCAACTGTATCGCGTATGGATCTTCGGGAAAGTCCCGGATAATGCTCCCAACCAATTGGATCCATACCACCACCCACTCCGTTGCCCCAGGACTGAACTGGTCAAGCATGCGAATGCAGAATCGCAGGACAGGTAAGGTGATGTCGTACAGCGTTCCTTGATGCACAGCTGTGCCAAACAGGTATTCGACTGCTTCATTAAGATCACCACTATCGTCTCTTATGAGCAGCTGTAATAGTTCCACTTCTGGCTCGTTTATAGCGGCGTGGATTTCGGCCCATGCATCGTCATTTCGCTTTTGTTGTTCTTCTTGGCTCATTGCGTATCTGTTCCCATCTTCCGCAGCCCAGCTGCCACTGTAGGCCAGTTGTCGCCCTCCAGATCGACTCGCCACGGGCCGAAATCCGCCTCATAGCTGGGTTCCCATAAGAAATGCTTATCAGAATTTATTCCCAGAAACATGGAGGTCCAGAGTGGATACCCGGCGTCGTAAAGCGCTTTAAGCCAATCGAGTGCCGTGTTTATCAGCTCGTTTTGCAGTGTATCGGTAATCCAGGAATCATAGTGCTGGCTACGCCACACAACGTTGCTGAATGTACGTAATTCGTACGTGTTGGGGTCGAAATTGATAAGCAATCCTATCTCGCTCCACCCTTCGGCGGTTTCGCGCCCGGCCGCGGTGAGGACCCCCAGTAGCCGGAACGTGTAGTCATCGTCGATGCTTTGCGACGGTGGAAGCTGTGCCATGGAACCACCTTATACCCATAGTCGATCAGTTGTTCTTCCCTAGGGTACCAGTGAAATAGATATAAGATCATCTGATGTGCGATTTAGATACTCACTTGATTATCAACTATAGAGGGGATTCTAGAAGCTCCATCCTTGGTGGCGGATGAAAGCGAAAAAGTCAATGGTCTTGACCTGATATTCATCTGCCACATTGGGGATTCTTAGATTGTGGTTTTGTGTGTTAGGTCCTTTTCGTCTTTCTTCGGTCACAATAATGGAGCCTTCTACTTTTGCATGCGCAATAATAAAGGGATCGGCTCCGTTGTGATCTCCCTGTACCCAGCCTGGATGATCTTCACCTATTTGTTTAGCGATCTGAAATTCTTCATTTGTAGGAGGACAGACAAATCTAGGTAACTTTTTTGCCCAATCATAGAGATCATCATCTGCTTGTGAAGTTTCATCATGGACAGCACTGCAAATGCAAACAGCATTGTTTTCTGCCAGCTTCTCAATGTTGTGCCAAATATTGGGGAAAATATCACGTGGATAGCGTTGGATAAGCCCAATGAGGATGTTGCTGTCTAGAGTGTGTTTCATTCTGTTCCCCCAGTGCCGTAATACTCATCAAGCATTTTTTCTATTGTGGGGATTTTTGCGTGAAGAAGATAAGTTGCATCCATCATATCGACACGCTGATCTTCTAACGCCTGGGCGACGGCTCCTATGTAGGTGGTGCCGAGATCGCGGTATCGTAGTCGCCAATGGGGAACGTGACTACCATTGTGCTTGCGTGATTCTCGTTGCTGGTTCCAATGCTTATCGCTTTGACCACGTATTTTTGCTAAATCAGCATCACTAATAATGTTTAGGGTTCGAAGCCGTACTCCAGCTGCCAGTGGGCTGACCTTGAGATCTTTTGCTAGTTGTTCTGCCTGTTCATACGGATTAGTAGTATCAATATATTCGGTGAGTTTCTGCACGCTTGCCTCTGGCATGAGGAAATTTGCGGCAAACCTGTTGGCAATAATTTCTTCATGGGAGTTTTCCTGTAACGCGCAAAGACCACTGGTTCGATTGGCCACATGAGCAAGCTCATGGAAGAGCGTAAATACCTTGCCATACGGGCTATCGGAGCCATTAACCAAGATAATAGGTAATTCTTTGTGGTAAATGGACAGTCCCCGAAATGTAGATAGAGAAATCTTGGTGGTCTGAAACACGAGAAATCCCCAAGACTCCAGCAAATTACGCCAGAATGTAAAAACCTGTTGAGGTTGGGAATACCTCGGGGCAAAGGATTCAGAAAGACCAAGTTGTTGGCGTATATTGCTGGCCTGTTCCGGGATATTATCCCAGTTGATGTGGGTAAAAGATAATTGTTGATCTGGCCGACCACTAAGTTCCAGCATGGTCTTCCGATACCGTTCTGCTCGCCGCATTTCCCGCGCTAAATCAGCGGGGAGATCATCATAGGTTCCACCCCGAAAATCAGCGGTTTCCGGTAGATCAGAATGTTCTGGTGGCGGCGCAAGAAAGAAACCCAACGGGCGATCCAGTTTTTTAGCGATGCGAGTGAATTGTCGAAAAGTTGGTCGGGCCTTGCCCGTCTCAAACTCATCAATACGATGAGGTTGAACATGGAGATATTTTGCCAGTTCATCACGATCCACTCGGCTTTGCTCACGTGCCCATCGGAGGGTCTTTTCATTGATTGGTACTCGTGCTGTTTGTGGCATGGCATTTAATCTCCCTAGGTGAGCTGTGCGACCATTATAGCTTCCCACCAGGACTTTTTAAAGGAATTTTACTGGATGCGGTTTGTTTTCCTCCGAAGATTTATTTCGTATCGCTGACCATAACTAGGGTCTGATCTTATGGCGCAGGGAAATGTAATCCTTATCGGAGAATGATGAGTAGAGGCTTTGGGGAGTACCAACAGGTGCTTGCCTCACTCATGCTACAAGTATTCAATCTCCTTAACCTCTATGCCACGATGTCTCGTTTGGCGAAAATCACGGTGCCCGCTAGCAAGGAACCTAGCCCAATCGCTAACAGCACAATCGCGCCACGATAATGATCCACCGTGTGTGGGGCCCACGCAAACACCGACAAATCCAACACCCACTTATCCAGTTTTAGTAACGATCCGAAGAACGACAAGAAACCTGAGGTGGCCACTACCAGCCATGCGATGATGCCGGTCCGAATTGCCAAGCATAATGCCGCAATACCGCAGCATGCTACCGCTGGCGCAATCAGGTCAATGATTGCCCACACGACGGTGCTGAACTGATCGTCAGAAACGTTGGAATCAGCGATGGCAGCGTATGCAGAGAGAAAGGCCGCGGGGATTAAGGTTATGATGGTGGCAATCATCGTGTAGAGGAAGTTTTGGAGAAAGAGCATGGGGCGGCGTTGCTCGGTAGTAAGAATGAGCGTGACCAATCCCTGGTTTTCCGCTTTGTACCCGGCGAGCACTAGTTGGATCGCCATGCAGCACACGATAAGACCCACGATGATTCCGGACATGTAGGCATACGCATTCTGCAAATCTGGCACCATTTGTGCCGCTAGCTCTGCTGTTCCAGGAGAGTTTTCAATTACGCTGTTCATTTCCCCAGTCATGGCGAAAAATCCGGTGGAAACAAAAATGATGGCAACAGCCCACCATACGATTACGGGGCCTTGGAGTCGCCACCAGAGTGACCATGGGCCCCAGCCGGCGGCGCGGTATTTGCGGGGCCGCAGCTGCACCCATTGAGAATGCAGATCCCGCTTGACCACAATAATAGGAATCGACATGAGCAGGAGGACTGCGGTAAATATCATTGTGGGCAACCAGTGGTTCCCGTCATGTTGATACGGTTTCACTACCCTGATCCAGCCAAAGGGTGTGAGCCAATGCAGCCAAGGGCGGTCGTACACGTCGGCAACGATCCGTACACCAAACGAGACAAGTAGTACCAGGAGCGATGCTTGTCGGGCCGCGCGTACCGAGCCGAGTGCTTCCCCGGCAATGATGGCCAGTAGGCCAAAGAAGCAGGTGAGGAGGAAAGCGGAGTATCCGGTGAGAAGGCTGCCACTAGCAGTAAAATCATTGGAAATTCCTGCATTTGCCCAGAGGCTGACTGCTACTAGCACGCCCCACAAGACGCTGGTGAGGATGGTGACGGTGA